>ENA-UOOI01001351-UOOI01001351.1-fermentation-metagenome-genome-assembly--contig:-NODE-1351-length-26026-cov-10.795849_pt1 | contig 26026 bp, 19 predicted proteins | sample MGYA00245779_ERZ724027 | MGnify/ENA primary metagenome ERZ724027 (study PRJEB28704, sample SAMN03018318) | fermentation metagenome | biome: anthropogenic terrestrial biome; feature: soil...
AGAACCCGCATCTGCACATAATCGCATCTTCTCCCGAAGCGGGGGTGTCGGTCGTTATATCGGAGGCGGGACAGGTGTTCGTCACAGGGCACATGGAGTACGACCGCGAGACGCTGGCCTACGAATATGAAAGGGACCTTAAGAAGGGCATATCGCCGAACGTGCCGGAGAATTACTTCGCCGACGACGACCCGCGCAACGACCCGGTGATGAGGTGGAGAGGGCACGCCACTCTCTTCATGACCAACTGGCTGAACTACTACGTATACCAGGTCACCCCCTACGACATATCTCAGTTCGGCTCTGAGAAGAAATGAGCCTCAAAAGCTGACGATACCGGGGTTAATGAGCTTCCCCAGGACGGCGTCCCGGACGAACATGTTATATTGAGACATGTCGGGCCTTTCGGAGAGTATCCTGTCCACCTCTTTCTTTATGTGGAGGAACACCGCCTTGTAGATGATGCAGGAGGGGCCGCCGTTGTCCTCTATGCCGTTCTCGCATTCCGCATCTATGCTGCAGCCTCCGGCGCAGTAACGGTAGATCTCGCATGACGAGCACTTTTCCCTGCGTGCGACGGTCCCCTCGAGGATGTCCGCGAACCCGTCGGAACAGAACGCGTCGGAGATGCTTTCGATGTCTGCGATGTTCCCCATGCTGTATCTACGGGGGCATCCCTTGGCGCAGGGGTACATGCTCCCGTCGGGATATACGCACAGCCAGTTCCCCATGCAGGACGTGTGCGGGCAGTCCGGGAACGCCGGCTTGCCCAGAGCGTTCAGGATGTAAAGGTAGTATGGGAGGAGGGGCACTTCGGCATCCTTGTCGTAAAGCCAGTCGTCGAATGCTTCGATACATCCTTTGATGTAGACGTCGGCGTCCGGCACAAGAGACGGATCGGATGCCGCGCATCCCTTAGGGACCACAGGCGAGAATGACGGTGCGATCTTCCTGTCCCTGAAGTAACGGTACATCTCCCTTTGTTTGTCGGCGTTGCCTGCCGAAAGCGTGCAGCTTACCGAGAACTTCGAACCTTGCCTCTGCATGAGTTCGATGGACTTCTCGGTCTCGGCGGTCATGTTCCTGAGGTCGCCGTTGAACGGACCTTCGTAAGATATCCCGACGTTGATGCTGCGCTCCTCGCACAGCCTGAGGAACCTGCGGTCGACGTTGATGCCGTTGGTCTGTATGGTGTTCCCGACCCTGTGGGAGTCTTTCCCGAAATATTTGTCCTGAAGGTCGAAAACCCTGCGGTAGAAGGCGAAAGGCATCAGCAGAGGCTCTCCGCCGTGCCAGATGAACCAGACGGACTGATACTCTTCCGAGGCGAGCCTGAAGACCTTCTCGAGCGTGCCGAAAGAGATCGTCCCGGGCCCCTTCTCCTCCGGGAGATGGTAGCAGTGGCGGCACGAACGTGGACACTGGAGGGTGGGCTTGATGAGGATCGCAATGTACGGTTTCACGGGATCACCGTTTCAAACCGTCCGGCGGAGATCAGTTGGGCCAATAGGTCCAGACGCCGTTGAATCCGTCGGTCGCGTAGCAGCACAGCAGGCAGCAGCATGCTCCGGCAGCCACCAGGCATACGGTGCATGCGGGGCTGCAGCATCCCTTCTCGGTGCAGCAGTCGTAACAGGGTTTGTTTCCGTGGTGCGCCTTCTCGGTCATCGCTTCGTTGTAGTTCTCGGGAAGAACGTCGGGGAGCTGGCGCATGTAGAGCTTGTTGGCCATCATGGCCCTGGCGCCCTTGGACTTTTCTCCGGCGGAACAGGCATTGCTCTCAGGCTTGGATTCGACAGCTTCGTTCTCTGCCTTTGCCGCCTCGCTTGCGGCGCTCTTCTCGGATTTAGAGGCATCTGACATGATTTTCACCAACCGATACGACGTATCGGGAATGTTGCTCTCGAACCCCGTACGAATATATTAAAGGTTTGACTCTTTAGGGACCGATGGAACATGTTGGGATACACCACCCCTCTGTACAGCAGAATGTCGGCGCCCGACCTGGCGGATTACCGCAGGTACTACTGCGAAACGTGCCACGAGCTGAGGGGCGGTTTCGGGCTTTTTTCGACGGCGGCGGTCAACTACGACATGACCTTCAACACCATCCTGCTGAACTCCATATCGGGTGACGTCCTGGACTTCGGTCATACGAAGAACGGCGTATCGTGCGTTTTCCGCGGTCCTTACGCCGATTCCGACGTTATGAGGAAGATGGCGGGATATACGGTCCTGCTTACCAAGTGGGAGCTTGTTGACGATGAGTACGACAAGCCCTCAAAAAGGAACAAATTCATATCACTGGCACTTAACAGGGCCATAAGAAAGGCGGAAAGGCTCTACCCCGAATACGACGTCATGGTAGGAGAAGGATACACCCGCCTTAGAAGCATGGAGCTGGACGGGTGCACAGACCCGATAAAGATAGGTTCAGAATTCGGTCTGGCACTTTCAAAGCCCCTGGAAGATATCGCGGGAGATCGCGCAGACGAACGCCTCAGTGAACTGTTCGTATATCTCACTTCGATCGTTTATCTCATGGACGCGGTGGACGACCTGGACAAGGACTACATGGACGGTACGTACAATCCGTTCCTGGCACGTTATTCTGATTTCATGGAGGGACGTCCCGAGACCTGTGTTAAGAAAGACTGCGGTTGCTCCGGGGTCTACACAAACCGCAACACGTTCATAAATCATAATCTGTATGAGATCACGGACATGATGAACTCCGTGATTTCGGGACTTCAGACGTCCTACTCTTTCGTCAGGAAGAGGATGAGGTCCTCGGTGGGAGTGACCGACAACATCGTAATGCACGGGATACCGGAGTCGGCAAAGAACGTCATCACCGGAAGAGGTGCCGCAAGGACAGGGGTGAAGGACCTTATGGAAGGCCACAAAGAACGCAACCGTTCATCCTGACCCGTAATGCGGCTCGTACAGAGAGCACACGTCCAGGCCCATCGTCTCCCTCGAAAGGGCTCCGCACATCTCCTTTCCGCCGTCTGCGGAATAATAAACGCAGCTCTCGCATATCCCCGGCCGGTATCTGGCACACGTTCCTTCCGGACCGCTGTCGCCGCCTGTGAAGTGACATGTCCATGAGCTTTCGGAATGTATGCAGAATCTGCAGGATTTGCATTTCTTGTAGTTTTCGTCGGACATGCGTACCGTATGCACGGTTCCTGATAAACCATTTGCCGGGTGATGATTAAAACCCCGACGCCGTTCTCTCTGCATGGACGGGCTTGCGGACCTGAAGAAAGAAGCGGAGACCCACAGGAGGTCCGCCGGAGACATCTCGGAAGAAGCGGAGCGCCTGATGAACGAACATGCGGCACTGGTCAAAAAGGCCAGGAACCTGGCCTCCAAGGCCGCCAACTCTGCCAGGATGAGGGACGAATGCGCAAGGGAGGCCGCCAACTCCGAAGGGAAGGCGGACGCCTGGAGGTCCCGCCACGACGACAGGAAGGGCAGGGATGCGCTGGACCTGAGCAACGAGAGGAACCAGATGCACATGCATTCGCAGGCTGCGAAAGGAATGAGGGTTAGAGAGAGGCGGGCGGAATCCGAAAGGATCAAACTGGAGAAGGAGGCCGAAGAATGCAAGAAGAGGGCCTACGAGCTGAAGTCCCGCGCAAACTCCCTTCACCGTGACGCGAACAGGGAATACGAACTTTACCTTGGGCTGACCAGGAAGATCTCCAAGATCGAAAATAAAGATGGTACCGGGGCCTGAGCCCCGGTTTTTAGGGTTTAAGCTCTCCCGGCCCTGCGGTGCAGCACGAAGGCGACAACAGCCACGATGATGACCGCAGCGACAGCTATCGCAATGTACAGCATCGTGTCGTCATCGGCCGTGTCCGGGACCGATATCGCAGAAAGGACGTAGCCGGAGCAGTGGTCGAGGTCGAACGTGACCTTTCCGTCCACAACAGTGGCGTTCCTTACCGGCTCGAGACCTATCACGTTGCCGTCCCCGTCGACAACTACGAAGTAGATCTGCAGCACTGTGCCGTCAGCAAACTTGTCGCCGACGTTGTACGTGACAGTGGTCTTGCCGGGCATCAGTCCGGATGCCGCGAAGTCGATGTACAGGAAGCTGGTCTCTCCCGAGAGGAAATGGCCGGACAGAGCCTCCAGCTCTTCGTCGGTAAGCTCTTCGCTGACAATGTTCAGGTTCATCACCGTATCGGGGTCGAGGGCCGAGCCGTCATTGAAGATCGTCCACGAGAAGAGGTAGTTTCCTTCATCGTCGTAAACATCCACATACAGAGTTCCATAGAACTGGAAAGAACCAGAACTGAGGAAGTCCGCAAGTCCGTCCGCACCGTCGATCCTGATGTGCCCGTATACCGGGTCGCCGGACGTGCCCGCCCCCATGTATGTCATCAGTTCGCTCACGTCGGTGAACTCCTCGGCGTAGATCGGGTAAAGGGTGACGTCCCCCTTCACTCCCCAGCCTGCATTCCACTCGAGGCCTTCCTCGGTCATCCATCCGACGCACTTCATGGTTTCGTCGCCGACGGTCTTATCAGGGACCGCCGGAGGGCTGACCAACTTGTTGTATCCCACCGTCTGGGTGGTCTCTTCCTCGCCGACGACGTACGTGACGGTGAAGTTCAGACCGGACCCTGACCCGTTATAGGCGGACAGTATCTTGTTGAACACGCTGCGTACCTGGCTCTTCTCGGTGCTGTCGAGGTAGTACTCGAAATCCGGGTCGACTTCTATATCTGCGAGCGAGTCGAAGACAGGAAGGTCGCCAGGGCTCAGTTCCTCGGTTGCGAGATACAGGTCCTCAATATAGAACTCATACTCGTAAATATCGTCTTCTTCATCGATTAGGTCTCCCTGTTCGGCCAGCAACTCGAACACCATGTCCGTTATCGCATATGCGCCGAATGTCATGCTGACCTGGATAGTGTCCTCGTCGATTATGAAGTCTTCAAAGTCGGAATCCTCGGGCACCATGTACATCAGCGCCTCGGCGATCTCACCGTCGATGTTTGCGAACACCGATGCGAACATGGATTGCTTGCCGTCCAAGGTGAGCGTGTAGATCACGTCGTTGAGATCCTCGACTGTTGTGACTCCCGACCCGCCTGTGGAGGACATGCTATATCTGAGCGAAGCTCCCGCCATGATCTCAGAATCGTTGTCTGTATCGGTGAATACGTCAGAGATGTCCATTTCTCCCGTCTCGTCGTTCATCAAATCGATGTAGTTCATTATGCTGAAGTTGGTCGATAACTCCGCATCGATGAACGCATCGATCGCGACGTCGACGCTGGTAATGTTGAAGTCCGCATCAAGGTTCACCAGCCCCTGTACGACGACGACGGCCTTCAGAGATGCTTCTGCTCTAAGCGGATATTCGTCGCCATCCAATTCTATGTCGTCATCATACTCGACCGACACTTCGATCAGTATTCCGCCGTCAACGGAGATGGTGTATCCGCTGTCGTTTGCGCGGATCACCTCAACGATAAGCGCAGCGTTGACATCCGCCTTCTTTATGGCCTCGTCCAACGTATCATACATGTCCTGGTTGTCTTCGTCTTCTTCGTCGAAGATCATCTCCATAAGCTGATCTTTGTCGGCCGTGAATTTAATCCCCCAGGCATCGCCTACGGCCATGCCCGCCGCCTCTTCGTCCGGAGATGCGGACGCGGATTCGATCGCCGCGGCGCATGGTACCACCATGGAGACCGCTATAAGTACCGCTATCAATATTTTCAATTTCAACTTCTTCCTCCCAAACACGTCCTGTGTTCTGCAGGAAAAATCGTATTAACCGTACTTAAAGCGAATTGATTGTCCACGGATGACTCGAATTACCCGAAAATCAAAATCCGAAGATCTGGCTCTTTCCCTTTTGTCTGACGGATTCGAAGTTCTTGCGGATGCTGGATCCGGCATATGTTTGTAATTCGGTGGATCAGACCGAAAAATGATATCCTGGACATGTTTGAGCTTGAAGAGCTTCCGCTAAAAGAAGAAAATTTAAGTGTGAGGAATTCGGTGCACGTTCCCTGTGCCGGTCCGGACCGGCTTATTCTTTGCCTCCGAACACCCTCATCCTGCCGCCGACAGGCTCGAACGACTTCTCCCCAGCAGGGGAAGCTATGCTTCCGAAAGGCATCTGGGCGATCAGCTTCCAATCCGACGGCAGTCCCCATCTTTCCCGGACCTGTGCATCGATCAGAGGGTTGTAATGCTGCAGGGACGCTCCGAGCCCCATGTCCTCCAAGACCATCCACGTCGCGAGCTGGAGCATCCCGGAGGACTGCTGGGCCCAGACCGGGAAGTTCCCCACGTTGGAGGGGAAACGGTTGCCCGTCTCGCAGGTCTTGGTCATGTCGTCGAAGAAAAGCACCGTTCCGTATGCGGACCTGAAGCCTTCGATCTTCTTCTCGGTCGCTCCGGCATACCGCTGGTCGCCTATCTTCTTCCTGAGGGCCGCTTCTGTTATATTCCAGAGTGCCTCGTGCTGGGAACCCAACATGACCGCCGCGCGCTGGCTCTGTGAATTGTAGGCGGAGGGCGTGAATCTGACGGCGTCCTCGACGGCCGCTATGATATCCTCATCGGTTACCTCCACGTCGCGTCCCAGGCCGTAATAGGACCTGCGCGACGAAATAATATCCCTCAGTTCCATTCATTCACCGGGCTGTCACACGCTTGTGTATAGATAACCGTTTCCCAGACCGAAGCGGGAGATACTGTTTTCTTTTGAGGAGGGTGGCCGACATCGTTTCTTCGCTGAAGAACGGGTAGGACTGCGCCTTGAAGAAATAACGCTCCCCGTACCGGTCCATAGGACATCTGGCACTCGGGCCGGATCGACATTTTAAGGTATGGCATATTTCTGCCCCTGCCACGCCTCGGCGGCAGGGGCTGTTGTTTCATTCAACGTTTTTTTCGGCCTCAATGCCTCCTGACCAGGAATATAGCTGCGACTCCGACTATGGCGATAACGGCCGCTATCATTCCTCCGTATAAAACGAGGTCGTCGTTGCCCTGAGCGGGAGACGATACCTGGTTCCATACCGTGCGGTCATCCGGGTCCACGACGAAGGTCTTCCCGGCAAGAGAAGAGGAATCGGATATCACCATGCCGGAGGAGTCCTTGAATGTCAGCCCTTCCATGTCCGCGTTGACAGACACGGAGGTGAAGATCATCTTGGTCACCGTCCCGGAGCCTGCGATCTTTTCGAGTTCCACGGCCGACCCGCTGTCGACGGTGAACGTGGTTACTCCGGGAGTGCCGAGCAGCAACGCCTCGTAATCGGTGATCGCCGGATCGGACCGGCCCTGCACGGTCACCGAGTCGAGCGATGTTCCGTCCATGAAGCAGTCGTAGGCGAATCCGGTCCTGTCCGATATGACCAGGGATTCCATCGAACTGCAGCCGATGAAGCACTCTCCGACGATCATGAACTCTCCGGACATCGTGACGGACCTCAGCGAATCGCAGCCGTTGAACGAGAATAGCACCATGAATGTGCTGTCGGGTATCGTCACGGAAGTGATCGACGCACAGCCGTTGAATCCGTTGCGTATGTGGTTGACGCCCTGGGGTATGTTCACCTCGCCCGTCTTGCCGCAGGGGCATATCAGAAGTTCCTTACCGTTCTTCAGATACAGCAGTCCGTCTATGCTCCTGAACGTGTTGTTCTCCTCGTCCACGTTTATGGCCGTAACGTACTGGCACTCTTCGAAGGCGTCATCGTCGATCTGTGTGACGACATCGGATATCGTCACCTCGCCCGTCTTGCCCGCCGGGCAGAGGATGAGGTTTCTGCCGTCCTTGGAATCAAGCGGTCGGGGGTTCAAATCCCTCCAGTGGCTCTCATTTATATTTATACTCAGAGCTGTTTTTTCGGTGAATAGTGTACATTTCCGTACATAGGGAGATAATAATCAGATAATTCGCAGATTGGGGTTCTCTCTCACCGCAATCTGCGAGTGTGGGAATACTCGATTTCCAATCTTGGAGGCGGTTACTCAACCAAGGATCTCTTCGGCCAGTTCCAGGAAATATGCCTCGCTGCTTTCAGCAACGGATTGCTCGGTGCATCCGAGTATGAGGAATTTGCCACTTGCGAACACATTGAACGTGCAACCCTCGGTGCGGAGAATCAGTCCCGGGAAGGATTCCGGTTCGTAACTCACCTGGTAGTCCCTGTTCAGTAACTCGATGAACATCCTTTCGAGATCCAGCGGATATGGGGCGATAGAAGAGCAAACCATGTTGCGTACAGCGGGCGCAGAGAATCTACCTTCATCGAGAACAGTGGATAGTATGGAGCAGACCTTGTCGAAGGTGTCCTTCATATCTTCGAAACTTTTCATCCCTGGCATAATATATTTGCCTGTTCTGTAGAGGGTTATGGAGTGTCCGTTGGTCTTGATATATCCTGCATGGTACATTTCGGGATCATATTCGATAACGCCTGCTCTCGAGAGATCCATCAGGTTGATCTCCTGATTGAGGGTGCCGGAACACACTATATTCTCTATCTTCACGACAAGGTGAAACCGTGGAAGCTATTAGCCGATATCGGAGCATATGGACACTTACGGAATTGTCCGAATCCCATACTCGTTTCTGTCTACTGTAAAGGTTCGACTGTCCGCAGGCGTGGTTTATCTTGAAATCAGGGTAAATATCCGATATTCGCACAGGTATTCACTTGTCCGTATAGTGTCCATTCATAATTTATTGGACACAAATAACTGTGTACAATGTAACGTTACAAAATACGAACACTTATAAGCTGAACTGAAAATTCAGCATACATGAGCAGACAGAACATCGCGGAACTTCTTCGCAACGGTCCTTCGATCTCTTTCGTGGCCGATACTCTCGGGGTCTCCCGCCCCACATTCTACAGGCAGATGGAGTATTACAAGAACTCCCAGGATGAGAAGATGAATGTCCACGTCAAGGAATACTTCGACTATGTGGTCGTAGGGAAATTCGCCACAAAGGAAGATGCAGTGAAGTATCTCGAACAGTCAAAGTACCTCATTGAGGGAGAGAAGGAAAGTCACAGGGAAGCCGTGATGAAGGCTCAGAACAAACTGTTCCAGGAGATGCACGAGCTTGATTTCGCCAGAGGCTCCCTCAGTGCCTCCGAGAGGATTTCCAGAGAGGATGCCATCGACAAGCGCAGGAAGGAGATCGAGGAGCTTGCCGAATCCTTCGACATCGAACTCGAAGGGGATTGGTTCTACCGTGAGAGCGAACGTCTTGAGTGGAATCAGGGTGAAATCCGTTCCACCTGCAAGAACTTCATCGAGAAGGTGTACGTCCTGGTCGACGTTCCTTATGAGCAGCTTCGTAATGTGGAGGTCGAACTGTATGCTGTTGTTTCCGGAGAGGATTTCTCCATTCGCAGAGTGAGGATGCCCGCAGACAGCAGATGTGTTGATATGGGGGATGTGCCAGATGGCATAGTCTGCAAATATTCCCTGCGTTGGACAGACGGAGATAAAGTGAAAACAGCTGGTCCGTACCTCATTGGAAAGACCGGATATTGAAACGATTGTTAAAATATAACATCCTAGCGACTAAATATACTCAAAATAATGACAAGGTGATTATTATGGCAAGGGCAGCAAAGAAGAAGGAGACCAAACAGGTATCCATGGAAGAAGCATTGTGGGATGCCGCAGATGAGATGAGGGGTTCCGTCGAATATCCTGTTTACAAGCAGGTCGTTCTCGGCCTTGTTTTCCTCAAGTTCGTTTCCGACAGGTTCGAGAGGAGGAAGCAGGAACTCATCGCCGAGGGAAAGGAGAAGATGGTCGAACAGGCCTTCGCATACACGATGAAGAATGTGTTCTACCTTCCTGAGAAGGCAAGGTGGAGTTATCTCGCAACCGAGGCGGCCAAGCAGTCCGATCTCAAGGTGCAGCTCGACAATGCCATGGATATAATCGAGAAGAACAACGAGACCCTCAAGGGAGCACTTCCTTCCAACTTCTATGTCACTGTCGACCTCGATGTGTCCAAACTCGCATCCCTTATCGACATCATGAACGGTGTCGATCTTTCCAAGGATGAGGAAGAGGATGTCATCGGACGCGTCTACGAGTACTTCCTTTCCAAATTCTCTTCGAAGGAGGGAAAAGGTGAGTTCTACACTCCCAAGCCCATCGTCAAGATCATCACCGACAATCCCGCCCTCGGAAAGGGAATCGCACCGAAGGACACGGTCAAGATAGTCAAGGCCCTGAGGGAGGAGGAGATCTCCGCTTTTCTTGACCTGATGGACACGGAGGACTTCAAGTGGCGGTGCCTGGTGTATCTCCTGGCATATACCGGTATAAGAAGGAGCGAGGCCTGTGCCCTCGCCTGGAAGGACGTCGATTTCGCAGGCAGCAGGTTCTATGTGGTGCAGTCGGCATCCAAGGTCATCGGCGGCGGTGTGGAGGTGGGATACACCAAGACCAACATGTCCACCAGGGACGAACCACTGAACGAGCCCCTCAGAGGGATGCTTTGGGATCTGAGACAGCAGGAGGGAAGTGTCGGTTACGTGTTCAAGAACGTGTACAACGCCCATGAACCGATGCATCCGGACTCCGTCACCAACTTCTTCGCCAAGTTCTGCAGGAAATGGGGGATAAGGGACATCACGCCCCATATGCTCAGACGTTCCATGGCATCGGTCATGAACAGGAACGGCATCGACACGAAGACCGCGCAGAAGATCCTGGGCCACACGGATTCGAGGACCACCTCCAAGTATTATCTCAACTCCGATTCGCTGGATGTGCAGAACGCGTTCGACGTCCTCGGGAAAGCAATAGGTTCGAAGAGGGGCACGGAGGAAAGCGTCGAGCTGCTGAAGGAATGCAACAGCCTTCTTCCGGTGTCCGAAGCACCTGCAGTCGCGGAGAAGGCGGAAAGGGAGTCCCCGGAGCTTCCGAAGAAGTCCGGGGATGAAGGTCAGACCGCCTGATATCTCTTTGATCAGTCTGTTTTTGTCTGTGCATTTGTGCATTCAATAGTAGGTACGAACCTGATCGACGCTAACAGTATTGGTAACTTCCACTCTTTTTGTCTCGCCGCAATCTTCCCAGTGTTGATTCCACTTGATGGAATAATCTTTGGGAGCATTACGATCATAATAGTTACGTGCTTCAGAGCGTAGGGTTCCACTAATCTTAATCCCAAAGATCTGACCGTTTTTCAGCACGAATTCAAGGTAGATCATCGTATCAGAAAATTCTTGGATACTGAACGATACCTCATCTGCTGTAGGTGCCAGACATTCATTACGGATCAATTTCATCGACTCTTTGCATTTTCTCGTTCCGAGGTGAATGCTTTCGAATAATTCCGATTCTAATTTCCAAGCGAGGGTTATTTCCTCACCTTCAGTTACCCTTTCGGGAAGTATGAATTTCACCAGTTTGGAGTAATCAGACTTATCGAATTTCTCATAGAAGGGGATGTGTCTGGTCTCCGATCCAGATTGTATATCACTGACAATGGCAAAATTACCTTCCGAAACATAGGCATTTCCATTTACCAATTGGGTGATTTTGTATGAGTATTCACCTTCGGACAGAGGTTGGATTGTCAGAGATGTGTCGGAATCCTCGCACAGGTAGGTTTTCAGGGGCATGCCATCGAGCGAAATTTCGATTATTGTGTTCTCAACGTCCTCTGCTACCTTGTCGAAGAGGATGATTGCGAAGTCTTTTCCTGTTTTAGCTTTGGTTTTGAAGTTATCCATTTTATCACAAGTTGACGTAATGAGGTTGTGCTGCAGGCATTTTGGTCACTCTTACTTTTATCGAATCATTCAGTTTGGCTTCTATGTTTTCTAACTTTGTTAGAATGTCTGCATTGCTATTCGACTCTGGGTTGATGATGAATTTGCCCTCGGATTTGTATACCGATTCATTTTGAATCTGAGTAATTGTATACTCGTAATCACCATTTGGCAAGGGTTGTAAAGTAAGGGATGTTTCACCCTCCTCACAGAGAACGGTTCTCATCTTCATTTTATCAAGCCTGATTTCTATGATGGTGTTCTCAATATCTTCATTTACCTGATCGTAAAGGATTACCGCAAAATCCTTTCCGGTTTTAGCCATTGATTTGAAATCGTTCATGCTTTTCCTCCCTTCTTAAGACGTTTCTCCAAGCTGTTTACGGTGTACACCCAGTCTTTCTTCACCTTGGCATCGATGGCAGGGACCTTGGTCGTGTGCGCACAGTCGTTTCCATAGATCCTTATCTTGTGGAACATGTCCTGCTCCGCCTTGGTAATCACATTCTCCTTAGCGGCACGCTCAATCAATCCGACAAGTTCATCCTGCCCTTTCAGTTTACTGCGTAGCAGGGATTCCATCTTTCTCCTGACACCTATGCCGAACTGGTATCCATTGAGCCTCTCAAGGGGAATATCCTTGCTGTAGATTTCTGCCAGATTCTGTATCAGGTCCATGTATCTTTGAAGTTCGGACACATTCTCCGCTGCTGCGAGCAACGGGGATACGACCGACATTGATTTGTTAGCAGAACTGTACTCTATCGATATCGAATCAGAAGAGGATTCATCGACCATTGACAAATCATACTCGGTAGCCGATTTGATGGCAAATATCGACATCAGTCTACCGAATGATTTCGACAGGGTATTGAGTGCGATAAGTTCCGTGGATGCGAAATCTCCGGTTTTACCGGAAAGCACCATTGAAACCAAAGAGCTCTTGAGATTCATTCCTGCCACGAGGGCACCTTTGCTGTTCGAAACCGAAAGGAGTCTGTCGAGTATAATCAAATCCTTCTGGGTACTGCCTGTCGAAAGATGTGCCCCGACTTTTGTGCAGGGAATCTTCATTCCGAGTGCGGAAAGGATCTTGATGATTTCCTCTGCAGAAAGGCCCCTTTTGCAAAACACCTCCTCAAGTAGTGAGGACTCCTTTAGCATCCATTTCTTCCTATCCTTGTTAAGGCTACTTAGGGATGTCAAGAGATCTTCGGTTTGTTCCAGGTGGTTCCATATCCAGTAGGATTCGAAAGTTTCACTAGATGATATTTCTTTCAGTGCCAGGATGGAGTTCATACCTTCGTAAGTGCGGAAATCGAAGGTCGAAATGCTCTGTTTCAGAATGTCGGCAATTTCCGATTTAGACAGAGGTTTGGAAGCAAGCATTCCGAACTCGCTTTCACCTTTAAGTCCTAGTACCGTTGCGTTCTTCCTGATGAAGATATATCCCCTTCCGAGTTCCGGTCCGAGAATGTCCACGAAACAGTAACCGAGCGAATTCAGAGTGATCGCGTTCTCAACGCTGCAGGTTCCAGGATCATATGCCCTGAGTTTACCTTTAAAGACGAAGTCCTTCGGAAGCTGGTATCTGTAGGATTCCCAGGATTCTGGAACGGTTGTGTATTTCGGTACACTGATTCCCTTGGGCAGTGCGGACAGTTCTTCCCTTTTATCGAGGAAATCACTCGCGGTGAAGTAACCCTTGATGAAATTGGGATCCAGATCGGTATCGAACGTGAAATCTCCAGAGGTCTCGTCGAACTGTATGTCGATACGTTTCTTCCTGCAGAGCATCTGGGGTTCGTCATCCAGGTGAATCGAGAGAATCTCGTCCTCTTTGTCGGCTTTGATGTGCTTCTTGTTTTCGATGAGGAACTTCTTCACTTCATCCAGGTCGAATCCGATATCTCCGAACCTGCTCTCGTCGAAACCTTCCGGCGATGCGAATTCCAGTTCGAAGTGGTATTTCGGGTCGGAGTATTTCGTATAGGGGGCGAAATAGACCTCCTCCGCGTATTCCTTGGGGTCCTGCTTGATGCGACCCATCTCGAATAGGTCCCGTCCAGTTTCAGTGAATCCAAGGGAATCTATCCTGTAACCTATGTCGAAATCATCAGAATCGATAACTCCATTGCTGTACAGGTCTCTGACGACCTGTTCGAACAGGGGAGCCATCCTTGCAGGGATGGCCAGTCTGCCGAGGAACTCTCCCCAGGTGTCGGAACTCAAGGCCGGAGTGCCGATGGCTGTGAGAACGAGGTTTTCCAATCCGGCTGGTTTCTTGAATCTGCTGAATTCTCCGCTGACTTTCAGGCAGAGTACGGGTACTTTGATGTTGATGCGGTTTTCAGACATTCCTTTCACTCTCCTATGACGTCCTTGGCGGCAAAATAGCCATGACTTCTCTTGGCAGTCTCGACAATCTTGCGGTACACGAAGTCCTCTTTACCATCGAGTTCGATCTTCAGACTGGAGAATGCTTTTGCATTACCGACGATGACCAGAAGGCATCTGGCACGGCTCACTGCGACATTGATCCTGTTGAACTTGGTCATGAAGCTTCTCGAAGGGTCGCTTCTGACCAGCGACAATATGATAATATCTCTCTCGTCACCCTGGAAGTTGTCCACGGTATCGACCATGAACTGTTCTTCATCCTTTCTGTTGAAGGCCTGGAACTTTACATTCCTGATCTTGTTGCGGATAATCTTCGCTTGGTCCGAATAACCGCAAATGACTCCCAGACTGAGGCGGGGGTCGTCATCATTGCTGAATGTCCTTCCTCCGAGTTCCTGTCCGTTGGAATCCTTATGGCATCCGTACTCCATCTTCTTCAGAAGGCTGATGATAACGTCCGCCTCCCTGTAGTTGATGACTGATGTTCCACCGGAGTATCCTTTGATCTCCTCGCCTTCCACATCTACGAACACGAGGTGGTTCTTCGGTGTGATGATCTTCTTCTGGACACCTCTGATTTCGAGGTAGTGCTCCCTGTTGCCTTCTGCACCTCCATAATTCAGCTGACCGTCGTAGAAGATGTTGTCCGCTTCCATGATGTCAGGGTGCATACGGTACTGGGTGGTGAGCATGGTCTTGTGGCATTCCGGAACCGAATCGTACAGTTCCTTGAAGAATGAGGTCTCAAACAGGTGCTGGAACTCCTTCTCCAAATCAGGATTGACGAGATCGGAATCGTAACGGCTCATGTCATCCTTGTCGACGGAGGATTGGTATGTCGGAGGCAGCTGTTTATCGTCTCCCACCAGAATGACGGTCTTTCCGTACAGTATCGGATAAAGGACCTCCAGGAAGGAGACCTTGCTGACTTCGTCCACGATTACGACATCGAGGTTTGCCCTCTTCAGGTCGACGACTCCCACATCGGTCTTGATGTTGTCCTTGGTGGTACATGTCAGGCCGATGACGTTCGCATAGTACAGAAGTGTCTCGTTGAGTGATTCCTCGTCCTTCTCGATCACCGACTCGTCTTTGAGATAGTCCGCCATTTTTTTGTAGGACTCGCGGAGTTCGGAGGACAATCCCGAAGCTGCAGCCTTCTTGATACGTCCCTTTTCGGTTTCGATGAATCCGATTCCCTCTTCGGGAGTCTTGAATAATCCCACGATGTTGTTGTCGGAAAGCACCCTGCGTATATCTGAATCCAGTTCCTGATTTGCATTCTCGTACTCGACAAGGGCGCTGTCCGTGCGAAGCTCTCCCAGTTCCTTCTCGAGGGAACGTAACTCCTGTTCCAAGCGGGAGGTGTCGCTACAAATTTCCTTGCATTCCTTAATCTTCTTTTGCAGACTGTCGATTACGAGGTCGACCTCGTCCATGATGTCGTTCTTCAGATCAAGAACAGTGTCTTTGTCGGGAATTCCGTCAGGGAAGACCTTCAGGAGGCGGATTTCATAGGCGTTAATGTCGTGTTCATTCTGATATTCTAGGATCTTCACTCCGATTGAGTTTCTGGTCGAATCATCGGAAGCCTTTGCTTTCTCTCCGAACAATCCGAAGAAATCTATGTGTTCAGAGATGGTGATGAATTCCCTGTTGATGTCAGTCTTCTTGAACAGATACAGTGAGCGTACCGCATCGATGGGCAACTTGGAACCATTAGCCTTAACTGAAATGTCCTTGCAGTAGGTCTCGAAAGCATCCTGTTCCCCGTTCTCGATGCTCTTGATGGTCTCTTTCAGTTCGTATATCTGGGATTCATACTCGCTGTTGTCATCGCTGTCGCGGGAGATCTTCCTGTGGACACGTGCGATCTCCGACTCCTTGTCCTCGATCTCGGTCAGAACTGAATCCGCCTTTGCTTTCAGAACTTCCAGTTCCTTACAGCGTTTTCTAAAGGTTTCGATGAGCGAATCCAGTTTCGATGCATACTCAGTCGAGGCGGATGACTTCCTAATCTCGTCATCGAGACATTTCGCAATGTCCTGGTAGAAGTTGCGGGTCAGTTTCGTCACCGCAAACTTGTTCTTTTCTCCCTTCTTGGCGGCGAAGCCTCCGAATATACGAACTGCACGCAGTGACGGAATTTCAGGTAACCTGTCGAACGCATTGTCGACAGCCTTGTGGTTCTCGCTTGCAATGAGGACCTTCTTGTTCTGGGTGACCAGCTGTGCGGTGATCTCCGCTATGACCTCGGTCTTTCCGGTTCCAGGAGGGCCGCGAATGAGGAAGAGACCGTTCGAAGACACGGCTCTGCGGATGGCCTGCTTCTGCCTGTCGTTAAGTCTGGGGCTGAAGAATTTGTCGATAGGCAATTCCTCGATGCTCTTCTGTTTGGATTTGTTGAAGAGTGCCGTGGCAAGGAAGGGATTCAGGACATATCCTTTCCGGAGGTAGACCAGTGCCTGATTGTGGCGGCCGATGACCGCACGATCTCCGCTGTAGTCCATGTAAAGGTACATCTTCCTGTCGGACATCTTTTCCTTGACGTTCTGTAGTATGGAACCGGATTCATAGCTGGAATCCACATCTAAACGGAAGAAGACATGGAGACGGATATGTGTCTCATTGTCGAGGACATCCTGTATCTCCTTGTCCCTTTTTACAGTCAGATCAGCCTGTGTGGCAGATTTGAGCTGTTCGTATTTGGAATGGAGGTTCTGCCTGCATTCGTCGCGGTATTCCTCGGTTCTATCCTTCCTGAACTTCGCCAGCGTAGGTGCCATTGCCTTTTCCAGCATTTCATCCAGAGAGAATTGTTCGGGAATCTTCTCATACTCGGACCTGAGCGTCTCGAGAACCTTGTTATTTTCCGGAATGGACTGAATCAGGGCGACAATCTTCTGTTCCAGATTGTTCTTCTCTCTTGTTTTGTCCGTGACCTCCTTCTTCTTGTCAGCAATCTCTTTGGAAAGCTTGGACCTCTCCTCTGCACTCTTCGCAGCTAGTAACTTTGCAGTTCCTTTTTTCACAAAGGATGTGAGTTCTTCCAATTCCGCGATCAGGTCGGATTTCCTTTTTCTCACTGCAACGAGTTCTTCGGCATCTGCGGAAGTCCTTTCTTCGGCTTCCGCAATTTCTTTTGATATGTCCTTCCTTTTCACTTCGATGAGAGTGTCAAGTTCCTTCTGGCATTTGGGGAGGAAGTCTCCGCGTACCTCTGCCCTGTACTCCGATTCAAGTGTTTTCAATCTGTTATTCACGAACGAATCGACAAGAGTCCCTATCTCTGCCTTCTTTTGTTTTTCAACTTCGTCGACGGACTCTCTAATCCTTTGATCATATTGCTTCATCAGGGAATCGATCTTGGCTGTATTGGGTATCTCCTCCTCGCCGACTTTGGAGGAGATCCTCGAATCCTGTATCTTTGTCTCCGAAGGAAATACCGGCATCTTCTCTTTCGAACCGTCTTTGCGTTCGATTGTTTTGTATTCTATCTTTCCCGAGAAGATAAGCGAACGTCCGCTTGTGAATCTCTCGAATTTCTTTCTGTAACTCTTGTCCGATTCTGGATCCTTCTTGAGGAAATCGTGGGTGAAATGGAGAATATGTGCTTTTTCCGATCCGCTGAGATCTTCCGTGCTCCAGATACTACTGTTGCCCTTGACGTTAAGATAGGCAACGGCGGTCTTCCTTTCATCCTCGGTACAGCTGTCTTTATAATATGCAATGATGACTTCGGTCCCTTCAGCGGATTCGAAGCAGATCTCCTGATCCTTGATCATTATCTCTTGCCTAGAATCTAGGTATTTCTGCCAGCGGTCCAGCCTGCTGAGAACTTTTGCGTGCGGTTCCGCAACATACTGTTCGTTCAGACGTTTCAGGAACTCGATGGTGAGGACGGATTTGTTCCACTGGTCATCGCTCGGGAATTTGGTAGGCCCGTCGTATTCGCTGTACCATCCGTCGTTGAAATCAAGACGGGCGAATACCCTGCAAGAGACTTCTATCTCTCCGCACGTTTCGGTCGATTTGTCGATGAGTGTGAAACCCTTCACCTTCAGGGAACGTTGTTTGATTGTCTTGTTTTTGGGGGTGTACTCGTCGAGATCGCACATGAGGACGAGATTGTTCTTTTCTCCATCGAGCGAAATCCTGACTGCGATGTTGAACCATTTGTTTTTTCCATCTTCGGTGGGAGGGCGTCTTTCGAAGTTAGGGTAGGAAATACCTACAATCGATTCGTCCTGAGGAAGGACATGGGAAACGAATGAGTCATAATCTTCACGGAAACCGAGTTTCTCGAACTGTTCCCTGAGTCCGACTTTGTATATCTTATCGTAATTGAACTCCTCATTGATCTCGGAGTTCGAGCTAAAATCCAAATACAGTATGTCTTCAGCCATTTGTCACCTTCCAGTTAAATCGCTAAGTAATTTCGAAACCTCTTTGTTCGGTATATAACAATGTTCTCGAATATTCGGACCGTTCGAACAACAGTACTATGTTCTGGGATGACGGTCCGAATAATTCATTTACCGTTCAGTTAGCAAAGATCTCCATCAGCATGTTGTTCGCGTAATGCCATCCGTGCTGGTCTGCCAGCTTGTAATACTTGATGCACTGGAAGAGGTCTCTCTCGACCCCCTCGCCGTTCTGATATATCTGGGCGAGACGGAGTTCGGCACCGACATAACCAATCTTTTGTGCCCTCTTGTACCATTTGATGGCCTTCTCAGGATCTTTCTTGAATCCATACTGTCCTTTATCGAAGATCTCTCCGAGCTTGTATGCCGCAGAGGCATACCTCTTCTCAGCGGAACTGGTAAGCAACTCCATTCCGAGTTTCGGATCGAATTTCACTCCGTCCCCCTGGAGATACATCGTTCCCAGATCGAACTGGGCAATACGGTATCCGTTGTCCGAGGAACGTGTGATCCATTCGATCGCCTCTGACTTCCTGTCCTTTTCACCGAGAAGGACCTTGCCTATCTCGTGCTGTGCCGGTGCACATCCGAGTTCGGCTGCCTTTCTGGTGAGCTCTTTCGCCTTTCCGACATCCACTTCGGTACCTCTTCCTCTGAGGTACATCGCTCCGAGGTAGTAGGTTGCCTCGACGTGGCCCTGTTCCGCTGCTTTTGACAGCCAATGGAAAGCCGCGGGGTAGCTCTTTCTCATACCGACTCCCGCACGGTATCTTCCTCCGAGGGAGTACTGTGCATCGGCATAACCCAACTGGGCAGCTTCCATTATGGTGGCAACACGTTTCATGTCAGTGTTGACTTTCTGTTTCACATCGAAATCGAAGAAGAACACGTTCTTCGCCTGTTCGTTTCCCATTTCTGCTGCCTTGATGTAGAGCTCGGCGGCCCTGTGATGATCCTGTTCCACCGTGATTCCGAATTCGTACATCCTTCCGAGTGCATAGGTCTCTGCGTCGTTGCTCATGTTCATTCCGAAGTCCTGGTTGTTTCCGGCTTTCATGTATAGTACATAGGTCTGGAAGGATATGGCAAAATCCTCATACAGTAAACATTAAATTTGTACTGTATTATTCTACAATATGTACATCCATTTTGCTACCGCAGGAAAGGTAACAGAACCCATTCTGAAGGGTTTCAAACTCATACCGGGAATAGAGAAAGTGTACCTGTTCTACAGCGGACAATATCTGGAAAGTGCCGAGGAGATAGCGGAATATCTCCACAAGGGAAATACACCTGTGGAACTCGTCTCTGTTCAGGAATATGATTTCCAGGATGTCATGGATAAGATTTCCCAGGTTGTGGAAGTCGAGAAACCCAATGGGCCTCATAAGTATACAATCAATGTAACTGGAGGTACCAAACTTATGGCATTCGCGGCATACTCCGCAGCTTATTTCGTAGGCGCCACTGTGTATTATGTTCAGGATAGGGGAGACCTACCTTTGGAGGAACAGATCCTTCCGATCCTTACTACGAAGGCACCTAAGAATACCAAGTCTGACAGGAAAGGAAGAGACATTCTGAAGTTCATCTATGAAAAGACCGTCAACAACGGTGTGGTCACCAATCAGGATATAGAGAAGAAGTTTGGTCTGAAGAAACAGCAGGTCTCCTACTATGTGAAGAACCTCCGCGAGGATGGACTCATCACCACAGATAACGGATTGTACAATCCCCAGACCGGTGCCACCAACTACCGCTACAACACCATCAAGCTGACGCAGCAGGGGCAGATGGAGGCGAAGTTCACCCGTAACGAGTGATCAGCCTTGGATGATCCTCGCCAGATCTTCCGAAGTGGTCGACGGATCGTTAAGGGTGAAGAACGGGATTCCATACTTCCTGCAGAGCAAACGAAGATTGCTCTTTTCGAACAGAATCCAGTTCTTCACATCCTTCAGGGTGATGTAGTCGTTGTGTTTGCACCCTTCCGAGGTTCTGAATCTTTCCAGGACTACCTCCGGGTCGATGTCGAGGAAGACCACAATGCGATACTTCTTTAGTTCCGATTCATCGAAGACGATTTCGTATGCGGATTCCAGATCTTCGTCGTAGAACTCTCTGAATGGGAGTTTTTCCTCAGTGTAATCCGTGTGGATTACCTTTCCCCCGTAGGTTCCGGGGAAGCAGTAATGCTCGTCCACGATAGTGCTGGACATCAAGGAAACCGAATCCATATCCATATGGACCTTATTCATCAGTGCACGTTTGTCCATCTCTTCCATATCACGGAGTTTCCTTCCATCCAGGAGTTTGTGTACCGTGCCGATCATCGAAAGGTGGCGGTACCTTTTTCCTTCTTTAGCGAGCCTGCCCACTGCTCCTTCGATAGTGTAGTCCTTTCCGCTGCGGGAGATTCCGAACACCGCTATCCTGTCCACGTAGATCACCACTCGTAGACGGCGTCACGGCTGTAGTACTTCTCGACATCGAGCATATACTCGACACCCTTGTCCCTGAGGATCTCGAAGGGCAGATATGCCTTGACCTGGTCGTTGTTTACCATCCATTTTCCAAGAGGGTCGAACATGAGGTAGGTGTCCACCATGTCCGAGTTGTCCTCGAACACGATGTTTCCGATATCGCAGTGTTTCTGCTTGAAGTCGGCGAACTGTTCGTCTGTTATGGACCAGACATCCGGGAGGTCATCGTTCTCGTTCCTCAGGGTGAGGGCCCTGAAGACCTTGGTCCTTTCCGGATTCATGGCTGATACGAGGGGATGGAAGTCTTTGTTCCAGCTTCTCCTTACGACGGTGATGTTGAGTTTCACCTTCATGCCGTGTGCATGTGCCATCTCGGAGACCTTGACGACGTTTTCGAGATGCCTGATTCCGCGACAGTGCCTTCCGATGACGATCTCATCCTCTTCTGAAGGGGAGTCAACCGACAGACCTACCCAGTCGATAAGTCCGTCCATCTCATCGAACCATCCCTCATCCATAAGGGAACCGTTGCTGACGATGCTGGTGGTGAATCCCTTGGATTTCACCATGGATGCAAGTTCTCTGAGGTGCGGGTACAGAACGGGTTCTCCGCCTGCGAAGTTGATCTTGGTTACGCCGATCTTTGCGAGGTGGTCGATGATCGGTTCCCACTCAGCAGGGGAGAGGTATTTGCGGGACAGGTTCCTTGCGAAGCAGTGTTCGCAGTTATAGTTGCAGAGTCCGGTCAGGTGTAGGTTGGCTGATTTGATGCTGCCGTTGTTTGACATAATTGCAAGATGGTCTGAGAAGGATATCAGAAAATCTTACAACTGTATGAATTATTGTTGTACTGTACAATGATGAATTGATTATCATCAAAATGATGTTTGATGTTGAGGTCGAGCACCTCGAAACAGATTACCTCGGAACTCAAGGGAAAGGTCCTCCGAACGCCATTGGAAAACATGGTCGGCGAAGAGGCAGCAGGGTTATGCGATCCGACATGCCCTGTCAGTGGGAACTCTGTGCCGTTCAATCCTTCGATTTCATCACACAATGTATGGCAGACTGAATGTCCTTTCGAACGACCGCATTGTATTATGCAGCTCCTCCGGGAGCATAGATTTATCAAGATAACATGTCACACAACAACGAAACCAAATGGTTCATGCAACTGAACATCCTGGAATTTATGAAATCCCTTACCAAGTATCGTGAAATCGACTCTCTGGATATCTTCTACGAAAAAGCCAATGAATTCCTCGGAAACGACAATGCACCTTCCGATCCCGTCCTCCCCGAAAACCCCCAAGAGGCATATGCGCTCGGAAAGATGCTGTACAGGCTCGAAGCATATCCTGATTCCGAGGACTGGCTGAGGATGGCTGCCGAGGGAGGGATAGCTGAAGCACAGGTCGACTACGGATATCTCCTGTATCGCGGATGCGCAAAGACGCAGTCCTTCACCGAGGCTCTGAAATGGTACGAGGCCGCCATGGAACAGGGAGATCTTACGGGTCTGTGCAGAGCCATATCCATGTACCGTAGTGGGGCCGGAACATACCGTAGAGGAGACGAACGCTGTAAGGAAGCGGTAGACAATACAACTCCCGAAGAACGTGGAAAATCCCCCGAGAAACTCGAACAGGCAGAAGCCCTGTTGAAGAGGCTCGCGGATGAAGGAAATCTCGATGCCCTTGTAATAAAGGAATCAGATGGAATCTCGGTAGATGCCGACATCCTGCAAGATATCGCCGAAACCGGGAACATCCGTGCAATGAAGATCCTTGCCAACCGCTATCGTCTACATATGATTCCCTGCGAAGACTCCATCGAAAGGGCCGTCTACTGGACCACCAAGGCTGCCGAATCGGGAGATGCGGATGCCATGTATGCATTGGGCATTGCATATGCAAACGGATTCGGTGTCGAATATTGTCTCGAAAAAGCCTTCGGATATTTCTCGAAGGCAGCTGAACAGGGAATCGTCGGTGCCGGTGTGGATCTGGGAAAAATGTATTTCCATGGAACTGGAGTGGAACAGTCCTATCAGAAAGCAAGGGAATGGTTCATGACCTCCTGCCATACCGGGGAAGCACAATACTATCTCGGGGAGATCTGCTACCGCGGTCTCGGGGTGGAACACAATAATGCTCTCGCCTTCGAATGGTACTATCTCGCTATGTCCAACGGATATACTGAAGCCAAGGTGAAACTGGCGATAATGTTCGCCAACGGCCACGGTACCGATAAGGACTCGTTCGTCACATCTTCCCTTCTCTTTGACGCGGTCGATGAAGGAAGTCAGCTGGCGATGGAGCTCGAAAGCTGCTTCTGATTCCCTCCTGTAGAGTCATCCGTGACCACAATGGTCCGTAAATACCTTCCATAAACGGCCCTTACGGGCCTAACTCCCTCTTGGAAGTATTCAGATACCTTTCCAGAATCATGTCCGTTTTTCAGTTTTCACCTTCGGACCTGTTCCATAAACCTGCTAGGATGATGGAGGTGATCTGACAGAGAGAGTGAGATAATAGCGAGATAATCTCAGAGAGAATATGGAGATAATCTCAGAAAAGTGATACCGCTTGACGGAAGGGTGATAATAATCAGAGAGTCATATGGCGAGAGATATGGACGATATCGCGTCATAGGTATTAGATAGTTGATAATATTCAAGATATTGACTATAAAAGAAATTACGAAACCTTTTTATATACCTTGTAATAAAGCAGTCCGTCTATGCTCCTGAATGTGTTGTTCCCCTCGTCCACGTTTATGGCGGACAGGGAAGTACATTCCTCGAAGGCGTAGTTATTGATGTACGTGACGCTCTCGGGTATATTGATAGATGATAGGGATGTGCATCCGCCAAAGGCATATTCCCTTATGTCCGTTACATCGTCATGGATAGTGACGTACGTCAGGGATGTGCATCCTAAGAACACATCATTGTTTATCTCGGTCACGCTTTCCGGTATCGTCACCGACCCGAGGGACGTGCAGTCGCGGAATGCGCCGTCGGATATGCTGGATACCCCGTCGGGCATCGTCACCGACGTGAGGGAGGAGCAACCGACGAACGCCTCGTATTCGATCGTCGTGACGCTGTCGGGCATCGTCACCGACGTGAGGGAGGAGCATCCGTTGAACGAGTGGTAGTATATCCTGGTGACCCCGTCAGGCACCGATAACTCGCCGGTCTTGCCGGCGGGGCACTGCATCAGTATGGTTCCGCTATCATTGTAGAGCACGCCGTCGGAGCTCATGTATATCGTGTTCGCTTCGTCGACGTTTATGTCCGTCAGAGAGGTGCATCCCGAGAACACGTCGTATCCGATGAAAACTACGCTTGCCGGCACGTCGACGGAGACCAGAGAGGTGCAGCCGTAGAACACGTAGTTGTTCATGTCCTGCAGACCTTCGCCGATGCTCACCGACGTGATGTTCCTGCATCCCGAAAAGGATTCGGGAGATAAGAAATACACTCCGCTCGGCACTTCCACCGCTCCGGTCTTGGCCTGGGGGCACCTTATCAGTTCCGTTCCGTCCTTGGTGTACAGTATCCCGTCCATGCTCTTGTAATCGGAGTTCGAATCGTCTACGTCGAATGCCGCGAGGGAGGTGCAGCCGTCGAAAGCGCTGGTCCTTACCGTCGTGACGCCGGCCGGTATCGTGACCGACGCGAGGGAGGTGCATCCGCGGAACGTGCCGTACTCGATGGTCGTGACGCCGTCGGGTATCGTCACCGACGTGAGAGAAGAGCATCCGTCGAACGCATAGTCCATTATGACCGTGACGCCGTCGGGAATGGCCACGGACGCGAGGGACGTGCAACCCTTGAACGTCCCGTACTCGATCAGGACCACGCCCGAGGGTATGGTGAAAGACGTGAGCGAAGAGCAGTCCTGGAAAGCATAATCGCCTATCAGTGTCACGCTTTCCGGAATAGTGACGGACGTTAGAGATGCGCAGTGACGGAAGGCCTCGTCGCCTATGACCGTCACGCCTTCGGAAATTGTCACAGATCCGAGGGAGACGCAATAGTAGAACAGGCCTTCTTCGATCGTGGTCACGCTGTCCGGTATCGTCACGGACGTGAGGGACGTGCAGTCTTCAAACGCGTATTCCCCTATTGTCGTGACGCTGTCGGGTATCGTCACCGACTTCAGGGACCTGCATCCTTTGAACGCATCTTCCCCTATGCCTGTCACGCTGTCGGGTATCGTCACGGACGTGAGGGACACGCAGAGCTCGAACGCATCGTCTCCTATCGACGTAACGCTGTCGGGTATCGTCACGGACGTGACGAACATGCAGAAGTAGAACGCTTCGTCCCCTATGCCTGTCACGCCGTCGGGTACGGAGAAAGCTCCGGTCTTGCCGGCGGGACAGCAGACCAGCTGCGTGCCGTCCTTCGAATAGACGACCCCGTCGACAGACTTGTAATTGGAATTGTCTTCGTCGACGGTTATGCTTATCATGCTCACGCATTCGCGGAACGAGTCCGGCTGTATCGATGCGACACCGGCGGGTATTGTGACGGTCCTGAGGGAAAAGCATTCGAAAAAGGCGTAGCCGTCGATGGACGTAACGTTTTCGGGAATGATGACGGACGCCAGAGATACGCAGCCGTAGAAGGCCCCGTATCCGATCGACGTCAGGCTGTCGGGCATCGTGACCGACGTGACTGACATGCAGGCGTAGAACGCCTCCCCGGATATATTCTCGACCCCTTCGGGCACCGTGACGGCCCCCGTCTTCCCTGACGGGCAGAGCAGCAGCCATTCGCCGTCCTCCGAGTAAAGGATGCCCTCGTCGCTACTGAAAACGGTATTGGAATCTTCGACGACGATCTCGGACAGCGAGGTGCATCCCTGGAACACGCGGAAACCCATGTCGGTCACGCCGCCGG
>ENA-UOOI01001352-UOOI01001352.1-fermentation-metagenome-genome-assembly--contig:-NODE-1352-length-26025-cov-4.871467_pt1 | contig 26025 bp, 24 predicted proteins | sample MGYA00245779_ERZ724027 | MGnify/ENA primary metagenome ERZ724027 (study PRJEB28704, sample SAMN03018318) | fermentation metagenome | biome: anthropogenic terrestrial biome; feature: soil; material...
GAAATTATTTTTAGCTCCTTCCTGTCTATTCTGCCATCCTGACCATTTTCAGCCTCTTCCTGCATTCTTTGTAATTTGGATAATAACATTCCACTTCACGCCAGAATTCCGGTGAATGGTTCATATGTCTTCGGTGTGCCAGCTCATGCACCACCACATAGTCCAGCAGCTCCGGCTGCAGATAGCAGAGCTGATAATTAAAATTGAGATTTCCTTTTGCACTGCAGCTTCCCCATCTGGTTTTCTGGTTTCGTATGGTGATTCTTCCCCAGGTTACACCCATAATTTTTCCATAATACTGCACACGGCCAACAATTTTGTCTTTAATATTCTTGATTTCCTTTGCCGTGAGTTCCTGCAATGGCGGAGCTGCCACGGTCGTATTGTTCATGCTTTGTTGTCTGATCATAGCCAGTTTGTTAATAATCCATTTTTGATGATTTTGTATAAATCCCTTCAGCTCCCTGTCAGATAGCCCCAGTGGAATACGTGCCAGTACTTCCCCCGTCTGTTTCACTTCCAGGCCGATACTCTTTCTGGAAGAGCGCTTCACCTGAATCAAAATCTCTTGTTCGTTGTTTTTCATCCTATATTCTGTAATCATTGATCGTATTTATTTTCTCCTCAGCAGATTCATAATATATGCATATAATTCTTCATTTGTCTTATTGTTAATTCTTTTGGCCTCTGTATATTCCGGTATAATATCAGCATTCGGGTATTCACCGCATATATCTATGCCAATCACTTCACATTCAACCAAAAGGAACTGCAGCAGATGCTTCAGCATATCCACCGTCATTTCTCCCTGATCCCAGTTCGTCACAGCATCTCTCTTTGTGAGCACATCCTTGTCTATGGATAAATAGACAGGCAGGTCTTTCCGTATTCTCTTAAAGTCTTCTTTTGCCTGTCTTCTCTCAAGCTTTTCGTAACTTATCGCAATAATCTTTTCTTTATTATCAGGAACATCCAATTCGTCTATAAGATGCTGCCTCGGCCCCATCAAAACCAGCTGCTTCAAATAAGAATTGTTTTCTAGGACTTCTCTCGCCCAATTTCCGCAGCTTGTAATTTCCCCTGTCAATGGTTTTTGCATATCTGTATGGTGGTCAATGAGCACCATTGAAAATGGCTCCTTTATATAATCTGTCATTAATCTGGTAATGTAATGGTAATCCCCGGAATCAATAAAGTGGATTCCGGAAATACCATGTAATTCAATCATCCTTTTTAACTCCGCTTCTGCTAAATGAGAGCAATACAGTACGCAGCCTCTCATTTTTGAACAGTCAAGCCTTATGAAGCTGTCCTGGGCCTTGAACTGTTTCGGATAACTGTGTGTGAAATCAAATACCAGGTTTCTATACTCCATCTTCTCAATCCTCCACTCTATTTATCAGCATACTTGTTTGTACTCCATTAATTTTTTTCTTGCTTCGGGCGTTAATTTCTTTGGAACCTGAATCTGTATGGTCACATACTGGTCTCCGTGTACTGCCGGATTTTTCATTGAAACGATTCCTTTTCCCCTCAGCCGCACTTTACTTCCTGATTGTGTCCCTTCATGGATTTTGCAGTTCACATCGCCATACAATGTGTGAACCCTCACCTCGCCGCCAAATACTGCTGTAGTATACGGAATATTAACCGTTGTGTAAACATCCAATCCTTTTCTTTCATACCCTGGTTTTGTTTCCACCTTGACCTTCAAGAGTAAGTCCCCGGGATCTCCTCCTCCGATTCCCGGCATTCCCTTTCCCCGAAGCCTAACACTTTGTCCTGTATCCATGCCGGCCGGAATGTGTACACTGAGCGACTGACGGGTTCCGGGAACCTTCGGATCCTGCAGAGTAATCATTTTATCGCACCCCAGCGCAGCTTCATCAAAGCTGACAGAAATGTCTGCTCTCAAGTCTTCACCCTTTCCGGGGTAGCTCCCCGAAAACCCTCCGTCAAATCCGCTGCTGTAAAAACTGCTTTTGTGGGAAGTCTGCGCTCTGGAATCCTGTTTTTTATTTTCATGGAATATATTGCCGAACAAATCTCCAAACAGATCATCCATATCTTCGCCTTCGAAGTGGTATTCTCTCCAGCCATTGCCTCCGCCAGTATATGCCCTTCTCCCATAAGAATTTTCGCCATAAGCACTGCCTGCACCTGCTCCGGCCTCGAAAGCCGCATGTCCGAACTGGTCATACATTTTTTTCTTCTCAGGATCACTTAAAATGGCATATGCCTCACCGACTTCTTCAAATTTCTTCTTTGTATCTGCATTCCCTGCATTTGTATCCGGATGATACTTTTTAGCCAGCTTTCGGTACGCTTTCTTGATAGCGCCGGCATCCGCATTTCTTTCTATTCCCAGTATATCATAATAATCTCTTTTTGCCGTCATAATTTTCACCTCCAATATCAGTGAATTCTAAAAAAGAGAGACAACTGCTAAATTTTCAGCTGCGTCTCTCATTGCATAGGAAATGTATTTAAACGGGTCCTATTTGTCTTCTGGTTTTCCTGCAGGGATTCTGCTGCCCCTTGTGGCAGAATCCCATCTTACTGCAGGAGCCTCTATTGGGTTAACCCTCAATGGCGATACGTTTTGATTCTTCCACTTCAGGTTTCTCATCCTTGGGAATATTCAGTTTCAGGGTACCATTTTCAAATTTTGCCTTGATATCTTCCTGGGATATATTCTCACCTACATAGAAACTTCTACTGCAGGTTCCCGCGTATCTTTCTCTTCTGATATATTTTCCGTTTTTATCTTTTTCATCATTATTCTTATTTGCATTTGCTGTGATGGTAAGGTATCCATCCTTCAATTCTGCCTTCACATCTTCCTTCTTAAATCCCGGAAGGTCCATGGTCACTTCATAACCGCCATCCGTTTCCGCAACATCGGTCTGCATCATTCTGGTTGTGTTAAAGGTTCTTCCGAAATATCTTTCCGGAAATCCAAAGAAATCATCCATAAAGTTTTCTCCAAAAATACTAGGCATCAACATAAGTCATCTCTCCTTTCAAATCTACCATCCGGTATTTCCGAATGAATATTGATGTCAACATTGTTACCTGGAACCTGTGGCCGGAAGTTCTCATTTCTTCCGTCCCCTTTGTTCTATATATAATATAGCACCAGTTTTAGCACTCGTCAAGTGCGAGTGCTAACATTTTTTGTGAAAAATTTGTGAACTATCTAAATTATCGTATGTGTACAATCAAGCCAAAAGAAAAACCGAGAATGCCTTTTTACGGCTTTTCCCGGTATTCTATCTGCTATATAAATTCTGCTATTTCACCAACTCCTGCCACCTCTTATCATCTTTTAAAAATGCATATGTCTCTTCATCCCGAAAGTTTTTTAACAAATTATTCTTCAGTTCTGCGGAAAAGTCTTCTCCAATCCCGGAAAAGATCATATGCTCATAAAGTGCAGAATCACAAAAGCTTCCTATGCTTCCGCTGCTTTCAAGCATTCTCTTCATTGCCTCTGCCGCCGTATTGCAGTCTTTCTCCGCCACTGCCAGCTCAAGTACACATGAGGCCTCATAATATCCGCCCATTTCAAATATTTTTGCCAGCTCTTTTTGCTTATCTACAAGACTATGTGCCTTCTTCATATTTTCATCCTGCATTGCCAACATATAAATGCTGTGGAATATCAGGTTTATCATCCCATATCCTGTAAACAGCAATTCTTCGTATGCCTTATATGCCTCATTTATCCTATTTGTCTTGCTGTAAATAAGTGCCTGCTTTCTTTTCCTTTCTGGATTTTCTTTGGAAAAGTAAGTCAGATACTTCTCTGCCTTGTCATATTGCTCTTTTCTTACATAAAGATTAAACAACAGATCGGCGGCAATATTTCTAAGCTCCTCATCTTTACTGTCCAGAATGCGCACGTAGCAGTCACAGATGTAGTTATCATAATCAGCCGAATCTGGAATGTCTTTTACCGCACGCTGAGCATCAAGTCTCTGTATCATACGGAAAGTCAGCATTTCACTATTAGGATACTGCTGCAGCTTATCCTTTGCCCATTGAAATCCGTTTTCATAAGTACCGTTCTTAAGCTTGTCATCTAATTCATAAGTAAAATTATTTATTTCTTCCAAGGTAAGTTCTTCCTGGTAAGACAATAAAGTGTCAAGTGTAATATCAAGCAGCCTGGCAATAGGGGCCAGCAGCATAATGTCCGGCAAAGAATTTCCATTCTCCCATTTATTGACGGCCGGAGCGGTCACACCAAGGCGATTCGCCATTTCCTCCTGCGTCATATTCTTGCTTTTCCTATATTTCCGTATTACTTCACCTATCTTCACAAAGCCGCCCCCTTTAATTTTGAATAAAGATTTTTGCTGTCTCAATCATACCAAATGGAAATGTCTTTCACAACTGAACGCATGTTAATTATTGTTAAATAAAATTAACCAGTGCTCATGTTTTGTTAAGAACCTGTACATAAAAATATTGACATTTCAGTTTACTATGCATTACATTTGGATATGAAATAGCGAAAACAGGAAAGAAGGTAAATTGTTTTGAAAAATATAATATTTAGACTGGCAAGTGATAACGATATGCCTCAAATCATAGATTTACAAACAAAAATATTTAACGTCGAGCAGAAAATTGCTGAAATCTACACGGATGCAAGGGACATTACTGCAAAGATAATATGCAAAATGGGAGGTCAGATAGTTGGTGAGCCACAACCATTTTATGTTGGAACAGTTACACCTGTAGTTCTGAAAAAGAGTAACTACCATCATTATATTGATTCCATCAATTAGGGTATTTTTCAGGACATTCTTTAATAAGTCTGATATACTAAACACAAGCATGGCAGTTGCAGTAACAGGCATCTCCATAGGAGTAGTGCTATTTTACCCACTGTCCTGTTCTTCCAGGGTGTGCCAAAGTTGCACACCCAAATCTGAATCTCCAAACTGCTGCATCTGCTAATACTCTGGATTACTTACCCAGATGTTAATATTCTCTAATATTGCTCAGCAAACAATGTGCTGGCACCTGACTGGTTGCCGGAAAGGTAAAAATGGGTAGTCTGTTCAAAAAGCAAGGCCTTATCTGCCGGTGGGAAAAATCCTCCGGACTCCTTATTAAGACGCAGTACATCCCCGCCTACAACCCTTTCAACATCGGGAATTGTGTAGGGTTTTTCGATTGATCCGCCGCTGATAATGGCATCTGCTTCCGGCACATCATCTACCAGCAAAATTCCTTCTGTTCCGTCCGCACCACCAAATTCAAAGGTGAGGGTTGAAGCCTTGATGCCGTGCTGTTCAGCACACTGAATTGTCAGCATCCCATCAACTGCAGCGTTTCCGCCACCTTCCCAGGCCATAATTAATCCGTCGGTTTCCAAATACTGAGCAATTTTTACCGCAAACTGGGCGCATCTGATTTTATGCCAGTTGCTTGGATTGTGGCTGCGCCCAAAAATAATTCCCCGAAAGTTAATGGTTTTCCCATGTTCTTTATATAATTCCAATAAAATCGGACTGTTAACATACAGATATGTAGGCACCTTAAAAGCAGGCCAGACATAATTACCGCTGACGATGCACCCGTCCATCATTTCATTGGGATGAATCAAGGTTGGAACCAGGTTATCAATCGGATGTCCATACAAATATGTATTGGAATACGGTCCCTGATTCTGCGAGTTCCACATCAATACTACATTGGGAAGCTCAGGATCTACCTCATCAATGGAAAGTTTTTCTTCCTCATCAGCAGCAAGACCGCAAGTAACAGCGGCCAGATACGTTGCCACCTTAATGCCTATACTGCGGATTTCATTATCATATTCAATGGAAGAGCTGCCATCAGAGAGTTTATATAAAACAATCAAATTGATAGTTTTAGAAAAAGGCGTCATTTCGGCAATTGGCCCCTGCATATCCAAAATTGCATCGCGGGGATATAAAAGGCCGGAGCTGGCACTGGACTCATTCCAGGGAAGAGCGGCACTTTCCATCACCGAAAAACCTGATAATATATTGGTCGTTCCGCTTCCTGTCATTAACGGGTCACCAAAATATCCAGAATACTGCTGCCCTTCGCCATCTATTTTAATCATGGCTGCCAGGGTATCAAGTAAATGTATGATACGGGTGCTCTCACCGGGTTTAACCAACTCAAAATCAACTGCCTTCACCGCTTTTAAAAGCGGGGCAATTTCAGCTTGCAGCTCTTCTTTGGAAATTGTCAAAAAACCATCTCTCAAAGTTGTCCTGTCACCAAAACAAGCCTCTTTTACATGATAGTAGCAACGAGTCAATTTTTTATCCATTTTCACTCTACTCGCCCTCCTTTTCATTATCAACTGTAAATAGCGTTGGTCCGTTGACATCCATTGTCAATGCTTCCAGACACTTATCCATAATCCTGCGCCGATATGCTTTTTCGCGGTCAATGGGAAGAGAGGGATTACCGCTTGGAGCAGTGAAGTCTCCACCAAATATAATCCGATTGCTCCCAACGCTTAAAGCAATCGATGTAAAAGCTGTGACATGAGCATTTGCAATTTGGGCCCGGTCAAGCTCTTTTGCCAGCGTTGCGCAGCAACGCGTACAAGTGCCTCAAGTAGAGGTCAGAATTGCTGCCTGGACTCCGGATTTTCTTAAATCTTCTGCGATTTCCCTGCCCATTGCCTTACTGGTTTCTACATTAGTGCCAACCCCGCAGGTGGTATAGAAATAAGGAAATATTCCTTCGATTTTATGCTCTTTTTCCAATGCCCGCATTGCATCAAGAGGGATTAGTCGATGTGGGTCATTGCTGGCATCGGTTGTGTCATATCCCCCGTGGATGGATTCATATTCACCCTTATTCAAAGTTGTTATATTAGTCATATCATACTTACCATAACTAATGGAAAATGCCTGTTTCAGCTTGTCAGGATTCCCAACCGGTACCAGACCACCGGTCGTAATCAAAGCAATGACGGTGTGTGCCATATCTTCTACTTTAGCTGCCGGCGGGACTTGTTCAAAGCCTCGCAGGGGAACTTCGGTCCGATATGGCCGCTTATAGAGCTTATCCAAAAGTATCTCGGTGACCCGCCTTGCCCCAGTCTTTTCATGGTATTCATTATACCTGTGCCCAGTCGGCAGATATCCCTCTTCTAAAGCCGGACCAATAGCTTCCTTCTTGGCCAGCTTTAAAGCCAAAGCTGCCATCTTTGGCAAAGATTTTCGCATTCCGCTGGCTGTTTCTGTGGTTGCGACAATATAATTGTTCTGCACATACATGCTGATGGCCGGATTTTCCCACCACATTCCGGTAACACTTGGAATGCCAAGTTTGTTTTTTACGTAATCACATATTTTTGCACATGCCACACCGTAACGGCCTGCATTGAAGGCCGGGCCTGCAACAAACACATCCGGAGCGGCCGCCAGAATCTCTTCCTTAATCATTGGTAATACTGCGGCAAATTTTTCATCATTATTAATAAAGTTATCGCCGCATACCAATACTTTCACTACTTCCATCTCTTTGTTCCACAGAGGTTCAACCCCTATGGCAGGCCCTTTTTTCTCCGTATATACACTTAGCCCTACATCAGCCTTCTCTTCGCCGCCGATGCCGGCATAGAACTGGTTGACGTAATACACTGCTTTTAACTTCGTCATTTTTTCCTCCTTACATTGGCAAGCTGCCCTCCTGAGTATCTATAAAAATCGTTTTAGAAATCATATATTTTTGTATACCGGCAACACCTAAGCCGCTCTGTTTCCAACCGGTTCCCGGCGATTCTATCATTGCCTTACTGAAGTAGGAATTGACATAGATCTGACCACTGTGAATCTTCTGGGCAACTCGAAGACCGCGTTTCATATTCTTAGTAAAAACTCCGCCCGCCAAACCATACTCAGTTGAATTTGCAAGTGCAATGGCTTCTGCTTCAGAATCAAAGGGCGTAATACATAGCACTGGTCCGAAAATTTCTTCTTTAAAAATAGTCATATCAGGAGTCACATCGGCAAAGAGTGTCGGCGGAACAAAATTACCTGCGGTAAGCTTTTGATCTGTATACGGTTCACCCCCGCATACCAACCGTGCTCCTTCAGCCTTACCTTTTTCAATATATTCCCAGACACTCTGCGCATGATCTCGGTGAATAAGGCTGGTAAGCGTGGTCTTAGGATCAAAACCGTCACCAGGAATTAACTTCTCACATTCGGATTGCAGTTTCTCAATAAACTGCTCGTAAATGCTGCGTTGAACAATTAAACGGGTTCCAGATACGCATACCTGACCAGAATTCTGGGTAAATGCCCATCTGGCCCATTTTACCGCATCATCTATATCAACATCATCAAAAATGATATTGGGACTCTTCCCTCCCAATTCCAAGGCAACATCTTTCACAGTATCTTTTGACGCTTCAATAATATGTTTTCCGGTACTTGTTCCGCCGGTCATCGCAACCATGTCAACATCCGGACTTTTTACCAACATATCACCAATGACACTGCCGGAACCAGTTAATACATTAACTACGCCAGACGGAAAGCCAGCCTCATCAAATACTTCAGCCAGGAGCAGCATACTTAATGATGCCCAGGAAGAGGGTTTAACAATGGCAGTATTCCCAGCAGCCAAAATCGCACATATTTTTTGGCAGCCCATCATAAGAGGGCCGTTCCATGGCAAAATCTCACCTACCACCCCATGGGGATACCACTGTACCAGATTAACCGTGTTGTTATCAATGGGTACAGCCTTGCCTTCCAGGCATCGGGCCTTTCCTGCATAATATTCAAAAGCATCAACGCTCATCTCCGCTTCAAAATAACGTGCGCCGGCATAGGATTTTCCACATTCCAGTGTTTCAATGCAGGAAAATTCTTCTTTTCGCTGTTCCAATATCTGTCCGGCTTTTAGAAGCAATTTACTGCGCTCACGCGGCGGCATTTTTCCCCAAGGCCCCTCATCAAAGGCTTTTCTCGCCGCTTTGACAGCTCGGGTTACTTCTGGCTTTCCGGCCTTATACGCCTTGGCAAAGATTTGATTCTTAACCGGATTTTGAATATCAAAGGTAACTTTATCTTCTGGAACAACAAATACTCCATCAATATATAATTGATAAGGCTCTTTTTTGACATAATCATATGGATTCATAAAAATCCTCCTTTTGTAATATTTACAATGGCGGAGTACGAGAAACCACTCATACCCCGTCTATGAAATACTAATTGAACTATATTATTCAAGCCGCTAAAAAATCACGAACCTTCTGGATATCTTTTTGCACCTGCTGCTGTACTTCTTCCAGACTGTTGAACTTTTCAACGCCTCTGACAAATCGCTGCACTTCAAGAACCAACTCTCTGCCATAAATATCTCTGTCAAAATCCAAAATAAAGGCTTCTATTGTTACATAATCGAAATTGTCAACGGAAGGCCGCTTGCCAATATTAGTCATCGCCTTTAAATGTTCCTCATCCACATAAATTGAGGTTGCATAGACGCCACTTGGCGGTTTTAGTTTTGTTTCGCAAGTATCCAGATTAGCTGTCGGCATCCCGACAGTTCGGCCCAGTGCTTTTCCATGTACTACTTTTCCAATAATAATATAAGGGTGTCCTAAAAGACTTGTCACCTTTTCAAAATTGCAGTCAATAAGAGCTTTTTTTACTATTGCTGTGGTAATAATTTGTTGGTCCTCCTTTTCAGGCTCACAGATAATGACTTCAATTCCGGCATTATTGGCTGTCACTTTTACATTTTCCAAATTTTTGTGGTTCTCACCAACTACCAACACCTTAGCCCCTATTGTTTGGATTGCCTGTTCAAGTAAATCAGGCTCATTTTCGCAGCTAATTAAAACATCAACTCCGGCTCTTTCAAGAAAATAGGCTTTTTCATCTTCGTTAGTTAATATCTCTTCTTTAGCCGGTCTGCTTATAACAACTGATTTCATGCCTCTCTTTTTAGCCTGTGCAACCAGCTCAGTGATAATTTTGAGATGACCACGATGCATACCGTTAAAATCTCCATAGGCTGCACAAGTGTTTTTCATGTTTACTATCTTATCCAACCTTTTCATATTCTTTTCCTCCCACAGTATTTTGATTTTTTGTTCTCACCTTGTAGAAAATAATGCCTACAAAATACCATGCAATTGAATATGCCCATATCATCCAACCGCCGTTGAAGACATCGGGAATATAACACATAATTATTAGTCCCAAAGCAATTAGCGGCAATGCAATGCCCCCCGGAGCCTTAAATGCTCCGTCCGGCAAACTAAATTTCTTTCTGGCTACAATTAAGGATATGATATTGATAATGATAGTAACCGCTGCAAACAATGCGCCAAAGCTGACAATCATCTCTGTGAACTGTGGAAAACATGAAATCACCAGACAGGGGATTGTAACTGTAAGTGTTGCATAAACTGGCACACCTGCCTTATTATTTTGGGCCAGCTTTTGAGGCATAATCCCTTGTTCCGCCGATGCTTGAATTGCTCTTGAGGTGAGGGACATTACCGTCAGCATTGTTGTATAAAGCGCCAATACTGCCGCAATAGATATAACTTTAGAAATCCATGGATAGGCGGCAAGTTTGGTGAACGCAGCAGCGTATAAAGGTATGTACTGCATCCCCGGATTCTCCATCAGGAAACCGGCAGACACCATCCCTACGGTAGCAGTAATAATACCAAGGTAGAGGCACAGTACAATACACATTGCTATTAATACAGATTTTGGAACATTGCGGTTGGGATTTTTAACTTCCGATACCATAAATGCCATCGCTACAATAGAGCCATAACCAGTCATTGCCGTCGGTACCATCTGCAAAAATCCGCTAGTACCTCTTGCCCCCTGTGAAAAAAAAGGTACCAAGGTACTGCTGTCCCAGGCTCCACTGAAAAATGCCACGCCAATGTATATCAGCATAGCTGCTACCATTGCCAGAACCAGTATATTGTTTACCTTTCCTGCCAAGGTAAACTTAATGCTATTAAGAATCATGATGACTAAAACAGAAATAATTGCCAGTAGAATTTGCTTCCCTTCAAAAATGGGGAAGCCGACACTAAGATAAGTACCAACATAAATAGCAGCAAATGAGATGGCTACAATATTAGCGTTGATGTATCCCCAAGTTGAAACCCAGCCCCAGAATTTGCCGACTTCTTTCGTTTTTCCAAGTGCCTTTGAAGGGAATACAAATACACCTCCTGATTTAGGAAAGCGGGTTGATAACTCGGCACAAATCAGACCATAGCACAGCATAATTGCAGCCGCAATTGCCCATGTTATAATCGCAGCCGGGCCAGCCGAGTAGATCGTTAAGCCTGACAGGGAGAAAATAGAGCTTCCTATCATCCCTCCTGCTATCATTGCCACACATGTCCATAAGCCTAACGATCCACCTTGATTGTTATTGTTTGACATACTCCTCTACTCTATCACACCAATGTAAAAGGGAAATCACTAATATGATATTTCTCCTTTCTCCTTCACATCCGGGCAGAGTTAGTTTCTGCCCTACTATTTTAATAGTTCCGCAATCTGGAGGTCAGTAATTAAAACATTAATGTATCCACCTTTAAGCGTGGCCCGAATAGCTTCTACTTTATCCATGCCGCCTGCAACGCCGATTCGTACCGGAATTTTACGATAATCCTCCAGCGTAATAGCAATGATCCTATTGGCAAACGGCGGCACCACTTCATTCCCCTCTTTATCGAAGAAATGAGTGCATACCTCCCCCGCCACCTCTGCTGCCCATCTGGCTTGATCCTCGTCCTTCAAATCATACAAGGGAACCATATGTTTCCACTGACTGTGGGCAGTTCCAATACCAACCACCGCTATTGTGCTGCTTTTTACAATCTCGTATGCGTTGGTATAATATGGATCATTAATAAAGGATTCCCGAAGTGACTCGCTGTGTAAAACAACCGGTGCATATAAAATGGATTCCTTCGCCTCCATTTTTTCCGCTAAACGATATACGATCCGGTCTGCACCCATGTTAGAGTCTTCCTCTTTTCCGCTGCCAATCAGTTGAGTTACTGTAATGTCTTTTGGATAAGAAGCTGCCGGTATCCAGTAATCCACCATCGCTGCCGTTGTCCTGCCTCTGGTCACACCTATAATATCATTGGGCCGGATGATGCTCTTCAAATAATTACCCGCAGCAATTCCCAGCTCCTGCGTCATTTTTTCATCGCTGATATTATCTACGACCCTGACCTCTCTCAAATTATATTTTTGCTCAAGTTTAGTTTCCAGTTCAAGATTACATTTATCCAAGCCTTCAATACTAATCTTTACTATTCCTAATTCAATACAGGCACTGACAATCCGATTAACCCGTTGACGTGACATTTTCATGCGTTTTGCAATAACTTCCTGGGTCAGGCCTTCCTTATAGTAATAGTAAGCGACTCTGCGATATTCGTTTAAAAGTTCTACTGACATATTTGTATTGTTCATTCATCTACCCCCTGAATTTGCAGCTAGTATTTGGGATAACACTGCATTTCGTTGATAGATTGATTGTACATCTTAAACAGCCCTTTTATCAACCATCTTGAGCGTATTCTTTGGTTTATGGTTGAACGATAATCCTGTATGTATCTGGAAGCAGTGCTTTTTCCATAGCACTGTCAAGTGCTTCCAATGGAATTTTTTCGGAAATCAGTCCTGATACATCAATCAACCTGGCTGAAAGTAATTTGGTTGCAATTAGAAAATCTTTTTTTTGCGGATTTACCGTACCGGTAATAATCTGTTCAGAAGAGTGAATTTTATTGGGACTGATTTCAATCGGATTGTCCGGATGGAAAGATGTATAAAATACCGTTCTTCCAACTTTGCCGGTCATATCCACCGCCTGTTTAGCCAGTGCGGCAGCGGGAACCGTGCAAAATACCACGTCTGCTCCACGCCCATCGGTGAGCTTTTTCACCTCATCAACTGGGTCCGTTATTCCTGAATTTATTACAATATCTGCACCTATTTTCTTTGCCACTTCTAAACGTTTTTCATCTAACTCACATGCAATTACTCTGGCACCTCTTAATTTGGCCAGTTGGATATGAATTGCCCCCATAATGCCATTGCCGATTACTACAACATCATCACCCAGTTCAATCTTACCGTTTCTGACACTGTGGACACAACAAGCCACCGGTTCAGAGAGTGCGGCATAAGAAAGGTCAATATCATCAGCCATCTTATACACATCCGCGGCATTTACCATCATATACTCAGAGAAACCACCAGGGCCCATTGCACACTCCTGTGTTTCAGCAATAAAGGAGGTTACACATAAGTTTTCATGACCATTACGGCAATAGTAACATTCTCCGCAGGAATTTAATAAACGGACAGCCACTTTATCACCTGGTTCAACTCCCGTTACATGTTCCCCAATTGCTTCGACAATCCCGGCTACTTCATGGCCGCCGGCAAAAGGGTATTTTTTCATCACTCCCGAATAAACTCTTTGCTCCAAAGTACAGATGGCGCAGGAATCAATCTTTACCAGAACCTGCTTACTGGCAGGCGCCTTCTTTTCAGCTTCGTAAAAAGCTACTTTCTTTGCATCTTCTAAAACAGCTACTTTATATGTTTCCACCTACTTATTCTCCTCCCTATACAGCAAATGATTTATTCATTTCTTTCATAGCAGTTTCGACACTGCAATTCTCATGAATTAATCTGGCAATAGCAGCGGTATATCCCACCGGATTTTCATGTCCCCAAATATTTCTTCCCATTGCAACTCCGGCTGCACCAACTTCCAAGGCGTCTTTAATTTCTCCAAGGAGTTTATCAACAGGCACTTTTTTAGCACCCCCAAGAATCACTACCGGCTTATAGGTTGCATCTATCAGGGTCTTAAAGGATTCCTGGTCACCGGTATAATTTGTCTTAACGTAGTCAGCTCCCAGTTCCACACTCTGACGGCAGGCAAAGGTAATGTTTTCAGGTGTCCGGGAATCTTCTGCTGGTTCAAACCCCCTGGGCAGTGCCTCAGCCAGTACCGGAATACCCCATTTATGGCAGTCCATACATAGTCTTGTCACATTGCTTAAATACTCATTCTCAAATTTAGAACCTGGAAAACTCATGGTGATCACAGAATCAGCACCCATCCTGACAGCATCTTCTGCAGTTACCGTCATCTGCATGGCCTTACTATTGTCACCTAAAAAAGAAACGCCGCCGTCAACTCTGACGATAATTCCCTTTCCCTGGAACGAATCTGTTAAATGCTCAGCCATTCCAACCGTAGAAAGAAATGCATCGGCTCCCGCACTCGCAATTTCCTTAACCAGTTTTTTAGGATTAATCAGAGCAGGCATCGTGTTAAAATTTGCTGCATGATCCATCGCCAAGATAAAAGTTTTACCATCCGGCTGGATGATATGGTTCATTCTTGCTGTTGTATTCATATATATTCTCCTTCCGCATATTACATTTGTAATGTTATTATTACTTTAGTAATTACATTACATGTTACATATTACACCCTGTTATTACATATGTCAATATTACGTAATCAAATAATCTTTTTTCCTACATATTGCACAATTATTTTAGTGAAATACCGTAATACCTTTCAGCTGATTTGGGAAATTTTCTTAGAGCAGGTGATTCACACCCTATTACATCACCTGAGGGGATAGGTGTTCGCTGTTCTTCTCCGGCTGAAAGCAGAAGAGCTGATTACCTTACAAGCACTCTTTATTAACAAAGACAGCAGCGTAAAAAAAAACGGCCATACCCGGAGGAAACGCTTAGTTTTTTGTACCCCAAAATTGGATAAGTCAAAAAATTAATGCACATAAAAACACCCCCAGGTGATTCTCAGAGCTACTGAAAAGCTGATTATCACGGGGATGTTTCTATATAGAGCTGAACGAGTTAAAAGAGCAACTGCCAGCATTATATTGGCTCCATAATTTAAGACTCTTTTTAGGGCCGCTTTGCAGCCCTTGTTGCCAAAAAGGAGGGGATATGATGTTCATGCAGATTTTCCGTCCCGTTAGTGTCCTCATATAAATCCGTAATCATAAATCCTGCCTCATTTACTTTCTACTTTCTTGCGTTGAACCCCCGCAGATACTGCTCTGGCCACGGATATTGGACGTCCAATTCCCGCGCTGTATGCAGCACCCAATACGGGTCACGCAGAAGCTCCCGTCCGAGTGCGACGAGATCTGCACGTTCTCCGCCCAGTATTTCTTCCACCTGGTGCGGCTCTGTAATCAGTCCAACCGTAACCGCCGGCAGACCGGATGCCTGTTTTAATTCTTCCGCGATTTTCACCTGATATCCTGGGTAAATTGCGGTTGGCGGTGTTTCCGCAACCCCGCCTGTGCTCACATCCAAAATGTCGATGTAAGGCTTCACCAATTCAATGATCCTGCCCATTTCCTCCGGATGCATACCGGCTGGTTCATAATCCTCGGCTGATACACGCAGTAAAATTGGTTTTTCGTCCGGCCAGACCTGGTGCACGGCCTGTAATACCTCAATCAACATGCGGCAGCGGTTTTCCGTCGAACCACCGTAACCGTCTGTTCGGTGATTGGTCAGCGGCGATAAGAACTCACTGATTAGATAACCATGAGCCCCATGAATCTCAATCGCATCAAAACCGATTTCTGCTGCCCGTGCGGCGGCGCTTTTGAATGCACTGACCACATCGTGAATATCTTCTTCCGTCATCTCCTGCGGCATGGGTGAATCCTGATTAAACGCAACAGCGCTGGGAGCATAGATTGTTTTTTCCTGTGCCTCGCATTTGCGGCCCGCATGATTGAGCTGAATTGCTATTTTTGCACCCTGTTTCTGACAGGCAGTGACAATTGGGGCAAGTTTCTGTGCCTGTGTATCATTCCAAAGACCAAGGCAATGGTCGGAAATACGGCCGCAGGGCACAACCCCGGTTGCCTCCATGATGATCAGTCCCACTCCCCCAACCGCACGGGAGGTATAATGTGTAAAGTGAAAATCTGTGGCCATACCATCGGTACCCGCACTGTACATACACATAGGGGGCATAACAACCCGGTTGCGCAATTCCATGTTTTTTGCCGTAAATGATTTAAATAAATACATAAAGTATCCTCCTTCTTTCTAATCCGTCATAGAACTTAGCAAGATCACTTGTTATATGCTCAAGCGAGTAAGACCGCTCTTGCCGGTGCTCCATCTGCGCCCGCCACGTTGATTGGCAGTGCAATCAAAAAATATTCGTCCTCCCCAATGTTTTTCAAAAAAAGCCCCTCCAGAATCACAATCTCTGAAGACAGCAGTATTTTATGAGTTTCATGGCCGGGCTGATTCCGTTCTATGCCAAGGCTGTCAATCCCCACACCGCACACCTTTTTATCGGCAAGATATTTTGCCCCGGATTTGTCAAGATAAATGAAATTTTTGCCCGGATTTTGCACCAATGAATTTTTCGTTTTCAACAAGATGAAGTCCCCTTCTGAAATACTTTTCCCGGACAGGTGTTCCACAGAAATTTTTTCCTCCACGTGTGTAAAATCAAATACTTTGCACTTTGTGAGTACTTTTTCCAGATCCATGTTTTCTATTGTCTTACCGTTTTCCAATATATGCAGTGGCATGTCAATATGCGTGCCCGTGTGCACGTTCATCTCAATCTTTGTTTCATGAGTCGAACCGGTTGAAAAGTCGCTGGCCAACGTAATAACAGGCCTTTTTGCAGCATTGTCCTTATAAACATTCATATTTTCTGTAATTGGCATAGAAATATCAAGTATTCTCATATATTCCACCACTTTCTGCAATCTCGTGCCAGGAGTTCGAAGGACAGAACCGGTCCCATCGATCCGGCATCATAATTTGGGAGCTTAAGCCTTTTTTGTCTCCCATATTCAATAATTCTGTCAGCTATTGTCCAGGATGCCTCCACCTCATCCCAACTTGAGAATAAAGTAGAGTCACCCTTGATCACATCCAGAATAAGTTTCTCATAAGCTTCCGGTGTATTTCCCTGTTCACCGCTAGTATGACTGGTGTCCATCTTTGTAGATATAACCTCATTTTCCATATGAAAATCCTTTGTGTTAAATTGAAAGAACACACCAACATTTGGCTGAATTTTGATAACAAGCAGATTGGGTTCCTGTTCAGCATCATTGCTGAAATACAATACATCAGGCATAGATTTGAACTGAATGACAATCTCAGCAGCATTTACACCCATCCGTTTTCCTGTTCTGACATAGAAGGGGGTACCGGCCCATCTGAAATTGTTGATATGGAATTTCATCGCAATGAAGGTCTCCGTATTTGAATTGTCCTTCACAGAAGCCTCTTCACGGTAACCGGGAACGGGATATCCATCAATGACTCCCCTGCCGTACTGACCAAAGATAACATTGTTCTTCAGCGATTCGGACGAAAAGGTCTCAATTGAATTAAGTACCTTCAGTTTCTCCGTTTTGATCGCATCAGATGTTAAATTAATCGGCGCTTCCATCGCAATCAGTGAAACGATTTGGAGCAGATGGTTCTGAACCATGTCACGCATTGCCCCCGACTGTTCATAATAGCCTGCTCTGGAGCCAATCCCGTGCTTCTCGGCAAGCGATATCTGAATATTGTCGATATACTTGTTGCTCCACAGCGACTCAAAAACCAGATTACAGAATCTGAGCACCATGATGTTTTGAATCATCTCTTTTCCAAGATAATGGTCAATCCTATAAATGTCGTCCTCCCGGAATACTTCCCTAAGCTTTTCATTTAAAAGCCGTGCAGTTTTCAGATCCTTTCCAAACGGCTTTTCAATGACAAGACGTTTCCAGGAATCGTTTGTTTCAGCCGCCATTTTATTGTTGTGTAGATTCATTACGATGGTCTCAAAAAACTCGGGTGCCACTGCAAGATAAAATAACCTGTTTCCGTGTGTTTGATAGGTGTCGTCCAATTTACTTAAGAATGTATTGAGTCTCTCATATCCGGTCTTTTCCGTAAAGTTTAGTTGAAAATAATAAATAAGACAGCTCAGCTTTTCCCAGAGCTTTTGGTCAATTTCATTTCTTGAATATTTCTTCAATTGCTCGAAAATCACTTTTCTATACTGTTCATGATCCATATCTCTTCTTCCGACAGCGGCAACCGCAAAATGTTTTGGCAGCCGATGATCATAAATCAGATTATATAATGCGGGAATCAGCTTCCTGTTTGTCAGATCTCCTGTTCCACCCAAAATTACCATAAGCGCCGACATATCGCCCGTCAACTGGTCTTCTGTATACATGTCCAAGACTATCACCCCTTTCTATATTTCGTTACCACTGGGTATGGTACGTACCCTCTTTATCAATTCTCTGATAAGTATGGGCACCGAAATAGTCACGCTGCGCCTGCAGCAGGTTCATAGGAAGGGTTTCCGTTCTATAGCTGTCAAAGTATGCAAGTGCACTTGAGAATCCGGGAACCGAAATTCCTGAGGTGACAGCGGTGGCCACAACCTCTCTCCAAGCCTGAGTATAATTCTCAATTACAGTTTTGAAATAATTGTCCATAAGCAGGTTTTTAAGCTCCGAATCATCACTGTAGGCGTCAGCTATTTTGTTTAAAAATTGTGCTCTTATAATACAGCCTCCGCGGAATATCTTTGCGATACCGGAAAGATTGAGTTTCCACCCATACTGCCTGGATGCTTCCAGCATCAGACTGAAGCCCTGAGCATAAGCGCAGATTTTGCTTGCATAAAGAGCTTTTCTCACCGGCTCAACAAAGTCCGCTCCCCTTTGTTTCGTTTTCGCACAGTCTCCGTACAACTTACCTGCCTCCATCCTTGTAGCTTTATCAGAAGACAGGTAGCGTTCAAAAACAGCCCCGGTAATCGTAGGAATGGGAATCCCCAGCTCCAATGCAACCTGTCCGGTCCATTTGCCCGTTCCCTTCTGCCCTGCTGCATCCAAAATCATATCCACCAGATAATGATCCGAATCCGTGTCCTTTTTGGCAAAGATATCTGAGGTGATGCCTATCAGATAACTGTTTAGTTCCCCTTGATTCCATTCTTTAAATACTTCATGCAAATCAGAGGGACTCATATGCATTACGCCTTTCAGAATTGAGTATGCTTCGCAGATTAGCTGCATATCTGCATACTCAATGCCGTTATGTACCATCTTTACAAAATGTCCCGCTCCGTCTCCGCCGATATAGCGGCAGCATGGTTCTCCCTCCGCCTTTGCGGAAATATCGGTCAGAATTTGCCCAATTGATTCATAGGCACCTACATCACCGCCCGGCATAATCGCCGGTCCCCTGCGTGCACCCTCCTCACCGCCGGAAATTCCTACGCCAAAATAATGAAACCCCTCAGCTTCCAGTTTTCGGCTTCTGTTTATGGTGTCAGCAAAATAGGAATTTCCTCCGTCAATAATAATATCCCCCGGGGTCAGACAAGGTTTCAGCTGTTTAATGATATCGTTCACCGGACTGCCTGCCTTCACCATCAAAATAATCTTTCTAGGCCGTTCCAGCGATTGGACGAACTCCTCAAGGGAGAAGTATCCCTCTATATTGTTGGTAGTACACTCTGCGAGGAGCTCCTGGGTTCTCTTACCACTCCGGTTAAAAACCGACACAGTGTAACCGTGGTCTGCGATATTTAAGGCGAGATTCTTTCCCATAACAGCCAATCCAATAACTCCAATATTCTGTCTACTCATCCTATTGTCCTCCACATTCTTAAATTTAGCCTGTATATCCTAATTAATAAATCATATCACAAGTCAATATAAAAATATAGAGATAAATAGGAGCTTATTACTGAACTGTTACCTGAACTGTTACTACTCTGTTTTCGTATTTAACGGTATTTTCAGTAAAACATCATATCCGGCATTTTCTCCCTGAATAAATTCCACATGTCCTTCTCCAGTTCTACAAATCCATTATAGATTCCAAATCACCATAACCTGACTTTTCTACTATATGTTTAAGCCCATCAAGAACTTCTTCTTTTGAATAGTTGCTCTTCACTAAAAAATCATTATCCTTTTCGCTCAAATACTGGTAAAAAAGAGCTGCGGCTGCCACTTCGTCTTTATTATTATAGTCAATATCATTTAATACAATATTCTCTGCCTCGTTTATTTCACCATTATCCGCCATAGCCAGCAGCTCTTTTAACTTCTTTCCTGATACTTCATATTTGTTTTTGTCCTCCAGCTCAACAGAAACATATTTTTTACCGAACATCAAAGAAAATAATACCCTGACCATCTCCTTAACTATTCTCATAATATAATCTTTTTCATCTTTAAAAATCATTCTTATTACCCCTCGTTCTGTTTACTACTATTATTTGTAGGATTTTTGGTATCCGTTATTTTACTAAGTGCTTACCTATAATCAAACCTTACGATAATGTCCACGCCCTCTAAATTCAATAATGCCTTTATCTCTCAACACCTGTAACTGCTGTCGAATTTTATCCTTAACGTGATTGTTTTCTGGATGTTTAGCAGTCAATTGTTCCTCAAACTGATATACCTGTTCCAAAGTAAATTCTCTACTATCAATTTTGTTTACGCAATTTAGAATATCAAGAATCCAGCCTCTGGCATCCAGCTTATATTGACTAATAAAATTCGTCTTTTTGACTTTAAATATAACAGACTCCGGCGATTGCTGTATTTCATTTTTCACAATAAATATGCGTCCTTCTTCTGGAATCTGGTTCATAATAATATTACACCCCACCCATCCAGCTCTTCTCGCAGATTCAGCAAGCGGTTTTCTCTTCTCAATAATTTCCTTTGAAAAGAAATGTTTTGGAACCATAATAAAGTTTTTCACTTTTAAATCTGCTTTTTTATAATGCATAAAGAAAAAATTCGGGTTATGAACGGATTCTACACGCTCAATCATCTTAGCATAAGCACCATCATTCACCTTATTGGCTATGGAACCATTTTTGCTTTTTAATTCATACTCTTCTATGCAGTGTGGACAATAAAAATCAGCGACTGGTCTGTTATTTTCAAACTGACTAATGTACTGATTTCCACAATAGGGACAAAACAAATTCTGACTCACCCAATTCTCCGTGATTACTCGGATTTTTTGCGATTCATTATTATAATGTTCTGCTATTTCCCTGTCCATCTGCAAATTCATAAAATCACTCCATAACTGGCTGAAATAAAATATTATTTTCCAACCTTTGCTTTATCTTCTTGACTTTTTCTCCACTCCCCATAAGACTACATTTACTAAGCGTTTTACAGTTATTGCAGACATATGGAACGCGAAATCTAGCCGTGCAGATTTCTTCTACAAAGTCTGGGCAGTGATGAGCATTACAGTCACGGCAGTGGTCATAATTTTAATCCTATCCCATCCCCTGAAAACAGTCAATCCGGTAGGCAACGGCTAATAGAAATCGTATTTCCTGATCATCCAAATCAACTGCCGCCACCTCACGAATGCGTGCTAAGCAATAGGCCAGTGAATTGCGATGAATATACAAAGCCTCTGCCGTGCGCTTGAGATTTCCACCTTGGTCCAGATAAACCCGCAGTGTATGATATAAATCGGTTTCATGTTGCTGGTCATAGCGATTAAGGCGTCCCAGGGCGGGATGACAATAAGCGCCGAGCTGCTGATGGGGACTTCTATGCAATAGATCAAAAAAACTGTATCTTTCATAAAGGCACACAGATGACGCATTTCCTATCCGTTCACTGAGAGAAAGCGCCTGGCGCGCCTGAGCAAAATATTTTGTGAATTTCAAAACGTCTGTAAAACTATCACTAATGCCCACACGCGCAAAGGCAGAGTGCGCAAAAGTGGTCAGCTGGTTTATTCTGTCTGCCTCTAATTGTAGCTGATCTCCCAAGGGCACAAGTGCCGCAATGCATTCTTCGTACAGCACAAGATGTGTGCCGGGCAAGACCTTTTTCAGACGCTCACTGACATGGCTGCGCATATGCATTTGTCCCAGATATCTTGAGTTTTGTACGCAAAGTGCACACATCGTTTTGTCGAACTGCATATTGGCGGCGATGATACGCCCATGAATATCCTTTTCGCCAGCTCCTATGAGCATATCGTACAGCAAATTTTCGTATTCTGAGCCATCGGCCATATGAAACGCCGGATTGTGTGAAAACATCTCCGCTACCGCACGGCTCAGGTGCGGCATAATTTCTATATGAAGCGAAGAAATTTGGCTTTCTTGCTCCAACATCACTAAGCATCCCGCTTGTTTATTACGGTGTATAATCTTACTGTATAACTTGCGAATGGGCGAAGCCTGACAGGTAACCACATATGCATCGTCTTTATCTGGCATGTCAGCAATTCCCGGCAGCTGCGCCACAGATCTTGTAAATTCGTAGGTGCAGTATCCTCGTTCTAAAATACCTGCCCAGAGCGTATCTGTTATGGGGAAAACAGTGGATGTTGCCAGTACTTTGTAGCTGGCATCTAACACAATGAAGGAATTGGAGAGCCGCACTGATGCAAAATTGAGCAGAGACTGCAAGTCTTTCCCTGCTGTTTGACTGCACAGCTCGGCAATCAGATCCTCTATGCCAGCCCGGTCAAGAATCATTTTCTTGCAGCGGTTGAATACCATGTATAGTGCGTCTTCCGGTACAAAGGCGACATTTCCCTGCATCTCCATATCCGCATCAGGAAAGCGGACCGCCAGCATACATTGCGGCGGCAATTCATGTTCATTCACTTGTGCGTAGTGACCAAAATAGAGTGTGCCATACTGAAATGCTTCTTGCGTGCCGTCCAAAAACTCGATGTTTGTAATATTCATGCTATTTTCTTCATTAGCCGCATATTGTATCGGAAAATCCAAACTGATTGATTCCATCAGAGTCTGAAATTTCATGTAAAACACCTCCCTTATAGTACTACTATAGTGCAAACTATACAAATAGTAAACAGAAAATCGTACGCAACGCACGTACAAATACACAGCGAATATTGATAAAATATTAATGATTATACTAAATATATAAAATGAAAGGAGTTCTGTATGAAATATCAAAAACTCTTTGCTCCGGGGAAAATCGGCTCGCTGGAGTTAAAGAACCGCATCGTCATGTCAGCAATGGGTGTTTCGTTCGCAAAATCAACCGGTGAGGCGAGTGATGACATGATTGCCTATTATGAAGAGCGCGCAAAGAATGGCTGTGGCCTTATTATCACAGAAATTACCCGCATTGATGATGTGAACGGCGTAGGTACCAATTGCCAGCTTTCGCTCACGGACGCAAAGCATATCCCGCAAATGGAGCGGCTTGTGATGGCTGTGCACAAGCATGGGGCTAAGCTGTTTCCGCAGCTTCATCATCCGGGCCGGCAAACCCATGCACGCCTGATGCAGGGGCGTCCGCCGGTTGCACCATCCCCTATTCCGTGCGGTAAATGTAAAGAAATGCCGCACGAATTAACGACGAAGGAATGCGAGGATATCCGTAGCGCATTCGTAAAAGGTGCGGTACTCGCGCAGATGGCCGGCTGCGATGGTGTGGAGCTGCATGCGGCACATGGTTATCTGCTCAATCAATTCTTAAGTCCGCATACGAATAAACGTACGGATAAATATGGCGGCTGCTTCTCTAATCGGATGCGCATTATGGCTGAAATCATCACGGCCATCAAGCATATGTGCGGCCGGGAGTTCCCCATAAGCGTACGCATCAGCGCAGACGAGTTTATCGATGGCGGCAATGCGCTGGAGGACAGCGTGAAAATCGCCCGAACCTTGGAAAGCTATGGTGTGGACGCTATAAACGTCAGCAGCGGCACCTACGAATCCGGCATTACAATTATTGAACCCAACTCCTATCCCCAGGGCTGGAAAAAACATCTTGCCGCTACGATCCGTAAAAACGTTAAAATTCCCGTGATTGCAGTCAACTGCATCAAGGAACCCGGCATGGCAGAGCAATTACTCGAGGAAGGCGTATGCGATTTCACGGCTCTTGGGCGTGCGCATCTGGCAGATGCCGCCTGGGTGAAAAAGGCTAAAGCCGGAGATGATATTGCAATCCGGAAATGCCTGGGCTGTATGTACTGTTTCGGGGAACTAGAAAGTGGCCGCAAATGTAAATGTGCAATCAATGCCACTTTGAGCCGTGAACGCGAATTTGCGAACTGGAACTATAATGGGGACGAACGCACAGCAGTCGTGGCCGGGGGCGGGCCTGCCGGCATGGAAGCCGCACGAGTACTGGCACAACGCAAATTCAATGTCGTTCTTTTTGAAAAAACCAGCGTCCTTGGCGGACAACTTAACGCCGCTTCCAAGCCGCCTCACAAGGAGAAGATCGGCTGGCTGGTAGAAACTATGGCCGAAGAACTAAGACGGCTCAACGTAGACATACGCCTCAATACTGAAGCAACCGTAGAGATTGTTAAGCCACTCGGCCCCGCCGGCGTTTTTGTAGCCGCAGGTGCTGCGCCCATAATTCCGCAGATACCTGGCGTCGACCGTGCAAACGTGATCACCGCTGAGGAGTATCTCCAAAATGGTGCGGATGTGGGCAAGTCTGTAGCCGTCATCGGTTCCGGCCTGACGGGCTGCGAAACAGCCGAGGATCTGGCGGGCAAGGGACATAAGGTGACGCTAGTGGAAATGCTCAAGAAAGTGGGGCCAGGCGTAAACGAAACAGTGCTCTATGATGTAATGAGTCGTTTTAACAAAGGAGATACCGCCATTTTGACAAGTCACCGCCTGATGGATATTACTGATCAGGGCGTGGTACTGCTAGATATGAAGGCGACAGCCACCACAGTACTGCCGGTGGATACAGTCGTGCTGGCGATGGGTGTAAGACCGCGTCGTAATGTAGCACAGCCATTCATTGATACCTTTGACGATGTCATCCTCATCGGTGATAACGTAAAGGGCGGTCGCATAGCAGAGGCCATTTCCGACGGCTTTTCAAGAGCATTCTCATTTTAAGGAGGGAGAGGTAGTATGAAAGATTTCAAAGGAAAAACGGCCCTCATCACTGGTGCAGGCAATGGCTTTGGCGCAGAATTTGCCAAAGAAGCTGCCCTGCGCGAGATGAAACTTGTGTTGGTAGACATTGACGGCGAGGACGTACAACGAACGCTGGCAGCCTGCAAAGAGATGGGTGCAGAAGGCATTGCTCTGGAGCTGGATGTTTCGCTCTATGAAAATGTTAAGAAGATGGTGAGCACAGCAATGGAAGCATATGGCTCTATTGATTTGTTAATCAACAATGCGGGGATCGCGATAGGCGGTGTTATCTGGGAAACACCCGTTCAGGATTACGACTGGACTTTAAGCATTAACGTACAGGCGCAGGTATATGCCATGCATGAGGTAATTCCTATCATGCTCAAACAAGGAAGCGATTGTCACATTGTCAATGTAGCTTCCGTAGCAGGTGTAATCACATCTGACGGCTTGGCAGCATACCATATGTCCAAACACGCAAGCGTTGCGCTATCCGAGAGTGTACTGATGGACCTGCAGGCGATTGGTGCAAGCATCGGCATGTCTGTATACTGTCCCGGTTTTGTGCAGACGGATTTGCACCACTACGAGCGGCACCGTCCCGAACGTTTTGCAAAAGGCGACGATTCCTACTATAAGAGCACAGCCTACCAGAATGTACTTAAACGTGCCGAGTATGTGATTACGACAGGAATACCCATTGATAGCGTGGGGATGAGTGTATTTATCGCAATTGAGGAAAACCAGTTTTATATTTTAACGCATCCGAAGTATTTCCCGTTGATTGGAACGCGGTGTAAGGATATACTGGAAGGTCGCATCCCAAATATTGAGAATATTCCCCGGTAAAATAGTGTTTTCGACACTTCAACTCCCTGCCCCTCAATCTTGAGGGGTTGGGGCTTTTCTTTTATCCCTTTTTTCTTTATAATACTTATATGAATGATACGAGGGTCAAAAGGTTATGCGTTTCATGCTTGCATGAAAAAGCATAACTTTGGGACC
>ENA-UOOI01001354-UOOI01001354.1-fermentation-metagenome-genome-assembly--contig:-NODE-1354-length-25998-cov-4.619242_pt1 | contig 25998 bp, 15 predicted proteins | sample MGYA00245779_ERZ724027 | MGnify/ENA primary metagenome ERZ724027 (study PRJEB28704, sample SAMN03018318) | fermentation metagenome | biome: anthropogenic terrestrial biome; feature: soil; material...
TGTACACAAACAAAACCCTGCCGTCTTTAAGAGTTATAAAATCGCCTTCACTGTTGCGTGAATTTTTGTCTGAAGGTGCCAATTTTGAGACAGTTATAGGAGAATAGTTGGGTGATTTGTTTTTCTTTTTGCCCGATGAGCAAGAAGTGATTAAAATACCAATAATTAAAACATTTACAAAAATAAGATTTAATTGATGATAATTTGTGAATTTTGTTTTCATATAAGTTATTTTTCAAAATTTATAATACTAACTATTCCTGTTCTATTTTTATTTGAATCTGGTTCACCTCCTAACAACCACCACTGATTGTCTGACACTTTAATTAAAGGGGCTGTTGCTGATGGGATTATTAAATCTCCTATTTTTTCCATATTCATTGTTTTCAAATCGATTATCCAAATATCACTATGTACAAGTCCATCTGCTCTTCCAGTAATCAAAATGTTTTTTTCATCAACGGGTTGACTAACCCAAGCATAACCTTTTAATGACAGGTCGTTTAGTTTCTCCCATTTATCGGTAAGTGGATCATATTTATATGCATCGCTCAAAGGATTTAATGGAGATTCTTCCGCTAAACCGCCTAGTAAAAATAAATAATTACCGCATTTTACCAATGAATGAAGTGTTCGAGCGACACCGGGGAAAGCGTTACACTCTTGCCATCCATGTTTGATATTGTAAATATCTAAAACCCACATTCTATTTGTCTTTTGTCCTGTATTTAGTTTCCCACCGGAAATATAAAATTTACCATTTATGATAGCTCCCGCTCCAAATCCTAAGGCTTCCGGCAAATCTGGTAATCTTTCCCATTTCGCATTTTCATGTGTAGATCTTAATGCATAAACACTCTTTGACATGGATGCACCATCACTTGTTCCACCGGCAATGTATAAACCTGACTTATTCGACGCAAACATACTGTATGCCAATGGAGTAGGTAAAGGAGGGCCTTCGACCCATATTTGATTGTCAAATATTAAAGAGTTATCTAAAAAATATTTTGTGGTTTTATTTTCGCTCCATCTTGTTCCTCCTGAAACAATTATTTTATTTTTTACAATACCACTGATTTGGCCACCTCTATCTCCTTCTTTTGGTAACGGAACTCCTCTCGTGACACTACATAAAAAAGTTTTTGTCATATTATCCTGATTTTGTTTTAGTTTTATACCTGATTATAGTGGTGTCCCTTCAGCCACATCCTTGTTTTTATCTATGCAAAGAAAGTTACACATTGAGTTGTGATTGGTGTTGTTGTCTTCGCAAAATATTTTCTTCAAGATTATTATTTATAAGTACAAAAACTGTAATGTTAACCTAAAAAAAATAGATAAATAACTGTATATGAAGATTAATACGTTATGTGGAGATGCCTAAGTATTATTTAAATCTAATTGAGTAAAGATCCGCATCCTTTAATACAAACCGTAATCGTATAGCTTTTCCATCCAATGATGAAAGTGGGGGCGCATTTTTCCATTTTACTACGCGTTCTATAGAGTCACCGAAAATAGGGTCACAATCTTCCACTTTATAACCTGGTATCGGACTGCCGTTTTCATCCTGTATTTCAACTTTTATATCTCCAGCTGCTGAAGTGGAAAAGTTTAGTATAAGTTTATTCCCGGTAAATGTTAACAGTTTTGTAACAAGTTCTCCTCCACTTGTTGGTGCATTAACTGAAACAAAGCCATCTTTCCTGAGAGTATAGCGGCGAACAGCAACATTGTCTGTAGTTGATCTGAAGTTTTCACCTGCATAAAAAGAGAGTTCATTTGGTGCACCTTTTAATGACGATTTTGTTTCAATAATTGACCAACTGAGATATATATTCCCATAATTCCATGTTCCTGGCCTTTCAATGCCAGGACGCAAAAAGGCTTCATTCCAACGGTTGAAAAGTACACCGTCTCTACTAGTCATGAAAAGCCCTTCAGTAATTGCTGTCCCATATCTATTATCTAAACTTGACCTCCATTCACGATCTTCAAATTCTGGCAATGCTTTCATAGATTCTGACCAACCACGATCAATATAACGCGTTGGGAAACCAATAAAAATATGAGGAGCACGAAAATATGGCTTAATCTGATTTGTGTAAAGTTGAACTTCAGATGAAGAATTCACGTATGTTAAATCTTCTTGATCGTACCAGCTTATTAAATCATTTGATCTGGCAGTACGAATTCCTCGAATTCCTTTGTATGGAGAATTATCTGTTCCATCAGTAAAATATCGCCAATATGCACGGTACTCCCCCTTATCATTATCCCAAAATGCTAGGTTTTGTGAATCAAAAGCTCCATCTGTTATTACGGCATGATCTGTCATCGGTTGCCAATTAATACCATCTGGAGATTTGTAAACAATAAGTCCTCTTGGTTTTCCCTTGTAATTCATAACTGCTTTATATAGTGCTTCAGGTGGAACATTTGGATTCTCATCTTTGAACACAGCACAATGAACTCCATCGGCATCAATATCTCCCATTACACCATTAATAAATACAATATTGTTATTCTTCGATCCTTGAAATTCATAAAGACCTAAATTGGGCTTATACCAATTAATACCATCATGACTTTCAGCATAACATGTATACCATCTCGTTAGTGTATCAGAAACCTGAGTTCGTTGATCATAAGTATTATAATACATGCGGTACCTTATTCCATCAAAAAAAACACTTCGATAAGCTCCACAATTGCCCTCCCAAGGTTCATCAAAAGTAAGAACAATTTCTTTAATTTCCGGTTGATTTAATTGTAGCCTTGCATTACCTTTTATACTATTTATTAAATAATCATCAACAAATAATTCAAGTCGGGAACCAATATTTATAATACTGTCATTACTTATAGGTTTATTCGAAAACACGAAAGTTGGAGTCAAAAAGAATAGAATTAGTTGACTTGATGCTAGTTTAAACAACATTTTCATACTTAAATATTTTTTACTCGATTTACAAACGTCTCAAGGATTTAACTTAAATACTAATAGTTTCTTAAAAATTTTAGCGAAACCTCAAAGAAAAAAGATCAGCATCCCTTAAAACAAAGCGTAATCTAACAGACTTACCCTCCAATGATGACAAGTCATTATTGCCTTGCCAGGTTACAACACGTTCAAGAGCGTCTCCAAAAATTGTATCACAATCATCCAGCGAAAGTCCAGAGATTGGCTTACCGTTTTCATCTTGTATTTCAACCTGTATACTTCCTGCTGCTGATGAAGAAAAGTTAAGTATAAGATTATTTCCTGTAAATGTTAATGTCTTAGTAATAAGTTCTCCTCCGCTCATGGGAGCATTAACCGAAACAAAGCCGTCTATACGTAGAGTATAACGACGAAGATCACAACTCGTACCTGTCCAGTAATTTTCTATTGCATAAAGAGACAATTCATTAGGTGCACCTTGAATATCTGACTTCGTTTCAACAATCGACCATGCAAGATATTGCTGACCATAATTCCAAGTTCCTTTTCTTTCAATACCTGGGCGTAAAAAAGCTTCATTCCATCTTTTAAAGTTTACACCATCTCTGCTAACCATTATAAGGCTTTCTGTGACTGCTGTACCATAACGTTGCGAAGATTTTTCGTGAATTGAAGCACGATATTCCCTTTCTTCAAGTTCCGGAAGGGATCTCATTGACTCAGACCATCCACGGTCTATATAACGAGTTGGGAAGCCGATTAATAAGTGCGGTGCACGGTAATATGGTTTTATTTGATTTGTATAAAGTTCTTCATTAGGAGAATCTACATATTTGAGATCATTTTGTTCATCCCAAATAACCATATCTTTTGATACAGCCGTTCTTATACCCCTTGTTCCTTGGTATCTAGATTCCTCCGTTTCTTTATCAAAGTATCGCCAGTAAGCCCGGTACTCCTTATTTTCACTATCCCAAAAAGCCAGATTTTGTGAATCGAATGCGCCATCAGTAATAATAGGATCTGGGCTCATCACCTTCCAGTTAAATCCATCAGGTGATTTAAATGCAAAAAGACCTGTCGGTTTTACTGCCCTCAAAATTGCTTTATATCTTGCATCAGGTTCTAAATTTGGATTTTCATCTTTAAATACGGCTGGATGACCTCCATCAGCATATACACCATTCATTATACCTCTAATAAAAACAATATTGTTGTTTTTTGAACCATTAAATTCATATAAACCAAGATTTGGTTTTTGCCAATGTATCCCGTCAATACTTTCAGCGTAACCGCATACTATGTCATGTTCAGGAAATTTTCCTACTGGATGTTGCCATGCCTTGTAATACATTTTATATGCATCACCATCTTGAAAGATGCTAACATACCCGCTTCCAGCTCCTTCCCAGGGGGCATCAAAAGTAATGACGATCTCCTTAGGTTCAGGATGATGCAACCTAAGCTTTGCCTTTCCTGACAAATCCTTTATCAAATAGTTATCAACAAACAGTTCTAACCTAGAGCCAATATCTACTGGATCTGATAATACTGTACCTTGTGCACTCAAATTTTGGGATATCATTAAAATTGCTAATGATATTATTATTAAGATATTCTTCAAGTTGATAAATTTAAGTTGTACTGAAATCATATATGTTTTAAATTGATTTAAATTACTGAAAAAGAAAAGAATAAAGGTCTGAGTCTTTTATTATAAATCTTACACGCACAATCTTGCCCTCTAATGAAGATAAATCCTTCCCGCTTTCCCATGTGACCTTGCGTGCAAGGGAATCTCCAAAAACAGGAGAACAGTCCTCTAATGAAAAACCTGGAATTGGCTTTCCATTTTTATCCTGAAGTTCAACCCTAATATCTCCTGCTGCTGATGATGAAAAATTTATAATCAAATTCTTACCGTTAAATACAATTGGTTTTGTTATAATCTCACCCCCATCCATAGGAGCATTAACCGAAACAAAGCCATCCATACGCAAGGTATAACGTCGAAGATCACACGAGGTTCCGGTCATATAATCTTCAATAGCATAAAGAGATAACTCTTTGGGAGTATCTTCAATTGAAGATGCTGTTTCAACAATTGACCACGCTATTAATTGATGCCCATAGTTCCATGTTCCCTTTCTTTCTAGTCCAGGACGTAAAAAAGCTTCATCCCACCTTTTGAAGGTTGCTCCATCTCTACTAGTCATAAACAATCCGTCAGTTATTGTCGTACCTATTCTTTGACTATAATCTGCACGGATTTTACGGTGACTTAGTTCCGGCAAAGCAAGCATAGATTCAGACCAGCCACGATCGATATATCGCATTGGAAAACCAATAAAAATATGAGGTGCTCTGTAATAGGGCTTTATTGCATTTGTATAGAGTTGCGTTGGAAAAGAGGCGGTAAAAATTAAATCTTTTTGATCAGACCAATTTATCATATCATTTGAAACAGCAGTGCGAATGGAACGAATAAAACCAGGAGCAACATCTTGACTTGTATTTTTATCAGTCCCTTCTGGAACTTTAATGAAAGTTCGCCAATATGCCCTATATTCTTTATTTACACTATCCCAAAAAGCGAGATTTTGTGAATCGAAAGCACCATCTGTAATAACAGGAGTTTTACTTAAAGGAGACCAATGTATTCCATCGGGAGATTTAAATACGACCAATCCTCTAGGGTTTGATTTCCATGAAACAAGCAGTGCTTTGTATAGTGCGTCTTTTTCAACATTCGGATTTTCATCTTTAAAAACTGCAGGATGTCCTCCGTCTGCATCTACTCCGTCCATGACACCATTAATGAAAACAATGTTATTGTTTTTTGAGCCATTAAATTCATATAATCCAAGATTCGGCCTTTGCCAATGTATTCCATCAGTGCTTTCAGCATAACAACACCTGATGCCTCTGTCAGCAAACACACCTGACTCGTGCTGCCACGCTTTATAATACATTTTATATGCATCTCCATCTTGAAACATACTAACATACCCACTCCCTGAACCTTCCCAAGGGGCATCAAATTTAAAGACTATCTCCTTTGGTTCAGGATGATGTAGTCTGAGCTCAGCTTCGCCAACAAACTCTTCTATTAAATAATCATCAATAAATAATTCAAGTCGGGAGCCTATTTCTATAGGTTTATTGTTGTTTGACTTTTTCGATAAAAACTCAGATTTTAAATTCTTGTTCGCAGATGATTGAAATTGTTGCGCATATAGACTTTGGTATATAATACAAAACAAACAAGTTATAGAAATCGTGAAAACTCTTTTCATGTTTTTACAAGTTATAATTTTTTAATGATTAGACATTGTTCAATTACTATAGTTTTTGAAAATAAAATAGAATTCAATATTATGTTAATTAATTTGGTTCAATATATACAAATCAAAATCTATATGAATTTAATAAATGCCGATGATAATATTAAGGATGATCCCACCCTTCATTTTGTACCAGATTTGGATTTAATTGCAATTGAAGATAAGGAATAGGCCAGAAATATTTATAATCAGGAAATTCTTTTTTTAATTCAGCTTTTAAAATCAATCTCCCCTTGCTTCCTTCTGATAAAATGTTTTGTTTATTATCGATTATAAAATAATATACACCTTGAACTACGTTTGCTGGTTTCTTATAAACAAAAGAAACATCAGGCTTTCCGTCACCAGTTAAATCGTATAACTGATCTAGTGCGGGAACATAAATACCATCATATTCTTTTTCTAAATTACGTGCTTCTTTCCATCTTACCAAATCATCAAATCTGAATCTCTCAAGAATTAATTCAATGGCTCTTTCTCTTCTAATTTCTAAGATAGCTATCGAATTTACATCTTTATAAAAATTATTTTGCAAGTAGGTATCTATGGTTGTCGGCATTGTTGTATTAGTTATACCGGCCCGTTTTCTCAAAAGTCCTATAGTATTATTCCAATCACTCTCAGTGAAATTTCCTAACTCTGCTTTTGCTTCAGCGTAATTTAGAAGTACTTCAGCGTAACGCATCAGGGGAATATCACTTTCATCGCCACGGGTATCATAATATGGATTATTTGACGAAAATTTAATTGGATGGTATAAAGTAAGTGAATTTGCACCGTAAGGAGCTGGATTTGAACCATCAGTTCGGATATATGAAGGAGTTCTAATGGTTTGAGTTAATCTCAAATCACGGTTTTTAACTTCGTTCGTAAAAAAAATAGTATCATATCCTTGGATATCTGTGAATCGAGACCCATCAATATTTAAATAAGTATTTACGAATCTTTTTAATAACGATGTCATGTAACGCCCTCCTTGATCAGAGTAATTAGATGTTGCGCTGTGTAAAATATTTAATGTTTCACTGTAAGCGCTAGCAAGCATAACTTCCTTACTTAAGGCATCTGCACTGGTAAATAACGAATGATAATCTGTATTTATATTACTTGTCGAATAAAGTGAATACATACCACTGTCCATAATTTCTTTAGCTGCTTCTGCTGCTTGTTCAAGCCATAATGTTGCAGTATTTTCAAGACCAAGCTCAGGATGATATTTTCTAAAAGTTCCTTCAAAAAGACAAATTCTTGATTTTAACCCTAGAGCAACCCATTTGGTAATTGTAGTGGAAGTATTGTCTTTTTGGGGACTCAAATTTTTTATAGCAAAATTTAAATCAGCTAGTACTGAGTCCATTACTAAAGTCCTAGGATCTCTTTTCTTGTAAAGATCTTCATCAGTCGAACTTAATGTTTTACCATACCATGGCACATCACCAAATAATTTTACTTTATCGAAATAAAACTTTGCTCTGAACCAATGAGCAACCCCTGCATAATGATTTTTTATATTATCTGGCACGGGAGAATTTTTATAATTTTCAATAAAGTAATTTATTCTCCTTAAATCTCCCCACTCCCAAAAAGGATTATCAATACTTTTGAATGCTCCAGGTGAGAAATACTCTTCAACAAACATAACGTTAAATGTTAAATCACTCATGTTATCTGTTACGAACGGGAACTTTTGTATTCCTGTATGTGAAGGTTGTCCAAATATAAAGGGTCCAGTAGGTAATGTAGAGGTTAGTTCGTATAGCGAATTGGAATACATTTTTAAGTTTGCTTCTGTTTCGAAGGCTTGTTCTGGAGTCAGACTATCTAATGGGTTTTTATCCAATATGTCGTTACAGGATATAGCCATTAACATAATCAAACAAAATAATAATTTTAAATTTTTCATAATAAAAATAAGTATTAAAAAATTAAATTTATTCCAACACTGTATGTTTTAAGCATAGGATAATATGTACCCCAACCTCCGTCAAGTTGTTCTGGATCCATATCTTTTGTAATTTTAAATATTGGTGAATATGTCCAAATATTTTGTCCAGATAATGAAATCTTAATGCTTTTTGCTTTTAATTTTTCAACTAACTCATTGTTTAGAGAATAGGAAATTGTCAAATCTTTTAACCTGATATAGGCAGCGTTTTGTAAGAATCTTGTCTGAGTCTGATTCATACGTTCACCATAAAACAAATTTCCTTTATAAAGAGGCCAATAAGCATTTGGATCCGGATTATCTAAAGTATAACCATTTTCCAATGTGTGTTTTGGAATGTCAGCATACCATACACCATATTGTCCCAAGAAAGGACTTTGATGTGAAACCGGATACCAATCCTTTTTCGCTACACCTTGAAAAAAAGCAGAAAATGAGAAATTACTATATTCGGAATTTAAAGTTACTCCATAAATATAGCGTGATGTAGTGTTACCTATGATCTTCCAATCGCCATGATCATCTAAAGTCCTTTTCCCTTTATCGATTTTTCCATCATTATTTAAATCCTTAAACTTTATGTCGCCAGGTAACCAAGGCATCCCGGCAACATTTGGTTGTATTGAACTTTGATCTGCATGATTTTTTATGTCCTCTTCATCAACAAATAAACCTTCAGTAACAAATCCCCACAAATCCCCAATACGCATCCCTTCATAATAACCTGCAGTTCTAGCATCAGGATCTACTATTATGTTTCCTTGGGGATTATTGTATTTTGTTATAATTGAAATATTGTCAGCTAAAGTAAATCTAATACCATAATTTAATGGCTTTTGAAGTTCTATTCTATCGTTCCATTTTATACTTAATTCGAATCCTTTTGTACTTAAATCTGCATAATTTCCGCGAGGAATACTTGCACCAAAAACATTCGGTATAATTGGCCCTGTTGTTATCATATCTGTGGTATTTCTTTTATACCAATCAAAGACTAACCCAAATCGATTTTGAAGTAGATCAACATCAAAACCAGCATTAAATGTTGTAGAAGTTTCCCATGTAAAATTATCAGGTAAAACCGCCGGATTACTAATAACAACAGGTTTTTCTCCTTGAATTACTCTAGAGGTTTGTCGTGCGCTAATTTGTTCTACAAACAAATAGGGAGCAATTACACTACTTCCAAGTGAACCGTATGATGCTCTAAATTTTAAATTATCTAGCCAATCTCGAGTCTGTGAGAGAAATTCTTCTTCACTTAGTCTCCAGCCGGCTGAAAAAGAAGGAAAGTAACTGAATTGTTTACTTTTAGGAAATTTTGAAGAACCATCATAACGTGAATTCATTTCAAACAAATATTTTTCTTTAAAATTATAGTTTAATCTCAAAAAAATACCTGCATTTGCCCAATCATTACCTCCTCCTCTTATCGTAAAGTTCTCTCCAGTAGTTAAGTTAAAATCGCTCAATTCTTTAATTAGGAGTCCATCTCTTGAAACACTTTGGTGCCTTGTATTGCTTGTTTCAATGTTTGTTCCTGCTATCAAATTAAATGTGTGATTGTTCCATCTTTTGTTAAAATCAGCATGTAAGTTATATGAAAGATAGTCAATATTGCTGTTTGATTTTGAAAGAGAACTTTTCTCACTTGGATAGATTAATTCGTTTGGTCTAGTGCTATAAGGAACGGGGAGATACTTACTAAAAGTTTCATTTTCTCTTCGTTTATATGAGAAATCGCCTATTAAGTCCAATGTATTCTTTATTATTGAAGCATTAAAACCTATATTAGTTAGTAACTCTGTTTGTTTATAATTCGATTGATTATCACTATATAATACTCCAATTGTACTTGCTGATGCTTCGGTAAATGTTCCGTCAGGATTATAAATAACAGCCATAGGTGTACCCTGCCCAGTAATTTGCATGGTTCTCCAAATATCCGCACCTCTAAATGGATCCTTATAATTATAAGTAGAATAGTGAATATTACTGTTAATTGTTAACCATTCAAAAGGAGTTGCGGATCCTTTGCTTCTCAAATCATATGTATTGAATTTATCAGATCTGATTTTATATAAACCATCTTGTGTAAAAAATCTTCCTGAAAGAGAATAAAGATATTTATCTCCCCCTCCTGAAACAGATAAATTATGTTCAGAAGAAGGGATATTCTGGGTGTATAATTCATTCCACCAATCAGTATTTCCATAATACAAATACTTCCCTGTAACTGGATCGATCGCTACTTCGGGCAGGCCATGATTCGGATTCTCTGATCGATATTTCAACTCTTCAATGTAATCATCAGAAAAAAGAATTCCAGAAGATCCTATTGATGTTGGTTTTCTTGTAAAACCATATAATGCCTGGTAACCTTCATTGTACATTTTAGCCCATATATAAGAATCTGTTACGACATCCCGTTTTGTAGTCCTATTATTAACTGAAACAACGCCTGTATAACTTAATTGAGGTTCTCTTGTAGGCGTTTTTGTAGTAATTAGAACTACTCCGAAAGCTCCTCTTGCACCATATATTGCTGCTGAAGCAGCGTCTTTTAAGACTGATACACTTTCAATATCCTTTGCATTAATAGTGCTGGGATCACCTTCAATTCCATCAATTAAAATCAATGCTGAACCCCCAGCTCCAATTGAGGTCAAACCTCTAATATTATAGGCAGGATTAGACGTGGGCCTCCCATTGTTGAAATTGATATTTAATCCAGGTATCTGTCCTTGTAGAGCTCTTGAAATGTTTGAAACAGATACATTTTCGATAGATTTACCCCCGATTTGATCAACAGAGCCTGTCAAATTTACCTTTCGTTGAGTTCCATATCCTACTACTACAACTTCATCCAAAGTCTTTCTATCCTCTTGCAATATAACTTCAAAGTAGGTCTTTCCTGCAACACTAATTTCCTGCGGTAAATATCCGATATAAGAAACCAGTATTGTTACATTTTCCCCGATACTTAAGGTAAACCTGCCATCTACATCAGTAACCGTTCCATTGCCCGGCGCATTCTTTTCAATGATATTCGCACCAATAATAGGCTCATTGTTTACGTCCCTGATTAAACCTGAAATTTGTTTTTTCTGTTGTTGACTTATCTCCATTGAACTCTTAGTATTTCCTGCTTTAACAATAGTTAGAGGCAGAAATACAACCAGAATTACCATCAAGATTTTTTTGATTTTTGATAAGCCACTCCTGAAAGGATATAAAACGAGACAAGCGCTTAATAAATCGTTGTTTTTCATATTACTTTTTTTTAATAAATGTTGCAAATGGTATTTGCGATTTTTCTTTAAAAGTTTAACACATAATAAGAGAGAGTTTTATTTACTCATTAATTTTTTGCGAACTTGCATAGCTTTAGTTTTCAATACTTCTGCATTTTTTTTACAGAGTACCTATTAAGGATATTTTTTCATGTTTTTTTAGTTCAATAATTAATAAAAATAGCTAAATTAATCTGAAAGCAAGAGAGTTGATATAGTTTTTCCATTGCCTTCTTTCACAAACAAAACAATGTAATACAAAGGGTTGCTGGCAAAACCCTTTTGCGGTAAATCTCACATACAAAAAAACAATAGAAATTAAAATATTTTAATGTTCAAAGGAAACAGTTTTCTTACCTTGAATTTAGATAATTTACGAAACATTTGTGATAAAATGCGAAAAATAGCACGCCTATAATGCTTAAAAAAGAAAATTATTTTTTGATTAAGGATTTTCATAGGGTTACTCAGGACAGCGATATATAAAGTGTCTGATCCGGTATTAGTGAAACGTTCTCTGTGGTATTCGGGTCTTTTTCGATCGGAATATACGCGAACTCTTAATAAATTCTGTAATTCCTTTTACAGTTAGCTTTACCAAAACTGACACGAGTGACGCTTTTACCCAATCCAAGATGATAATACTTCTTGTTATAGACTTCCAGGCTAAACATTATGTTCCACATGCTGTCACGGGTAGTGAGATGTCCAAAAATCAAAAAAAGCATCTAATTCAAACAAGTAAATGTTCTGGTTTTCTTATTTCTGTAGTACTTTAAGACTATAGTGTCAAAGACTCGGTGAGGTAGCAAATCTGTAAGTTGAGTTTCTGGTTTTTTTGGCAAAGCGATAAACAAGTTTTCAATTCAAATCGTCACGCTCATAAAATATGCTTAACTATGCGATATACAATAATTTCTACGATCGGTTTTTAATTTACCGTGAGTTCGATATAATTTTTAAAATAGCATAATTTGTTTATCATCTACAAAATCTACCCTGATAGAAGGTTTCTTCGGCAAAAAACTGTAAGTCAGTAAACCTGCTATCAGATTGGTAATAAAGTTTGTAAAACATCTGTGACGAGTATGTTCAATCTGACAGATATTTTTCAATTCATCGTATACCGATTCGATAACAGCTCTCTTGCGAAGCATTACCCTGTCTTGTAACGGAAGTTCTCCTCCTTTCATGTTGTTTCTCATTTTTGCCACAATGTGAATCCCATCCACAAAGAGTATTTCGGCAAGCTTCTGTGAGAAGTATCCCCTGTCTGCATAGAGTTAACTGAATACCTTGTAGATGAAACTCTCCATCGAGAGAACTACGTTACATTGTGTAATGACAAAGCTGATAGTCTCACCTTTGTCGTAAATAATCCAACCAAAACGATAAATGAAACTTTCCTACTCTGAGGGATTGCAGCTTCATCTTTTGATGCTTCTTTCTTGTAATTTTTATCCATAAACATTTTATGTTATTGATCTGTAGTTATTTTTATTAAATTGCCCCTCCGCATCCAATCCGCACACAATCCAAACCAGATTTGGAAAGAAGGCTCCTTCAGGAACCCATGTTCTCCAGTTGAAAACATATGAAATTCAGCCTGGATACCGGACGATCTCAATTTATTGTAAAAAATCAGACTGTTTTCGGGAGAAACAACCGTATCGTCACCCGCATGTGTTAGAAAAGTGATGGGTGTGTTGACCTTTACATGTTCCTCATTTGAGAAGTAGTTTATCTGAGAAGTTGTCACATCATCTCCGAGCAGGTTGTGAAGGGATCCTTGATGACCTAGGCGATCTGAAAAACTGATTACCGGATTGATCAGGATCATGAAATCGGGCCGCAGGCTAATATTTTGTAAATTATCAATTAATATGTCATCAAAATGTACCCCAGCAGATGCTGCCAGATGCCCACCTGCAGAGAAGCCCATTATACCAATCTTATCTTTATTTATTTGAAGTTCATCTGCCCTCTCTCTTACCATCTGAATGGCTCTTTGTGCATCCTGCAAGGGTGCTGTAGACCGGTCATTAAAGATATCGATATTTGGTAATCGGTATTTTAGCACGAAAGCGGTAACGCCCAATTTATTGAAAGCTTTTGCAACATCACGTCCCTCGCGGTTTATCAGTAGACAGTGATAACCTCCTCCCGGACAAATAATCACTGCTGTTCCGTTCCTGAGTTCCGGTGACGGATGATAAACGGTCAGTGTAGGTGTGATTACCTTGACCACCAGACTATCCACTACCGGATCAAATAATCTTTCTTCTTTTATCTCTGTTGTAATAGAATTGGGTATTGCTCCTTGATACAGCTCAATCTCCCTTTGGGCATAACACACGGCAATGCTACTAATTAACAGGAAGGAAACAATTATTTTTTTCATCACACGATAAGGTTTCTAAGAAATCTTGATGTTTTCACTGCGTCGTTCAGCTTTATCAGTGAATCGATTTCGTCGTAGTATTTATTTACAATCTGTTCATATTTCTTCACCCATAAAATACTCTCAGAGATTGCTTCTATCGCATCCTCGCGATAGGGATACTGGTCCATGGACAACCAGCCGTTATATCCTGTTTTTCTCAACCAGAAGAGTAATTCCACATAGCATGTCATATGCACAGTGCTTACGATCATATCATCATCCCAACTTCCATGATTGTCGTTAAAATGCATATGAAATAGTAAGTCGCCGGCTCTTTTAGCCAGGACTACCGCCTCCGCAACATTCTCACCGCCGACAAAACTATGCCCTGTGTCAATGGTAACACCCACGTTGGAAAAACCTGTTTCCTTTGCAGCCAGGATCGTGTCGGCCATCCGTGCATGATAGGAGAAATTACGGGGCTCTTTCGGTTTGTACTCAAGCGCAAAACGAAGAGTAGGGTAGGTGCCTGCGAGGTGAGCAGTCGCTTCCCTCAGCCATTCTCTTTCCTGGTCATAGTCGGTTGTCAGCAGGTAATCATAGCCGTCCTGTCCCAGCCAGAGATTTAAAATTTCACAATCCATTTCAAGGGCTACATCACTCATTTCTTTCAGGTAATCCAATGCTCTGCTTCTTATTACCCTGTCAGTGCTGGTGATTGAGCCTTTCCCGAATTCCTTGACTGTAAATGTGTCAGGAATAATTGAAGCGCAGACAATGCCATAATCATTGAAACGTTTTTTCATCTCCTTGACATTATCCGGCCGGATATCCCAGGTCCCCACCAGTTCTACGCCTTCAATAAAAGGCATTCTTTTTACAGCCATATCCAGCATCTCTTCAGAGGAAGGATTGTCTTTATAACTTTTACAAAACCGGTCACATGTGTTTCCCAGATTACCGAGAATAATTGAATACTTGTTTTTCATATTTCAAAGAATTTATAATTGTTTTTTATTGTTTTGTTCTTCCTTTTAAAGCTTCCAGGGAGATGGTAATCAATCTACCCAGTGGTTTACCATTCTTGTAAGTAATCACGCGAAACGTATCAGCATCCGGAAGGGGTTTAAGGAACTCTCCGGGAGTATATTCAGGACTAGTATGATCGGGTAGTGTGTTGTTGAAAGTATAATAACATTTCAAACCGCTTATCTCAGTCTCCAACTGTAATGTCAATTCTCCGTTATCATTCATTGATGGAAGAATGATTGCATCAAACATACTGGGAGCAAAATTGATGTTGCGCTCTTTGAACAGACTCAAATGTTTCTCCGTCCGCATTACAAAGCCATCCCAATTCTTCTTTTCAGGTGCGGACCAAAGCGCCTCGGACAATGCCAAGGATCTGGGCCATAACATATACTCGGCATGCCTGAATGTCGGTACACTTTCAGACCATAGATTACCTTGTCCGCCCAGAATTAAAGCAGGATCAATCTGTTCCGGTACGGGATTAAAGGAATAAACGGTGTTAAGTCTGAGTATACTGTAAGTTGGGGGCTCTACGGCTGGATCACCCTGATAAAGGTCCAGATAGGCATGACTGTTGGGGCTCATCACCACTTTATGTCCGGACTGAGCCGCAATAATCCCTCCCTGCATCCCTCTCCAGCTCATTACGGTTGCATCAGGTGACAGTCCTCCTTCCAGGATCTCGTCCCAGCCAATCATCTTTTTCCCTTTTGTATGCAGTATTTTCTGAACCCGTTTGATGAAGTAACTCTGAAGTTCATGTACATCATTTATACCCTGTTCTTTCATAAACAATTGTGTGGCAAAGTCATTTTCCCAGAAACCCTTGAAACATTCATCTCCTCCGATATGAATATATTCAAAGGGAAATAATTCCGCTACTTCGCTTAATACTTTATCCAGAAATTGATAGGTCTCCTCTTTTATCGGAGACAAGGCATTATCATCAACAGTATAAAACTGACTTCCCGGGTTCACCTTGTAATCCAGTTTGGTGGTGGATAACCATGGATAGGCTGCTATCGCAGCCAGGCTATGACCGGGAATATCAATCTCTGGCAGGATCCGGATACACCTGGAGGATGCATAGTTGACGAGGTCACGGATCTGTTCCTGGGTATAAAAACCTCCCATTGTGGCCGTTTCGTTTTCATGTGCCGGCTTCCTATCCCACCATAAGCCATATCGGGGCACACGCCATGCACCAATTCGGGTGAGTTCCGGAAGGCTCTTGATCTCAATCCGCCACCCCTGATCATCTGTAAGATGCAAATGCAAAGTGTTGAATTTATACTCCGCCATCTGATCGATCAGTTTCTTCACCTCTTCTATAGTGAAAAAATGGCGACTCACATCAAGCATTAAACCACGCCATTCAAAGCGAGGCTCATCGGTTATTTCCATGGAAACCAACCACCCATTTTCACTATTTTCAATGAGTTGGATCAGGGTCTGAATTCCGTAAAAGAGCCCCTGATTAGAACCCGCAGTTATTTTTATCATTTTGGGGTAGATCGCCAGATGATAACCTTCCTGATCTCCTTTCCAGGTTTCCTCTACCAGGGAAAGATGAATTGAATTGCTCATTTGTTTTTTTTTCATCGCGGGCAGGTCAATCTTCATTCCAGTACGGGAGCGTATCAGCGTATGCAGATATCCTGACAAGGATTCAATCACGGGAGAATCAAAACTTAATCGTGTGTTAAGATTAAAATGAAAATCACCTTTCAATTGCTTAAATTCTAATGGTTCAGGTATAATGGATACGTTCTGGGATGTAACAGGTAAACTGAAGACAAATGTCAGAACGTATATTATCAGAATTGGATAATATTGGGAATGTCGGTGAACACAATTGATTAATTTTTGCAAATGATTTTTTATCTTTTTAAAACTAGGTTGTATGTAATTCATTCTGTTCATGTTTATGATTGTTTCCATTTCTTCTTCACGAGAGAGAATGCTCCGAAGATTCATATTTCTCTTGCCCATTTAAATGATGCAATCAGGTTAATTCGGAATGGCTTCAAAATTATATTCACCTGATCCTACCGCGATGATGGTATGGTCTTCCTGCACTTCAAAAGATAAAATCTCTTTGTTTGTGCGAATAGGTTTTTCATCCACTTTGATATTTTTCCCAAAACGGGAGGGAATCATTACTGTTGAAGTCGTATTGACAGGGATATTTATTTTTAAAAAGAACTTTCTTTCGGCGATTTTCCAGGCAGTGCCAATTTCACCATAAAGTGTTTCAAATGATCCTTCGGCAGAGGTCAGGTCTCCGGCCGGCTGGGGTTTGATAAGAATCTTCCTGAAACCGGGTTCCAGTTCATTGATGCCGAGAAGTGAGCGATAGAACCATGCCCCCACAGAGCCAAACATAGGATGGTTCTGGGAATATACATTATCTGAATAACGCCATGTCTCCCAAAGAGTGGTCGCCCCGTTTTCAATCATATGTCCCCATCCTGGAAAATCGCGTTGATTGGCAATTTTATATGCCATTTCCGATTGTTCTTCTTCCCGAAGCAGATCAAACAACATTTTTGTGCCAAATATTCCGGTGGACAAGTGCCAGTTTTTATTTTCCAGGGCAGTGAACAGTGCTTCAAGTGCCTTATCACGATCCTTTTCTTTAACAATATTGCTCCACAGAGCAAATGACTGGTCGGATTGAGTGCCAAGTGCATATACCCCTGTGTCGGCAATGGAGAACTTCCGGTTTATCGCCTCTTTAATATGTTTCAATAGAGTGCTGTATTTTGCCACATCATCCTGTTTTCCAATGACAGTGGCAAATTCTTTCACATAGCATACGTGCAGATAATAGAAGACTGATGCTGTCAGAGGTATTGACTTCTCATCCAGAGACTCATGATCACCCAGATCTGTGTCAAACAGATAATTATCTGTGCTTGCATTTAGAAATTCGATCTGTTTACGGACAGCGTCATAATTTTCTGCGATAATCTGAGTATCGCCGTAAAAATCATACATCTTTCGGATCAGATGAACCCAACCCAGTTGAAACCCCAGTGGTCCTGATTTATCTCTCGGACTACCATCTGCGATACCCACATAGGGTGCAGTTTCAGGAATACCCCCCATGGGACGTTGTGCATCCGTAAAATCACGAATAATCTTTTGATAGAAGGTGGGCATGTAGAAATTGAACATAAACGCATCCGTAGTGCATAGAATATCACCGCCGTAAGCCAGTTTCTCTCTTGTCGGACAATCGGAGATAACACTGAATACATTACTGAGGAAAGTACGGTTAATTACAGTGTCCAACCTATTGAACATGGTGTTAGAGCTTAAAAAATGCCCTCCGTCACGTAAATCAGCACTCATTTTCAGCCCGGAGATATCTTCCGGCTCAGGGATTCCCGGCCAGCCGGTTATCTCCACATACCTGAAACCGTGAAAGGTAAATCGTGGGGACCACTCTTCAGTCCTTTCACCACTTAACACATAGTTGTCTTCCTGCCAGGCAATCTCAGGAGCACCAGGTCCTCCCTGACCTCCCTTGATTTGACCGGCAACCGATGTAAACACATTCAGGCTGCCGTCAGCGTTTAGAACCTCACCATAACGTAGTGTGATTTTTGTACCTTTAGGACCATTTACCCTAATCTTGGCAACACCGGCAAAATTCTGTCCCATATCAGCGATAAAAACTTCTGGCTGGGATTCGTAAATCCTAACAGGTTTCAGGATTTGTGTAATACGTATAGGTGGCTGCCTTTGCGCAGACATCACACCCCGAGGTTCAGGCATCACTGCTGCAGGTTCCCAGCTTTTAGAACTAGTGCCGGCGATATTCCAATCCGGAATCTCCAGTCGGGCATCATAAAATTCTCCCAAATATACGTTATTCCGGATTACCGGACCGGGAGAGGTTTCCCAACTGGTATCAGTAGGTATGATTTCAGAGCTGCCGTCCTGGAATTCAAGACGTATCATTCCTTTCACCGAAGGTCTTCCGGTATAAAGTGCTTCACGCATGTTAATAGCTCCCCAGAATCGAAGAGGCAACGGATTATACCATCCATTTCCAAGCATTATACCTGCCATGTTCAATCCTTCTGAAAGGTAATCGGTGACATCATAAACAGTATAGAGAATTCTTTCCTGGTAGGATGTCCAGCCCGGGTCCAATACCTGATTGCCTATACGATAACCATTCAGGTAGGCTTCGTAATAACCCAGCCCACTAATGTACAATCTGGCCCTAAGAAGTTGTTTCTTTATATCAAATGATTTCCTTAATAAAGGCATTGGGTCATCTGCGTAAAAATCCTCATCTCGTGTGGGAAGTTCTTTCCCATCACCAATCCACATTCCCTTCCATTGGTCGGATGGCATGACCGCTGTCTCAAACCAATTGATATCGCTCCAGGCTGATCTTTTTCCATTCTTGTCATACGTTCTCACGCGCCAGTAGTACCGGGTGTAAGACTGGAGAGTGTTTCCAGCATAAGGTATATGTATGCTCTGAGAAGACAAGGTTTTTCCAGAATTCCATACATCTCCCTTATGCTTTTTAATTGTTTTCAAGTTAGATGAAACAATGATTTCATAAGCTGTCTGTTTCTGATTCTTTTTTTGAGACACAATTTTCCAGCTGAATAAAGGTTTTTCATTGTCGATTCCAAGAGGATTATTTTCGTAATCACAGATTAGTTCAACAGGGTGAAATGCTGGTGATGCAGCGGTATAAGAATCACAGCTAATGTGAGTGATCATTAACAAAAAAACAAGTATTTTTAATTTTAAATAATGCATATATTTGTTTTGTTGTAATAGGTACATTAAATTACGGTCATTCATTTAAAAAATATATATACAGACAGCTGACTGTTGTAAGATATACTGGACCACAGGAAAATGATAGAGGATACAATCACTCATAATGTATTTAATTTGCTTATCTATCGACGACCTGGTTTTTAGTAGGACACTAGTAAAGTCATTTCTAGACTAATTTTGTCTATCACCATTTAACTTTAAATTTATAGTTCCCAGATCCGGTATCAAAAATCACATAATTATTATTTGATGGATATTCTCCATCTAAACCAATGTATTGAATGTCCTTTGATTGGTTGGTTGCAGAACCATTTTCCCATAAATTATTTTTCCCTTCACTTATTGATACTTCCGATAATCCAAAAGTCGGAACGTGTACATTAGCCCTGCAATTTGTCGGTATTGTAACCTCTAATTCATAGCTGTCTTTTCCCCTTTTCCAGTTTGAAATTATGACCCCTTTTAAAGTTTCTAACGAGTACGAAACCATCTCTGGTACATAAGTTGTCGAAGAGGTAGGACGGATACGTACCGTATCAAATCCTGGAGTAAGAGGTGAAATACCTGCTAAATTATTGCAAAGCCATTCAGGAAATGCATCATTCATATGGTGTTGTTGCGATAGACTTCCATCCCAATTTTCAGGGGTATTCGTTTTCCCTATTGTAACCCAGTGTCCGAAACTTGGACCATTTTTGTTTGTATGAATTCTACCAACTATGTCATCTCGTCCATACCTGGACAATACTTGTAGCATGTATCCATGTGCATTCTGCCCACAATTTATTGTATAATTGCTTGCTTCAATACCTTTTATCAACGCATCAAGAACATTCTGTTCTTCTCCCTCAGGATACATCCCATGATATAATGGAACTGAATTTGCCGTCTGTTGAGTCCCATAGTTATGTGTAGAATAATTGAAGTGTTTTTTATTGAATGCCTCTTTAATATTTGTGGAAAGTGTATTATAGTAATTTACATCTTCTGGCTTCTCTATAACTTCAGCCCATTTTGCCATGTAATGAACAAAATCATAGTATACGCATGTTTCAATAAATTCTCTTTCGACCTTATTCGGACTTAACCAATCCCCTAAGCCATAATCAATTAAATAACCCGAAGATTTTGAAGTTAAATATGCCAATGAGGTCTTGGCAACATCATATTGTTCTTGAAGAACTTGCTTATCTCCATATTGTTGATACATTGTCCACGGAAATCTCATTGAAGTGATATCGTAGAATGGACTACAAGTAAAAGGATTAGAGGAATCAATTGGTTCTCTATAATAGGGAGACATACTTAAAATCCATCCTTCTTCATGCTGAGATTCAGCAATATCTTGAATGATTTTCGGTATATAATCACTCATATCATATATTGCTGGAAAAGAAGGTAACGTAAAATTTATATCGTTCATCCATGCTGCTTTCTCACGATGAGGACAATCGGTAATACTGGAATATAAATTCGAGGTAATGCCTTGTCTATTGATGGCAAAAATACGATTATACATCTCATCGGAACTATTGAAGTTACCTGTTTGTTTTGCAGATGCACTTAGTACGTAGCCTTTTGCATCATGTAGTTGAGGTAAAGTATCACTTTGTGATAGTGAAGCACCTGTAATTATTAATTTATTTAACCCCCAATAGTAGAATTTTGGTTTAAAGGTTTCAATGCCTTCACCTTTTAATGTATATTGACAGTACGTATTAAAGTGCTCATTTCCCCAGCCTACATTGGTTCCATCATACATTCTGATAATAACTGATTGACCTGGTTTACCGCTTAATGAAACCTCATAATTACCTGCAAATGTTTTATCAAAAACTACTTCTACGGTATCTTCTTTTTGGTTCTTACTACTAGGAGTAAGAACTTCAACTATTTTTACTGGCGGTTGGGATTGCGATTTTAAAATTCCACCTGGTGAATTTGTTTTAATGACACTTTTCCAATCTGAGTCATTATATCCAGCCGTATCCCATCCATCTTTTTCTTTCCGAGCATCATAATCCTCCCCTCCAAAAATATTTGAGAATGTGATTGGTCCAAAGGATGTTTTCCAGGTTTCGTCACTTATTATCTTTTCTACTGACCCATCCGAATATCTGATTACCAATTCTGCTATCATTCGTTTAGGACCATCCGAGTGTTCGGAATATCCCATATATCTACCACCTGGATTTCTTAAATCCATAAAACCGTCTGCTAACCAAACACCGATAACGTTTTCTCCTTCTTTAAGTAAACTAGTCACATCGAAGGACACATACTGTTGTGATTTTGTATATTCCGTCCATCCTGGATCTAACTCATGATCTCCAACTTTATTACCATTTAATCGTAATTCAAAATTACCTACTCCGCTAATGTTTATGATGCCATAATTAATCGCTTTACTTATGTTGAATTGTTTTCTAACCATGTATGGAATAGACGGCGTGATCTCGGCAGATGTAATCCAACTAGCAGTCCACTCAGAAGGATTAAGAAATCCTGTTGAAAATTTTTTATTCTCACTCCATGGAGATTGTTTATCATCTTTATCCCATGTCATTACCTTCCAAAAATAATTAGTGTTGCTTGCTAACTTATTACCCTTATAACTAACACCATATTGTTCCGATGATTGAACCTTACCACTATCCCAAATGTCTCCATTATTGGCATTCAGTTTCTCTTCACTGGATGCTACTAAAATTTGGTATGCAGTTTGATAGTCACTCCTCTCCTTGTCATTGACGAACCAAGCAAAACATGGATTTGCCAAATCTATACCTATTTGTTCATTGTAACTCTGTACTCTTAAGTTTGACGGAGATTCAGGGTTAGTTGACTCACCACTACAACTGTGTATTATAAAAATTAGGAATAATAACGATCCCATGTGAAGTAATCTAGTTAGTTTGTAAAAAAAATTATTTTTCATGATTTTTTATTTTTAATATTCATTGTTGTCCGGTAAAACCGGTAATTTAAATTTTAGACACTAATTCAGTGGCTTTGCGCTCTGTTTTTCGTGAGTTTCTAAAAGCAAGCCCCTTCCCATTGAGGAAAGAGCGAGTATCGATCTGTCAGGCCTTTTTCTCGAGCCTTGTTTTTCTCAATAAGTTCCTGCCAGGCTTTTTCAGGATTCTCAAAAAACCTTCTGACATCGATGTAGCTCATCAGGTACTGCCTGATGACAGAAACCATGTTTGAAAATGCCCATTTCCGCTTAACCTGGTTTTTGAGTATCATCAGTAGCAAGTTGGCCAGCATGACGGACCAGATCAGTATGATAATGGCATTTTCATTGTCTCCCAAAAAATGTTTTAAGGAGAAGTTCTGTTTCAGTTACTTGAAAAGCAGCTCAATCTGTCATCTCTTTTAATAAATCCGAGCGATTACCTCTGCCGAAAGTTCCATATTATTGGTGATGAACTCAAACAGTCGCCCATTGGTTGAATCCCAATAGGCAATACGTCGGGAAAGATGCTCCTCAGATTTATTGTTCCCGTAGGAAAGCTCAATCTGTTCATCTTTCAGGAAACCTGAATCTGCATAATTCGGAATATTGAACTCTTTGCGTGCCTGATAAAGGGCATTATCCTTTAAGCGGGTTGCGTACCAAGATTCTCTTGCGTGTGAAAATCTCGTACTGCGAGTAGTCCACGTATCCCCTGTCAAAGCAGAGGATAGAATCTTCGAGAAGATTTACCTCCTTTAGCAAAAGATGATCGTGTCTAGCAGCCTCAGTGTAATGGATGAAACAGGGTTGGTTATCTTCAGAACAGATGATGGTGTGGGCTTTGATGTCACTCTTCTTCTTTCCCTTTTCAGGGTTTCGTTCCACCCCTTTCAGTATGTTCCTGAACAACGTTATCGTGGTCGAATCTATGATGTAAAGACGCTTGATATCCTGTTTGCTCAAGTTACTGTCCGCCAAACTACCGGAATAACGTCGGTAGTTATCGTAATAAACCCGGGCAAAGATCTCAGGTGTGCGACAGGCATTCGCCTCTGAAAGAGTGCTGTGCAGGACAACATAATCAAGGCCAAGGTGCCCGGGACGATGAGCATTGGATAGCAGGCCCAATACGGTCTCACGAATGGAGTTGTACTCTTCGAAAGCAACAAACAACATCACAACAATATGTTTATGGCTAGTGAATCGCTTCGCATACTTATCAGCTCCCAACGCTTTGGATGCCTTTGATATTTTTGACTTGTCTAATAAATTTAACAGCTGTGTAAAGATTGGCTGTCCGCTAAAATTTGTACCTTTGCCCATGTTGGTTATCCTTACTTGTGTTTCAACAGTAAAGATAAACCTTCTGGGGAAATTACCGAAAGGGGTTCCCCCTTCATTTTAGCTAATATTTTTTACCGGACACCAGTGAAAAGTAATGAAAAATTTATTTTCCCTTTTAGCACAGTTTATTTTACAGTTTCGACATAAATGAGATACTATTTCAAAAAGTGTGTTTGAGTAGCTAAAAAAGAATTTAGACTCGAGACACACTAAATGTAACACTACCACGATTCAAGGTTGGCCTAGTAACTCCATATATGAGTTAGCTTCTGTATGTAGCAGAACCCACTCTTTGACATACTTTGAGCCAATTATTATATGCTTTTCTTTTACTTTATAAAGTAATTTTAATACTGCTTCTTCTTAGCAATTCCATCTTTCATTAACATTTTTAATTCACTTATATGGCTCTTGTATATATTTCGAGGGTCTGTTTTATATTTTATTGCCAGTGAAGCTGCCATTCCAACAACCTCTCCCATCATACCGGTTGTGCGCATAACCCTTATAGTTCCCAATGCAGCGTGAGTAACACTAATATTTCTTCCTGCCATAAAGAGATTGTCTATATTACGTGAATAAAGGGTTCTGTAAGGAACAGAATAAGGTTTAATGTCTTGAGCATCAGCATATGATAAAAATGGTTCTTCGTGTTCTAATCCTTTAACAGGTTTTGGATAATGCAGATCAATAGGCCATGTAGTTGTAAAACTGGCATCGTCATATGGGATACTATTTAATACATCCTGCTCTGTCAGAATTATATCACCCATTAATCTTCTTGATTCCCTTTTTCCTCCAATATATGCAACCCATGATAATTTGTAATTAGCATATTGCTCTTTATCGATGCTTTGGTTCTTAAGAAAAGCCCAATTGCCAAAAGCAGCTCTTAAAGCATGATCACGGATTCTTTCAATGTCTTTTATCTGGTCGGACAATAAACCTGCTTCCCAATTCCAATCTCCGCGCGTTATTTTTTGACCAGTCTCCTCTGTAAACTGTATAGCCCAGGGTGTAAGAGGAAAGGATGAGGGTTCGGTGAGTTTATCGGAATACCATTGAACTGAAGTTCCCATAACAAGGCTATCAGGTTCTGCAGGTGCACTTTTTTCTCCCGTTTCCGTTTTACTTTCTCTACCCATCCTAAAGTCTGCACCGGCTAAATAACCTAAAGTGGCATCGCCTGTGCAATCTGCAAATAATTTCCCCTCGAAAATTGATTCCTCTCCACTGGTAATATTTTTTCCCACAACTGCGGTAATTTTGTTGCCTTGTTTTTTGACATCAAAAACATGAGTATTCAGATAAAGATCGATATTTTTCTCATTCATTACGACTTCTATTTTCTTTTCATCTTCGTAATTACTTTTTGGACCTGCGTTGTGTTGCTTTTTTTCGGGATTCTCCTCAATTACTTTAAGAATCTTTTTGCTCCTTTCCGCTTCGGGATCCTGTTTTGCTTCGTACAGTGTCCAGTGACCTATTGGTCCTATTTCATCAACCACTTTTCCCAGATTGGGGTATGGGTCTTTAAAAATAAGTCCGGAAAGGCCCACCCTGACTTCAGAGCTATTATTTCCTCCTAATACCGGTCGATTTTGGATAAGCGCTACTTTATTTCCCATTCTTGCAGCAGTAATTGCAGTAGTTATTCCGGCAATTCCTCCTCCAACTACAATCAAATCATACTTGCCTGCAAAATGTGGCTTATTTAAGTTTAGGCACTTTTTCCTGTAAGCGGATAAGGTTTTGCTGTCATTAGGCGGTGAGAGTTTCAAATCGGTTGTTAATATAATTGCATCACACCTCCCGTTAAAGCCTGTCATGTCATGCAGCGACAATTTTAGCTTGCCCTTTTCTAAGACAACGATTCCTCCATCTTGCCAGTGCCAGTTAGCTTCTTCGGTTCCAAATAATGTTTTTGTAAGTAATT
>ENA-UOOI01001355-UOOI01001355.1-fermentation-metagenome-genome-assembly--contig:-NODE-1355-length-25985-cov-62.602738_pt1 | contig 25985 bp, 21 predicted proteins | sample MGYA00245779_ERZ724027 | MGnify/ENA primary metagenome ERZ724027 (study PRJEB28704, sample SAMN03018318) | fermentation metagenome | biome: anthropogenic terrestrial biome; feature: soil...
GGGGCTGACGGGGAGGGGTCTCCCCCTCCCCTGTCTTGCGCAAAGATCCGCACACCCATCACCCCACCCCACCCCGCCCGGCCTCCGGCCTCCTCCCCCGCCCCCCGGGGGCGGGGGCAGTCATGGCGATACCTAGGGGAAAGCCGTGCTCCGGATTGCAATCAATCGGGAACACCGGGATGAGATCTCAACAAAGTTGAGTATCAGTTGTTTCGTAGGGCACTACCCGCTCATCGGGAGCTGAGAATGGCCCTGATGCGTCCACCTGGTGATCCAGGTCAGGGGGCCGGTGGGACCGGTGCGTGCTAAAACCGCCTGTGGCCTCCAGAGGACGGGACGGCGACCCCCGTCCTTGCTCCCCACGGCGAGGGTTTGTCAGAAATGTTTATCATCGTCGGGGCCGGAGTTTCGCCCGGTGATGTACTATGGTCGCGATCGGTGAACAGGCTCCGGACTTCTCGGTGCAGGACCAGAACGGGAACGAGACCAGGTTATCAGGTTTCCCGGGAAAGCGGGTTATCCTCTCATTCCACCCGCTGGCCTGGACCAGCATCTGTGCCAGGCAGATGAGAGGGCTGGAGGCGAACCGGGAGGCGTTCGACGCTCTCGATGCCGTTGCTCTCGGCATCAGCGTGGACTCCGTCCCCTGCAAACGGGCATGGGGGGAGAGTCTCGGCATTAAAGAGACCCGGCTTCTTGCTGACTTCTGGCCTCACGGTGGTGTGGCGCAGATGTACGGTATCTTCGACAGCGCAAAGGGCTATTCCCGGCGGGCCAACATCGTCATCGACGAGTTCCGGTACATCATCTTCGCGAGGGAGTATCAGGCGACGACAGTGCCCGATATGCGGGATGTCCTTGACGTTCTTCAGGCACATGAGAAGAACAGGCGGGCAGAGGAGCAGGTGCCGCAGATATAGTCCCCATCCGGTGTTCCAGGAGCCCAGCTTCGTGAATAGGCGGAAGTACCGGAGGTTTCCACCGCAGAGCGGGGCCGCATCCTGCCGGGGATACTGCCCGAACGGGTCAGGCGGCATCCTGGGGCCGATCTCAGTTTCTCCTCATCCCGTAACCTGGAAGAAACTGCCAAGCAGTGTGATCAGCAGGATTATTGGAACGCAGTAGCGGATGAGCACCGTATAGACCCTCTGCTGCCATCTGCACCCGCCGATCTCCGCGTAGATCCGGGTGCGGTCCATATACCACCCCCCGATGATGCTCAAGATCAGCCCTGCGACGATGAGGCCGATCGTCCCGAACACATAATCACTCAGGTCAAGGAATGGAGTCCCGAAGATCTCGAGTTTCAGGGCGGTGTAACTGAGGGCGGACGGAAACCCAAGGAGCATGACCGCGGCAAAGATGAGGAGTGTCGCACGCTTCCTCGGATAGCCGTACGAGTCCATCAACGTTGCCACCGGGACTTCGAGCATCGATACCGCAGAGGTGAGCGCTGCAGCAAAGAGCATCAGGAAGAAGAGCGCTCCAAGCACCATACCAAACTGCATCTCCACAAAGACGGAGGGCAGGGTGACGAACGCGAGGTTTACCCCGGCTGCGGGGTCGACTCCCGCGGTGAAGACCAGGGGGAAGATCATGAGTCCAGCAAGGATTGCAATCAGCATATCGGCGACGACGATGATGGAGGCGCTCCGGAAGAGGTCTCCTCTCTTCAGGTAACTTCCGTAGGTGAGCATAACGCCCATGCCCACCGAGAGCGAGAAGAAGGCCTGCCCGAACGCCGCGGTCCAGACACCCGGGTCCGCGAGCCTTGAGTAGTCAGGGAGGAGGTAGAACCTGACTCCCTCGAGCGCCCCGGGCTCTGTGAGCGAGAAGGCCACGAGGAAGAGGAGGATAACGACGAGAGCCGGGATGAGATACCGGGCGACCTTCTCGATCCCCTCCCTGACCCCGGATCGCACCGTCAAAAAGACGGCCAGCCCGGAGAGGAGGAAGAAGATGAGCGGGAGATAGGAGCCTGTGAACGCACCGAAGTCAACCGGCCGGTTGAGAGCAAAGAAGAGAGCATAAGCGAGCACCCAGCTCGTGATCACGAGGTAGTAACTGAGGATAAGGCTGACGATGACGACGATGGCAAGACCCGCGACGGAAAAACGCTGTCCTAGAGATTGAAAGGCAGAGACGGCCGATCTCCCTGTGGAGCGACCGATGGCGAATTCCAGCACCATCAGGGGGAGGCCGAAGAGAAGGACGGAGATCAGGTATGGGACAAGGAACGCACCGCCTCCGTTGGCGCCCACAATGTAGGGGAACCGCCATATGTTCCCTATCCCTACGGCCGACCCGATGCTTGCAAGAATGAAGCCCAGCGTTGACGACCACTCTTCCCTTCCCATATCCCTCACCGTCTGGGACCTGTCTCCTTGTGGTAAAGAGGCGCTCTGCCTTAAAATGCATGCCCACCCGGGTCCTGCCGCTCATCCCCTCCCGTCTCCCGGCCGGGTAGCCGGGCAGCCCGGGTCAGGCGGCAAATTTTGCCGGGGTATCCACCGACCAATGCACTTTTGTACCGGATGTCCCCATACAACTGCGGTTAGAGGTAGCATGAGCACCAGTCCCCAAAAATGCCCCGGCGGGGGGAAGAGAGGTTGAGCGGCCGGTACCCGTTCCTCTTCTCCGTTCCCCACAGCGGCGTCTCTGTCCCCTCCGAGGTCCGCGGTCTCGTTAACCTCTCAAGGAAGGAGATCGTCTTCAACAGCGATCCCTATACCCGCCTCCTCTACGGGTTCGAGGAGGCAGCGGAGGCGCTGATCGACTTCGACATCTCCCGGATCTTCGTCGATACCAACCGGCCTCCCTACGAGTACCCGCCACGGGCCCAGGACGGCGTGGTCAAGGTCATCACGCAGGACGGGACTCCGATATACCGGAAGGGCCGGGTGCCCGGCAGGGAACTGATAGGAACCCTCCTGCAGGACTACTACTACCCGTTCCACAATCGACTGGCCGGGGCCCTCGATACCTCTCCTATCGAGATCGCCTTCGACTGCCACAGTATGCTCCCGAGGGCCCCCCCGGTCAGGGTGGATGCCGGGCGCCCACGCCCTCTCTTCTGCCTGAGCAACCGGGGGGACCGGCAGGGGAAACCGATAAAGAAAGGTGGTCTCGTGACCTGCCCGCCGGAGTGGCTCCAGGCACTCGCCCGATCGCTCCAGGCGGAGTTCGATGGTGAGGGCCGGGTTGCCATGAACGACCCCTTCAGGGGTGGGTTCATATCGGTGGCACACTACCGGCGGACACGGGTTCCCTGGATCCAGGTCGAGATCAACCGCGGCCTCTACGAGACCGAAGGTCACCCGGCCGACGAGGCACGGATCACCGATCTCCGGGAGCGGATCTTCTCCGCCATCACAGGCTTCTGGGACGAGGTCTCCGGGTGAGGGGGGCCTGCCCGATCCAGCCTCATTCTACCGGTTTTTCGGGGTCGAAGAGACTATGCCGCCGGAGCACCTACGTATAGTAATGGATCGCATGCACCTGATCCTGCAACGTTACTTTGGGCATACGGCGTTTAACCCTTACCAGCGGGAGATCATCCAGGACCTCATGGATGGACGCGACGTCCTCGCGGTACTTGCGACCGGAGGCGGCAAGTCGCTCTGCTACCAGATCCCCGCGCTCATCGGCGACGGCATTACGCTCGTGATATCGCCTCTCATCGCCCTGATGAAGGACCAGGTAGACGACCTGCAGGCCCGCGGGATCGGTGCCGAAGCGTTAAACTCATCCGGCTCCTACGCAACGACACGCCGGGTCCTCTCGGAACTCAGAGAGAGCCTGATCCAGATCCTCTACGTATCGCCGGAGAAGGCGGTCAGCAGCGATTTCCTCACGCTCATCGCATCCCTCCCCCTCCCTGTCAAGTTGATTGCAGTCGACGAGGCGCACTGCATATCGATGTGGGGGCACCAGTTCCGGCCGGAGTACCGGTCGCTCGCGGTTCTCAAGGAACGGTTCCCAGGGGTGCCGATGGTTGCCCTGACGGCGACCGCGACACCGGAGGTCCGTGACGATATCGCACGGCAGCTCAATCTCGCAGACCCCTCGGTCTATGTCGGGAGTTTCAACCGGGAGAACCTCAGGTACACCGTCACCCCGAAGACAGAGGACGCATACGAACAACTTCGCGCCTGCCTGCAGGGCAGGGGGACGGGCGCCGGGATCGTCTACACCGCGACGAGAGAGGGGGCCGAGACGCTCTCGGCCCGGCTCCGGGCCGACGGCGCCTCAGCACTCCCCTACCATGCCGGGATGACGGCGGCCGCCCGGGCCGAGACACAGGAGTGGTTCATAAGCGGGAAGGTCCCGGTCATATGCGCAACGAGTGCGTTCGGCATGGGCATCGATAAGCCGGACGTCAGGTTCGTCGTCCACTACGATATGCCAAAGACCCTCGAGGCCTACTACCAGGAGAGCGGCCGGGCGGGGAGAGACGGCGGGAAGAGCGACTGCATCCTCTTCTACAACGATGACGACGCGAAACGCCTCCGGCCTTTCATCGACCGCGACCTCCCGTCCGAGTTTCAGCGTGAGGTTGCACGCACGAAGCTGCAGAGTATGGTGGAATACTGCACCACGACCGGGTGCCGGAGGACGATGCTCCTCGGGTACTTCGGGGAGTGTTTCAGGGCTCCCTGCGGCGGCTGCGATGCCTGTTGTGCCCCGGTCGCACGGACCGGCGGGAAGGCCCGCCCCCGGACCGGGCGCCGGAAGCGCGGTCCCGCGAGATCCGCATCCGGCTGAACCGGCAGATGCCGGCGCCCATCCTCCCGGCCTCCGGGGAAACACCTATTACGTCGGCGGCGAAATGAGCATTTCAGGAGTTACCATGAAGAAGTTAACCCGTTCAACGACCGACCGGTGGCTCGCCGGCGTATGCGGCGGCATCGGAGAATACTTCGAGGTCGACCCGAACCTCATCCGGGTGATCTGGGTCATCCTCAGCGTGCTTACGACGTTCTTCCCCGGGGTCATCATCTACATCCTGCTCTGGATCATCCTGCCGGAGAGCGGGGAGGCGAGGCCGGTCGAGGCGCCTCCTGCAGAGGCGTAAGGGAGAGAAGGGCCGGAGTTTGAGAAAACACGAAGGGAGACCAGGAGAGGACTGGCTGCACCCGTTTCATTTTGCCGAGGGGGGCCGGCTGTGCGTGCTCCTCTTGCACAGGATTACTTAGTGTATCGATTCCAAAATAACAGACCATATCAGGCCTTCGTCCCCTCCCCCATGGAGCGCTCCCCTCCGTCCCCCCCACCCCGCCCCCTCCCGGGGGCGAGGGCAGTCATGGCGATATCCCGTGAGAAACCGTGCCCCGGGAGCGGTGTCGAAGCCGGTTTCCCGGAAGACCGGGAAGAATCGGCCAGGGAGAACCGGCTAGAAACTGGTTCTTCCCCGGGATCTCCCCATGCACTGGACCGGGGTGGCTATCGCCATGGGGGTGGGGCTGACGGGGAGGGGGCGAGCCCCCTCCCCGGCCTCTGCCTCGTGTTTTCAGCGTCCAGACTCAATTTCTACAGATTGCCATCCGCCTGTAACCCCCTCCCCGCAGACGGGTACCCGTACGTTCCTCCTCAAAGCCCCCGCCCCCGGAGGGGGGGCAGTACGTGGGGATACCGGGGACAAGCCGTCTCCCGGGATGCAAACCCCCGGATAGTGTGAAAAAAGATCAATACTTCTCCTCCGTTGAGAGTGCCGATAATTGGGAATCGTTGCACTAGTGGACCATGTCATCTTATTTTGGAGGTTTTGTCGTGTGCAGGAACGGACAATTATGGCCTCATACGAAGGGGGAGTGCAGGAAACTGGGAAGTTTCGGCTTTGTTGAATTCCCCCCTGGGTGCAATCCCGGGGACACGGCTTCCCACCAAGTATCGCCATGACTGCCCTCGCCCCCGGGAGGGGGCGGGGGAGGAGCGCGAAGCGCGGGCGGAGAGGAACTGTCGGGTGACATTTTGCCCGGGGAGGGGGGGTTCCCCCTCCCCCCACAAGCCGGACCCGGGGCACGATGAAACAGAGCCATGATCCCCCAGTCGCCAAACCAGAGATTTCTTCATGGAAAATTAAGGTGAAATACTCCACTAGTTTTCCATTGGTTGTTCGCCCGTGAAAGGCTTTCCAGTGGATGAAGTCGTCCTAAAAGTATCAAATGACCGAAGATCCACATGGTTCAGAATCCGATTACGCACGTTCGCGAAGAATTGAGCAATATCCCGCGCCAAATCGCCGATACGGCTTCCCATTGGATATTCCCACGGTCCACTGCACGGATTTTTTTCACGTCTCGGCGTCTCCGTCCATCAGGGGAACTTCGGTGACCGCCGCTCCCCTCGCCACAGCCACCGGGTCTCCCGCCGGCCGGTGCCCTACCGCAGCCCCCCTTCCTGCAACTTCCTGATCGTATCCCGGAGCGCTATCGCCCGCTCGAACTCAAGGCGTTCCGCCGCCTCCCGCATATCGGCCTCGAGCTCGATGATCAGGTTCGGGATCTCCGACTTCGGGACGTGTTTGATATCGGTTACCTCTACCTCCTTCTCCCGGATCGGCTTAATGATCGTCTGCGGCGTGATGCCGTGCCGGGCGTTGTAGGCAAGCTGCATCGTGCGCCGCCGCTCCGTCTCAGCCATCGCCTTTCTGATCGAGTCGGTCATGGTGTCGGCGTAGAGCACGACTTTAGCGTTGACGTTCCGGGCGGCCCGCCCGATGGTCTGGACCAGGCTCCGGGCGTCGCGGAGGAACCCTTCCTTGTCGGCATCGAGGATACCGACGAACCCGACCTCGGGGATGTCGAGCCCCTCCCGCAGGAGGTTGATTCCGACCAGCACGTCGTACTTCCCGAGACGGAGCAGTCGGATGATCTCAGTCCGCTCGAGGGTGTTGATCTCGGAGTGGAGGTAGCGGGTCTTGATCCCCTGGCCGGCAAGGTACTCCGAGAGTTCCTCGGCGAGCCTCTTCGTGAGCGTCGTCAGCAGCACCCGGTCGCCGCGGTCGATCGTGGCGCGGATCTCGTTGATCACGTCCAGAATCTGCCCCTCGATCGGCCGGACCTCGACCGCCGGGTCCACAAGCCCGGTCGGGCGGATGATCTGCTCAGTCACGCTTGAGCGCCGGAGTTCGTAGTCCCCGGGGGTCGCCGAGACGAAGATGACGTTTCGCATGTACCTCGAAAACTCGTCGAACTTCAGCGGCCGGTTGTCGAACGCCGACGGCAGCCGAAAGCCGTAGTCCACGAGAGACTTCTTCCGCGAGTAGTCGCCGCGGTACATACCGTGGACCTGAGGGAGGGTCTGATGGCTCTCGTCGATCACCATCAGGAAATCCTCCGGAAAGTAGTCCAGCAGACAGTAGGGCTGCTCCCCGGCCTTTCGGCCGTCGAAGTGCCGGGAGTAGTTCTCGATCCCCTTGCAGGTTCCGGTCTCCCGGATCATATCGATGTCGTAGAGGGTCCGCTGGCGCAGGCGGTGCGCCTCGAGCATGCCGAGGTTCGGGAGCCACCCTTCGAGTTCCTGCTCGATGGAGTCTATCGCCCGCTCCTTCTCCTCCTCCGGGACGACGAAGTGGCGGGCCGGGTAGACGAAGAAGTAGTCCATCGCCTCGAGCCTCTGGCCGGAGACCCGGTCAATCTCGCTGATCCGGTCCACCTCGTCCCCGAAGAGTTCGATCCTGATGATGTTGTTGAAGTAGCCAGGGACGATATCGATGGTGTCGCCGCGCGCCCGGAACCGACCCGGTGCGAGTTCCATATCGTTCCTCTCGAACTGGATATCGATGAGGCGCCGGATGATGTCGTCCCGTCGCATCCGGTCCCGGACCTTCACCTCAAACCCCATTCCCCGGAAGTTCGCGGGGTTCCCGAGACCGTATATACAGGAGACCGAGGCGACGACGATGGTATCAGGGCGCGAGAGAACCGATGCGGTGGTGGCAAGGCGCATCTGCTCGATCTTCGGGTTGATCTGGGCATCCTTCTCGATGTAGAGGTCGCGCTTTGCTATGTATGACTCAGGCTGGTAGTAGTCGTAGTAGGAGACGAAGTACTCCACCCTGTTCTCGGGAAAGAACGATTTAAACTCGTTGTAGAGCTGGGCCGCAAGCGTCTTGTTGTGGGCGATGACGAGCGTGGGTTTCTGGACGGTGTCGATGACGTTTGCTACCGTGAACGTCTTCCCTGATCCCGTGACCCCGAGGAGGGTCTGGAACCGCTCGCCCCGGGCAATTCCGTCGGCGAGTGCCCGGATGGCCCCGGGTTGCGACCCCCGGGGTTTGAAATCTGCTGTAAGGTTGAATGCAGTCATGGTGCCATCGTCTTCTTCCGGAGGTTTCTATGGTAGGTGATCGCGAACCGGTGCGCCTCGTCGCGGATCTCCTGGACGAAGAGCGACGCCTTCTCGTTCCGGTCAAGCGGCAGGGGGTGGGTAAAGCCCGGCACAAAAATCTCCTCCTCGCGCTTCGCGATAGCCGCGACCGGGACCGAGACGCCGAGTTCCCTGAGCACCGCTCCAGCCGCCGCGAGCTGCCCTTTCCCGCCGTCGACGATGATCAGGTCCGGGAGTTCGCCGCCTTCCTTCTGCAGCCGCGAGTAACGCCGCCGGACCACCTCGGCGATGGCGGCGAAGTCGTCGACGCCCTCGACCGTCCGTATCGCAAAGCGCCGGTAGTTCCGCTTATCGGGCTTCCCCCACAGGAATCGGACCATCGAGCCCACCATCGCCGTCCCGGAGAGGTGGGAGATATCGAAGCACTCGATCGTGACCGGGAGGTCCGGGAGGTGCAGGCGGCGTTTCAGTTCGTCCAGTTTGATCCGGTCACCGAAAAATCCGATCTCCACATTCTTTCTCACCAGGTCGAGCAGGTTCTTCTTCTCGCCCCGTTGCGGCACGACCGCCCGGACCCTGCCGCCCCGGAGGTGGGAGAGGTAGCCGACGACTGCGTCGGCCACGGGCTCCGGGAGGATCACCTCCTCCGGGGGTTCGTGGTCCGCGTAGTAGCGGGCGAGGAACTCCTCGAGGAACCCCTCCGTCTCGTCGAAGGTGTACTCGTGCTTTCCGGCAAGCGATCCCCGGCAGACGTTGAAGAGCATGAGGAAGACGGTCCCGTCGCTCACGATATAGTTGACGATATCCTCGTTGTAGGTCTTCTGCCGGTCCACGTGCTGCCGTTCCCGCAGACCCTCCAGGGCTGCGATCTGGTCGCGAAGTTCCATCGCCTGCTCGTACTCCTGCCGTCCTGCAGAGGCCGCCATCTCCTCCCGGAGTATCCGGATGAGGCCGGTGATATCCCCTTTCAGGACCGCCTCCGCTCTCCTGACCCTTTCCTGGTAGTCATCCTCGCTGATATCCCCGGTGCAGGGGGCGGTGCACGAGCCGATATGGGCCCGGAGGCATGCCCGCCGGGGGAGGCGCCTGCAGGAGCGGAGCCCGAAAGTGGTCTTTAGCAGGCGGATGAGGTCGTCACGCTCCCGTGCGGAGACGAACGGCCCGTAGTACCGGCCGTTCCCGTCGGGCCCCCGGGCGACATGGATCCGGGAGTAGGGCTCGTCGGTGACGTGGATGTAAGCGTAACTCTTCGAGTCTTTCAGGTCGATGTTGTACTTAGGCTGATGCTTCTTGATCAGGGTGTTCTCGAGGATGAACGCCTCGACCTCGGTGTCGGTGACGATGAAGTCGAGCCCGGCGATCGCGGCGACGAGGTTTCTGGTCTTGGGGTCGAGGTCGTGCCGGGAGAAATAACTTGACACCCGCCGCCGGAGGTTCTTTGCCTTCCCGACGTAGATGATGGTGCCCTCGTCGTCGGAGAAGAGGTAGCACCCGGGCTCGATAGGCAGACTTAGCGGGTCGATCATGATTTATTGAGAATCTCTTTCAAGAATGCTCCGGTATAACTCTCGTTTACCGTCGCCACCTCTTCGGGGGTTCCCGTTGCGACGACTTCCCCACCGGCGTCTCCGCCTTCAGGGCCGAGGTCGATGATGTAGTCGGCGGACTTGATCACGTCAAGGTTGTGCTCGATCACCACCATGGTGTTTCCCCGGGCCACGAGGTCGTCGAGGACCGCGATCAGGTTCTTCACGTCGTGGAAGTGAAGCCCGGTCGTCGGTTCGTCGAGGAGGTAGATCGTCTTTCCCGTGGCCCGCTTCGCGAGTTCGCGGGTCAGTTTGATCCGCTGCGCCTCGCCGCCCGAGAGGGTGGTGGAACTCTGGCCGAGTTTGATGTAACCAAGCCCCACCCGTGAGAGCGTCTCGAGTTTGTTCCTGATCGAGGGGACGTTCTCGAAGAGGCCCATCGCCTCCTCGACGCTCATGTCGAGCACATCGGCGATGGATTTCCCCCGGTACTTCACCTCGAGGGTCTCGCGGTTGTAGCGCGCCCCTTTGCACTCCTCGCACTCGACGTAGACGTCGGGGAGGAAGTTCATCTCGATCTTGATGAGCCCTTCACCCTGGCAGGCCTCGCACCGCCCGCCCTTGACGTTGAACGAGAACCGGCCGGGCTTGTAGCCCCGGACCTTCGCCTCTTTCGTCCCGGAAAAGACCTTCCGTATCTCATCGAAGACCTTGGTGTAGGTCGCCGGGTTTGAGCGCGGGGTCCGCCCGATGGGGCTCTGGTCGATGACGATCACCTTGTCGATCTCGTCGTCGAACGCGAGGCTGTCGTACTCCCCCGGACACTCCCGTGAATCGTGGAGTTCCTGCATCAGCGCCCGGTAGAGCGTCTCGTAGATGAGCGTGGACTTCCCCGACCCCGAGACACCGGTGACGACCGTCAGGACCCCGATGGGTATATCCACGTCGATACTCTTGAGGTTATTCCCCCGGCAGCCCGAGAGCCGGATGAACCGGCCGCTCTGCCGGCGGGCGGCGGGAACCTCGATCCTGAGGTCGCCAGACAGGTACCGCCCGGTGAGCGAGGCCGGGTTTGCGGCGATGGCGTCGGGGGTTCCTTCCGCGACGACATCGCCGCCGTGGAGACCGGCCCCGGGGCCCATATCCACGACCCAGTCGGCGCTCCGGATGGTCTCCTCATCGTGCTCCACCACGACGAGGGTGTTCCCCAGGTCGCGGAGGTGCTGCAGGGTTTCGAGGAGTTTTCTGTTGTCCCGCTGGTGCAGCCCGATGGAGGGTTCGTCAAGGACGTAGAGCACCCCTGTGAGGTTCGACCCGATCTGCGTTGCAAGGCGTATCCTTTGCGCTTCTCCGCCCGAGAGGCTCCCGGCGCTCCGCGAGAGGGTCAGGTAGCCGACGCCGACCTGCTCAAGGAACTCGAGCCGGGCGACGATCTCCTTCAAGACCTGCTTTGCGATCTCGCGCTCGCTCTCGGTGAGGTTCAGGGTCCGGAAGAGCGAGAGTGCCCTGGTGATGGAGAGGTCGGTGACCTCGACGATGGACTTCCCGTCCACCTTCACGGCAAGCACCTTCTCTTTGAGCCTTTTGCCCCCGCACTTCGGGCAGGGCAGGATCCGCATGAACCGTTCGAGGTCGCGGCGGCGGTACTCGGACTGGGTCTGGTGGTAGAGCCGCTCGGCCTGGGGCACGAGCCCCTCCCACGGCCCGGAGTGCGACCAGGAGGCGTCGCCGTTCTTCGCGCTCACGGAGAACCGGAGTCGGTCGGTCGAGCCATACATGAGGGCTTTGTACTGCTGCTCGGTCAGGTCCCGTATCGGTGTTAAGACGGAGAACCCGAAGTGGTCGGCGACCGACGCGAGGTAGTGCGCCCGGTAGCCGTCGACGTAGTTCCGGTAGAGCATAACGGCGCCGTCGGCGATACACTTCCCTTTGTCAGGGACGATCAGGTCGGGATCGAACTCCATCTTGATACCGAGACCGTTGCACTCCTCGCAGGCGCCGAACGGGCTGTTGAAGGAGAACATCCGGGGCTGGAGTTCCTCAAACGCAATCCCGCAGACCGGGCAGGCCATGAGCGACGAGCAGGTCTCCTCGCGCCCTTCCTCATCGACGGCGATGACGAGCCCTTCGGACTTTGCAAGGGCGTTCTCGATCGCCTCGACGAGCCTCGATCGCTCGTCGACGACCAGGCGGTCGATGACCACATCGATGTCGTGCTTCCGGTAGCGTTCGAGAGCGATCTCCTCGTCGGTCCGGCGGATATCGCCGTTGACCCGGACCCGGGGGTAGCCTTCCCGGTCGAGGTCCTTGAAGAGTTGCTGGTAGGTTCCTTTCTTCTGCCGTACGACCGGGGCGAGGATGGTGACCGTCCCCGCCATAGAAGAGCCTATCCGGTCGGCTATCTTCTCCGGCGACTGGGCTTCGATGGGGATCTGATGCTCCGGGCAGAACGGTGTCCCTACCCGGGCGAAGAGGAGCCGCAGGTAGTCGTAGATCTCGGTGACCGTACCGACGGTGCTCCGGGGATTTTTGGACGTCGTCTTCTGCTCGATGGATATGGCGGGCGAGAGCCCGTCGATGCTGTCGACATCCGGCTTCCTCATCAGCCCGAGGAACTGCCGCGCGTAGGCGGAGAGCGACTCCACGTAGCGCCGCTGTCCTTCAGCGTAGATGGTGTCGAAGGCAAGCGTAGACTTCCCTGACCCTGATACGCCGGTGAGGACGATGAGCCGATCCCGCGGGAGCTCGACGGTGATGTCGTTGAGGTTATGCTCCCGGGCCCCCTTGATGACGATCTTCTTCATTGCCGTGTGCAGTTATGTTTGTCTTCTTACTTCATAGCCGTTTGCCGGTCCCAAACCTTAAATATGAGGGCGAAAGGAAGCCCGGAATGCAGGCGGTTTTGAGGGCTCCGGTTGCGGGCGAAAAAACGGTCCGACACCGCACCATGGGCAGGTCGGGCCGGGTCCACCTGCAGAAGAACTGGATAGGGGAGAGTTTTTGAGGCGGTGGTTACCACGCCTCGGGGTATGCCATATTTGTGTAAATATCCTCGAGCCGGGCCTTGTGCCCCTTCTCCATGTTTGCAAGCTGCGCGAAGAGCATCTTCTGGTTGGCATCAGCAGAGGCACCGGCAAGCCGGGTATACATCTGTGCAGCATGCAGTTCCTTCTTGATGGCCAGGACCAGACCGTCGAGCGGTTTCATATCAACCGAGAGTTCGGGCTCTTCGATGGCATCGGTGACCTTGTAATCACGGGCCGCTACAAAATGCATCTCCTTTGCACCACGGAGCAGCAGGCCCTGCAGGTACTCCCGGTGGCCCTTTTCATCCTCGGCGAGCTCGAGGAAGAGACTCTTCAGGTTTGCGTCCTTCACTCTCTCGGAGACCGATTTGTAGAAGGTGTATGACTCTACCTCGCTGTCGATAGCGTTTGTAATGATCTTCTGGAAATCTTCGGCATTCATGGCTGATATCTCCTTTTTCTTCTGTGCCTTCCCGGCCCCTGGGGCTGGCTGCACAATTAGTTCGCAAACATACGAACAATACTATAGTATAAGATACAGAATATTTATGCTTTTTCTTTTGTCTCCTACCGGAGACCTGGTACGAGGATTCCGGTACGTTTTTATGAATCCGCCTATTCCTGCCGCCGGAAGCAGCAGCGAGCAATTTATAGCAAGAGAGCCCGGGAGCCCGGCCGCTCTCCCGGGCCCTGCCCGACTCGAACCATGATAATTCACCTCCGTTGCCTCGCCCGGGATACCGGGGTGGGTTGCTCTTCCGGAACAACCTTCGGCCGGACCAGGGGAATCTGACCCGGGTGAGGCCGGGAGCTCTGTGACATCTCTGCCAGGAGGTCAGTGTTTTTCCTTCTTCCCGGCCAACAGATATACACGGGAAAGTAACCTTTTTCACACAGGAGGATCGGATAGTGGAGAGAAGGAGTACAGGCGCCCCCCGACGGGTCACCGAGGTCGTGCAGGATAGGCACGGGAATCTGATTGAGATATTCGACCCTCCTTTCTACCGGAAGGAGTTTGAGGACGCTTACCGGTTCATCATTGACGATTATGCGATGGCGCAAAAGGAGATCGGTCTGTTTCTACCCTGCGCCGTGCGGAAACCCTACAGCCAGAGCCCGAGCCATAGACTCTTCAGACAGATCATCGACGGTGTCCTCGACCCGGAGGAGTATCAGATCGTCATATTCGGCACCTGCGGGACCGTCCCTGCGGAGCTCGAATGCATGTATCCCTACCGGAACTACCACTATATGCTCGGCAAGACCACGGACGGGCGGATCCGGCGGGACTTCCACCGGATTGAGGTCTACCGGCTGAAAGGGTTCCTCGAGAAGACCCAGGATACCTACCGGCAGCGGCTCGCCTACTGTATCGGCCCGTTCCGGAAGGCGATGGTGGAGGCGTCGGAGGAGACGGGGATAGCCGTAGACCTGCTCCCTTCCGACCCGATGATCGAGCGGCTCTACGATATCGACTGCCCATTCCCCGAAGGCAGCCTCTCGATGCAGGGCTACATCGACGAGTTCCGGGAGGGGCTCACGAAACTCTCGCATTCAGTGCAGAGAAGCAGCCCGCCGGTCCTTGAGCGGCATCCGGACCGGAGCCGCGCACCGTTGCGGGCATGACGGCCCCGGGCGCGGCGAAAAAATAATTATTTGGGTTTATAGTAGCCCCACTTATCGAGGGCCTCCCTGAGCTCCGGGGCGCGTTTTGCCTTCTCGTCGAGGGTCTCGCCCTCTTTCCAGGCCTCGATCGCCTGCATGGTGGCCTCTGCGCCCGCCCGGGTACCCTTCGGGTGGCCGTGGATGCCCCCGCTGACGAGGAGAACGAGTTCGCTGCCGTAGATATCGAGGACGTCCGGCACGAGCCCGGGGTGGAGCCCCCCCGACGAGACAGGAAAAGCGCTCTTAATGTTGCCCCAGTCCTGGTCGAGGGCCATGTGATCCACGGCGTTCGTATGTTTCTCCCGGAGCATATCCGCAAGCACTGTGGCCTCCGCCCTCGTGCCGACCAGTTTTCCGACGGCGGTCCCGGTGTGGATCTGCGCAACACCGATGAGCCGCATGACTTTTGCCAGGAACTGCATTGTGATACCGTGCTTCTCGTCCCGGTCGAAGGCCGCGTGCATCGCCCGGTGGGCGTGAATAGCGAGTCCGAGGTCGGAGCAGTAGTCCCGGAGGGTCGCGACGGCAGCGGTCCCGGCAACCACGACGTCGATCATGGCGTAGTTCCAGCCGTAGTCCGCGAGCATCTTCGCCCGCTTCTCCATGATCTCCGTCTCGGCCGTGATGTTGATGAGCGCGGACTTCACGTCGCCGGTCTCCTGCTCGGCCCGGTCGCGCATCTTCGTCATGGCCCGGACGCGGTCGTCGAACCGGTTGAACGCAAGGGACGTCAGGTTCTCGTCGTCCTTCACGAAGTCAAACCCGCCCATCCAGGTCTCGTAACCGACCTGTGCGTGCTCCGTTGCGGTAAAGCCCACCTTCGGCTTCGGTACCGCCCCCGTGAGCGGCCGCCCCCGGACCTTCATCATATCCCGTATCCCCTCCATGCCGAAGTGCGGCCCCTTGAAATGCCGGAGGTATCCAGCCGGGAGCGAGGCGTCGATCAGCCGCAGGGTGTCGAGCGCCTTCATGCCGAAGACGTTCCCGGCGATGCCGCTCAAGAGCTGGGGGGCGTTCCCCTCCTCCCAGAGGGCGAGGGGATAGGCAATCTTCACATAGTTCCCCTCGATCTCGAACGCCTTTGCCTGGAGATCCCGCATACGGGGCGGCATGGTAAAGAGGGTGGTCCAGGTCCCGGTCGAGCTCTCGGAGGCGATCCTCCCGACGGCCTCCTCCTTGCTGATTCCTCTCGCCGGTTCGAAGTGATAGAGGGCTACGAGTTCGTCCGGGCCGGGGGTGTGGTCGGTGTCAACAAATTCTTCATACCAGTCAATCGCCATATCATCGCCTCATGAAGGAAGGGGCACACTGATAGAAAAAACTTCCATTCGGGGTAGGGCGCGCGGGCCCATAGCACCCCCGGAAGGTGCCCCGGGACTCTCTGCCGGGGGAGACCCGAGAATGCACCGTGAGGCGGCCCGTTGAGAACCTGCAATCGCCCTTCGACCGGCCGCCAGGTTCCCCGTAGCGGTCTCCCCCTTTTCGGGCAGGAGGGTGCGATGCCGGCAGGAAGATGGCAGAGTATTACGATATAATTCTAAAGTAACAATTGATAAAATTATTATATTGTAAGATCATACTAATGTGTGGCCGGGCACCATTCGGTGGAACCCTTGCCCGCGCCGCAGCCTCTTTCCACCATACCCTCAGGCGCACTCCTGCACGTCCTCCATACCATACAACCATTTTTTGCGGGTCACTCTGCCGGGTTCCCGGCCGGCGGTGTCCGCACCGCCCGGGAGTTACATCACTCAGAGACCTCGGTGAGGATCTTCTCGATCCGGTCCACCTTCGTTTCAATCCGCTCCATCGACTGTTGCAGGGCCTGCAGTTCGTTGCCTCGATCCGCAACGCTCTTCACCTGCCCCTCGATCCACTCCTTGAGCCGCACCACGATGATGAGGAGGAGCGTGAGGACACCAAGTTGTATGACGATCCAGAGAGACCCGGCAAGCACGGCGCTTAACGAGTTCCAACCGCCGAACAAGCCGGCGATAAGACTGCTGATCGCGATCAATGCAATGACGGCGCCCCACAGCACCTTCAGGTAAAACATCCATCTATCCTGTTTCATCCTTCGACCTCTGCAGTGACAGAATCGTGTCCAGATTCAGCACCAGCTCGAACGGCACCGCCCGGTAGTACCTCCGGAGGTACGGCGGCTCTTCCGACGTCCTGCTGATTCCTTCCGCAAGACCGAGTTTTTCGAGCTGCCGCAGGTAAATAGCAGCCAGCGGGCGCGATATGCCGAGTTCCTCGGCGATCTCGCGGGCGTACTTCTCGTCGATCGCGATCGTCCTGAGTATGGCAAGCCGCTGCTCGTTCCCGAGCAGGGAGAGCAGCCGTGCCAGCTCCGGAAGAGCACTGAAAGATACTGTCAACATGTGTTTATTATTTTTTACACATATGAATCTTATGATACCACACTGCATGCTCCGCCCGAGTTTTCCGGCTCAGGGAGCGTAGTCCTCTTGTCCTGCCGGGTGCGTCCACGGCTTGCAGGTGTTTGTGTATGACCGCTGACAGGGCACTGGAGCACACGCCGCCCGCCGTCAACGCCCGGATCCGATCACAAGATCGCCGAGCGTCTCCGCTGCCGCGCAGAGCGATGCCGAGATGACCGGAGTTCCGTAAGGGGAAAGAAATCGACCGGGAGAAGTATGCCCTGAAGGTGCTGCACGGCGACGGCGCTTCGAGCAGCGGAGGAACGGTGCGGATAACAGCCGGGGAGAACTCCCCGGGGATGTGCCGCACCCGGGGTATTCTGGCGGGTCAGGAAAGGTGGGTTGTAGGAGAGCCGCGTTGTGCATTCTCCCCGCCGGCATCAGCGGTTGGGGCAGGCTTTGCGGGACCCGTCCCGGAGATGCATCCGGTCACGGATCCGTTTTTTGGCGGCGGTATCATCTGCGTGTGTGCCGCCGTTCTGGTGCTGGTGCCTGCCCGCACCCGGCGTAGCGGGGGCAGTCGTCGAGTATCTGTCTGCGTGGTCCGGCCGGAGGGCACTCCCGATATCCGCCGCAGATGCCGGATCTGCGACGGCGATGAGGGGGAGAGCCGCTCCGTGTCCGATTTTCGTTTTGCCCCCTGCGGTGCGGAAGGTCCCGCACCGGTACACAGGACTCAACCCGGCCGGTGATATATTGCTACGGCGACCGCGGTGGGATCGTTGAACCGGTCGGTTCAATACCTTCGGCCAGGTCCCTGATGCGCTCGAGCGCGAGCATCGCATCCTCGCGTTTCTGGTCGACGGCATGCTCCCCGGCAAACGCCAGAAAGCGGGCGAGTTCCTCCGGGTCCGCCTTCCCTTCCGCGGCCTCGACGACGGCGTCGTAGGTCCGGTCCGGGAAATAGAGCGCCCGGGCAGCGTCGAGGAGGGCCCGGGCAGCATCAGCGCCGATCACCCCGGACGTGAGCGCCCGCTGCAGGGTCGCACGGATATTCACGAGCGGCTCGGAGAGCGGCACGAGCATCTCCGGGTCGAAGAGGAGCGCCACCTCGTCATCGGCGACGAGCCTCCCCTCGCGGTAGGCCCGGTAGATCTCCCCGATGCCCTCCATCCCGAGGCTGTCGAGTTCAGCAGCCCGGAGCGCTCCCATGCTCGCAGCGCCGACGACCTGCACCCCGGCCCGGAGCGCGGCAAGAACCTCCCGGTGGGCGACGGCGCAGTCCTGGAAGAAGACGCCGTCGATGAGTCCGATGATCCGGGCGCCGGCGTTTGCGGCCTCCGCTATATCGCCCCGTTTCGCCGGAGGGCGGTAATCGGCGTCGAGGATTGCCCGTGCGGTCGCTCGGTCACAGCTGGGACCGAGGAAGACGACGACTCCGTGCGTCACGGCACCTCCTCCCCATCCGGTCCTGGTCCATAGCATACATCTCCAGCCCCGGTACGACCACCCGGACGACCGGTATGCCGATCTCCGGCCGGGTGAGGTCGACCACGACCACCCGGGAGAGCCCTGCCGTGGAGAGCCTGTCGGTGACGTGGTCGATGTCGGTGAGGAAGTCATCGCTGTCGAACGACGGCATGGCCGCAAACTCGATTGTATCCGCCTCTGCGAACCAGTGCCGGTTCAGCCGTTTCGTCCTGTCGTAGCCGATCATCTTCCTGACGTCCGCCGTATCGGTATCCTCCCGGGCGCCGTGGATCTGGGTCAGCCTGCTCTGTGCGACCTCCGTGAGAGCCCGGAGGACCGCGATTTGGGCGCTCGTGTGCGACCCCATACCGATCGTGAGGAGCGCGGGGTCTTTGAGCACAACGTCGTCGGCCACCGCGGCCACCGTGGGAACTCCGATATCGCTCGTGATGTCCTTGAGGGTGACCTCGACACCGGCAGCCGTGAACTTCGCAAGCAGGTCGGCGGCGAGCCCGTCGGTGATCCCCTCGATCCGGGGGCCGGTGTTCCGGGTCACCTCGACAAGCGACCAGGCGTCACGCTCGACCACCTCCATCAGGGCATGGAAGGTCGCCTCTTCGAGGGTGTTGCCTGAGGCAAGCCCGTTGGTGTTGGTCCGGAAGAGACGGCCACAGGTCACCGGGAGGGGGTGAAAGACCGCGTGGGCCGGGACGAGCACCTCCTCCTCCTGCACTATATCAAAACCGCTGACCCAGGGGACCGGTATATCGGCCGGAACCCGGGTTGGGAGGATCAGGTCCGCCGGGTCAAGCGCGGCCTCCCGGACCGAGACCTCGCTGTACCTCCCGGTGACGGTCTCCCTGTCGCCCATCTCTCCCGAGTAGCGCTCGATCCCTTCCATCATCGCCGAGACTTCCGCCTCGACCGGGGTGGCACCTTTGCCGTTGTAGACCGATATCGCCCCGGCCCCGGCGGTTGGCCGGATACTCGAGAAGACCGGGATCCCAACCCGGTCGAGGTTCGTTATATCAGCGACCCGGGTGATACCCGCCACCGGGAGTCTCGCCCGTGCCAGAAGAAGCGTCTCTTCGGGCGGGATTGAGCGCTGGGTCTCCTTCGCGTAGGCCTTCCGGCACGACTGCAGCCGAATCATGCATCGTCCCCGGAGGACTCGCCCGGCACCCAGCGCTCGCCGTCCTTCCCGATCTCCTTCTTCCAGATGGGCACACTCTGCTTAATCCGCTCAAGAATGTGCTCGCAGGCGCTGAAAGCCTCACTCCGGTGCCCCGCACCGACGACGATGAGGAGGATATTCTCCCCGACCCGGAGTCGTCCGATCCGGTGGATGATCTCGACGGCCTCGATCGGGAACTCTGCAAACGCCTCATCCCGGATCGTCTCCAGTTCCTTCACCGCGACCTCCTCATAGGCCTCAAGTTCCATCACCTCGATGCCGTCGTCCCTGACGACGCCGAGGAAGGTGACCAGGGCGCCCATATCAGACCTTTTCATCCGGTCGATCACGGCATTCACATCAAAATCGTCTCTTGTTATGCAGATCATGCTAACCCTCTCTGTTACCCCCCTGCCACCGGCGGGAAGAGTGCGACCTCATCCCCGTCAGCGAGGGCGAGCGTCCCGGCATCCGCACGCCGCACACGCCTGCCGTTGTGCATCAGTATCACGTACCCCCGGAGATCTCCGCTCTCCTCAAAGAGCGCCTCCCGTGCCTCCTCCGAGACGTCTCCGACTGTCGCAAGCAGTCGGCCCATCGTCGCGCCGCGGGGAACCTCGAGCGTGAGGTCTCCCCCGATGGCCTCCCGCAACCGTGCAAAAGTCCTTACCCGAATTTGCATATCTTTTCTCCTCTCCTCGAGCACCGGCAGGTCCGTCATGGTGGCCCGCCCGTGAAATCCCCTGACCCCTGTGGATGAACGGCACGCCGGTACTGAGCGCCATCCTGCTCCCGAACCGTGAGCATCTCCTGTCAGCCCTCCTGTACGGTGCGCAGGCACGGCTTTGTGTCCGCAGACGAACACGCAGTTTATGTGGTGTCCCGGCCGATTTGAACGTTGTGATTCCGTGAAGTTGCCCCTGACCGCGATGCCTGCCCGGAGCCGGAGCAGGGGGCCCGGTACCCGGAGAAGGCAGGTCTCCTCCGGAGAAATGTATATATGAATGGCCACGGATACTCCGCCAGAACCAGCAGATTCGCTGGAGCAGGGGGTAAGAGCATGACGACTGGGCTTATCGATGACGGGGAGACCTGGGATACATTTGTAGATGAGAGCGCCGCAGGCCGCCTTTTCCACAAATGGGACTTTATGAAGATTACGGAGAAGCATACCGGCTTTAGGTTCCTCCCCTACGGGGTCTTCAAGGGCAATGAGTTGATCTGCATCTTCCCCCTCTTCCAGAAGCAGATGCACGGGCTCAAGATCCTCCTCTCCCCGCCTCCCCTCCAGTCGGTGATACCGTATCTCGGGTTCATCATGGGCCGCCGCTACGATACCGCCAAGCAGAGCAAGAAGGAGTCAATGCTTGGGATCGTTGCGGAACAGATCGACAATGAACTCGCGGCCCTGGCCCCGAACTACCTCGCCATAACCCAGGTTCCGGGTTTCATCGATATCCGGCAGTTCCTTCGAGATGGCTACGATGCCCGGATCCACTTCTCATATATCATCGACCTTGAACCGCCTCTTTCAGAGATCTGGAACGGCTTCTCATCCAACCTTCGCACCAAACTGCGCAAAGTAGAGAAGAACGGTTGCCGCCTCGAAAAAAGCACCGATCTGTCGGTCTTCTACTCCACGGTCGCGGAGCGGTTCAGCGAACCGGATATGAATATACCGATGATCAGCCGGCGCTACTTCGAGGACCTCTTCCAGGCATATCCCGACGAACTCGGGCTCTACTACCTCTACGACGCCGAAGGCACGGTGACGGGCGTGCAGGCCACCCAGGAGTACAAGGCCTTCACCCTGTGGATGGGAGCCCCGAAGATGACGGCAATGCCCGGCAACGAGTTTCTGCAGTGGCTCCTTCTCCAACAGGCGAAGGAGGAGGGCTACCGGCAGATGGAGAATGTCGGGGCGAACAACGAGAACTTAAACCTCTTCAAGTCCAAGTTCAATCCCTCTCTCACCCTCTTTCTGGAGATGAGCCGGCAGGACATCTTCGGCAGGGTTGCACGGTGGGCCTACAGCACCATCGCGAGCCAGGGCCCGATGAAACGCAAGGTCCTCTCGTACATCGAGTGACGGCCCGGGATGGCTGCTGCATCGATTCCGAACTATCGAACGTTGTTTGAGCCTCGTCCCCACCCCGATGGGGGTGCCGAATCTCTCCCGGGCATCGAACCGTGGTTCACTCTCGCGGGGGGCAAGCCGTGCCCGGAAACCACTCTAACACCGGTTTTCCGGAGGTGACAGAGGGAGAACCAGTCCGGACCCGGTTCTTCTCCGGGTATGTCGCCAGACGCTGGACCGTGGTGGCTATCGCCACGGGGTGTGGGGGCCGGGGAGGGGGATTCCTCCTCCCCGCAGGTGGGATGATTATAAGCCGCTCTCCGGCAACCCCCACCCAGCCCACGATTCACGTTCCTCCCCGGGGCGGGGGCAGTCATGGCGATATCCAGTGGGAAGCCGTGCCCGGGCGTGCCCCCGATGTGACCTTCCGGAGAGCGGGAAAAACGATTGGCACTCACTTCTTGAGGGTACCGGCTGTTGAGCACCGCTGCACTATTCTCTGCTCTCGAACCAGACCAGCGCCGGCGATGGCGGCTGCCCGGCGAGTGCCAGGGCGTCTGATATACGGTCAGTGATGGTCAGGCTGCCGCCGGTCTTCTCCCGATACTCCTGCACGAGGTAAGCAGTGTGGTAGCGGTATGTCCGGTCCCGGGTGATGAAGATCAGGTCCTCCTCCAGATTCAGAAGGAGCGTCTCCCATATGAGTTCGTCACCGATGGTATCTGTACCCGTGCTCTTCGGAGGATTGCCGAGGAGTTTGCGGCGGTGGGCCCGCGTGACGAGTTCGTCCGTCCGGCCGAAGACCCGCACGGCGGGGTTGTGGGAGAGGTCGGTGAACGCCCTGGCGACCGGGTCGGCGGCGGGGTCGGCTATCATATGCTGGATATCAGCGTAGAGTGCCCCGACTATCCGGTTGTACTCCTCCCCGGTGCGTTGCAGCGCAGCGGTGTTCGGGTTCTCCCGAATGATGGATGGCACCAGGAACTCTCCGGTCTTTCGCTTCCGCACGTCATCCGCGATCCGGTCGAGTATCCGGGACCGGTTGCGGAGGAACTCATCGAATATGATGTCGGGGAGGACGAGATGTTCCGCAAGCGCTCCGATGTCCTGGAAGATCTCTCCTGTCTCCTCGTCTGATTCATAGAGTTCGAGAAAGAGGTTCGTATCGATGCATACACCGGTCATGCTGTCCGACGGATGGTAGCACCGGGGTGTGATAATGGTTTCCCGGGCCGGTGCCGGCCGCGAGTGTGGCGGCCGCCCTCATAAGCGCGATCAGCCCAACGACAGGAGAATCCCCTTCTTTCTTCAGAACAGAGACATCAATACCCGGATCAAAATGTTTAAGGTTCATATCGTTCACCTTTCCGTAACAGGATGGATGTATGTTCCGTGTTCTCGTGGTCGATGATGAGCCGGCCCTTCTCGAACTGACCCGGGTCTCCCTGGAACGATCCGGAGATCTCCAGGTTGAGGTGACGCCGTCGCCCCTGCAGGGGCTTGATATGCTTGCCGCGGCCCCTTACGACGCCATCGTTGCCGATTACGAGATGCCGGGGATCGACGGCATTGCATTCTTAAGGGAGGTCCGCAGACGTGGCATGGGGATACCGTTCATCATCTTCTCCGGGCGCGGCCGCGAGGAGGTCGTCATCGAGGCAATCAACAACGGCGCGGACTTCTACCTCCAGAAAGGCGGCGATCCCTCCGCCCGGTTTGCCGAGCTCCGGAACACGATCCTCCAGGGGATCAGGCGGGGACAGGCCGAGGCGGAGGTGCAACGGTCCAGGGATATGTACCGGAGCGTCTTTGAGTACACGGGCTCCGCCACCATCATCATCGAGGGGGATATGACAGTTGCCCTTGCAAACAGCGAATTTGCGCGTCTTACCGGCTACTCCCGGGAGGAGGTGGAAGGAAAGATACCCTGGACGGCGTTCGTCGCTGCAGAGGACCTGGAGCGTCTTTCCGGCTATCACCGGCAACGGCGGCGGGATCCCGGCGCCGCACCGGGGACCTACGAGTTCCGGATGGTTGACCGGGAGGGCAGAGAGAAGGATATACACATGACGGTCGGGACTATCCCGGGAACAGATCGCACTGTCGCGTCGATGATCAATATATCCGACCGGAAGCGGTTCGAGGAGGAGTTGAGCGCGGCACACGAGCAGATGGCCGCGGCGTTTGAGGAGGCGAAGGCGAGCCAGGAGTCGCTCGCGGCGCAGTGCCGCGAGATGGAGGATTACCAGGCAACCCTCCGGGGCATCATCGATTTCCTTCCCGACCCGATGTTTGTGCTCGACCGCGCGGGGACGGTTGTCATCTGGAACCGGGCAATCGAGTCGGTGACCGGGGTCCCGAAGAGCCGGATCATTGGTTCAGGGGCCGGGATAATCTCCGAACTGACATCCGGGTTACGTTACCCGCTGCTCGCGGAGACCCTTCTCTCCCGGGGCGGGCGGCCGGACGGGGACGGTACCGTCCGGGAGATCCATATCCCTTCACCCGGCGGCGGGGAGGGGACCTACCTCTGGGGGAAGGCATCTGCCCTCTACGATGCACGGGGCAGGGTTTCCGGCGCCATCGAGTCGCTCCGGGACATCACCGCGCAGAAACAGGCTGATGCGCAGATCCGACACCGGGTAGATCTCGAGCGGATGGTGAGTTCGATCTCCGCACGGTTCGTCGCCCTGGACCCGGCGGTTCTGGACGACGCTCTGGACGAGACGATCCGGGCGCTCGGGTCGTTCCTGGATGTCGACCGGAGTTGCATCTTCCGGCTCAGCAGCGACCGCACCCGTGCAGAGAACACCCACGAGTGGTGCGCGGAGGGGATCGAGTCGCAGATCGCGCGCCGGCAGGAGGTTCCGATCGCCTCGCTCTCCTGGGGGATGGCGCAGATCGCGGCCGGCAGGACGATCTGCATCCCCGATGTGGCCGATCTCCCGGCAGAGGCGGTGGCGGAGCGCGAGTTCCTCCGGGAGTATGGGGTCAGGTCGGTTATCCTGGTGCCGGTCGCGACCGCTGGCAAGGTCCTGGGATTTTTGGGGTTTGAGACCGTCACAAAGGAGCGGTCCTGGTCGGGGAATGATGTCGCGCTGCTCACGGTCGTCGGCAACCTGCTCGCCGATCTCCTTGTCCGGCTCCGTGCCCACGAGCAACTCCGGGAGAGCGAGGAGCGGTTCCGGACGCTCGTCGAACGGTCGCACGACTGCTACATCCGTGCAACCAGACAGCCGCCGGCTATCGAGTACGTCAGCCCCTCCTGGGAGCGCCTGACCGGGTATACGCGCGAAGAATGCAGGAGCGACCCCGGCCTCGTCAAACGGTCGGTCCATCCCGACGACCGGGAGACGTTCCTTGCCCTTATGCGGGAGCCGGGAGCCGACCGGCTGTACGCCTTCAGGGCGCTCCGGAAAGACGGGTGCTACAACTGGGTTGAGGTCTGCCCGATCCCGGTCTACGCCGACGACGGGCGTCTGGTCGCGGTTGATTACGCAGTCCACGACATCGATGCCTGGAAACAGGCCGAGGCGGCGCTCATCGAGGCCAACAAGAAACTCAGCCTGATGAACAGCATCGTGCGGCACGACATCTTAAACCAGGTCACAGTGGTGCTCGGGCATATCGCCCTCCTCCAGGACCGGCCGCTCGACCCGGTCGTCGCCGCCGCCCTCGATAAGCAGCGGGCCGCCGCTGAGATCATACGGTCGCAGATCGAGTTCACCCGGGATTACCAGGACCTCGGCGTCCACTCCCCCCGATGGTTCATCATCGAACCCCTGGTCACGGCGGCGGCAAGAGCGCTCCGGCCGGCCGGGGTCCGGGTTGCCACCGATCTCGGCGGGGTCTCCATTTACGCCGATCCGCTCCTCTCGTCGGTCTTCTACAACCTCCTGGAGAACGCCATGCGGCACGGCAAGACCGTGACGGAAATCCGGGTCACGGCCGTGCCGGACGGCGGCGGGACGCGGATCGTCTGGGAGGATAACGGCGTGGGCGTCCCCATCGAGCATAAGGAGCGGATATTCGAGCGGGGTTTCGGGAGCCATACGGGGCTCGGACTCTTTCTTGTTCAGGAGATCCTCTCGATCACCGGGCTCACCATCCGGGAGACCGGCGAGCCCGGGAAGGGGGCGCGGTTCGAGATTGCGGTGCCGGAGGGCTGCGTCCGGTTCGGGTGAAGTGAGTTCTCCGCGGCACGAGTTCCTTTGGGGGGAGACCCCAGGGGGTCATATCCGCCACGTTCCGCTGCCCGGGGAAAGCCCGGGTCTGGTTTCATCTCGAACGGGCAAGGAGACCCCCTGCGCCAGCGGGGGGAGGAATTGCCCG
>ENA-UOOI01001356-UOOI01001356.1-fermentation-metagenome-genome-assembly--contig:-NODE-1356-length-25979-cov-19.711079_pt1 | contig 25979 bp, 22 predicted proteins | sample MGYA00245779_ERZ724027 | MGnify/ENA primary metagenome ERZ724027 (study PRJEB28704, sample SAMN03018318) | fermentation metagenome | biome: anthropogenic terrestrial biome; feature: soil...
TAGGCATCATGTTGCTAGAGTTAGGCATCATGTTGCTAGAGTTAGGCATCATGTTGCTAGAGTTAGGCATCATGTTATTAGAGTTAGGCATAATGTTGTTAGAATTAGGCGTCATGTTATTGGAGTTAGGCATCATGTTATTGGAGTCAGGCATCATATTATTAGAATTAGATGCCATATTAGATGAAGAGTTCATAATCATGACACTGGTAGATTTAACTATGACTCTAACCCGTAAACCCACTCTTAATCCTAGTTCTTCTATTGAAGCTGTTGTAATTACGGATGACATTGAATTTCCGCAGCCAATGTCAACCACTACTTGACCTACTACAGTTCCTTTTATTATTTTAGATATTTTTCCAATAAATTGATTTCGGGCACTTAAAGCCATTTCAGTAGTAGTATTTGAAGAATGATGTGATTTAGAGCGATATCTTACCCAGGGGCAGAAATATTGAAAATTATTATAATAATTTTCATAAGGCTGGTAATTAGCAATCATTAAAATGCCTCCATAAAGATTTATCTACAAGATTATGCTATTCCATAATGATAGTATTAGTTACAAAGCACTAAAAAATAAAAATTTTATGTAATAATCATGAAGCATAGTAAATGTTACTAATCCATATAATAAAAGTTAATTTTTATCAGAAGTAACTAAAAGCACTTTGAAGTATCATTAAAAAATTAGTATAAAAGTTGATAATCTATTAAGTAATATTGTTTTGTTTAGTAGTATTCTTGATTATGAACTAAATATAATATATAATTAGTTCATAATTAATCGTTTATTTATAGAAAATGTAAAAATTTATCCGAAGGCGGGAACTAGCTAATACTCTAATTTTATTTAAGGAGGGAGCATTGATACGTGCCTGGATAAGTTCCTTTAAAGTTCATATGGAGAAAGAAAGCATTTTTTTAACAAAACTTCATGTGAACTTCTGAACAACTTGATTTAATGACTATAGATATAACTTTTATACAGGAGGCACATTATGAATTTTGCTCAGCAATTAGTTAATGGACTAGCACTTGGGGGTGTTTATGCTTTAATAGCAATCGGATATACTATGGTATATGGCATAGTAAAGCTTATGAATTTTGCCCATGGAGACATATATATGGCAGGAGCTTTTTTTGGGTTTTTGGCAGTGAAAAATTTAAACTCAGGATTTATACCTACTTTAATAATTGCTATGATTGGAAGTGCACTTTTAGGAATAATAATTGAAAAAATTGCATACAAGCCCCTTAGAAATTCATCTAGGATAACTTTATTTATTACTTCTATGGGAATATCACTTTTGCTTGAGAACGGTTTTAGAGTTATATTTGGACCCAATCCAAGGCCTTTTCCAGAACTTTTAAAGGTAAAACTTTATAAAATAGGGGATTTTCAGATAAATAATCTGCAAATTGTAACTTTGTTGATATGTTTTATACTAGTTATTCTACTTCAGATTATTGTGTATAAAACAAAAATGGGAAAGGCCATGAGGGCTGCATCTTTTGATACGGAAGCTACAGAACTCATGGGTATAAATGTGAACAATACTATATCTCTCACTTTTGCTATAGGTTCTGCACTGGCTGCGGCAGCGGGAGTTCTTATAGGTATGTCCTATCCTAAAATAGATCCATATATGGGGATGATACCAGGACTTAAAGCTTTTATAGCAGCAGTTGTAGGAGGCATAGGACTTATCCCAGGTGCTATGGTTGGTGGAATTGTACTTGGAGTATCAGAGATATTTACCAAAGCTTTTATATCTACAAAACTTTCAGATGGTATAGCTTATATTATATTAATAATTATACTTATATTTAAGCCTAGTGGATTACTTGGTAAAAAAGTTAATGAGAAAGTGTAGGTGGGAGTTTAATATGAAGCATAGGAAAAATATATTGTTTATGTTAGTTGCAGTATTAATAGTATTTGGTGTAATTCAAACTCTCATAAGTTTAGAACTGATAGATGAGTATATAGTCCAAATATTGATTATTATAGGTATAAATATAATACTAGCAGTGAGTTTAAATATGGTAGTTGGGTATACAGGGCAGCTGGCTCTGGGACATGCAGGATTTATGTCTGTAGGGGGATATACTGCAGCTATTTTAACTCTAAAATTAAATGCACCTTTTTTCTTGGTATTAATAGCAGGAGGGTTGATGGCAGCTTTTTTTGGTGTGATTATAGGCATTCCTACATTAAGGCTAAAGGGAGATTATCTTGCCATAACAACTCTAGGATTTGGAGAAATAATAAGAATTGCCGTAGTAAATTCAAATACATTAGGTGGAGCTGAAGGGCTGGCGGGAATTCCTAAAAAGACTAATTTTACCATGGTGTTTTTTATCACCGTTTTAGTTATAATTATTGCCTACAACATAAAAAAGTCTTCTTATGGAAGGGCTATGTTTTCTATAAGAGAAGATGAACTGGCTTCAAGTTCTATAGGAATAAATGCTACCAAATATAAGATGATAGCCTTTGTAACAGCTTCTTTTTTTGCAGGTATAGCAGGAGTTTTATATGCCCATTATTTTATGTTTTTAGATCCTAAATCTTTCGATTATTTGAAATCTTTTGATATAGTTACATATGTAGTATTTGGCGGAATGGGAAGCATATCGGGCTGTATTTTATCTACGGCAATACTGACTTCTCTACCGGAAATTTTACGACCTGTGGCTGATTATAGAATGGTTATATATTCAGCAGCTCTTGTTGCACTTATGATATTTAGACCAGAAGGTGTATTTGGCATGAAAGAAATTTCTTTTAAAAAAATTATCGGTTTTGTAAAGAAAAAAATATCAGATAAAAAGGAGGGAAAGTATGATGTCCCTGCTTAGTGCTAAAGATTTAACAATAAAATTTGGCGGATTAACTGCAGTTTCAGGTTTTAATTTGGATATTGATGAAAATGAGATTGTTGGACTAATAGGGCCAAATGGAGCAGGAAAAACCACTGTTTTTAATATGCTTACAGGTGTATATCAGCCTACAGATGGATATATGGAAATTCTAGGGAAAAAAGTCATTAATCTAAAACCTCATGAATTGGCTAAGAAGCATATAGCACGTACTTTTCAAAATATAAGACTGTTTAAGCATATGTCTGTACTTGATAACGTAAAAATTTCATTTTCATATCTGGATAAGTATAGTTTTTGGCAGTGTATTTTAAGGATGCCAAAATACTATAGAGAAGAAAAATCTATGGATGAAAATGCAGAAAGGTTACTGAAAATATTTGGATTGCTGGATAAGAAAGATGAACTTGCAATGAATCTGCCCTATGGACAGCAAAGAAAGCTTGAAATAGTAAGAGCCCTTGCTACAGAACCTAAGGTGCTTCTTTTAGATGAACCGGCAGCAGGCATGAATCCACAGGAAACTTTAAATTTAATGGAACTTATCAAATGGGTAAGGAATGAATTCAATATTTCCATACTTCTAATCGAACATGATATGAAGCTGGTTATGGGAATATGTGAAAGGCTTGTGGTACTTGAGCATGGACAGATGATTGCAAAAGGATCTCCTCAAGAAATAAGAAAAAACCCTAAAGTTATAAGTGCCTATTTAGGAGAGGAGGTTAAAATATAGATGTTGAAACTGAATAATGTGAATTTATACTATGGGGTAATACATGCACTAAAGGATATATCTCTAGAAGTGGAAGAAGGAGAAATCGTTACCTTAATAGGAGCTAATGGAGCAGGAAAAACCTCAATTCTAAGGGCTATATCAGGGCTTAATCCCTGTAAATCAGGAGAAATTATATTTAAAGGAAAGTCTTTAAATAAAGTGCCCGCTTATAAAATAGTATCCAGAGGAATTTCTCATGTTCCAGAAGGAAGAAGAGTATTTTCAAATTTAACTGTTTTTGAAAATCTGCAGCTAGGGGCATATATAAGAAAGGATAAGACAGGTATAAAAAAGGATTATGAAACTATCTTTAATGTATTTCCAATATTAAGAGAGAGAAAAGAACAGCCGGCAGGTACTTTAAGTGGAGGAGAACAGCAAATGTTAGCTATAGCTAGGGCACTTATGGTAAAACCACAGCTTCTTCTTATGGATGAGCCTTCTATGGGGCTTGCACCTATAATAGTCCAGCAGATATTTAACATAATAAAGGAAATTAATGAAAAAGGTACTACCATTTTGTTGGTAGAACAAAATGCCAATATGGCATTTTCTATAGCTAATAAAGCGTATGTGTTGGAAACCGGGAGAATAGTGCTAAAAGGAAGTGCAAAGGAATTATTAGCTAATGAATCAGTAAAAAGTGCATATCTTGGATAACTTTTTGTTATTTTCATAAAGCTATTATTTCAATTTAAAGAAATATAATTTATAAGGGGGATTTATACATGTTAAGAAAATTTTTATCAATATCCATGGCTTTAGTATTAGGCTCTGTGGTACTGACGGGATGTGGTAAGCAGTCTGATTCAGAGGAAATAAAGCTGGGAGCAGTTTTTCCGCTTACAGGAGATGTGTCTGTTATGGGGCAAGTATGTAAAAATGCACTGCAAATGTTGGAGGAAGAAACTAATGCTAGTGGAGGCATCAACGGCAAAAAGGTAAAATTTTATTTTGAGGATGATGAAAATAAACCTTCTAATTCTGCCAATGCCATACAAAAATTAGTTAATAATGATAAGGTAGTAGGAGTAGTTGGAAGTTACGCCAGTAAATGTTCTATAAGTATGGGACCTATTGCCACATCTAATAAAATTCCAATGATATCTGTAAGTACAAGTCCTAAGGTGACAAAAAATGGAGGAGAATATGTATTTACTTCTACCTTTAATGATACTTTTCAGGGAACAATTATTGCAGATATAGCAACTAATGATGTGAAGGCTAAAACAGCAGCTGTACTTTATGATGTAGGAAATGACTATGACAAAGGACTTAATGAGTTTTTTACAACTAGCTTTGAAAAGTCAGGAGGAAAAGTATTGGCTTCCCTCACCTTTAATGCGGGGGATCAGGATTTTAGTGCACAGCTCACTAACATAAAAAAGCTTAATCCAGATGTACTGGTTATACCAGATTACTATGGTACGATAGCTTTAATAGCAAAACAGGCAAGAAATTTAGGTATAACATCTACCTTTATTGGAGGAGATGGATGGGATTCGCCAGCGTTATTTGACATTGCAAAAGATACAGTTAATGGAAGCTATTTTAGTAATTTCTTTTCCACAGGAGATACTACACCTGAATATGTAAAATTTAAAGAAAACTATGAAAAGAAATACAATAAATCACCAGATGCTATTTCAGCTAGTTCCTACAATGCAGGCAGTTTATTGTTAGCAGCTATTAAAAAGGCTAATAGCACAGAGGGAGACAAGATAAAAGATGCCTTAAAGAATATCAGTTTTGAAGGGGTAGCAGGAACTACCAAATATGACAGCAACAGAAATGCCATTATGGGAGGGGACGTAATAAAAATAGAAAATCAAAAGCAGATATTTGTAAGAAAAGTAAGCCAGTAATAGACATAAGTTGTGAACTTTAAAGAGAGGTTTATTTCCTTAAAGCTCACAACTTTATAATTTTAATTATAATGACATATAGAAGGCTGGGAAAAGTTACATGGATAATTTGTATAAAAAAAATAGAGCCAGTTTGTTATTTTATTGGCACAATTTAAAGATAAAATTGGTAGGGGAAAGTGTAATTATAGGGGTTATAACTGGTTTTATAATAGTACTTTTTAGGGTTGTCATAGAAAAATTGGGAGAGAAGGTTGGCAAAATCTATGAAATGCTCTCTTTAAGGCCTCATTTTATACCTTTGTGGGTAATACTATTTATAGTTTTAGGATATACATTAGGATTTATGGTTAAGAAAGATCCCATGGCAGCTGGAAGTGGAATTCCTCAAGTTAAGGGGGTCATATTGCGAAAACTTGAAATGAAATGGTTTAAAGTTATTTTAAATAAGTTTATAGGAGGAAGTTTTGCCATTGGATTTGGACTTTCCCTTGGGAGAGAAGGACCTTCTGTACAGCTGGGAGCTTGTGTAGGACAGGGATTAAGCAGAATTTTAAAAAGAGTAAGCATAGAAGAAAAATATCTCATCACAAGTGGTGCAAGTGCGGGATTATCTGCAGCATTTAATGCACCTCTGGCAGGAGCAATATTTGCTCTGGAGGAGATACATAAAAATTTTTCTCCTTTAATTTTAATTTCAGCTTTTTCCGCAGCATTATCTGCTGACTTTATAGTTGGTGAATTTTTAGGATTAAGTCCTATATTTAATTTTAAACACATAGGAGTTATTCCCTTAAAGTACTATTTTTATATAATATTATTTGGAATCATAATGGGCGTAGCAGGGGTAGTTTTTAATATTTTCCTCTTAAAAAGTCAGCAGTTGTATTCTAAACAAAAATGGATTCCGAAAGAATTTAATCCGGTATTTCCGCTATTAACGTCTATAATATTTGGACTTTTTTTACCTGAAGTTTTAGGAGGAGGTAATTCGCTTATAGTGTCTCTATCCAATACCTCCTTTACTATAAAATTTATTTTAGTTTTAATCCTTATAAAATTCTTATTTACTATGCTATGTTATGGCTCTGGAACACCAGGAGGAATTTTTCTTCCAGTGCTTACCATAGGAGCATTAATAGGATACGGTTATGGAAGTGTACTCATTAATATGTTAAATATTAATACGAACTATATAAATAATTTTGTAATTCTTGGAATGGCAGCATATTTTACTGCAGTTGTAAGATCTCCAATTACAGGTACTATATTGATTACAGAGATGACAGGGGGATTTAATAATTTTCTTCCATTGAGTATTGTATCCATAGTGGCCTATTTAGTTGCAGATGCACTAGGATCCAAACCAATTTATGATTCACTTCTTGAAAGATTTTTGATTAGCAATACTGATTTAAAGGCCCAGAATACCAAATCCAAATTTATTTTAGAAATTCCAGTTTGTATGGGATGTGATTTGGATGGGAAGAAGATAAAAAATATAAGATGGCCTGAATTCTGTTTAATAACTGAGATCAGAAGGGGATCCGAAATTATAATACCAAAAGGGAATACTGTTATTTGTGCAGGAGATTATATTACTATACTTACAAATGAAAAGGATGCAGGTAAATTAAACGATATTTTAAATGAGATGTGTCAGAATATAGAGAAGACTTGACATATTAAAGCAAAGTCTTTTATTAATTATCTAAATAATATATACTATATATATTTATAGGCTCAACTATATTTAGAAGGTGTCTTTATATAATTTACACTAATAGATGATTATAAAAATTTTTCTTAATGACCTTACGAGCTATTTAAGAGTTTTTTCAAGATTAGCTATGTGTTATTGTAAAATATATAGTTGAAATTTTATGGTATTTAGGAGGATAAAAATGGGTAAGTTAGGTAAGAAGATTGGATTTATTGGTACAGGACAAATGGGAGAAGCCATACTTAGGGGATTTTTGGCGGCAGAATTATTTGAACCGGATGATATCTATGTTATGGATATTTTAGACTCCAGGCTTCAATATTTAAAAGAGAATTTTGAAATATCTCATTTAAGCAGTGATAAAAATACAGCTTATAATTATATAGTTGATAATTGTGATATTGTGGTTTTAAGTATTAAACCCCAGGTTTTAAAAGATGTTGCAGAAAGTGTAAAAGGCTGTAATTGGAATAAAGAAAAACATATGGTAGTTTCAATTATGGGAGGTATAAATACTTCATTTATAGAAAAATATTTGCCTGAAATACCGGTGGTCAGGGTTATACCAAATACTCCTATGCTGGTTAATGTAGGTGCTTCTGGAGTAGCACCTGGAAAAAGTGCATCAGGGAAACACGCCAAATTGGTACATGATATGTTCAAGGTTCTTGGAGTAAGCTATTTGGTGGAGGAAAAGCATATTGATTCTATAACAGCCATAAGTGGATGTGGACCTGCTTATGTGTATATGATGATTGAAGCTATGGCAGATGGGGGAGTAGAGCTTGGACTTCCACGTGAAATGGCTCAAACTTTAGCGGCACAGACAGTAATGGGAGGGGCCAAGATGGTATTGGATACCGGTGAACATCCAGGCAAATTGAAGGATAAAGTTTGTTCTCCTGGAGGCTCTACTATTGCAGGGGTAAGGGCGCTGGAGCAGGGAGCTTTTAGAGGAACTATCATGAATGCTATTGAAGCAGGAAAAGTTCGTATGGAGGAAGTTGGAAAAAAAGAAGAAAGTAATAAATAATTTTTAAAAGTAACATATAAAAGTTATAATGTTTATAGGAGATTTAAAATGAGCATAAAAGAAAAGATAGATAGTAGAGAGAAATGTCTGTTAAATGCAAAAAAGATTGTAATAAAGGTGGGCACATCAACACTTATAAATGAAGATGGGGTTGTAGATTTTCATAGGATAAAGAAAATTGTAGAGGAAATATGTTATTTGCAAGATAGGGGAAAAAATATGGTTTTAGTGACCTCAGGAGCTATTGGGGTTGGAGTTTTGAAAATGGGTCTTGAAAGAAAACCTAAAACTATTTGTGAAAAGCAGGCGGCGGCGGCCATTGGTCAGGGGATACTTCTTAGAATATATGAAAAAGAGTTTGCATCATATGAGAAAATAATTGCCCAACTCCTCCTTACTAAAAACGATCTGGAAGATAGAGATAAATGTATTCATGCCCAAAATACTTTTAATGAGCTTTTAAAGAGGGGCGTAATACCTATCATAAATGAAAATGATGCAGTAGCAGTAGAAGAAATAAAGTTTGGAGATAATGACACATTGTCTGCTTTGATTGCAAAGGCTATAGGGGCAGATTTGCTTATACTGCTTTCAGACATTGACGGACTTTATAGTTCCGACCCCAGAATAGATAAAAATGCAAACATGATAAGTTATGTAGATGCTATTACAGAGGATATTGAAGGATGTGGCAGTGATTCTATGGGAGATTTGGGTACGGGAGGTATGTGTACGAAAATTAAGGCTGCAAAGATAGCTGTATCTTCAGGAGTATCCATGGTTATAGCAAATGGTTCTAGGGATAATATTATAAAAGATATAGTGTGTTGTAAAGAGGTGGGAACTTTATTTGCTGCAAGTGAAGCGTGTCTATAATATAGAAAAGGAGAGGAGGTATAGTAGAATTATTTCTACTAAAAAGTAAATGGATATATATAATTGTGTTTTAGAAAAGGCTAAAAATGCTAATGGGGCTGCAAGAACACTATCCAATATGAGCACGGATATAAAAAATGCAGCTCTTGTAAAAATGGCAGAAGAACTCAATAAAAATAGAGAAGTTATTTTAAAGGCCAATATGTTGGATTTAGAAGAGGCTAGAAAAAATGGGAAAAATGATGCTTTTATTGACAGGCTTACTTTAAATGAAAACAGGATAGAATCTATGGCTTCAGGACTTATGAAAGTTGCTTCTCTCCCTGATCCTATAGGAGAGGTTACAAGAATGTGGAAAAAATCCAATGGACTGAATATTGGAAGAGTGAGAGTACCTCTTGGCACTATAGGTATAATTTACGAGGCCAGGCCAAATGTTACAGTGGATGCCGCGGCACTGTGTGTTAAAAGTGGCAATTCAGTTATATTAAAAGGAGGAAAAGAGGCTATTAATTCTAATTTAGCCATATATAATGCAATAAATAAGGGAGCTCTTGAAGCGGGACTTCAAGAAGGAACCATAGAATTTATTAATATAACTGAAAGAAAAGCAGTAGAAGTATTAATGAAATTAAATGAATATGTGGATGTTTTAATACCAAGAGGGGGCAGCGGGCTTATAAAGTCTGTTGTAGAGAACTCTACTGTACCTGTAATTGAAACGGGAATAGGAAATTGCCATGTTTATGTAGATAGCAGTGCAGATTTAACCATGGCAGAAAATATAGTGATAAATGCAAAGACTCAAAGACCAGGAGTTTGTAATGCTATGGAAACATTACTAGTACATGAAGCTGTAGCAGAAAAATTCATACCCCATCTAGTTGGAACCTTGACTAATATGGGGGTTGAAATAAGGGGATGTTTAAAAACCAAGAGGCTTGTTCCAGATATAAGGCTTGCTACAGGAGAAGATTATGCACAGGAATTTTTGGATCTGATTTTAGCTTTGAAAGTGGTTAGTTCCTTGGATGAAGCCTTGGATCATATTTATAAATATGGAACAAAACATTCGGAAGCTATAATAACTAACGATTATACTTCGTCTCAAAGGTTTTTGAGAGAGGTTGATGCAGCTGCAGTATACGTGAATGCATCTACCAGATTTACAGATGGCGAAGAGTTTGGCTTTGGTGCAGAAATAGGAATAAGTACCCAAAAACTTCATGCCAGAGGACCTATGGGATTAAATGAATTAACTACTGTGAAATATATAATATATGGAGAAGGCCAAATAAGAGAGTAAATTACAATATTTGTAGAGCAAACTTCCAAGACAGTTTTTCTGCCTGGAAGTTTACTTTATATGTATTTTTGTAGAATTTCAACTTAAACCAGTAATATATTAACAAATAATCTATGATATGATGGTTTATGATGTATTATTATATTTAAATAAGTGGTTTCATAATTGTAATAAATACATAATTAAATATGGAGGTATGTTTATGTGGTTCATAGAACTTAGGAGTGATACAGCAACAGAGCCTACTCAAGCTATGAGAGATGCTATGTATAAGGCAGAAGTAGGAGATGACGTATATGGAGACGATCCTACAGTGGCGGAATTGGAAGAATATGCGGCAAAAATTATGGGGAAAGAAGCAGCATTATTTGTACCAAGTGGTACTTTTGGAAATCAACTGGCACTTTTCACCCATTGCAGGAGAGGAACAGAAGTAATACTTGGAGAGGACAGCCATATTGTAGTTCATGAGGTAGGTGCTCCTGCCGTTATAGCAGGAGTACAGCTTAGAACATTAAAAACTAAAAGTGGTGAAATGGATCCTCATGAAGTAAGAGAGACAATAAGATGTAAAGAAGATATACACTATCCAGAGACAAGCCTTATATGTATGGAAAATGCTTATTCTAATGGGAGAGTACTTTCGCTGGAAAATATGAGTAAAGTCTTCGGCGAAGCCAAAAAATATAATTTACCGGTACATCTTGATGGTGCCAGAATATTTAATGCATCAGCATATCTGGAAGTGGATGTAAAGGATATAACTAAATACTGCGATTCAGTTATGTTCTGTCTATCTAAGGGTTTATGTGCTCCAGTGGGTTCCATACTTGCAGGTTCTAAATACTTTATTCAAAGAGCGAGAAAAGGAAGAAAGCTTATGGGCGGAGGAATGAGACAAGCTGGATTTCTAGCTGCAGCTGGCATTGTAGCATTAAAGCATATGTCAGGCAGGTTAAGAGAAGATTATGAGAATGCAGTGTTTTTAGGAAAAGAACTTTCAAAGATACCGGGTATTAAGGTGAATTTAGGAGATATACATATAAATATGGTTTTTTTTGATATGTCTGAAACAGGATATGATAGTAATAAATTAGTAGAGGAATTTTATAAAAAGGGAATTAAAATAAATCCGGAAGAAAATGGAAAAATGAGATTTGTTACTAATTACTGGGTAAGTAAAGAAGATATACCTTATGTGGTAAAAACCCTAAGAGAAATAATTCTATGATATAAAAGACTGTAAATTTTTACAGTCTTTTAGTATTAAATTTTTTAAATTATATCTCGAATTTGAATTAAACAGTAAAATATTGTGGTAAAATAAGAAAAATGAGACTTTTAATGTTGATATGAGGTATTTTATGAAGGGTAAATTTTTGTGGATATGGATAACACTTATAATGATTGTAATATTGGTTATATTTAATGTTTCATTATATAGTAAAGAGAAAATGGTTACAAAGAGCATAAATTCATATATAAAGGCTTGGGAAAAAAATGATTATAAGCTTATGTACAGTGAAATAGATAAGGAAAGTAGAGATGATATCAAAGAAACAGATTTTATAAATCGCTATAATAATATCTACAGCGGAATAGGAGCAAAAAATATAGATATAACCATTAATTCAAATAATAATATAAAGTATGGGCATGGAAATGCAGTGGTTCCTATTAAAGTAAATATGGATACAATAGCAGGAAAATTAAATTTTACAAATACCATAACTCTAAAAAAAGAAAATGATAATGGGAGAAATGATTGGAAAGTAGTATGGAGTTCTAAAACTATATTCCCGGATTTAACTCAGGGAGATAAAGTTAGAATAGATACAGTGGATGGAAAAAGGGGTAGTATTAAAGATAGAAATGGCAATATTATAGCAGAAGATGGATATGTGGCACAGGTTGGTATTGTTCCGGAAGATCTTGGGAAAAGAGCAGAAACATACCAAAAAAACATAGCCAGTATTCTGGCAATTTCAGAGGAAGACATACATAAGAAGTTATCAGCTTCTTATGTAAAGCCTTATATGTTTGTTCCAATAAAAGTTATACCATCAGATGATGAAAGGTTAAATATACTTAAAGAAATTCCAGGGATATCCATAATGGATAAAAAGGCAAGAATATATCCCTTGAAAAATGCTGCAGCACATTTGTCAGGATATGTGCAGACTGTGACTGAAGATGATATAAAAGCAAATAAAAGTTATAATGAGGGAGACGTAATAGGAAAAACAGGATTGGAAAAGATATATGAAAATACTTTAAGGGCACAAAATGGTTATGAAATCTATATTATAGATAAAAATAATAACAAAAAAAAGGTACTTATTAAACATGAGGTACATAATGGGAAAGACATTAAACTCACCATAGACTCTAAAATTCAAAGTTTACTTTATGATAAATTAAAAGATGATGCAGCCATGGCAGTTAGCATGAATCCTAAAACTGGTGAAGTTCTATCTCTTGTGAGCACTCCCTCTTTTGATCCTAATGATTTTGTAATGGGAATGTCTGAGGATATGTGGAATAGTTTGAATGAGGACAGCAGGCGTCCTTTCTATAATCGCTTTCAAAGCAATGTGGTACCTGGTTCTGTCTTTAAACCAGTAGCGGCAGCTATAGCTTTAAAAAACAATAAACTTGATCCAGAGACCTCTAAAAATATTTCAGGACTTAAATGGCAAAAAGACAGCAGCTGGGGAGCATATTATGTAACCAGAGTAGAGGATTATGGCCAGCCGAGTAACCTTTTAAATGCCCTTGTTTATTCAGATAATATATATTTTGCAGAGGCCGCACTTGATATTGGAAAAGATACTATGGAAACTGAACTTAAAAATTTTGGACTTGGAGAAAAGCTGCCTTTTGAATATGGTTTGTCAAAATCCCAATTGTCCTCAGACGGAACTATAAAAAATGATATACAGTTGGCAGATAGCGGCTATGGACAGGGAGAAATACTATTAAATCCTGTACACTTAATGGCTATTTATGATTCTTTTGTAAATGAGGGCAGCATTGTAGCGCCATATCTTTTATATAGAGATGATAAAAAAATGGATATATGGAAGAAAAATGTATATCCGAAAGAAGTTGCAGATATTATTTTAAAAGATTTGATACAAGTAGTTTCAAATCCCAGGGGAACTGCACATGAGGCGTATATACCTGGAGAAACTTTAGCCGGGAAAACAGGTACTGCAGAAATAAAAAGTTCCCAGCAGGATACCACGGGGACGGAAGTAGGATGGTTTGCTGCAGTAAGTGCAGATAATCCGAATTTTCTGGTGCTGGCTATGGTGGAAGATGCCAAAGATAAGGGTGGAAGTCATTATGTAGTTCCAATAGTAAAAGAAATTTTTCAGGAAAAATAAATTTGGAGGGATATATAGATATGTTGGATGTTAAGAAGATATCAGAAATGGAAAAGGAAATTAGAGGAAGAAACTTAGAACTAAAAGATTTTAAAAAGGAAAACACTGCATTAGTTGTAGTAGATATGGTTAATGGATTTGTACATGAAGGACTTTTGGCTTCACCTAGAATTAAAAGCATAATAAAAAATATAGCTGATTTAAATAAAAATACCCAGGGTTATAAGAAGATATTTTTCTTAGATGAGCATGGAGAAGATTCTGTAGAATATAAAACTCATGGAACCCACTGCAAAAGGGGAACAACAGAATGTGAACTTATACCAGAATTAAAAGAAAGTTGTACAGATTATAATAACATAATTATGATACCTAAAAATAGTACTAATGGTTTTCATGCATCTTTGTTCAAAAAATGGATGGAGGAAAATGAAGATACTATTGAAAGCTACATAGTAGTGGGTTGTGAGGCAGATATCTGTGTCATAAATTTTGTAGTTACACTAAAGACGTATTTTAATGAGAAGAATATGGATAAAAGGATAATAGTTCCTGAAAATTCTGTAGAAACTTATGATATGGGAAGCCATGATGGAGATTTAATGAAGCTCATATCCCTGTACAATATGAAAATGAATGGCATAGAGATAGTAGATAACATAATTATTTAACAATTTAAATTTCGGTGGGCAGCCTGTAAAATGTAAGACAATTGGGCTGATTCTTTTATTTAAGTACAAATAATTGTAAACAAAATTTTAAATTTTATTTTTAAATATGTGGAAGAAGACAGCCAATAATGGTATAATTATAATATTGCATAAAGAACTTAAGCATTAATTAGTAGATTTTAATTGACAAACTTCTGATTTTAATCATGTAATTTTGCTTTGAAAGGAACTGCTTATGGATAGAGGAAAAGAGTACAAAATTATAACTGATTTTACAGTGATAGTTAAACTTATGAAAAAGAAACTGTTTTGTGCGGATAAGGAAAATATTTTAAATTTAGGAGTATCATCTCTTATCATATTAAATGAGGTGGAAGAAGGTATGCCTAAAACTTTGAAGGAAATAACTGAAAAGTCAGGGTTACCTAATAGTACAGCTTCTGTAATTATAGATAGACTATCCCAAAGGGGTTTTGTACATAGAAAAAGAGATATAAATGATAGAAGGAAGATATTAATATATTTAACAGGAGAAGGACGTAAATTACTGGATAATTTAAACAGTAAAGGATTATCCTATTGTATAAAGATATTGAAATCTGCCAGTGATGAAGAAATAGATATAATTTTAAGAGGGTTAAGGGTTTTAAAAGAAGTAATGGAAAAAGATATTGTTTAGAGATGCGGTAGTCTCTATTAAAACAATAAAGGGGGATACTCAGTGAATGTAAAGAAGATTGGGTGTTTGCTTTTAGCTATTTTATGTTTAAATTTCGGTATTTTAAATAAGGCTGAAGCGGCAATTACACCAGAACGCATAGGTGGTTTTACTAGATATGACACTTCTGTTTTAATCTGTAAAAATGGATGGCAGCAAAATTCGGATTATGCAGTTATAGTTAGTGGACAAGACTTCCAGGGTGCACTGTGTGCAATACCTCTTGCTAAGAAATATAAAGCACCTGTTTTATTAACATCAAAAGATAAATCAGATAACCCACTGCAATGGATCAATCTAAACAAAGAACTTTATAGATTAAAAGTAAAAAAAGTATTTTTAATAGGGGGAGAGGATTCCATATCATCGGCTATAGAGCATGAATTTATGGATAAGCAAATTGAAACCACAAGGATAGACGGAAAAGATAAATATGATATTTCCTTTAAAATAGCTGAAATGGTGGGTATGGGAAATGGAATAGTAATGGTAAATGAAAAAAATTATTCAGATTCTATTACTATGTCTTCTGTTGCAGCCTCCATGGGAATGCCTTTAATATTAGTACCTAATGTAATTGACAGTGCTTTTCAAAAAGATATTGAAAATATCAGCAAATATGTGTCCAAGGCTTATGTAGTTGGGGACAGTAGTTTAATAAGTGATGATATTATGAATAAATTTAGTAGTTCAGATAGAATTTTAGGAAAAGATGATTATGAGGTAAGTGTAAATGTACTTGAAAAGTTTAAAAATTATATAAATTATGATACAGTTTATCTGTCAAGTGAAAATGATTTAGCAGATGGATTGATAGGTTCTGTAATGGCAGCTTTGACTTCGTCCCCTATTATATTGATAAAAGACAAGTATGACAGTAGAATTCAAGATTATCTGAGAAATAAAATGAATTTAATAAGGAAAATAAAGGTGTTGGGGGGACAAGGGGTTATAAGTGATTCTACCCTAGAAAGTATACTGCTTGTATCTAAAAATCAGATTATAAACAATAGTATATTGAATACTTCTATGAATGAACAAGAAGTAAATTCCATAGGAAAAGTTGTTGAACATTCAGAGTATAAACAGTCAGATGAACCAACTAAAGCAATCCAGGAACAGGATAAACATATAATGTCACTTGTAAATAATTCTAAAATAAACTTAACTAATAGGGATAGTACATATGAAGAAAAATATTTGGGAAATATAAAAAAAGATGTGACGATACAAGTTGCAGATATGGATATACAGACTAAAGGTTGGATAACTGTGGATAATTCAGGAATTAAGGAAGTTGTAAAAATACCTGACATAGTAAGACCTTATCTTCCAGAAGAAGTTAAAGAAAAACAATATATAATCATGGATCCTTTAGCTATAATAAATAATGGGGATAGCAGCAAGCCTAACTTTAAAGATATGACAAGTTTTGAAAATAATTTTCAACCTGAATTTGAGAATTTCTTAAAAAAACATTCACAGGAATGGAATTCAGGGTTTGATTTTGTAACTTATAAGGGATTAATGAGAATGGATACTGATACAGGAGTAAAGTATGCCAAAACCTATAATTTGAAGATTACAGATGTTACTTTTAAATCAATATTGGATCATACTGAAAAAAATTTCCTGCAGGATAAGGATTTTATAACCTTTATAAAACAGTTGTTAAGTACATGTATAGATCTCTCTAAAGATGAGAATAAAGATATACAGAAAAGACAGTTGGAGAATACCTTTAATCTTATGTACTCACATCATGAGGCAGCTGCAGATAATATAAAAAACTTCATAAATGCTATAAAATATACAAATATAGTTGGAAATAATGGTGTAGATATAACTTATAATATATGTGATGGATATATTGTAGGGGAAAGTGGAACTGTGGATTTGAATACAGATATTGTTAAATGTATATCAACTATAAATAGCATAATTGAAAAAGGAGAAAAGATAACAGCAGACAATATGAGAAATGCTTTAGAGACAGGATTTAATTTTAGTATGGAAAGTTATAATAGAAACAGTAATTTAGAAATTAGTTTACCAGAAGTTACAAAAGCCAATTCTGTAGACTATAATGAACTTGCAAAAATATATAATAATAAAAAGAAATAAGTGGTAATTTCTATTGAATTTGGGGATCGCTTCATTTGGAGATACCTAGGGAAAAGGATGTGCAGCTCAATATTCTATTATTTATATTGAATGTATATCCTTTTTATATAATATTTTTTAAAAGTGTATATATATTTTTTTAAAAAGTGTATAATTTAACTTAAAATTAGGAGGAATACATATGAAAATCAAATCTAAATTCGGAGCCATAAGTTCAGCTGAAAAATTAAAATTAAATTATAATTTTAGAAGTATTTTTATAATATTTTCACTAATGTTTTTTATATTTGGTTTCACAACTAGAGTACATGCTGAAGATTCCCAGACTTTAAACGAAATTAGGAATATAATTAAAAACAATTACATAAAAGATGTACCTGACAGTGTATTGGACAAACCTACCATAGATGAAATATTAAAGGGACTTGATGATCCCTATAGCCAATACTTTTCTGCAGAGGAAGAAGAAGATTTCTTGAATCAGATAGATAATAAGGTATGCGGAATAGGAATAGAAATGAATAAAGTTTCTCAAGGGGCTCAGGTAGTTTCTGTAATTAAAGATTCTCCCGCAGAAAATTCAGGGTTAAAAGAAGGAGACATTATAATTTCTGTGGATTCAAATTCAATTAGTAATTTAAGTATGGATGAAATAGGAAAATGTATACGGGGGGAAGAAGGCACTAAAGTAAATCTTGTAGTGCAAAGAGGAAATGAAGTATTGAATTTTAATATACAGAGGGCAGAATTACAGTTGTCTACAGTAGTGGGAATAATGTTAGATAATAGTACAGCATATATATATATATCTTCTTTTGGAGAAAATACCTCTCAAAAATTAGATGAGGTATTAGGAGAACTCAGTGTAAAAAATCCAGAGAGTTATATAGTAGACTTAAGAAATAATGGGGGAGGATATATGTATTCCGCCGTTGATATAGCAGGAAATTTTATAGGAAATAATCTGGCTCTAATAGTTGATGACAAGCATGGCAATAAAATAGGATATTTAACAGGAGGACATAAAATAGTTATAGATAAGCCTGTCATATTTTTGACCAATGGCAATACTGCAAGTGCTTCTGAGATATTGGCTGCTGCAGTTAAGGATTATAAAAAAGCATTTTTTATAGGTAGTGTTACTTATGGAAAAGGAGTAGCACAGCAAATATTCTCACTTTCCAATAGAAGCGCATTAAAATTGACTACGGAAGAATTTTATTCACCTCTTGGGAACACAATACAAAAAGTAGGAGTAAAACCTGACCTAGATACAGGTGATTTAGACGCTTTAAAAGCAGCAGAGCTGTTATCAGGAAAGTGCAGGAATAACACGGATAAGACAGGATTTTTAAAAATTACATTAGATGATAGAGAGTTCAATATAGATTTAAATATGGCTAAAAAAGAAGAATATTGGGCAACTTTTAAATATATAATAGAACATGTATCAAAGTCTAAAGTTTATATGGGAACTAAAGATGGATGGACTAATGTTCCAGATAAGTATTTTAGTAATATATATAATTTTTTTTATTCTGATTACAAGTTATTGGATACTTTAAACAATGTACCGGAAGACAAGGAATTTACTGTAACTTTCAATCAGGAAATAAATTTTGATTTAAGCAGCAATATAACTATGGAGATTATAAATAGTGATACAGGTAAAAGAATAGCTTTTGATATAAATATGATAAAGGGCAATAAAGCGGTTCTTACTCCTAAAGAAAAACTAGATAAAGGACAAACTTATTATATAAAAATTAAAAATGTGATAAAACCTATTATTGTAAAAAAATAGGGAGGCAAAACATGGAGACCACACATCAGTTTCTCTCATTAAGTTATACAGTAGTTAGAAAAAATAAAAAAAATATAAGTATCAAAATTGATGAAAAGGGAAAAGTAATTATAAATGCTCCCTACTACATAAACTACAAGTCCATAGAAGAAGTTGTAAAAAATAAGATGCCCTGGATACTGAAAAATGTGAATATAGTAAAAGAAAGAATACAGGATGTAAAATTTAGAGATATATCACAGGGGAAAAAAATATTATGGCTTGGAAGATATCTGAATATTAAAAAATATATAGTGGATTCGGGAAAATATTATATCAGAATTTGTAAAGATAATTTTCAGATTTTTGGAAGTGAAATTTTATTGGAGGATGAAGCAAAGGTTAAAGATATTATATATAAATTTTATAGAAAAAAAGCTGAATTGATTTTTAAGCATAAAGTGGATGTATACAGTAAAAAATTAAGAGTATCTCCTCAAAATATAACTGTCAGATGTCAAAAAACTTTATGGGGCAGTTGTTATTCAAATGGGAATATAAACCTCAACTGCAGACTTTTAATGTCACCTGTTGAGATAATAGAATATATAGTTGTACACGAATTATGTCATTTGGTGTATATGAATCATTCTAAAGATTATTGGAAGTTGGTGGAGTCCCAAATACCTGATTATGCAGTTCGAAGGGAATGGCTTAAAGATAACGGATATATACTTGTTTTTCCAAAAAAGCTTTGAAAATGGAATATATGAATAATTAATCCATATATATACATATAGTGAGATAGTGGTTTAATTCCAATGTTGCCCTTGATAACATGCTTATATTCTTAAGGAGAGAGAATAATCAGGGTTTTAAGCATATGGATAATTAATTCTAGGGTTCAGCTGGAGATAGCCGTTTTTTACGGCCAGCATCCACTGAACTTCTGAATTATTTTATATTGTAATTATGAGAGGAAAGGTAATATGGCATTTCGATCCTTATTTTTAATTGCTCTGGCACTTTCTTTGGATGCCTTTAGTGTGGCTATATCTGTAGGTTTAAATAATGCAATAAGAAGAAATAAAAAGATACAGTTTGTAATATCTTTTGCATTTTTTCAGTTTTTCTTTGCCCTGTTAGGCTCCTATGGAGGCTTTTTATTCAATAAATATATTGCTTCCATTCCAGCCATAGTTGGAGGGGCAGTAGTATCAATTGTAGGTATACTTATGCTCAAGGAAGGATTTGAAAGTAAAAAACATCATACACTTGTAAAGCCTGGAATGGTTATTATACTTGGGATTTCTGTAAGTATTGATGCTTTAGTAATTGGGTTTACCACTTTAAACAATATGAGAAATACTCTGGATATATTATATCATACCTTATTTATAGGTATGGTAACTCTCGTATTAACTTCTTGTGCTTTTATTATCTCAAGGTATCTTAGAAAAATATATGCTGTAAGTAAGTATGCAGATTATATAGGAGGTATAATACTTATTATATTTGGTATAAAAATGATGCTCTTTTAAGTGGAATTTGGGGTGGTTTTATGGATATGGAGAAGTACTTAAGAAAATATGGAATGAAAGTTACACAAGCCAGATTGAATATCTTGGATATATTATATAAAAGTGAAAGTGCAATAAGTGTGGAAGATTTATTTCAAGAGTATAAAAAGAAGAATATGAATGTGAATTTATCCACGATTTATAGAACTTTAGAGTTATTTCAAAATAAGAAAATTATAAGAAAGTTTGATTTGGGTAAAGGAAGATACAGCTATGCGGTAATAAAAAGAGACCATAAGCATATATTGCAATGTAAGGTGTGTGAAAAACAAGTAGAGATAGATTGTCCCATGCAGCAAATAGAGGAAATAATAAAAAGCAAAACGGATTTTGTACTTGTAGATGAAAAATTGGATTTTAAAATAAGCGGTATATGTAAAGATTGCAGAAATAAAAAATTGAAATCACAATAATGCAGAAAAAAATTACTGTGAAGGTACTTCTGCGGAATATACTTTTTTTATTTTCCAGATACCATTAGTGTTTTTTTCTAAAAATACGGTGTATTCTACTTTTTGATGAGGTGTTTTACTGGATATACCTTTGATTTTCATAAAAGCATCCTTACCATTTGAAAAAGATAGAGTTGAATTTTCTATATTATATATCTTGTATTTATTAAAAATTCCTGTGGTAAAGTAATTTTCAACTGCATAGTTGATATCTATACACTTTTTTGATATATATATGCTTTTTGCTATTATAACAGTCAATAAAATAACTGTTATAGAAAATATAAATTTTTTCATGAGATTCCTCCATAATAATGTAAAAAGTATTCTTTATAATTATAATAACTATTTTTTTATTGTAAGTAAATAGGTAATTTGGCATTTTTTATTACAAAGTATAAATTGCTTCCCCAAAATTAATTTGTAGTAACCTAGCTAAAATGTTTTAATTTATATCTTAAATATGATATGCTTAAAAAAGAAATTTAATATATAAAATTTTATTGAGGTGGAGCAATGAGACTAGAGTTCATAAATAGAGTTAAGGATCGAAATGTGCTTGGCAAAAGCATACTGACATGTGATGGACAAGTTTTATTAAAGGCAGGAGTAGAATTAACCAATAATTATATAAATAAATTGAAGGAATTAGGTGTATTCTATTTATATGTGGAAGATGAAAGATTGGAAGATGTAGATATAGAAGATGAAAAATTATTGGAATTAAAGCAGGAATCAATGAAAAGTATGTCAAATATAATGAGTAATTTGTATAGTTGTAATGAAAAAGAATTGAGAAAATCTCTTGTGGGTATAGAAGGTATGATAAATTACATAATTGAGCTTGGAGATGTAAATAAAAGCCTTTATGATATACAAACCTATGATAATTATACATTTATTCACTCAATAGATACTTGTATTATGGCTTCTTTTCTGGGTGTTTCAGCAGGATATGACAAATGGCAATTAAGAGAAATAGGCATAGGTGCTTCCTTACATGATATAGGAAAAACAAAAATTCCTTTAGAAATATTAAATAAAAAAACTAAGCTTACTGATGAAGAATTTAATGAGATAAAGAATCATCCTCTGTATGGGGCTAAAATTTTGAAAAAAAATGTTATAATTTCAGATGTCATAATTAAAATAGTAGAGCAACACCATGAAAGAATAGATGGAAGGGGATATCCTTATGGACTTGAAGGCAAACAAATAACAAATTATGCAAAACTGGTTTGTATATGTGATGTATATGATGCGGTAAGCAACGACAGATGCTATAGGAAAAAATTTAGTCCAAATGATGCCTATGAGCTTATACTTTCAGGAAGTGGAAGTAACTTTGATCAGGAACTAGTATGTAATTTTAAGAATACTTTCGCTATATATCCTCTGGGATGTGGAGTTAGATTATCAAATAAAATTACGGGTTATGTTGTAAGACAAAATAAAGGATTTCCAGACAGACCAATAGTAAGAGTGCTTTTTGATGTAGATACGGGAAAACCCATACCAGCTTATGATTTGGATTTATTACAGATGCCTAATGTGGTTATAACGGGATTGATCTGATAAAAGCCAATAAAAATTTTGTATAATATGAATTGGATATAATTATATGCTTTCAGGGAGAGAAAAATGAATTCTTACATTAATAATTTGATAGAGCTATTATATAAGGCTTATAATTTGAAGATTATAGAGATAGAAGAAAATAAGGCATTGTACAGTAAGTGGGCATTATGGACAGAAGAGAATAATATTATAAAAGTCATAATTTTTCCTTCAAATGAAGGTCACAAATATGGTAACACAAAATCGATTATATCAAAATTGGAGGAGTTATTTGAATATAGAACTCTGCAAATCATACAAATAGTTCTGGATGAAAAAATAGGTTCATCTGAAGAATATGCTGATAATTATAAATTGGGTCATGAAGTAGATATATCTTATGAATTAATCTTCATTAATCCACACTCAAATAGACTGATGTATTATACAGAAGGAGCAAGAGAACTTGCCAATAAAGTATCACAGGGTATGATTTATATGGAGAATTCTAAAAATGTCTCCAGTGAAAAAAAGGTAAAAGAGGGAATTGTTACTTATGTGATTATAGCACTGAACGTATTGGTATATATAGTGACTTCATATTTATCTGGTAGTATAATAGATAGTAATTTAAATGTGTTGATATTTATGGGAGCCAAGGTTAATTACCTTATAGCTGGTGGCCAGTATTATAGGTTATTTACCTGTATGTTTTTACATGCAGGCATATTACATTTAGGAGTAAATATGTATTCACTTTACATGATGGGGACTTTTATTGAAAAAATATATGGAAGGTTTAAATACATAATTATATATATTGTTTCTGGACTGTTTTCGTCTATATTAAGTTATATGTTTTCATACTCTGTTTCGGTAGGAGCTTCAGGAGCAATATTTGGGCTTTTGGGGGCATCTTTGATATTTGCCCTTAAAATGAAACATTCTGTGGCAAAAGATTTTATTATAAATATAGCAGCTATAATTGTGATGAACCTTATAATAGGATTTTCCGTAGCAAATGTGGATAATTTCGGACATATAGGGGGCCTTGTAGGAGGCATATTTGTTACTTATGTATTGCATAATACCTCAAAGGCATAAATTGCATAGTTCCATTTAAACCTATAAGTCACTTGATTACGGTATGTAAGCTTTTAAGTACAGCAGCTTACATACCGGATGCAGATTCTAAATCTATTTTGATACTAATTTTAAATTATCCAGATCTTTTGAAAATAATGTTTCTTTTTCTATAAGTAATTCAGTTATCATTTTTAGATATGGTCTGTTTTCAATTATTATATTTTTTGTGTGATAATATAGGGAATCAATTAGTTTTTTACATTCTTCAATAATTTTATCTTGGTTTATATTTAGTTTCATTAATTCCTGCATATTTAAAAGTCCCAGACTTTCTCCCATGCCATACTGGGTTATCATATTGAAAGCTATATGTGTACTCCGCTGTAGATCGTTGTGGGCACCGGTGGTTATATAGTTGGAACCAAATATGACTTCTTCGGCAGCTCTTCCTCCTAAAAGTATCATTATTCTCTTTTTTAAATAATCTTTATTTTCATAAAGCTTGTCCTCTGGTATGCTTAAAGTATAGCCTCCCACTCCATTGGTACTTGGAATAATTGTTACTTTAGATATTTTTTCATTTGGAAGTACATTTAAGGATACTAAAGCATGGCCAACTTCATGATATGCAGTTATTTTTTTATCCATATCGTTTATATAATCTCTATTTTTCTTTTCATATCCTGCCAAAATTATGGAAAAGGCTTTATCCATATGAATGTCTTCAATAGCTGTACTATTTTCCTTACAGGCTATTATCGCAGCCTCATTTACTAAATTTTCAATTTTTGCCCCTGAAAAATAAGAGGTTTTCTGTGCCCATTCATGTAAGTTTATATTGCCTACAGGTTTATTGTTTAGGTGAAGAGCTATAATTTTTTTTCTTGAAGAAATATCTGGAAGCGTTATCTCTATATGTCTATCAAATCTTCCAGGTCTTAAAAGTGCAGGATCCAGCATATCTAATCTATTAGTTGCACCTATTACTACAATCCCTTCTTTTTCATTGAATCCAGACATTTCTGTAAGCAGGGCATTTAAAGTCTGGTCCCTTTCATCAGAACCACCAGAAGAATTAGTTCCATCCCTTTTTTTACCAATGGCATCTATTTCATCTATAAATATAACCGCTTTTCCAGTACTGTTATTTCTAGCCTTTTTAAATAACTGTCTTATACGACTGGCTCCTACTCCCACATATATCTGTATGAAATCCGAACCTGAAACTGCATAAAAGGGAACATTTGCTTCTCCAGCAACTGCTCTGGCAAGAAGAGTTTTCCCTGTTCCAGGTTGTCCGTATAACATTATACCCTTTGGCATTCTTGCTCCATAGGATGTATATTTTTCAGGATTTTTTAAAAAATCTACTATATCTTTTACACTTTCTTTTGCTTCTTCATTTCCTGCTACATTTTCAAAAGTATAATCAAAGTCTTTTACAGCAGTAGTTTCCAAAGAATCAATGGCCAATGATTTTTTAGAAATTTTTTCAGAACTTTTAATCCCCATAAATATAATTGATATAACAGAAAGAAGCATCAAGGTGCCAGGATATATCTGTTTACTGTCTGCAGGGTAGTCTTCAGATACAAGTATATTTTTTTCTAATAGTGTCTGTTTAATATCAGGTGTTCTGGGATTATCTGTTTCATATACACTGCCATCTTTTAATTTTATTCTTATCTTGGGGTTGTCTGTAATGTAAACTGTTGAAATTCTTTTATCCAATAAGTCTTTCTGAAATAAAGTGTAGGATTTGTAATCCATAGAATTATTTTTATAATTTATGAATATTAGAAAAATGAGAGACAATATAAAAGTAAAAATGGGTATTAAAATAAATTTATTTTTTATACTTTTTATTAGGTTTTTCATAAGCATCCCCTCCCGGAATAGATGAATTAATTTATAATATAAAAAATACCTATAATTCAATAATTTAACATATATTTTTACAAAAATGAATAAACTCTATTAATATTTTGCTATAATAATGATATTATAATATTTTTCTTTATTAGTCTAATAAAAATCATAAATTTTTCTAAAGTAACTTGTGGCAAAAGGTGAAAGATTTGAAGTACTAAGGAAGGTTCTACCTCGACTTTTGTGAAATCGCTAAATTTTTCAAAATACTATTGTAAAA
>ENA-UOOI01001358-UOOI01001358.1-fermentation-metagenome-genome-assembly--contig:-NODE-1358-length-25972-cov-9.656596_pt1 | contig 25972 bp, 21 predicted proteins | sample MGYA00245779_ERZ724027 | MGnify/ENA primary metagenome ERZ724027 (study PRJEB28704, sample SAMN03018318) | fermentation metagenome | biome: anthropogenic terrestrial biome; feature: soil; material...
TATGAAGATGGGGTACCTGTTGATATGAATTTTCAGGTAGTGTTGATCTGGTAATATGACAACCGGTAGAGTATCTTTGCCGATCTCTCATGCAAAATGTTTACCTTTGGGTATGGATAAAAATGTTATAAAAGTTCATTTATCATGGTAAAAAAACGGGTTGTTGTCTTTCTTGTACCTTTGTTGGCCGCGGGAATTCTTCTCGGAGGATATTCCTGTACATCACCATCGGAAGATTATGTTACGGAACAGGAGTTGCGCTCAATCATCCGGGAAGAATTGAGGGGTTACCTAACACAGGAACAAATTATACAGCTTATTAGCAACTCAATTCCTCCAAACGTAAGTGAAGAGCGTATCCGTCAAATAATTACCGAAGAATTAAAAGGAGCGTTGACTCCTGCACAAATTGATCAGATTATTCAGGCGGTTGGACAAGGGCTTACAGAAGCACAGATTCGGGAGATTATTAAGCAGGAGGTGGAAAAAGCCGCTACAGGTTGGAAAATCGTAAACATCAACGTAAAGAAAGAGGATTGGAAATGGAACGACGAAGTCGCACAATATGAAGTCTTCTTTAACTTTCCGGAACTAACAGAATTTATTTATGAGGATGGAGCAACCATCGGTTATGTTTTTATCGGGACTCAGGGTGTTGACGAAGTTCAAAAACCCCTTCCTTTTGTGAATACCTATTCTACCGAAATAGATGAAACAGGTAATCCAATAGCGACGTTTACAGAAACCATCAGCTATGACGTTCAATATAAAGATAACGGTAAAAGTACTGTTGCATTTATCATAAAAGACTCGCAATTGGCGAAAGACCTGGATGCACCGCAGAACTACAATTTTAGAATTGTATTGATCTGGTAACTGACACAAAGAACCAATAAAGAGGCCGTTGAAGTAATCTTTACCGGCCTTTGTTTTTTTTAACTTTCTCCTTCATACAAAATGCTTACTTTTGGAAATTGATACTAAAACTGCGCTTCCTCATGAGTTTGGGCTATCTACATGAAAAGAACCCAACTCCGACAAAAACGTTGTTTTCCATCCCTTACTCATCATCCCCTCCTTTCTTCTTCGCTTTCTTTTGCAACGCTTTAATCGTATCCAAATAAGCCTGCTCCACGGGCGAAATTGTTTTCACCTGGTACTTCCTGTATTCCACTTTGGCTTTATCCATCGCTTGCTGGTGGCTAATTTGTCCGGCATCCGTTAAAAGTTTTTCGCCGGTTGAAGAGAGGATATTATCCAACTGTGTAACATAGTCCGACATATACATCGCGTTTCGACGCATAGCTTGAATTTCAGCGAAATCGAAATATCCGGAAACCAAATTGTTCAATATTTTAAGTTCATCGGCTGTAAGATAGTTTTTGGCAACCGTTATATCTTTTCCTGTGGGCAATTCGCCGGAAAATGTAGTTAAGCCCATAAATGGTTTATCGGCATCAGCCCGCTTGTAAATAACTTCGGCTGCTGTATGTCCATGTGCTGCAAAGTGAAGTTTGTTCTGTACGATTTTGAAAAATTGGATAGATATATCGGATTTCGGGTCGTAATCTACACTTGTAGCATAAAGGTCGAGTACCTGACGGTAAAGCACTTTCTCAGAAGAACGAATATCACGGATACGGTCGAGCAGCTCTTTCCAATAACTTCCACCACCTAATTGTTTCAGGCGTTCGTCATCCATCGTAAATCCTTTTATAATATACTCTTTCAGGCGTTCCGTTGCCCAGCGGCGAAAGTGAGTAGCGACAATAGATTTGATACGGTAACCTAATGAAATAATCATGTCCAAACTATAATAGGTTACATTGTAATTCTTTCCATCGTTGGCAGTTGTTCGGAATTTCCGAACAACTGAATTTTCGTCCAGTTCACCTTCTTCAAATATATGCTTAATATGCTCGCTTACATTTGATTTACTAGTTTGATAGAGTTCTACTAACTGAGCCTGCGTGAGCCATACAGTCTCGTGTTCCATCTTCACCTCAATGCGGGTGTTCCCGTCTTCGGTTTGATAGATAACGATATTCCCTTGATTATCACTCATAGCTTCCTCTAGTTTTTTGCTTTTCAACTAATACAATTTTAATCCGATTAATAGGTTTCATCGTTTTTATTTATTGATTTTAAACGCAAATATATTGATTTTTATCGACAGCTTCCATGTTCAAAACCAGTACCTTTCCAACATATTACAAAAAAGACATTCTTGGGCATATTTTCTCACCTCTTCCTCCCTCTATTTTTCTGCTGAACAATAGATAATTCGTTTCGGCAGTATGGTGGCTTTTGCGGTCATGCGGTAGGCTTTTGCATCCCCAAGGGATGGATCAATGTCTATCCCGGCAGAGAACTGGGCGATTTCAGCTTTCATTATTACATTTGGTGACATAAAAACCGTGTTGGAGTAATCTTTACCGGCCTTTGTTTTTTTTAACTATCTCCTTCATACAAAATGCTCCCATATCACTACTGACCGAATAAAATTTCAAAAAAAAAGGGCTACTCCCTGATGGTTTCGCCCCGATGTTTTACTTTTGTATTTGCAGTAACAAAATAAAACATGGGTAAAGATAGCGAAAAAAATTTAGTCGGACAGCCGATTTTCAATCAGATATTGCTAATTTATTCTTTGAAAAATACACACTAAAGTATATCTTCAACCAATTCTCTCATACATCTATCTGCCAAACAACTCCTTAGTAGAGGGAACGAATATTACATTTAGTTCTGGATCGGATGGTGTTTGGCGACGTTGTCCGATCTTCTTTTTTTATTTATCTTATCCTGAATCTTCCATATTCATCTGTTTTTAAGTGTTTATATTCATATTTAGAAATAGATTCTCTTTATCTTGTAGTTACCCTGTACGTTTCCACTCTCCTGATCAACCTTGATACGGAAAGAGAAAGTAAGTCCGTTGAGCACATCGGCAAGATCATCTTTCAAATCGACTTTTCCGGTACATCTTTGATTTCCAAGTCCTTCATCAAACAGAATTTTCTCACCGTAATAGCGTGAAAGTTTGGTCATCAACACATCCAAGCGCTCATCTTCCACATAAATCATGCCTTGCATCCACGAAATGTATCTTTCCACATCCACATGCTTAACGGATGCTTGACCTGCCTTGTAATCACAGAGTTGAGACGGAACTAAATCTATTTTTCCTGCATGATGATTAGGTGTAATTTGCACAGCTCCGGATGCCAATACAACTTGGGTTTCCGCATCTTCCTCGTAAGCCTGTACATTGAATCGTGTTCCCGTTACCCGAATTGCAATTTCATTTGTTCTTACAATGAAGGGTTGTTTTTGATTATGAGCAACATCTAAGAAAATTTCGCCATCCACATAGATTTCACGGGTATTGCCCGCGAAACGATTGGGATAAATCACTTTTGTGCCTGAATTTACATGTAAAGTTGTTGCGTCAGATAAAACCAGTTTCGAGCGTTTTCCTTTTGGTACAACTAACCGGCTATACTCCATGGTGTTCACTTCCGCAAGCGATTTGCCGGTAACCCGGACGCTGTCGGCATGGTACGAAATGTGGGCCTCCTTTTCTTCAATCGTGATCAATCGGTCGGCAGAAACGTAAAGCTGTATCTCTTCCGAAACGGAATCAACGGCAAACGAACTTGTTTTCACGAAATCCAACAATTGGGAATCCTGTTTTTCAAAAGGTTTAAAAAAATGGTTGACCGCCAACAGGAGCAAAACGGACGCCGCTCCTGAAAGCCAATAGTACAATGTCCTGCGCTTCCTTTGCTTGGCGATGCGGTGGCGGAAACGATCATGACTGCTGTCTATTTGTTGAGGTGTGAGGGGATAATCGTTCAAACGAATCTGTGTTTTATAAAGTTCCTTGGCATGATCGATGGCAGGTGTCAAATCAGGAAGCGTACTCATTACGTCTGCCCAATACGCATTGTCCTCCTCCGATTGAAAGAGATTCCATCTCAAGAAATCATCATCTTTGAGAAAGTCAACTGCTTTGTATCCCTGATATTTATTCATGTGCATCTATTATTCGTTCTATGGTTGTTATGACAGATACGAATGACTTGCCTTTTTGTGAGTATTTTTTAGGGCAATTCAATTAATATAAATTAAATTCCATGAATTTCAAGACAAAGGCGGGATATTACCTCAAAAACACAAATAAAATCAAAGTTAGTTGTCCGAACCCACCCCGGGTTGATCCCGATGGATATTGCGAACTTCAAAACATTATTATTCTCCAAAAAACACCATTCGCCACAGCTACCCTCCCGATGTCCCGATGACTATCGAAACCGAAACAGGCAGAGATTTAGGGATACAGAAATCAACCATACAACATCGCAACAAACACCACCATCGGCAACACTTTATTCTCCTTTCTTATTTTGATGATTGCCTGCGACACCAACTTGCGTATGGAAACTTCGGATCTGTTCATCATTCCTGAAATCTCCGAATACTCCAGACCCTAAATATTGCCGAGATAGAGTGCTTCTTTTTGCAAGGGAGAGAGTACGGACAACAGTTTTTCAATCTTCTGCTCTATGATTATCCGGTCTTCCTCTTCGATAATCTCGTCCAACACGGTGGTTTTGATAGAAAAGGCTAGTACTTCTTCATTAATATCTTCAGTCTTGGAAAATGATTTGGATTTAAAAAGGTCGTACAGTCGATTTTTCAGCGATTTGAGCAGGAAATACTTGAAATGCTCCACGGATTTAAGTTGCGGCTTATCAAAAAACACGTTGACAAAAACATCTTGCACGACATCCATGACATGCACCTCCGTTGCACCCAGGCTTCTGCCGTATGCATACAAGTCGTTCATGAAGTATTTGTAAAAGAAAGAAAACGCCTTTTCATCCCCCTCACCAAACTTCACAAATAAATAGGTTATTTTCTCGTGTGTCACATCCGTGTATTGCATAGCTCCTCGAATTGAAATGATCAAAAACAGGCAGCACAACTTTTCGCAATTGGCTACACTATCCGGCAAAGGTACACAATAAAAGAAAAAGGCGTAAGATTTTAAGCCTGCACCTTTTTTACAAAAATATGTATCTTTTTTATATAAATACTTACGACGGAGCAGATGAAGCAGGTAATCCAATAGCGACGTTTACAGAAACCATCAGTTATGACGTTCAATATAAAGATAACGGTAAAAGTACTGTTGCATTTATCATAAAAGACTCGCAATTGGCGAAAGACCTTGCAGCACCGCAAACATATAATTTTCGGATTGTATTAATATGGTAATCATATAAACAACGGCAACGCATCTGCCACGATAAAGGAACTGCCGCCGATGAAAATGAGGTCATTTTCACCGGCGTTTTTCAGTGCTGCTTCAACAGCATGGGAAACGGATGGAAAGATGTAGCCTGCTAACCCGTGTGCGGCTGCATAACCTGCCAGCGTCTTCTCGTTTAATGCTCGTTCTACAGATGCCCTAGTGAAATAGTAAACAGCATTTTGCGGCATTAATGTAAGCACGGAGTCTACATCCTTGTCGTTAGCCATTCCGAATACAATATGCAATCTGTTGTAATCTTCCAAAAGCAACTGTTCCGCCACATACTTTAATCCATGGGCGTTATGCGCTATGTCACAGATAATTTCAGGAGAAGTCCGTAGCTGCTGCCATCGTCCCATTAAACCGGTGATAGCTGTTACGTTAGCAAACCCTTTGTAAACTGCTTCTGCCGGTATGTTGTACCCTGTTTCAAGTAGGGCCTCCACTGTTGTTAATACCGTACGGGCATTCTTGTCCTGTGCCATACCCTTTAGTTCGCCCTTCAGATTCGGGTATTTGCCGGATTGAAACAACCATCCGTAATCTTTCTTCTCAGCTTCAAAGTCGTTCATATATAGTTCCGAGAATACAATGGGTGCTTTCACGGAATGTGCCTTATCAATAAAAACCTGAGCTACTTCCGTATTGTCCGTCTCGCCAATCACTACAGGAGTATGTTTTTTTATTATCCCTGCCTTTTCGGCAGCTATCTTTGGCAGTGTATCACCAAGAAATTTCATATGGTCAAATCCAATGTTGGTGATGATGCTGATATCGGGAGTGATGATGTTAGTGCTGTCGAGCCGCCCGCCCAGTCCCACTTCAACGACTGCCACATCAACCTCCTGCAGGGAGAACCAGAGAAAGGCCATCTCCATGGTCAGCTCAAAAAAGGAGGGCATCACAGGTTCAAATTTATCTTTATACTTTTCCACGAATTCCACAACATAATCTTTTTCAATCATTGCTCCATTCACACGAATTCGCTCGCGGAAATCTATCAGGTGAGGTGATGTATAGAGTCCCACTCTGTAACCGGCTTTCTGCAAGATAGCCGCTAGCAGATGTGAGGTTGAACCCTTGCCGTTTGTTCCCCCTACATGTATGGTTCTGTAGCGCTTGTGGGGATGGCCGAATATCTCGTCCAACGCGAGGCTGTTGTCTAGCCCTTCTTTATATGCTCTATCCCCAATTCGTTGATATTCGGGCATTTGCCTGTACAGGTAGTTGAGAGTCTCTTCGTAAGTCATAAATTCATTAAATAATTCTGATACAAAAATAAGCGTTTCGGCTGAACCGAAACGCTTATTCCAAAAATTTGTTTTTCTATCAGTTCTTAAGTGGCAATACCGAGTATTGTCTTGAATAGCGCAATTGCTGTTCAACATAGTTCTCGTCGTATGATATCGTAACATCGGTTACCTTGCCATTCTCATCAGTGACCAGCTTGTATACGGGATTTACGAACCCTTTGTAGGGAGCTATATCAAGGGCTTTATAGCGCGACAATACTTCTGAATGGAGTTCAGTATTCACTTTTACCCCGTATGCCTCTACCAGGTTCTTTCCGGCTTCATAGTCGCCTTCCGATTTTATACGTTGCACTTCAGCAAGCAACTGACCAAAGAGTGTTCGCAATTTGTTGTAATCGCTGATCACCACATATGTTTTATCATCGCGCTTCTGCATCACAACAACACTGTCGGCCTTTCCGTGTTCAATTACCCAGTTCGATATAAGCGCCCGGTTGCGCATGTGTGCTTGTTCAATGTCTTTGCCAGGCTGGATGCGTGTAAGTTGTGTCATTGCCCCATTCATAATATATTTATAGTACTCAGCCTTATAAGCCTCGCTATCGGGCAGCAGCCCCAGTTCCACAAGCTTCGGATCTGCAAGATAGTAGAGAGCAAACAGGTCGGCGCGTGTCTCTTCCAGGGGAGAGCCATATGCTTTCAGGGCATCTCCGTCAACACCGGGGAGCAGTTTACCTGAACCGTGACCCAGACATTCGTGCAAGTCGGTATGCAGATTATCTGTAATAGTTTCATATTTTATTGAAATTTCACGTTCGACATCACTCCACATAAACTCTTCTTTAAAACCGTTTCCTTCAGCTGCTTTGGCATAGGCGAAGGTGATATTGTCTATAGTCACCGATTTGGAGCCATGGTCGCGGCGGATCCAGTTTGCATTGGGCAGGTTGATACCTATAGGGGTGGCCGGATACGTGTCGCCTCCCAGTATTGCTGCGGTTATCACTTTAGCGGAAACTCCTTTCACTTCCTCTTTTTTGAAACGATTGTCAATAGGAGAGTTGTCTTCAAACCATTGCGCATTATTGCTGATCAATTCCGTGCGCTTAGATGCCTCTTCGCTTTTGAAATTCACCAATGCCTCCCATGTGGCTTTCATGCCAAGCGGATCGGTATAGGTCTCGATGAACCCGTTTACAAAATCAACGCGCGAGTCGGTGTCAGTTACCCATTTTACCGAAAAATCGTCGAAAATCTTCAGATCTCCTGTTGTGTAATACGCAATGAGCGTGTTGATGGTCTCTTTCTGATGTTCGTTTTCTGCAACGCCGGCTGCTTTCTCCAGCCATCCAACTATACGTTCGATAGCTTTGTCGTACATACCGTCTATTTTCCATAATTGTTCGGTAACGACTCCATCTTTTTTTACTACCTTGCTGTTGAGTCCGTAAGAGACAGGTGTGTTATCGTCTGTCTTTTTCATGGCGTTGTAGAACTCTTCCACCTCTTTCTGAGTAACCCCTTCATAGAAGTTTACAGCCGATGTTCTTACAATATCGGCACCGGCCGACTGGTTCATTCTTTTGGGCATAACATCCGGATCGAACATCACCGGGAGTATCTCTTTGAGAGTTTCGTCGGCAGCCATTCCATCGCGGAAAGGCATCCGTCCCGGATCAACACTTTTCACTATGGACACGAAGTACTCCCTTGTAAACTCCGGCATAATTTTGTCCTCTGAATAATGGTGGTGTATACCGTTCGCCATCCATATCTGTTTAAGGTAAGTCTCGAAATTATCCCACTCTGTGGAAGATTTGTCACCCATATAATTTTCATATACACCTTCGCAAACACGGCGGATGGTCAGGTTGTACCGATTATGCTGGTCCCAGAGTATATCGCGGCCTTCCAATGCAGCCTGCGACAAGTAATATATCAGCTCTTTCTGCTGGAGCGGCAAGCTGTTAAATCCGGGGACTGGATAGCGGAGGATTTCTATATCGGCAAACCGGTCGACCTTATACTGGAAAGCGGAATCAATACCATCATCAGCTACCGTCTGATTATCTGTGTTTTTGCTTATACATGAAGAAAGCAAAAAAAAGGTTGTTAGCATAAAGATTACTTTTTTCATATTTATAACTATTTGTCTATTTGTTTAAGATATGGGCTTTGTACATGCATTTCTCGATTTATCTCCCAGGTATCCGCCATGATGACGTTTGGCATATTCACTTGCAGTGAAGTTGATCCGTTTCATTGTTCCTACAACAAGTATGTCTCCCATGACTGTCATTATTGTGGTAGAGGTGGTGGGAGTAAGATCTAGAGGGCATACCTCCGGCGGGTTTCCGGTTAGGAGTGTCACATCCGCTTCTTTGGCTAGCACACTCTCTTTGTTGCCGGTGATTACGATAATGGGAATTTTTGGATACATCCCTCTTGCCAAATCTATCAGTTCTATGATCTCGCGGGTTTTCCCTGAATTGGTAATCAATAAAAGCAGATCGTTGTCCTGTAGGACTCCGAGGTCGCCATGTTGCGCTTCGCTGGGATGAAGGAAAATGGCTGGTGTACCTGTTGAACAAAATGTGGTTGCCATATTTTGTCCAATCTGTCCAGCTTTGCCCATGCCGCTAATTACTAATTTTCCCCGTTTCCCGTGTACATTCTCTATTATCAGATCAATGGCTTTTTCATATCTGTCGGTTACCGGTATGTTCAGGATGGCATCAGCCTCCTGTTTCAGTATAGTGCTTATATCTTCGTGATTCATTACTGTTGTCAGTTTGTTTTGAATTTATAGGAAACCGATGCCAGCTCTTTATTGGCTTCCTTTATTTTGTTTTTCAGGCTGTTTTTATAGTCAGACATTTTTTTCTGCAAAGGCTCGTTGTTGGCGGCAATTATCTGTAGTGCCAGAATAGCGGCATTCAAAGAGCCGTTTATTCCTACGGTGGCTACTGGAATACCCGGGGGCATCTGCACGATGGCAAGCAGTGCATCCATTCCTTCGAGCGATGAATTGATGGGCACGCCTATCACCGGGAGGGTGGTCATGGAGGCAATCACACCTGGCAGGTGTGCTGCCATTCCCGCTGCGGCAATAATAACCTTGATCCCTTTATCTTTGGCACCTTTTGCGAATATTTCAACCTCTTCGGGTGTACGGTGTGCCGACAGGGCGTTCATTTCGAAAGGGACCTCCATCTCGTTGAGGAAGCGTGCCGCTTTTTCCATCACGGGCAGATCAGATGTGCTGCCCATAATAATGCTTACAACAGGTTGCATAAATAATATAATTATCCGTTTGATTAATATAATTCACAGATACCATCTGTGTTAAAACAGATGGTATTACTGCATATTTCCTGCGATAAACAGAAAGGAATCACTGGTGTTGGTGATTCCCTCCATTTTCAGATCCTTTTGTTTTATTTACCTATAAACTCTTTATATGCTTCGGCCGACATTAAGCCTGTCAGTTCTTCGCTGTTCTTAACTGAGATTTTGATAATCCATCCTTCACCGTATGGGTCCTTGTTTACAAGCTCAGGTGCATCATCGAGTTTTGGATTCAACTCCAACACTTCACCACCCATAGGCATCATCAGGTCTGATACGGTTTTCACAGCTTCAATACTTCCGAAAACATCTCCCTGTGCAAGGGTTTCTCCCTCAGAGGTTACATCAACATAGACGATTTCACCCAACTCATCCTGTGCAAAATCGGTAATTCCGACGTATGCCTCACTGCCTTCCACTCTCACCCATTCGTGATCGGAAGAATACTTTACATTTTCAGGAAAATTCATAACGATTAAAATTTTAAAAAAATTAATTCATGTGGTAAATTTACAACTTAATTCTATATTATCAAAAATCAAACTTTTCAGTTCAAATCTTCACTCCAAACCATACGAACGTGAACGAGACCAGGAAACCGAGTAAAAAACCGGCAATTACCTGGGAAAGTGTGTGGCGTCGCAGTATTAGTCTTGATGTGCCTACCAACCCGGCAATGATAAACAATCCCATAAACATGTAATATGGATTTGAACGTTCCACAAAATAGCTTATCGACATTGCCCCGCCAATGAGTCCGCCAATCCCGAACATATGTGCGCTTATCTTCCACTTCAGCGTGATAATTATTGCAAAGATCATTATTGCAACAGATGCGGCAAGCATCATAAGAAACCATCCGGGCATGTACATCCTGTTGTAGAATACTATCATTGCTGAGTAAGATACTACAGTAATCAGATAAGGGTATATACGTTCTCTGCGTATCTTTAGCGATAAATCGGATATAATTTTCATTCGGTACAGTAAAAAAATGAGAATAGAAGGTATCACGAATGAAAAAACGACTACAGGAGTAATAATTTGCCAGAAATGATTTTGATACATCAAACCGAAATAGGTATAAACAAATAGGAGCAATACCCCGTAGGTCGGCATCAACAATGGTTGGAAAATAGTGGAAATTACGTGTGAAATTGACTTCATCCTGCTAAGTTTCATTTTCTGAAACGGCAAAGTTATATTTTTTTTCTCAATCGGGCTACCGGAATGTTCAATTGTTCACGATATTTCGCCACTGTGCGTCGTGCTATTACATACCCTTTATTATTGAGGATTTTAGTTAGTTGCTCATCTGTGAGAGGTTTAGAAGAGTTTTCGTTGTCGATGCTCTCCCTTAAAATTGATTTTATCTCTGTTGAAGAAATATCTTCCCCTCCTCTAGTCTGCATCGCTTCGGAGAAGAAAAACTTCAGAGGGTAAACACCGGTGTTGGTCTGTACATATTTGCTGTTGCTTACTCGAGAAATGGTAGAAATATCGAAACCTGTTCTTTCAGCAACATCTTTTAGGATCATAGGTTTTAGGCATTTTTCATCTTCCGTAAGGAAGAAGTCGTACTGAATGTGTACAATTGCCTCTATGGTTTTTTGTAGTGTGTTTTGGCGTTGTCTGACAGCATCTATGAACCATTTAGCGGAATCAACCTTTTGTTTCATAAAAAGCATTGTTTGTTTATCATCGGTTGACATACTCTCTTTATTATCGCTGTAACCTTTCAGCATTTCCGAAAAGCTGCGGCTCACCTTCAGTGTAGGAATATTGCTGTTATTTAGGTGTATAGATACTTCACCGTTATAGGAGTCTACGATGAAATCGGGAGTAATATTGTTCATTGCAGTCTGCATAGTATCTCCAATGTTATTCCCAGGTTTCGGGTTCAGCGACGTGATTTCTTCAATGGCATCCCGTAGATCGTCCTGTGAAATATTCATCCGTCGCATGATCTTATCGTAGTGTTTTCGTGAAAACTCATCAAAATAATCTTTAAGTATTTTTTTTGCAAGACTTACTGATGGTGTTGGTTCACAGCGATTCAGCTGTATCAGCAGGCACTCCTGCAGTCCACGGGCTCCCACACCAGCCGGATCGAGATCCTGTATCTCATATAATACATCTTCCAGATGTAGAGGAGTGACCTCCATTTGCTGCTGGAACAACAGGTCGTCTGATATCGATTGCAGGTCGCGCTGCAGATAACCATTCTCATCGAGGCTACCGATAATATATTCCGCGATCAACTGTTTCCGGTTGTCCAGATTTAACAACCTTATCTGTTCCAGAAGGTAATCGCTGAGCGATTTATCGTCATAGTAATTTATTTCGGCAATATTTGTTTCGTTTTTATGATATGTTGCGTTCAGGCGATAGTCGGGGATGTCATCCTCCGAGAAATAGTCGCCAAGAATCATATCTTCCTGCGAAAGAGACGTGTCCTCCCCGCTTTCCATATCTTCATTTTCGACATCGGCCGATATCTCGGCATCGGCAGTCTCCAGCGCGGGATTATCTTCAACCTCCTGTTTAATCCGGTCTTCCACCTCAATGGAGTTCAACTCCACTAACTTTATCACCTGCATTTGCAAGGGGGAGAGTCGCTGTATTTGTTTTAGTTCCTGTTGCTGCTTGAGTGCCATAAGACTTTGTTCAAAAATAAATCACTAGCAAAGATAATGATTTTACTACCAATTGCAATTGTCATAACCTGCCTGACATGTAAGAGGGGCAAGGGCATACGAGTCGTATTCGTCATAAGCCGGGCCTGGAATTCCATTGATAACCACAATCCGGTCTAAACGCACTCTGTCGCCATTTTCAAAAAAAAGATAATACCCCTCGTCTTTTATTTCTCTGATTTTCATAATCTTCCCACGCAACTCTTCCAGTTCAGGCTCATCTGAAAAAGCAAAATATATTACCCTTGCCTCTTCTTTTTCCATTTCTCTGTCAAAGATTTCAAAATAGTCGTGATCGACCGGCAAATATTTTGGTTTCATTACTGACTCCTTTTTGTTTTGATATAGAATTAAAACAATGAATAAAAGAATCTGTTCAACAATCTAATTTCAAAATATCTTTAATCTCATTTATCACATCTCTGTTTTCTTCTGACAGGTTTGTCCAATTTATCTCCGGGTTTTTCTTAAATCAAGTTATCTGCTTGCATTTTGTGTTGTTCATTTATAAGAAAACTGCTGAAGCCCGTTTCTTACGCTGTTTACATATATTAAGACATTGTTGTCCGGTAAAACTGGGTTTTTAATTTTTAGTCGCTATTTCAGGGGCTTTGCGCCCTGTTTTTTGTGAGTTTCTAAAAGTAAGCCCCCTCTCATTGAGGAAAGAGCGAATATTGATCTATTATACCAGTTTGACGAGCCTTTTGCTCTTCAATAAGCTCCTGCCAGGCTTTTTCAGGATTCTCAAAGAAACTTCTGGCATCGATGTAGCTCATCAAGTGCTGCCTGATGACAGAAACCATGTTTGAAAATGCCCATTTTCGCTTAACCTGGCTTTTGAGTATCATCAGTAGCAAGTTGGCCAGCATAACGGACCAGATCTGTATGATAATGGCGTTCTCATTGTCTCCCGGCAAATATTTCAAGGGGAAGTTCTGCTTCAGCTGCTTGAAAAACAGCTCGATCTGCCATTTTTTTTATAAATCTGAGCGATTACCTCTGCCGGAAGTTCCATATTATTGGTGATGAACTCAAACAGTCGCCCATTGGTCGAATCCCAATAGGCAATACGTCGGGAAAGATGCTTTTCGGATTTATTTTTACCGTAAGAAAGCTCAATCTGTTCATCTTTCAGGACACCTGAATCTGCATCATCGGGGATATCGAACTCCTTGCGTGACTGATAAAGGGCATTATCCTTTAAGCGGGTTACGGACCAGATTCTCTTGCGTGTGAAAACCTCGTACTGTGAGTAATCCACATATCCTTTGTCAAAGCACAGGATAGAATCTTCAGGCAGATTTACCTCCTTTAGTAAAAGATGGTCATGTTTGGCGGCCTCCGTATAACTGATGAAACAGGACTGGTTATCTTCCCAACGGATGATGGTATGGGCTTTGATGCCACCCTTCTTCTTTCCATAATCAGGGTTTCGTCCTACCCCTTTCAGTATGTTCTTGAACAACGTTATCGTGGTCGAATCCATGATGTAAAGACGCTTCATATCCTGTTTGCTCAAGCTGCTGTCCGCTAAACTACCGGAATAACGTCGGTAGGTATTGTAATAGACCCGGGCAAAGATATCAGGTGTACGACGGGCATTCGCCTCTGAAAGAGTGCTACGGCGGACAACATAATCAAGGTCAAGGTGCCCGAGACGATGAGCATTCGATAGAAGGCCCAATACGGCCTCACGAATGGAGTTGTATCCTTCGAAAGCAGCAAACAACATCACAACAATATGTTTATGGCTGGTGAACCGCTTCACATACTTATCAGCTCCCAACGCTTTGGATGCCTTTGATATTTTTGACTTGTCCAATAAATTTAACAGCTGTGTAAAGATCGGCTGTCCGCTAAAATTTGTACCTTTGCCCATGCTGGTTATCCTTTTTTGTGTTGTAACTGTAAAGGTAAACCTTCTGGGGAAATTACCGAAAGGGGTTCCCTTTCTTTGTAGCAAATATTTTTTACCGGACACCAGTGTAAAACAATATCAAAAAACGCAGTTAATAAATCATTTTTTTATTGTGAAAATTATGTGTTAACTTTATTTTTGTGAAAATAAATCTAAATATTTTGTTTCGTATGAGATTTTAATATCAATACTTCGGTAAATATTTAATTAACTAATTTAAATTCAATGATTTACATAATATGGTTTAACATGAAAAAAGTGGCTAAATAGCTGGTATTCAGTATCTTTACAGTATTTTGAAGCACTTTAAAGATGGATAAAACCAGCGTACTTAAACAATATAGGAGTATCTGTAGTGATGTTCTTGGTAAACTAATCACAAAGTTAAACAAAAGTTTCAAATCATTTCTTATGGAGACGTTTATTTTATACCTGGTCATTCCCGGCAGGATTAATTTCCTACAATTGGGGAGATATGGCAAGTCGTGTGAACAGCGATTTTGCCAGAACTTCTCAAAGGATTTTGATTGGCTGGAGTTTAACTTGTAAAAGAACTCATTGAGTTTGCAGCCTTTGCTGCATGACTCGAGACTATATTTTTAACGAACTATTGATTAACAATATTCCGATTAATTATATTGAACAACCGATCAAAAAAATGGGAGAGGAAGCAGTTGAAATGCTGATTGAACAGATCAAAGGGATTAAAAATATTCAACAATTAGTCCTCGATGCCGAAATTACACATTCTATTTATAACTTAATTGATCATGAAGATACTATTTTTTATACATGATTAGTTAACCGGTTTAGCTTATGCTTATCAACAAACTTAAATTATTATAATAGATTTTACTAATGAAAAAAACGAAATTACTTTTTTTAATTTTTCTTTTTCCATTATCGTTAATTGCACAGCAACCGGTACAAGTAAAGGGAAAAGTGATAGAAGCGGAAACCGGTGAACCGTTGCCGGGCGTGAGCATCCTTGTAGATAAGTCAACAAGAGGAGTAACCACGGATATAGATGGAACATTTGAAATTAAAGTGACCACATCCGATAAACTCGTTTTTTCGTTTTTAGGGATGCAGTCACAAACCATTGAGGTTGGAAATAAAACGTTTATCGAGGTGTCTTTAAGGCCGGAGACAAGCGAACTCGAAGAAGTAACGATTGTTGCTTTCGGAAAGCAAAAGAAAGAGAGTGTAATAGGTTCAATCACGACAGTAAATCCGACCGAACTCAAAGTTCCATCAAGCAATCTTACTACGGCTCTTGCCGGTAGAATGGCTGGTGTTATATCCTATCAGCGAAGTGGCGAACCGGGACAGGATTATGCTGACTTTTTTGTACGTGGTATCACCACCTTCGGAGAGAACAAGAATCCTTTAATATTGATTGACGGGATTGAACTAACCACTACTGATTTAGCCAGGTTACAACCCGATGATATTGCAAGTTTCTCCGTAATGAAAGATGCTACAGCCACCGCGTTATACGGCGCAAGAGGTGCCAATGGGGTCATTCTCATTACAACTAAACAGGGGAAAGAAGGTCCTGCGAAGATATCAGTCCGCATAGAGAACTCTATTTCTCAACCGACGAAAGACATAAAAATTGCCGATCCGGTAACATATATGAAACTCCATAATGAAGCAGTGCTCACTCGGGATCCCCTAGGCGAATTACCGTACAGTGATGAGAAAATTGAGAATACGGCTGCAGGAATGAATCCCCTTATCTATCCTGCCGTCCATTGGAAAGATATGTTGTTCAAAGATTACACAGCTAACCAGAGAGTAAATCTCAATGTTAGTGGTGGCGGTGGCGTTGCCAGATATTATGTAGCTGGCTCTTATAGCGTAGATAACGGGATTCTTAATGTAGATAAAAGAAACAATTTTAATAATAACATCAAATCTGAAATTTACACATTGCGAAGTAATATTAATATTGATTTGACAAAAACAACCGAAATGATCGTCCGGTTAAACGGTAATTTCGATGATTATACAGGTCCTATTTATACAGGAAAGGAGATGTATAATATGGTAATGCACGCCAATCCGGTCATGTTCCCCGCTTTTTACCCGGTAGATGAAGAACATAAATTTGTTAATCATATTATGTTCGGGAATTATGACGATTCATATACCAATCCCTATGCTGAAATGGTAAGAGGGTATAGGGAAGAAAAAAGATCACAAATGATGGCACACCTGGAGCTCAAGCAGGATCTTAATTTTTTGACCGAAGGACTTTCAATCAAAGGATTAATGAATATCACAAGAGTGTCGAAATATGATGTTCGAAGGTTTTATAATCCTTATTATTACCAAATCGGCAGTTATTACAGTGTAACTGACAAATATCAACTGATACAAACGAATGATAACGGTACAGAATATTTGAATTATTCAGAAGGGGGCAAGGATATAACCAGTATCATGTACATGGAATCCACATTGAATTATCAACGGACATTCAACGAAAAACATAATGTAAGCGGGCTTTTAGTCTATATGTTGCGGGATCAGAGCAAAGCTAATGCAGGAAATATTCAATTGTCCCTCCCTTCGAGGAATGTTGGCCTATCAGGAAGATTAACCTATTCATATGAAAACCGGTATTTTACAGAATTCAATTTCGGGTATAATGGCTCCGAGCGCTTTTCGAAAGATAAACGATTTGGCTTCTTTCCGTCAGCCGGTGTTGCATGGGTGGTCTCCAATGAAAATTTTTGGGATCCGATAAAGCCTGTCATCTCAAACTTAAAATTAAGATATAGTTATGGGTTGGTTGGAAATGACCAGATAGGCACATCCAGTGATCGATTTTTCTACCTATCCAATGTAAATATGAATGATGGAAATTATGGAGCAACATTTGGAACCAACGTAGATAAGGGACTTTCAGGCATTTCTATTTCGAGATATTCAAACCCGAATATTAGCTGGGAAACTTCTTTAAAAAACAATTATGCTTTGGAATTTGGATTATGGAACAAGATTAATATCATTGCCGAATATTTTACCGAACATCGTAGCAAGATATTAATGACAAGGGAAGCTATTCCCACGACCATGGGATTAACTGCACCAATAAGAGCAAACGTTGGAGAGGCATCAGGAAAAGGAATAGATATCTCTTTAGACTACCAACAATCATGGAATAAAGATTTTTGGACATCCGCGAGAGGTAATTTCACTTATGCAAGCAGTAAGTTTGAGGTTTTTGAAGAACCCCAATATAATGAATATTGGAGATCAAGGGTGGGGCAGTCCTTGAATCAGACCTGGGGCTATATTGCAGAAAGATTATTTATGGATGATGCGGAAGCAGATAATTCACCCTATCAGGGATTCGGTTCCGTATATGGCGGAGGAGATATAAAGTATACCGATATAAACCGAGATGGTAAAATTTCAGAAGCGGATAAAGTACCAATAGGATACCCTACCGTCCCTGAAATTGTTTATGGGTTTGGTTTTTCAATGGGATATAAGAGGTTTGACTTTTCCCTGTTCTTTCAGGGAGCAGCGAACGAATCATTCTGGATGAACGCGGCAAACACCTCTCCATTCCGGAACCAGACTCAGATATTACAAGCATATGCGGACAGCCATTGGTCGGAAGCAAACCAGGATATGTATGCCATTTGGCCAAGACTTTCTCCAACACTCAACCAGAACAATATTCAGACAAGTACTTGGTTTATGCGTGATGGATCATTTGTTCGCTTGAAACAAGCCGAAATCGGATATACAATACCAGGAAAATGGCAAAAGAAATATCATCTAGGTAATCTGAGATTGTATTTGAGTGGAAACAACTTGCTCCTATTCAGCAAATTCAAATTATGGGATGTGGAAATGGCCGGTGAAGGGCTGGGATATCCTATTCAGCGGGTATTTAATGCTGGAATAAATTTAACAATTAATTAATCGCTTATAAAATGAAAAGAAATAAAATCACTCTTTATTTGGTCTCATTTTTTCTCATAGGAACAATAAGCATCTCTTGTTCGGACTATTTGGATATTGTACCAGATAATATCGCTACTATTGAAATGGCTTTTACCATGAGGTCAGAAGCTAAGAAGTACCTGTATACCTGTTACTCATACTTACCTCAGGATGGTAATCTGGGATCCGATCCTGCGATTATAGGCGGAGATGAGATGTGGTCACTCATTGATCCTGCACCCTCACAATTTGGACAGGATATGTTTAGATTGGCGCAAGGATTCCAAAACTCTAACAACCCTATAGGAAACGGTTATTGGGTGAGTCTCTATAAAGCATTGAGACATTGCAATATTTTTTTGGAAAATGTAGACAAAGTTCCCGATTTACCAGAGTGGGAAAAAAAATTATGGAAAGCAGAAGTCACTTTCTTAAAAGCTTATTACCATTTTTACCTGGTACGTATGTATGGCCCAATTCCATTGATAAAAGAGAATTTACCCATTGATGCAGGTGTGGATGAAGTAAAAGTCTATAGAAATCCCATTGATGATTGTTTCCATTATATTGTTGAACTGCTTGATGGGGCTATGCCGAATCTTCCCTTGATTATAGACAACCCTACCTCAGACCTGGGGAGAATCACTAAACCCATTGCCGCAGCGATGAAGGCAAAGGTACTGGTCACGGCAGCCAGTCCGTTATTCAATGGAAATTCCGATCAGGTTACTTTGAAAAATCCGGATGGAAAACCTCTTTTCCCAGCTCAATATGAAATATCAAAATGGGAAAAAGCCGTAACAGCATGTAAAGAGGCGATTGAAACCTGTCATAGTGCCGGAATGAAATTATACACCTACAATCCCAATTATCAACAATACAAACTGACAGATACGATCACTACTCAATTATCCATCAGAAATGCTTTTTGTGACAAATGGAACAGTGAAATCATTTGGGCAAACACCAAGACCGGTCGTGGCAATATTCTGCAAAATCAACGATTGGCATCGCCCAATCTGGATATCCGTTACATCGATAATTTTCAGATGAGATCGCAATTGCAACCGCCGCTCAAAATTGCGAAATTGTTCTATACCGATCATGGTGTCCCCATTGAGGAAGATTCGGAATGGGCAGGAATAGATGTGTTAGAACTAAAAGTTGCCGGGAAACAGGACAATCTTTATATCCGCGAGGGATATCAAACCATTCTATTACATTTTAATCGTGAACCTCGCTTTTATGCCAATTTGGGGTTCGACGGCGGAATATGGTACGGACAAGGAAAATACGACGATTCGAAACCACTCGATCTGTTTTATGTAGCCGCTCGCAGAGGCGGTACGCAAGGAAAAAACAGAGGTCGTGAATATGGCCCATTTACGGGATATTGGTGGAAGAAAAATGTGCATTTTCAAAATGTGCAATCCTCCGAAAACGGATATGACATTGAGTACTATCCCTGGCCTGTAATCCGATTGGCAGATTTATACCTTCTGTATGCCGAGGCTATTAATGAAACCGAGGGACCAATAGGTGAAAATCAAAGTGAATTATTTACATATATCGACTTGGTAAGACAACGAGCAGGATTGCAAGGTGTCAAATATTCATGGGACAATTTCGCTAACACGAAAAAATATCTCACACAGGATGGAATGAGAGAAATTATCCATAGGGAACGTTTGATTGAATTGGCATTTGAAGGTCAAAGATTTTGGGATATTCGGCGGTGGAAAACTGCTCCTTCGTATTATCAAACCCCGATAGAGGGATGGAATGTTACCGAAGGTAATCCGGACCTGTTTTATAAAGTTGTTCCCCTATTCGAACAGAAATTTTCCGTAAAAAATTATTTCTGGCCGTTAAGAGAAGCATATATCGAGAATAACAGAAATCTTGTTCAAAATATTGGTTGGTAAAATGTATTGAAAAAAATGAATGTAAAAATATGGAAAATATGAATAAAAGTATTGCTTTGCTGTCAATGTGGATATTTTCTGTTCTCATAATCTTTATAGGTTGTAAAGAAGAAGGTCGCATCGATCAGATTGATGACGCAACCCCTGCTCCCGCACCTGTAACAATTACAAAAATTGAGAATATATCCGGAGGGGCTATTATTCGGTACTCTATACCTGACGACGAAAATTTATTAGGAGTGAAAGCAGAATATGAAAGGACTCCCGGACAAATCGTGAAATCGGAGGCTTCATTATACACCGACTCCTTGCTTGTTGAAGGACTTGGGGAAATAAAATCGTATGAAGTAAGACTCTATAGTATCGGACGAAATGGCAAATCTTCTAAACCCGTTGCCGTGAATGTTAACCCATTAGAACCGCCTATTATCATCGCCTCCAAGAGTATGGATGCCACTTTCGGTGGTGTAAAAATTGAATTCACCAATGAAGCTCGAGCTAATTTGGCATTGGTACTTATGATCGATTCGTTAGGAACGGGTGAATGGTTACCATTACAAACTTTTTACACAAAAGCACCAGGCGGAAGTTTTTACCGAAGAGGTCTCGAGAATAAGGAGCTGAACTTTGCTCTGTATATCAGAGATCGATGGAACAACAAGTCTGACACACTGGTACAAACGATTATACCTGTTCTTGAAGAAGAAATTCCAAAGGATAATTTTAAAAATATGAAACTACCCGGGGACAGTTGGGAGTATATCCAAGGTCCTCAGTATGCAATAGAGGGAATGTGGGATGGCATAACCAGCAACAGAGGGGGGAATGTCTATGCAGGAAAAAATACGGAGCCAATACCTCAACACTTCACCATCTCTTTAGGACATAAAGTATCCATTAGCCGATTCAAGGTACATCATCGGTTGAATGATGAATATATGAATTCAAGTCCAAGAACGTTCGAACTGTGGGGATCCGAACTCCCTCCTTCCGATGGAAGTTGGGATAACTGGCATCTTTTGGGTGAATTTGAAGCTTTTAAACCATCGGGCTATTCTGAGGAAGGTTCTGTAGGAACCATAACAGCCGAAGATAAAAACTATGCTAGAGTTGAAGGGATTGATTGTGAATTAGTTGTTTCTGACAAGATACCAAATCCATATCGGCCGGTGAAATATATTCGGTTCAAGACCAACTCAACTTATGCAACCCATGGTTCGGAAGTTACCAGTGGGCAACTAATCATTGCTGAAATATCTTTTTGGGGACAAATTATCGATTAAAATTATATCCAATGAGAACATTTAATTATATTTTATCAAGTATCATTGTACTATTCCTGTATTCTTCTTGTCAGAATATGGATGAAATTTATAAGGAGCATGTTGTTCCCAACGGGATCATTTACCCGGGAAAAGCAACTTCTCCCTTTATTGCTGCGGGCAGAGATAGAGTTCAGGTTTCATGGCTTAAGGGATCTGATCCCAAAGTGTCCAGATCAAAGATTTATTGGAATAACTATACTGATTCAGTGGAGTTGGATGTATCACAAGAATTAGATACTATCCGCTGCTTTATAGAAGGATTAGAGGAAAATACCTACACGTTTATCATAAAAACTTTTGATGCCGCAGGTAATGCTTCGATCCCGGTAGAGGTATCCGGGAGATCTTACGGGGCAATTTATCAAGCAGGCATTTTTAACAGAAATATTTCGGAAGAAGTGGTCTCTGAAGATGACGGATGGATCATTAATTGGGAGAAAGCCGATATAGCCAAAGGAGCTATCTTTTCAGAGATAGTTTACAAAAACAGTCAGGGGCTTGATCGTACTATACTTGCCATGGTCGATGATGTCAGTACTACCATTACCGATTTTAAAGGTGGAACCCAATATAGGTATAGGACTGCTTATATTCCTGAGGTTGGCGCTATCGATACTTTTTATACTGACTATTATTTAAGAACCATGCCTCCGCAAAAAATGAAAAAAAATGGTTGGGCCATTACCGCGAGTTCAAACGCAGCCGATACCCAGGCACCAAACGGAGGTCCTGAGAAAGTGATTGACGATGACCCGAATACATATTGGCATTCCAAACATAAACCCGCCTCGCCTGGATATCCTCATTGGCTTGCAATTGATATGAAAAGAAAAGTGACCGTAAAGTATATTGAACTTATCCCGAGATCAAATTATGCCAATCAAAGTTTCACAAAATTCAACATTGAGGGAAGTAAGGATGGCATCACATGGAATGATTACGGCAGTTTCGATTTCGAACCGGTAGACGGGAAAGTGCAACAATTCTTTTTGGAGGGAAAACCAACTTTACAATTTATCAAGATTGTCTTGACAGCCGGTAAGACCGTCCATGCTCATTTGGCCGAATTTTCAGTTTATGGATCCTATTCGGATTAATGGAAAAGAGGGAATAATGAGGAGTGAAATCCATAATAAACATGAAATACGAAGCATTAGCTCTTGAAAATATGTTATGACAACAAGAAGAGAATTTATTAAAAGTGCCGCATTGGTATCCGCAAGATTAGCCATGAACGGTATATATTCAAAGACCAATGCTGCAAGTTATAGCAAAATGGCAGGATCTATTTAACGGGAGAAATCTAAAAGGTTGGACCAAGTTAAATGGGACAGCAGAGTATAAAATTGTGAACAAGACAATTGTAGGAATATCTAAAATGGGATCACCCAATACGTTTTTAGCAACAAAAAAATGTACGATGATTTTATTTTGGAGTTTGAATTTAAAGTTGATGATGGCCTAAATTCAGTTGCCCAGCTCCGAAGTAATAGCTTAGAAGAGTATCAAAACGGCAGAGTGCATGGGTATCAGTTTGAGATTGATCCTTCTACCAGAGTTTGGACCGGAGGTGTTTACGATGAAGCACGTCGTGGATGGTTGTATTCGATGGGGCACAACTCTGCAGGGCAAAAAGCATTTAGAAAGAATGAGTGGAACAAAGCTCGCATAGAGGCAATAGGTAGCTCAATTCGCACATGGGTAAATGGCATACCTTGTGCCGATTTTTTAGATGATAAGACACCTTCCAGCTTTATTGCCCCGCAAGTTCACTCTATTGGAAATGTGGAATTAGAAGGAAAAGCTGTTGCATGGCGAAATATACGCATCATAACTGAAAATCCTGATCAATTTAAAATTAATGAAAACCCAGATGAAATCAAGCAGATTAATTTAATTGCCAAAACTATTTCTATAAAAAAAGCCAGAGATGGATGGAAGCTGTTATGGAACGGAAAAACTACTGAAGGATGGCGTGGTACCAAACTCGATCAGTTCCCTGAAAAAGGCTGGGTAGTTAAAACGGGATATTAAAAGTTCTTAAAGGTGATGGAGGGGAGTCTACAAACGGAGGTAATATCATCACTCTAAGAAAGTATAAAAATTTTATGTTGAAAGTGGATTTTAAAATTTCTGTGCAATAACTCAAATAATTTCATACATCATATTGCGAAAAATAAAATAATCGTATGAATAAATACCTAATGGATATGAAAAAATATTTTTTAACTACTGTTTTATTTGTTTGTCTTATGCTGTTTGCCGGTTGTCAGGATAGAAAATTAAGAAACCAGATTGCGGATGACAAACGTTTGGAATCAGTGGTAAATAAAGCCGAAGAATTCATTTCAACCGGTTTGAATGCCGGCGGCCATTATAATGAGATTTGGATCAGGGACCTGAATACATTTCTTGAATTAGCTTGTGACGTGGGCCGTTCTCATGAAATAAGGGAAGCCTTGCTGATGTTTTTTCATTTCCAGAAAGGAGACGGGGATATTCCGGACGGATATGTGCCAAAAGAGAAAGCGAATGGGTCTTATGATTACCGGTATTCCGACAGTGCTCCCGGTTTTATGGCTCACAAGAACACGGTTGAAACCGATCAGGAGACGTCGCTTGTACAAGCTGTTGCAAAATATATCAGAGCTACCGGTGATACGACAATTCTGCAAGAGAAAATTAACGGTTTATCCGTATTGTCACGGATGGAAAAAGCTATGTATTATCTTTTAGATCATCGTTATTCCGATAAATACGGTTTACTGTGGGGGGCTACCACGATCGATTGGGGCGATGTGCAACCTGAGCATGAATGGGGCGTTTGTTTAGACAGTACGTCACATCTCTGTGTGGATATTTATGACAATGCGATGTTTATCATTGCGATAAAGGATTTACTGTCTGTCACCACGCACAATAAAGAATTCTGGTCAGAAACATTCCATACAATATTCACAAATGTAAGGATACATTTATGGGACGAGAAACGCCAGAAATTCATTCCCCATCTCTATCTTGATAAATCCCCTTTCCCCCCAGAATTAAACGAATTGGAGATATATTATCACGGAGGTACGGCGATTGCAATAGAAGCCGGATTGTTATCAAAGAAGGAAATTATTAGTTCATACAAAAAGATGAAAGAGAATGTTGAAAAGGCTGGAGCCCAATCTATAGGCTTAACGATATATCCATTTTATCCCATCGGATTTTTTAATAATCCAATTTTATACGAGTGCGGCGATTATGGCTATCAGAATGGTGGTGATTGGACATGGTTCGGGGCGCGAATGGTTAAACAGTTAGCCCGCAACGGTTTTTATGCGGAAGCATATGAAGCCATATCCCCTATGCTTGACAGAACAATTGCACATGATGGTTTTTACGAATGGTGGTCGCATGACGGTGAGCCTAAAGGTTCGGGGGCATATCGAGGCACAGCCGGTGTATTGTGGTCGGCTATCAAAACGATTGAAGAATACAATCAATGATTAATTTTTTTAAGGCTATGTTTAGAAATTATATTTTAATAGTACTATTTCTTATTTCACCTATCGCTTTTGCGCAATCAAACCTGTCGTATGTAGACCCGACCATCGGTGGTGTAGGACTTATACTTGAACCTACACGACCTACCGTACAGTTGCCGAACTGCATGCTGAGGTCTTATCCGATGAAGAAGGACCAGTTGGATGACCAGATACGCTACTTCCCTTTAAATGTGGCTTCTCACCGTATTGCTTATGTTTTTCAGTTTTTGCCTGTAAGTGGTGAATCGGATTTATGGGATAAAAAGTTCAACATAGAAAAGGAACAAGCGACACCTTATTACTATCAGGTAGCTTCTGAAGTGAAAAATGATGTGATTGAATTTACAACCGCTGAGCGAAGTGCGATCTTTCAGGTGACTTTTGCGGAGAATGATCATAATTTTTTTCGTTTGGGCATTCTCAACGGTGAAGGAGAGTTGAAGGCCGACAAAAGAGTGATAACCGGAACCGATCATTTTCAGGGGATGAAAGCGTACTTATATGCTGAAACTGATGTGGACATCGAAGATATCCGGTATAAAGACAACGAAAAGAAACACGCATTATTGAAAATCGGTCAAAACGCGAAAACCGTACGCTTTAAATACGGTATTTCTTATATCAGTGTAGAAAAGGCAAAACAAAATTTATATAATGAAATTCCCGGATGGAATTTTGATGAGGTCAA
>ENA-UOOI01001360-UOOI01001360.1-fermentation-metagenome-genome-assembly--contig:-NODE-1360-length-25937-cov-45.552314_pt1 | contig 25937 bp, 27 predicted proteins | sample MGYA00245779_ERZ724027 | MGnify/ENA primary metagenome ERZ724027 (study PRJEB28704, sample SAMN03018318) | fermentation metagenome | biome: anthropogenic terrestrial biome; feature: soil...
CCGGCTCCCACTGCGAAGCCTACACCGGCTCCCACTGCAAAACCCACGCAGAACCCGGGACAGTCTTCCGGTTATCAGCTGAGCGCAGAAGAACAGAAAATGATTCAGCTGGTCAACCAGGAACGTCAGAAAGCCGGTGTGTCTCCCCTGACAATCGATCCGGAGCTCAGCCGGGTTGCCAGGATCAAGTCCCAGGATATGAAGGACAAAGGCTACTTTTCCCATACCTCTCCCACATATGGAAGTCCTTTTGATATGATGAAGAGCTTCGGCATCACATACCGTGCGGCAGGTGAAAACATTGCCCTGAACAGCAGCGTGGAAGGTGCCCATACCAGTTTGATGAATTCGGAAGGACACAGGGAAAACATCCTGAACTCCAGCTTTACCCATATCGGAATCGGGATTGTGGACGGCAGATATTACACTCAGATGTTTATCGGAAAATGAGGAAATGAAGCAAAAATGAAAGAGTTGAAATTCTATCCAGCTGACCGGAATGAATTTCAACTATCACAAAGGGAAACCGTATAATCGGTTTCCTTTTTTTTCAGCCTGCAGTGCAAAACTTCATGCCCTTTGCAAACTACCTCCATAACTTGCTGCTGCCCTATATGGGGATGCGGGTGATGAGGGTATTGGCGCCCGTTCTTGCCACACGATAACAGCCAATGACAGGAGGGTTATACTGCCTGCACAACGGAAGGACTCGCCCGGTCATATAAGGTGAAAACCGGAGGGACAAACCACAGCCCACTGCAACTTCCTTTGGGGTAGACATCACCTGAGTCGGGATACCTTGATCCTGAAGAATCTGGGCAAAATGAAGGGCATGCTGTCTGGAACGAAACGACAGGATGTCAAACGTTTCCTGATAGGGCATTTGCTTCACTCCTTTGGTTCTATAATATTCCCTGATTTAATATATTGGTTGGGAAAGAAAGTTGTTACAATATATAATTGGGGGAAATACCATGATATATATGGACAATGCCGCGACAACCTGGCCAAAACCACCGGCTGTCTGCCAGGCGGTAACGGAATGCATGGAGAAATATGGAGCGAACCCGGGCAGATCCGGACACAAAATGGCTGTTCAGGCTGGTCAGATCCTGCTGTATGCCCGGGAAATGCTCTGCGAGTTGTTCCATCTGAGCGATCCCTTCCGGATCATCTTTACCTATAATTGTACGGACAGTCTCAATCTGGCCATCAAGGGCATGGTGACTCCGGGAGATCACGTAATCACTACATCCATGGAGCACAATGCCGTTGCCAGGCCGTTAAAAAAGCTGGAAAAGCAAGGCCTGGAGCTGACCTTTGTACAGTGCAGCCCGGAGGGAGTCCTGGATCCGGAGGATATCCGAACGGCAATCCGGCCCAACACCCGTCTGATTGTCACCGCCCACGCCTCCAATGTTACAGGCGCCATTCTTCCGATTGAAGAAATCGGAAATATTGCCAGGGATCATGGAATTCCCTATCTGGTGGACGCAGCCCAGACTGCCGGAATCCTTCCCATTGATCTGTCCGCCCTGCCGGTGGATCTGATGGCCTTTCCGGGTCACAAGGGCCTGCTGGGTCCGCAGGGAACAGGCGGCCTGTACATCCATCCGGATATAGAGCTTGACACGGTCCGGGAAGGCGGCACCGGAAGTCAGTCCGAGAGCCTGGATCAGCCGGATCTGATGCCGGATAAATATGAATCCGGAACGCTGAATACTCCCGGCATTGCCGGATTGGCAGCCGGTGTGAAATATATACTGGACCAGAGTCCATCCAAACTGCTGGCCCGGGAACAGCGATTGGAAAAGCTCTTTCTGGAAGCCCTCTCACATATCAGCGGAATCAAAACGTATCAGCCTTCCGGAAAAGGCAAAACCGGTATCGTATCCGTCAATGTTGGGGAAAAGGATTCGTCCGAAGTCTCCAATCTGTTGGATGAACGCTATGACATTGCAACCAGAGGCGGTCTTCATTGCTGTCCGCTTGCCCATGAAACCATCGGTACCCTGAATCAGGGCACGGTACGTTTCAGTTTCGGTATTTTCAATACTTTGGAGGAAGTAAAACAGTGTGTCCGGGCGTTGTACGAAATCAGCCGGAGTGGCTGACCGGTTTTCCAGGAGGCACGCATTCCACAATTCTTCTCCAATCTTCGGCTTTTGCTGTCCCGGCTTCCACTTCCCCAGGGAAATCTTCCTCATTAGGGAAGTTCTCTCCGCTGTAGGATGTCTCCTTACTGACAGTTCTCAGAACCAGTTCATCCGCCATTTTGCAGGCTGTTTCCTTTGGCAGCCCCATGGAAATCCCCATGGACAGGCCCGCCAGGAACACGGCCTGTGTATCGGTAAAATTGAGTCGGATGACATCGTTCCCCCGGTATTTGGATAAATCCTTTCCGCTTGAACCAATGAGGACAGGGATTTCCCTGGGTTCGCAAATTTCCCGGACGGCACATAGCAGTCCTTCCGAAACGATGCCCCTTTCGTAATCCAATATCATTACAAGACAGATATCGTCTGCTATCAAGGTCACCAATCGCAGAACATCATAAAAGATACAGGATGTAAATTCCCGTGTACGTTCCCCGTTCCGGAGAACAACAGACAGCTCCCCGGCGGCATTCCAAAGGTTTCCCGCTGTACACCAGGAATCACCCACTCCCAGAATAGTGGGAATGTTCTTTCGACTCAGTATCTTCCGAATCCTTTCCCCTTCTTCATCCTTTCCAACCACACCGGCCAGGGTAACTTTCCCGCCTATGTTTCTGATATTTGCAGCCACACTGGCTGCTCCTCCGAGGCAGCAGATCATTCCGTCCGGCTTCGGCATCGATGCATGGATCCTCTGGCACAGGTCTGTCTCCCGGCTCATCATATATTGGTCCAGCATAATATCACCGATTACCAGTATCTCATGCGGAGATCTGCGTTCTCCCGTCATCCTGTTCCGATTTACCATGAAAATCCTCCCATAAAGAATAAGTGATAGGATTGATTCCTGTAAAACAGCAAAAAGATGGAAAGCGGGAGGAAACGAACCTCCTCCCGGTTAAATACCCATGGACTTCCGAATATTCAATATTCCTTTCCCCTGTGCATATTTACTTACATTCATTTGATAAGCATTTTTCATCAAAGCTTCTTTTACCTCAGACGGCGTCATTTCCGGATTTTTCCCGAGAAGCAGGGCAGCTGCGCCGGAAACAACCGGCGTTGCCACAGAGGTACCTGACATGCTCTTATAAGGTATTTTCAGGGCTTCCGGCCGGCGGGAGCCGGTATATTCCAGATCCGCGTCCGGCGCAGTAATGCCTACACCAGGTGCCACGATATCCGGTTTTACGAGATTTCGGTTCACAGGGCCCCGGCTTGAAAACTCTGCTATCTTATCGTCTTCGTACTTCGGGGTTCGATTATCGTCCACCGCTCCGACCGTTAAGATGAGCGGGCTTACGCCCGGAGTGGCTATGGTATTTTGACTGGGACCGGCATTTCCTGCCGCCGCAACTACTACAATCCCTCTTCTCCAGATTTCTTCAACTGCCGCCGCAAGAGGATCCATCCGGGAACCGGAAGGCTGTGCACCCAGGGAAAGTGACAGCACCTTTATTTTGTATTCCTTCTGATGATCTGCGACCCATTGCATACCTGCCAGAATATCGGATGAATTGCCGGAGCCGTTCTTATCCATGACCTTCACTCCGATCAGGCTGGCCTCCGGTGCAATTCCCTTGTATTTGCCGCCGGATTCATACCCACTTCCTGCTGCAACGCCGGCAACAAAGGTGCCATGTCCGTTGTCATCATAAGGGGACAATTTGTTGTTTACAAAGTCCTTAAATGCTATGATCCGGTTCCTTGGTCTTATGAAATCCTGATGTGGGTAAATACCGGTATCCAATATTGCAATACCGACACCCTTCCCTGTATATCCTGTATTATTGATTGCTCTGGCCCCAACCTCCTGGGCGGCTACGTTTAAAAGTGAGCTCATCTCAATATCATCTGAAATATACTGGACGACATCCGCCCTTGCTGTATCTTCCAGCTTCACGCCTTCTATCACAACAGCATAAGCATTGATGAAAGGAAGATCATATTTTATCTCCACGCCTTTGCTTTCCAGATACTTCTTGCAGCTGTTTGTTTCCTCTTCCTTCTCTTTGGAAAACACAATGGCGGAAATACTGCTCAAGCCTAAAGTCCTGGTCTTTTTAAGCAGTCTGCCATCTATCTTTTCCCTGCCCTTACTTCTGTTTCCAAACGGAAAAGGCAGCATTACCATTCCTGACAGACTCTTCAAGGATATCCCCCCTTTCTTCCTACTTGATATATCTTATGTATATCAAGGCGAGGATGTTAAAGGGGAATTCTCATTTTATCCTTTCTACAGCTCGCGGATCAGTTTTTGTATTTTCCTCCTTTGCTCATTATTCAGCATGGGCTGAATCGTCCGGAGCATCTGCTCCGCCTTCCCTGGTGTCAGGCCACCCTCCCCGGAACGGATCATCCGGGCCAGTTCCCTTACTATTTCATCCTCTGATTTTCCACGCATCTGCCGGGCTATCTGCGACATTCGATTCATATCCTGGGTATTGAACTCCATACTATCCCTCCTTTGAATTCATTCCTTTCCATCTATACCATCCTATTCGTAACACTTGCAATTGACACAGAAAATAAGGATCTGCAATGGGAAATGGTTTGCAAATCGTTTTTTAAAGCTGCACAACATAAGAAAAATTGCGTATGATAGATAAGGATAATTGTTTCTATCATTGTGAGGAGGGATACGATGATTCAGAGAATCAATGATTCCGCTTATAACAGAAAATCGCCTCAACAATTCATACCAAGGCGGGATCTTTTCCCCGATGCAGAACCATCGCTGTCGGGCAAATCCACAGAAGATAAAAAGCAGTCCGACAGGAAGCCCACCAAAAAGGAAAGCGGGAAAAGTTCATCCACCTCGGCACAGCAGGCAAGGGAACCATCGATACATACAAACAGGATTCCGGTGGAGGAAAGCGAACCCCTGCCCTTGCAGCAACCCTTACAGCCGGTGAGGAAGCAAAGCCAGACATTTATTCCCCCAATCACATTTTTCCTTCTTTTGATTGGCGGGTTCCTGTTATGGCCGAGAGTGAAAAAAGCGCGGACCCAATGGACTTACGATATGGAATCCATGGAATCCGCCTTTAAGAGCCTGCTGGACAATCCGAAGAGCATAGAAATGCTACATGCGATTTGCCCTTTTTTGGAGGAACAGCAGCAGGGTGCCGTTTACACCATTACAGGGATTCTGGATGCACTGAGTTCCATTCGGAGTATCCTGAGCCATACCCGTCCGCAAAAAAGCTGGAATAGTGCAGTATATGTCCCGTCTGATCCCGATGCAAAAAAAATAGAGCTTATGAAGGCAATGAAGCCGTATGTTGATCCGGACAACCAAAGAAAGCTGGATCAGATCATAGGAACCTATAATACAGTGGATCAGTTGAACCAGAATATCCGGGATTATCAAAACAGACATTCCATGACCAGCGGGCAAAATACGGCTCCCGCAGAATCCCTGGGGGAAATTCTTAGCATCATCCGGCCCATTCTGCCTCAGGAATTCGGGGAGAAAGCCGGTCAGCTCATGCAAATCCTGAAAATAGCACAAACGATGGAGTCTGCCAACAAAGAAACTAAAAAAGAGGAGAAAGAAAAAGAAGACACAACGAACGGGAAACAGCAAACGGATGTCCCGCCCTCCGCACCAATGAATGATAAGCAGAAGGAATCCATGGAAATGATGCTCCGGATGGCTCAGCTGCTGGCACAGACAAAGGATTCCTCCGGCACCGGGTCCGATGCAAATCCCGGTACGAAGTCCGAAAGCCCGGAAAAGACAGAATAAGGCCGCAGGATACAATACCTGCTGCCTTACCTCCTTTTTCCTACTTTTCCCGGACCGATTTTCTTAAGACAGTCAGAATTTCAACCGCCAGGACTCCTCCAATCCCTGCAGTAACCAGCTGTGGCCAGCTGAATTGAACGGAAAGTGCCGCGCGCATTTTATCCGGCGCATTGGGCAGGAAAAACGGCAGGACGATCTTCACCACACCAAGGTACAACGTGATGAATTTCAGCACAGCACCGGTGACGATGGCCAAAATCGGATTCCTATTATACAGAAGAGATGCCATCACCACCAGAACGAGATTGCCAAGGGCAATGGGTACCACCAGAACAGGGACTGGCGTAAATCCCTGAATCAGTGCGATAACGGGAGCGACAACGGCAATGATCAGTCCTCCACTGATTCCCGTCATAACAGCTGCAACAATAAGACACAGATTCACAAGGGAACCTACGACAATCTGGCTGATATTGGCAGGCATGGCGGGAATCCACAGCCGCAGCGATTGAAACACCACGGTCAATGCCAGCAAAATAGCTGTCCTGGAAATCCATCGAATTGATTTGTTCATAACGATTTCACCTCCTTTCCATCAGATTCCCTGATTTTCATAACAAGTACCGTTACATCATCGATCATTTGATTGCCCCCCAATATTGCCTGATACAGATCCAGCAGGTAGCCTGCCGTTTCTTCCGCAGTCTTGTTCTTCATTCCTTTCAGGAACTCCATCAGATTGGGCTCATCGAATTGATCCGGCTTCTTCCGGTCAATTTCAATCAGCCCATCCGTAAAGAGCAGAAGGCTGTCTCCTTCCTCCAGCTGGATTTTCCGATTCTCATAGGAAGGGCTTACAATCTCTGCCAGCTTACAGATTGGCAGACCTACAATGGGGACCGGCCGGACTTCCCCGCTTTTCTCCAGAACGAGGGGAGAAACATTCATTCCCGCAGAACAATAAGTCAATACCCGGCTCTTTAAATGATAGATTCCATAAAAAAGCACGGTATAGGTTTCCTCGGGGAACGGCATCCGATTATAGGTATAATAGAGATTATTCAGAACCTGCTTGGGAGACAGCACCCGGATACGCCCGTCGTCATATTCCCTGCGGACATGAATGTTCTGATTAATGAAGACGGTGATCATGGCAGCGGAGACGCCATGGCCTGCCACGTCGCCGATCAGAACCCCCACATTTTCATCATCCAGCCGGTATACATTGTAGAAATCGCCGCCGATTTTTTCACAGGGCATGTAGCTGGCGTAAAATTCAAGTCTCTCTGCCATGGGAAAGCTGACAGGCAGCAGCGCACTCTGAATATGTCTGGCATCGTTCAGATCCTTTATCAGCTTTTCATTGGCCGCTGTAATTTCTTTCGTCCTCTGCTCCACCTGATCTTCCAGACCGTCTGCATACTGGCTCAGCTTCTGCTCTGTCTTATGTAAAGCACGATAGGGCTTCTGAACATTTAATACAAACTTTGCCTTAAACAAGAAATAATAGGCGACAATTTTATAAATATGTCCCAACAGATTATAGGAATCATATACATTGTAGTACTGCGTAAATGCCAGTTCACTGAAAATACTCAGCAAAATCGAAAGAATGACGTATCGGTATCCTTCCTCCCCCTTCTCCCATCTGTAAATCCGATAAAAAAGCCCCAGACTGATCAAAAAGACGGCGATAATCAGATACTCCAGATGGATCTTCAGGGGGGTCAGTCCCTGCCCCTCAATAAACAGGGGTGGAACCCGATCCAGCCGGTAGGTCAGGAGATAAAGAAGGATTCCGCTGTAAACCAGGGAAGCTGCAGCACAGAGCCTTCGGCTGACCCTTGTGGTTTTGTCCCGTACCAGGCCGGCAATGAGCATCCCAATACAGGAAGTGAGACGGGCAGCAATCCAAAAGGACGTTGCCTTCGATACGGAAGGCGGAGTCAAAAACCTTGGCATGCCATTGTAGCCAAGAGTATGGAAAAGATCCAGCAGGCCAACCGCCAGAAATGTACATGAGAAAATGAGCGTCCGCAGGCGCCTGCAGCGCTCAAATGTATAATAGGCAATTAAAAAAATACAAAAGGACATAACGATACTCAGAAGCTCCAGGCAAATATGAATGGTCAGAAAATCGTCCATATGAAAAACATGATACAGGTATGGATTCAGCCACCATACCAGGCCATACAGAACAGCCGAAAAAAGAAAGACAGCAAGAAAAAGAAAGCGGTCCTTCCGAAATCTCTGAGTCCCCATAATCCCCCTCCGATATTTCTTCCTTTACAATATTAGATTATAACATAAAATACCCAGATCATACAATTTCCCTATAGATGAATTTGCTTCCTTGTTTCCCCTTCCACCTTTCCGACACCATAACCAAGGGAAAAGCTCTGCATCATTCCCCCGGCGATAAAACCAATCAGCAGAGCCTTTTCCTCCCTGCTCAGTCCGATGTCGCCGGCCACCATGAATTCCCCGGCCTTTTCTTCGGCAATCAGGTGAATCGCCTGTTTTGTTCCCATATAGGGACCATTCAGTTTTCGGTTGGCCTCAATGGTATATTCCTTGATCCGATCTCCGGTCCGCAATGGATACACCTCTTTCGTACAAGCTAGTTTAATGATTCCCTGAGGCTTACATTTTATACCTGATTTTACAATGCGTTTGTACGAAAGACTTGTCACAAGGAGATTATTCCTGAAGGAATTTGGCCATCAGCACTTCATCCACCCATTGGTTTCTGAAATAAAACTGTTCCTTTCGGCAGCCTTCCACGAGAAAGCCCATTTTACGATACAGAGAAATGGCACGGGTATTGGTGGAAAATACACTGAGACACAACTTATGATAATTCCTTTCCTTTGCCCAATCCATCCCGTAGGCCAAAAGAGAGAACCCAATTCCCATGGACCGCGCTTCTTTTATCACATGGATCCCCAGAGTGCAAAAATTTCGGGACTTTTGCGACATTCCCCCTGCAAAAACAGCAATTCCCCCGACGATCCGATTATTCAAAACAGCAACTCCAATCAGATTCCTGGAGTGATCCAGATACCGGATCATTTTTTCCTGCTCCGGGACGGACCGCACTGCATGGTCTTCCAGAAAATAGATCCCTTCCTGACATACCTCCTCCAGGGTCTCCAGAAATGCAGCGGCATCTTCCGGATAGGCCGGCCTTATCACCAGATTTTCACCGGTGCCTGTCATCGAATGCAAGGACTTCCACATGGCATGGACTCCTCCCGTCAATTACAGAATGTGTTTTTCAATTATTCTACAAAGGAAGCATACATTCCTGTATGCTCTGCAATTCGTTCCCAAAATGTGAAATCTGCCGGCTGCCTATGCCGCCCAATGCCGCATGAAAACAAGGTGAAAGGACATACGAATATAAAAAGGGCACCATAAAGGCGCCATGGGTTTTTATTCCTCTTCTTCAGAAAAGTTATTCTCTATCAGCTTGCCGATCTTGTACAGAGCCGCAACTTCATCAGGACCGCTTACCTGGATCTTTATCCTGGCTCCCTTGAAGATCCCCAGGGCCAATACAGACAAAAGGCTTTTAGCATTTCCTGTTTTATCGTCCCGGATAATGCTGACATCCGACGTAAAGCTGCCTGCTGTTTTGATCAACATGGCAGCAGACCTGGCATGCAGTCCGGTTTCATTCTTAATGATAAATTCCTTTTCAATCATGTTTCCCCACTTCTCCGTTCTAATTCGTATTAGATAAAGTAACCGGCAGGTATCGGTTCCTGATTTGCCCCAGTCCAATCCAGCCTGATGATCATTTAAAATTATTAGGTATATTGTACATGATTTTTGCAAAAAGGGCAAGTTCTACTTGACAATTCTTTCGTATTTAGCAATAATAAGTCTGAGGATAAGCAGCTTCGACGGGAAGGAGTAGGATCTGTCCCTTGTCAACAGAGAACCGGGGAGGGTGGAAACCCGGCGGCAGGCAGATAGGAAGGCATCCCCGAGCTGTAGGAAAAAGAGGATCCCTGTATGGGGATCAAAAAGGGTGGAACCGCGGAAGATCAGTCTTTCGTCCCTTTATGGGAGGAAGGGCTTTTTTATTGCCAGGAAAGGAGACAAAGATATCGATGGAAAACAAGATGGAAAAGCTGATCGCTCTGTGCAGGGGGCGGGGCTTTATTTACCCCGGCTCGGAAATATACGGCGGTCTGGCCAACAGCTGGGATTATGGCCCGCTTGGAGTGGAATTCAAAAACAACGTGAAACGGGCCTGGTGGAAAAAATTCATACAGGAAAGCCCGTACAATATCGGCATGGATGCTGCCGTGCTGATGAATCCAAAGACCTGGGTGGCATCCGGTCATGTGGGTAATTTCAATGATCCGCTGATGGACTGCAGGGAGTGCAAGGCCCGGTTCCGTGCAGACCAGTTAATCGAAGAGGACATGATGAAAAAAGGTCTGCCCGACGGCACAGCGGATGGATGGTCCAATGCAAGGATGGAGGAGTATATCAGGGAAAACCATGTTGTCTGCCCGGAGTGCGGCAAATCCAATTTTACTCCCATCCGTCAGTTCAACATGATGTTTAAAACCTGGCAGGGAGTAACGGAAGATTCCCGGTCGGAACTGTATCTCCGGCCGGAAACCGCTCAGGGCATCTTCGTAAACTTCAAGAACGTTCTGCGCTCTTCCAGAAAAAAGATCCCATTTGGAATCGGCCAGATCGGAAAGGCATTCCGGAATGAGATTACACCCGGGAATTTTACCTTCCGAACCCGGGAATTTGAACAAATGGAGATGGAGTTTTTCTGCAAGCCGGGAGACGATATGGAATGGTTTCATTACTGGAAGGAGTTCTGCAAAAACTGGCTTCTCGATCTTGGGTTATCCGGGGAACATATCCGGCTGCGGGATCACGAAAAGGAGGAACTGTCCCACTACAGCAAGGCGACAACGGATATTGAGTACCGCTTTCCGTTTGGCTGGGGAGAATTATGGGGGATTGCAGACCGTACAGACTACGACCTGAAGCAGCACGCAAAATACTCCGGGGAAAGTCTGAACTATCTGGATCCCACCACCAATGAACAATACGTTCCTTACTGCATTGAGCCTTCCCTCGGGGCAGATCGGGTTGCTCTTGCTTTCCTGAGCGAAAGTTATACAGAAGAGACGCTGGATAACGGAGACAACCGCGTCGTCATGAAGCTTCATCCCGCCCTGGCCCCTTATCAGGCTGCCATCCTGCCGCTCACCAAAAAACTTCGGGAACCCACAGAAGCTCTATACCGCAAACTGGCAGGAAAACTCAACGTGGAATATGATGAAATCGGCAGCATTGGAAAACGGTACCGCAGGGAAGATGAGATTGGAACACCCTTCTGCATCACCGTGGACTTTGACACGATAAAGGATAATACCGTAACCATAAGGGACCGCGACACCATGAAACAGATCCGCCTTTCCACCAACGAATTGATCGGCTGGCTGGAGGAAAAAACAGCTTTTTAGCAAATACCGGATTCCTCCCATCTCTGCAGGTGGAAAGAGGGACCAACAAAGTATATAATATAGTTTGTAACCCGAAAAGGAGAGGGAATGCCGAAACGTCATTCCCTCTCCTTTTCTGCTGCAAATCTGCACTTTTCCCTGTTCCCCGGACTGCCTCATTCTCTGCGCAGTCTGCTTACTCAAACTTCCTTAATGGCTTCCGTAGGACAATTTTCGATAGCCTCCTGGACCGAATCCTCCAGTTCCGCCGGAACATCCTCCTCTATGGCCTCTGCCTTCTCGTCATCGCCCCAATGAAATACATCCTCGCAGGTGCTGATACACAGCCCGCAGCTGATGCACAAATCCGGATCCACATGTGCTTTCAAAATAATTCCTCCTCATATTGTCGTGTTGGAGTTTCCACCAGGAAACTTTCTCTTGTTACTCATAATGCATATAAAACTATATTACCCCAGCCCAGTATGGATTAAACCATTTTTACAAAATTTTTAACTCTGCCGTACAGGGCATCGTCCACCTCAGCCACCATCCGAACACCGTCTTCCATAAACTCCTCCTCAAGAATATTGCCTTCCTCATGGAGCAGGGATCGGATCGTCCCCTGGTCATAGGGCACAACCAGCTGCAGATGATGGGTCTGTCCCGGCAGGTTTTCCCGGATCAACGCAAGAAGCTCCTCCAGTCCCTCCCCATTGCGGGCGGAAAGGAATGCCTGCGGTTTTTCAACGGGAAGCATAGCTGGATCCGTTACGGTATCCATTTTATTGTATACCGTAATGATTTTCTGGGATGCTCCCAGCTCCCTCAGGACCCGGCGCACCACCGCCGCCTGCTCCAGCAGGTTCGGCGAACCTGCATCCACAACATGCAGCAGCAAGTCTGCCTTTACCACTTCCTCCAAAGTCGAATGGAAAGCCTCCACCAGATCATGAGGCAGTTTATCAATGAAGCCCACGGTATCAATCAGAAGGAACCGCCGGCCGTCCGGCAGGCTGATTCCCCTGGAAACCGGATCCAGCGTGGCAAACAATTTGTCTTCCACCAGGACGTCACTGCCGGTCAGGGCATTGAGCAGCGTGCTTTTTCCGGCATTGGTATAGCCGGCAAGAGCGACAATGGGGATCCTGTGTTTTTCACGTTTTGCCCGCAGGGCACCTCTCCTTGCCTGGACCTTTTCCAGCTCCCCTTCAATTTCATGAATTCTCCTGTGAATATGACGCCGATCGGTTTCCAGCTTTTTCTCCCCCGGCCCTCTGGTGCCAATGCCGCCTCCCAGACGGGAAAGAGCAATTCCCATGCCCATCAGCCTGGGAAGACGGTATTTGAGCTGGGCCAGTTCCACCTGCAGCTTACCTTCCCTTGATACGGCATGTCTGGAAAAGATATCAAGGATAAGCGCAGTACGGTCAATTACCCTGACTCCCAGTATATCTTCCAGATTTTTGATCTGAGCCGCGGAAAGTTCATCATCCGCTATCACCAGATTGGCATTCCGGGACTGACACAAAAGTGCCACCTCAGATGCTTTTCCCCTTCCGATATAAGTGCCCGCTTCCGGTGCCTTCCGGTTTTGCGTGGTTTTGTACAACACTTCTGCACCGGCCGTCCATGCCAGTTCCTCCAGTTCATTGAGCGAAGCAAGCCCTTCTCCATGGTCGTCCAGGCCGATAAGAACCGCCCGTTCATCTTCCTCCGTCGAGGGACGAACCGCCGCAGGAATGCCGATCAGCGGATCCCGCCTCCGGATCTCCCGCATCAGGGCCGGACCACAAAGCTCCTCCACAGGGACAGGCCCGTAAATCACGTAAGGCTCTTCCGATTCCCCGGGAGGATTCAAAAAGGCCGTATAGCAGTCCGAAAATGCCCCGTCCCGGACCCCTATGGCAGTTATGGCATCAAACCGCATTTTCCAGAGGGAATTCAGATCCACCCGGGACAGCCTGCCGCTGCCGTTGGGATGGGTATGGATGCATCGGATTCCGCTCAGGCGCGTCTCACTTCGCCGCAGTCCTTTGTCGGGCAGGGAGACCTGATCATGTTCTCCCATGGAAACATCCAGAATCTCTCCTCTGCGGCTCAAATAAACGGATATCTCACGATTGATCTGACCGGTCCATTCACAAAGCAGCCGGATCAGTTCCTCAGAAAGATAATCTTCCCTGTCCACTGATATTTCGTTTATACTTTCCAATCGGGATAGAATGTGTTTGGATAATCCCGTTGTATTCCCATTGATCATATTACATCCCTCCTTTCTGCTGAATCTTACTTAGCCGCTTGCCTGTATCATACCCGATTTCCCGAAAAACCTCAAAGGATTTTCCGGTTATAATCAAACTTTCGCTTTCTCTAAAAATTCCTTCATGCCGGCTGTATCCAGGCAATTCAATATGTCCTTTTTTTCACACCAGCCTTTGCGGGCGACCGTTGTGCCAAACCCCGTATTGGAGATCTCGGATACACTGTGAGCGTCCGGATTAATCATCAGACGAATTCCCATTTCCTTTGCTTTTTTGCACCAGCGCCAGTCCAGATCCAGCCGATGGGGATTGGCATTGATCTCTATCACGATTTCCTTCTCCGCCGCCTTCTCCAGAATACGTTCCATATCCAGTTCATATCCGTCCCGGGACAGAAGCAGTCTGCCCGTCGGATGCCCCAGAATAGTGGTATGCGGATTATCCAGCACTCTCAAAATTCGATTGGTCATGCTGCTCCTGTCCATCCGAAAATTTGAATGGACGGATGCAATCACAAAATCAAAACGATTCAGAAAACCATCCGGATAATCCAGGGATCCATCCGGAAGAATATCGGATTCGATGCCCCTGAAAATATGGAAATCCTCCCATTCCGCATTGAGCTTATCAATCTCTTCCTGCTGCCGGATAACATCCTCTTCCTTCAGGCCACGGGCATAATAGGCAGAACGACTGTGATCGGATATTCCCATATAGTGATATCCCTGTCTATGCGTCCCTTCCGCCAGAGCCGCCAGAGTATCGCTGCCATCACTGTACCGGCTGTGCAGATGAAAGATTCCCTGAAGGTCCCTGCTTTCCACCAACATTGGCAGCCTGCCCTCCAATGCCGCTTCGATTTCTCCCGTATCCTCCCGTAATTCAGGAGGAATATAGGACATTCCCAAAGCCTGGTATATCTCTTCTTCGTTTGCACAGGAAATCCTCTCTTCGTCTTCTCCGCGGAATAAGCCGTATTCATTCATTTTCAGATCCATGGACTTTGCCAGATGCCGCAATCTGGTGTTATGCTCCCTGCTTCCCGTAAAATGCTGAAGGGCATAAGGATATTGTTCCGGAGATACCACCCGCAAATCCATGGCAATTCCTTCCTTCAGCCGGACACTGGTTTTGGTCTCCCCCTGTCCGGTAACATCCGCCACATCCGGCAGGGATACAAAATACTTCATGACGTCCTCCGGTTGGTCGGAAGATGCCAATATATCAATATCCTTGACCGTTTCCCGGCTTCTGCGCAGACTCCCTGCAATCTGCATCGATTGAACCTGCGGACAGTCCTTCCCCTTCTTCAGGATGGAATAGGCCACTTCACCGGCTTCGGAAAGCAAATACCGATCGGCTCCGGTACGGGCATGGGCAATCCCCTTCATAATATTTTGCTGCGTCTTTTCCCCAAATCCGGGCAGATCCACCAGACGATTTTCCCGGCATGCATATTCCAGCTCCCCGATGGTGGTGATTCCAAGTGTGTCATAAAGGGTACGAACTTTTTTGATGCCCAGACCCGGAATCTTCAAAAGCTCGAACAAGCCGGATGGAAACTCCGCTTTCAGGTCTTCATAATATTTTAAATGACCAGTTGTCACCAATTCGCTTATTTTTTGTTCCAAGGCCTTTCCAATGCCCCGGACGCTACCCAGTCTGTTTTCCTGAACCAGAGTTTTCAGATCCTCATCCAGGGACTCCACAGCTCTGGCCCCATTTTCATAGGCACGGGTTTTAAACGGGCTTTCCCCTTTCCATTCCAGATAAAAGCCAATTTCATTCAGGATATCTGCTACGATATGTTTGTCCAATCCATCCGCTCCTTCTTTCAGGATATCGGAATCCCATTCAACTTTCGGTCCTTATTTATTATAAACGGATTTGTCCTGTCTCACTCAGCAAAACTCCAATCAGCTTTAATCGACCACTGTACAGCCTTCTTTACAGTTTTGAATTCTGATGGCATATATGGTTGCCACATAGTAATAATTTCCTCCGATATCCAGTTTTATACCAATTAAAGCGTTTTCATCCATAACCTTGACAATTTCCACCGAATTTCCGGTTTCGTTCGGAATGACTCCCCCCGAAATATTGATAGAAACATGTGGCGCCTTCCTCTGATATTCGTTCTGCAATGGAAAATTTTTGGATTCATGACGCGGGCAGAAAGAGCATAGAATAGTATTATAATATGGAGAGGACTGTTTCAGACGGGATGGTTTGTTTATATGTATCATGGAGCTGATCGGTGGGAAAATCCGTAGGGATTGATCCTGAAGTATCGTATCGTTGCACCATGGAAGTGAGTGGGAGTGATTGAATGAAGATCTGTCATAAGGAGGATACGGTTTATATTGAACTGGAAGGGGATGTTTCCTTCAGCAACGCACAGGAAATTCGAAAAACCATTATAGAAAATCTATTGCCTTCCGATCAGAAAGCCATCGTCAATTTATCCAGGGTGGATTTTATGGATAGCTCGGGTCTCGGCTTATTCATCACATTGCTGAAAAGGATGAAAGGGCGGGGCGGAAAGTTGATTCTGGAACATCCCCAGTTGGGGATACAGAAATTTATGGAGATTACCCGTATGGATGAGCTGATGGAGATTCGCAAGACGGAGGAGCCGAAAACCGGCAACTGGCCGGAGGCCAGGAAATAAGCGGTGAAACAACTGCTTATTTTTTTTACCCTTTTTTATTGACTTCACGGGCTTCCCCGTATATCATGTAACCAGATGGTTACTTATAGGAGGGGTTGGATTGACAGCAGTGAGGACCAGGGATTCTGTCCGGACCAGAAAAAACATCCTCCATGCGGCAGAGCTGGAATTTGCGGAAAAAGGGTTTTATGGAGCCCGGGTGGACCGGATAGCGGAACGGGCAGACATCAACAAGAGGATGATCTATGAATATTTTGGTGGAAAGGAGAAGCTGTACCGCACCGTATTGGTTCATGTGTATGGCAGGCTTGGGGAGCAGGAGGTGGGACTGCTGACACAGGATATGGGCTGCATTGAGGCCATGGAAAAGCTGATTCGGCTGCATTTTGAATTTCTTCAGGAAAATCCCACCTATGTGCGGCTGATTCTTTGGGAAAACCTGAATCAGGGAAAACATTTTCAAAAAAACGATTTCAGAAACGCCCGGGATCCGGCTCTGGTACAAATTCGGAAAATGATTCGAAAAGGAAAGGCGGAAGGCGTCTTTCGGGAATCGGTGGAGGAAGACCAGTTCCTGCTGTCTCTCATCACCTTCAGCTTTCCTTATTTTTCAAATCGCTATACCCTTTCCAAACTGCTGGGGATGTCGATGGAAAAGAAGGAGGATTTGAACAAAAGGGTGGATCACGTTACCGAAATCCTGCTGTCGTATTTATGCAGCCAGAATTACAGGGAAAAGAACCGATGAACAAAAACGGGAGGTAGAATATCATGTGGAAGGAAGAGACATTGAATGAATTCCTGACGACTCCTTCAGAGAAGCTGCTGAAGGATATTTCAAAAATCAAGGGCGACATTATGATCCTGGGAGCCGGGGGAAAGATGGGGCCTACCCTGAGCCTCCTGGCTAAAAAAGCAGTGGAAAGGACAGGAAGCGGCCAAAAGATCCTTGCGGTATCCCGATTTACGGATCCCCTTGCCGTGAAGCTGTTGAATGACAACGGGGTGGAAGCGACTGCCGTGGATCTCCTGGAGCAGGGAGCGCTGGATTCCCTGCCGGATGCAGAAAATGTGATTTACATGGCGGGCAGGAAATTTGGCACAGCAGGGCAGGAGTCCCGGACCTGGGCGATGAATGTCTGGCTTCCTTCCCTGGTGGCGGAACGATACCGGCATTCCAACATTGTTGTCTTTTCATCAGGAAATATCTATCCCATGCTGCCTGTCTGGTCCGGCGGAGCAACGGAAGAGACGCCTCCCATGCCAAACGGGGAGTATTCCATGTCCTGTCTGGGGAGGGAAAGGATATTTGAATTCGGTTCCCTGAAGTATCATACACCTGTATTTTTTTATCGCCTGAACTTTGCAATTGATCTTCGATATGGCGTACTCTGCGATATTGCATCCGATATCATGGCGGGCCGGCCGGTGTCCGTGAACATGCCGTGCTTTAACTGCATCTGGCAGGGGGATGCCAACGAAATGGCCCTGCGTGCCCTGCTTCATACCGCAAGCCCGGCAAAGCGGATGAACATTACCGGTCCGGAAACGGTTTCCGTCCGGTTTGCTGCCATGGAGCTGGGACAGCTGCTTCATAAGGAAGTACGGTTTGAAGGGGAAGAATCGGACAGTGCGTTTCTGAATAACTCTTCGGAAGCAATGAAAACCTTTGGATACCCGTCGGTTTCCCTCCGGACCATGCTGCAGTGGCAAGCAGAATGGATTCTGTCCGGTGGGCGCACTTTAAACAAGCCAACTCATTTTGAGGAAAGAAAGGGGAAATATTGATGACAATTCGGCAGGATGCCCTGAAACGTTTTCAGGAAGGCACGGTGATCCCAGCTCATCCACTTGCGCTGAATTCGGACAGAAAGCTGGATGAACGGCGACAGCGGGCCCTTTCCCGATATTACCTGGATGCCGGGGCGGGGGGCCTGGCGGTGGCAGTGCATACGACGCAGTTTGCCATACGGGATCCCCGGATTGGATTGCTGGAGCCAGTACTGAGGATCGGCTCGGAAGAAATGGACGCCTATGAAAGGAAAACCGGGAAAGGGATATTCCGGGTGGCAGGTGTCTGCGGGCCTGTGGATCAGGCCATAGGCGAGGCGGAGCTGGCAAAAAAGCTTGGATATGATGCCGCATTGCTGAGTCCCGGCGGATTGGGACAGCTGAGCGAGAAGGATTTGATCCGGCGTACGGAGCAATTGGCTTCCGTACTCCCGGTTGTGGGCTTTTATCTGCAGCCTTCGGTAGGCGGCAGGATTTTTTCCTATGATTATTGGCAGAGACTCTGCGACATTCCCGGCGTGATTGGCATCAAATGTGCTTCCTTTAACCGATACCAGACCATAGATGTGGTACGTGCCGTGGCTTTGTCGGACCGCAGGCGGAGCATTGCCCTGTATACGGGTAATGACGATCACATTGCCATGGATCTGCTTACCGAATATCGGTTCTGCAGGGATGGAAAGGAATACAAACAGAGATTTACAGGAGGACTGCTGGGTCATTGGGCGGTGTGGACCCACACGGCAGTGAAAATCTTTCAACAGTTGAAGGAAGCAGGAAAAAAGGAAGCTATTCCCGCACGGCTTCTGACCCTTGCTGCGCAGATAACCGATGCCAATGCCGCTTTCTTTGATGCGGCGAACGGATTCAAAGGTTGTATTGCCGGAGTTCACGAAGTACTTCGGCGTCAGGGCCTGATGGAGGGTATCTGGTGTCTGGATACAGAGGAAACTCTTTCTCCGGGCCAGTCGGAGGAAATTGATCGGGTGATTCGCATGTATCCTCACCTGAATGATAATGAATTTGTAAGGAAAAATTTAAGGAAATGGCTGGAACTAGCTTAATTCCCATCTCCCTATGACTCAAATGTGTTTTTTGTTTTTGCCTGTTATGATGCACTCATTCCATGGATACAGAATAACATATAAATGTAGATATCGCATTGGATCATAGGAAGGAGTGCATTGTATGGCGTACGAAGATTATCAGGAGCAGCCAGAGGGACAGGATTCCATGCAGACACAGTTTCCCGCCCAGCCAAACTGGCAACTGGCAAGAGCTTATGTGCTGGATCAGCCGTATGCAAGAGTCTTTTCACCGGAAGAAGCCCTTCATCACGGCACCCTTTTTGCGGATTTGGTCATGCCGTATAGGATGAGATGTCAGGAGGGATTGCAATGATGGATCAAAAGCAGGCGCTTCTTGATAAAATCCGGGCATACGAATTTGCTGCAGTGGAACTAAACCTGTTTCTTGACACTCATCCCGGCAATCAAAGAGCTGTGAACGACTTTAATGCCTATGCTGCTCAAATAGCCGCTTTGAAGCAGCAATATGAGAGAATTTATGGGCCTCTCATCAATTTTGGTTTCGGTTCCGGCAGCAAGTGCCCGTGGCAATGGATCAACGAACCATGGCCCTGGGACGTTGTTAATGAGGGATAGGAGGTATGATGTATGTGGTTATATGAGAAAAAAATGGAGTATCCGGTCAGGATCAAAAATCCGGACCCAAGAATGGCCAGCTCTGTAATCAGCCAGTATGGAGGTCCTGACGGAGAGTTGGCAGCATCCCTGCGATATCTTAACCAACGATATCATATGCCGATCCCGGAGGCCACAGCTTTGTTGAATGATATCGGAACGGAAGAATTGGCCCACTTTGAAATGGTGGGTTCGATGGTTCACCAATTGATGAAAGACGCACCCGCAGATGAGTTCAAGGAATCCGGATTGGGCCCGTGGTATGCGGATCATGAGCGATCCACATGGCCCGCTATCGGTACAGGGGTACCTTTTACCGCAGCTTATTTTGCGTCAAAGGGCGATCCTATAGCAGACGTGACAGAGGATATGGCAGCCGAGCAGAAAGCAAGGGCGACCTATGAAAATCTGCTGGATTTGGCAGACGATCCGGATGTTATTGACCCTCTCCGCTGGCTGAGGGAAAGAGAAATTGTCCACTTCCAGCGATTCGGTGAACTCCTGAATAAGCTTTATGAGGAGCAGGACAGGAAAAAGTGCTATTAATTTGGAAAGCACGAACAATGGCCCGTTTTCTACGGGCCATTGTTATAAATGATACTACAGCAGCTGTATCTCTGAAATTGTGATTTTGGATTCGGGTTCTGCATATAAAGCAACGGTAATCCCTTCACAGGTAATCGGTTCAAACAGCGCAATCAGGGACCGTTGTTCAGCCCCTTCAGGGCACGAAAGATCCTTGAGAACAATATTCCCGTCAAAAACCAATTCTGCGCGGTCAAAGTCCGTGCTCCCACGATAAATTACGACAGCCTCAACAACCGTATCCTTCTTTAACTTGATATTAAGTTCCACTTTACCGGATGCATCTGTCTTCAAAATGGTATCCCTTTGCTCCGCATCCTTTTTATGTACCGTTATCAGGCCGTTGTGCAAACCGGGCAATTCTGTATTACCACAAGCAATTTCGATATTATTGATGAACCCTGCCCCCGGAACAGGCTGCAAAGATACTGTGGGTCCGCTTACGCACAGCCGCTCCTGTTCATCAAAACAGGCACGGTCAAGGTTCACCTGCCGGTTCCCGCCGCCGGCCTGGGGGTAGGTATGTGAATGGTAAACAAAGAAGAGGCTTTCTCCACCCGGCCCGTCTACCATGCTGTGGTTCCCGGTTCCGGATATATTTTCATAAGAACCCGCTTGCAGAATTGGATTTTCCCCAACTTTTTTAAACGGACCAAGGGGACTTTTTGCCGTTGCATAACCAACAGAGTAAGATCTGCTGCCAAAGTAATTTCCGGAATAGGTAAGATAATATATGCCGTTATGCCTTATCATTTCCGGGCCTTCGTTCCAGATGGGGTCAGCGGAAGCCATTTCCCATGGCTGTTCCGGTGAAAGCTATCTTAACACAATTTTGCAATCTTTCACCCCGTTTTCCGCCATCCTTTCAAAGATCCCACAAAAGCACCTTTTGTAAAGTAAACAATGCACCTCATTCAACGTCTTTTCTGCATCTCAAAAATTTTTGCTCTAAACGAATAATAAGTCGGAAAAAAGAATAAAAGCAGGCTTTTGGGGAAGAAAGCAGTATAATTCCGTAAAGTAATAAAGTCAGATCATAAAGAATAAGAAAGGGAATGATATTATGCAGAATGTCTGCTGAAAGCGGCATCACAGAAATGAGAAACGACTGCAAAAAGAAAGCCAAGGAAATCTCCCTCGGCTGAAGTATCTGCTTTTCCTATGCGATGTATTCCTTCAGAAAAGCCGGTACGCTATCAGGATTTCCGTTCATTGTTATGATAAAGCGTATATCGAATTTGTCGGATAACTTCTTTACATCGAAAATGAATCGCTCAATCTCACTCTTGTCCTTGCCGATGATGTCCAGAAGCCCATCGATGTAAATCTGATCCGTATCATAGTTGCGTGCAATGATTCCCGCAAGGAAACCATAGAAAACATTCAGCTCCCGAATGCCAAATTCTTTGGCGTTGATGAACCGGACCCTGTGGTTGAGCTCAATCATGTGCCGGTTCTCTCCATTGATGAACACAATCTCGCCCTTGCATTCCTTCAACGATTTGTTTGCCATCTCAACCAGAGTTTTGGTCTTCCCGGTACCCTTGGGACCAATGATAAACTTTATCATGTGAACCGCCTCCCATTATAAATTATATTAGGGACTCCTTCTGATTTCATTATAACATAGCTCCAATTCAGTTGCCATAGAAAAAAGCCCCAATCATAAAATTGTATGCTGTTCTGCCTTATCCATGATGTGTTTTGCCAACCATAGTGTATCCAAATAAAATATTTATTATTACAAAAAAAACGGAGAAGAAAATTCTCTCCGTCCGTTTGCATTTTATGCTTTTTACTGCCTTACAGTACCCCGGTTCAGTGGGTATCCTTTCGGTTCAATGATTTTTTCCTTTGGGCGGTATCCAGCACCGCTTTGCGAATCCGGATATATTTGGGCGTAATCTCCACCAGTTCGTCTTCATCAATAAACTCCAGGGCCTGCTCCAGGCTAAGGTGCCTCGGTGCAACCAGCCGCAGGGTTTCATCCGAGCCGGCAGCCCGCATATTGGAGACATGCTTTCTCTTGCAGACGTTAACCTCTATATCTCCTTGCCGGTTGTTCTCCCCGATGACCATGCCTTCATAGACTTCCACACCCGGTCCGATAAACATGGTACCCCGGTCCTGTGCGTTGAAAATGCCGTAAGCTACGGATGTTCCTGTTTCAAATGCCACCAGGGAACCCTGGCTTCGGGTTTCGATATCCCCCTTGTAGGGCTCATAACCGTCAAAGATCGAATTCAGGATCCCTTCCCCGCGGGTATCGGTCAGGAATTCGGGGCGATATCCAAACAGACCCCGGGCGGGGATGGTAAACTCCAGCCTTACGCTTCCATTGCTGTTGTTCACCATGTTGACCATTTCCCCTTTGCGGGAACCCAGCTTTTCAATGACAATCCCCGTAAATTGCTCCGGAATATCAATGGTAAGCCGCTCCATGGGCTCATGAAGCTTTCCATTGATCTCCTTAAAGATCACGGTAGGCTTGGATACCTGGAATTCATATCCCTGCCGGCGCATGGTTTCAATCAGGATGGAAAGGTGAAGCTCGCCTCTTCCGGAAACGCGGAATGCATCCGGTGAATCCGTTTCCTCCACCCGCAGGCTGACATCGGTATATGTCTCCCGGAACAGGCGGTCCCTCAGATTGCGGGAGGTGACATACTGCCCGTCCCGCCCGGCAAAAGGACTGGTATTTACTGAAAACGTCATGGAAATGGTCGGCTCGGAAATTTTAACAAAGGGCATGGGATCCGGATGATCCACCGCACAGATGGTCTCTCCGATATTGATCCCCTCCACTCCGGAGACCGCCACAATATCCCCCAGCTCGGCATTCTCCACGGCAATCCGCTTCAATCCTTCAAACTGATACAGGCTGGTAATTTTCACCTTGCGCTGATCCCCGTCCACATTGCACAGCAATGCCTCCTGGCCTACCTCAATCCTGCCCCGTTCCACCTTGCCGATTGCAATCCTGCCGACATAATCGTTATAGTCAATGGTGGAAACCAGCATCTGAAGAGGTCCGTCCAAATCCCCTTTGGGTGCCGGAATATACTTCTGAATCAGATCAAACAAAGGCTGCATATCCTTGCCTTCCTCATCCGCATCCAGAGATGCCGTTCCATCCTTGGCAGAGGCAAACACAAAGGGACAGTCCAGCTGATCCTCCGTGGCATTCAATTCAATAAACAAATCCAGTATTTCATCAATCACTTCATGGGGCCTTGCCTCCGGCCGGTCAATTTTATTGATAACCACGATCACCGGATGCTTCAGCTCCAAAGCTTTTCTCAGGACAAATTTCGTCTGCGGCATGGGTCCTTCAAAAGCGTCCACCAGCAGCAGAACCCCGTTTACCATCTTCAGGACACGCTCCACCTCACCGCCGAAATCCGCATGGCCCGGAGTGTCGATAATATTTATTTTAATGTTGTTGTGCCGAACCGCAGTGTTCTTGGACAGGATGGTAATTCCCCTCTCCCGCTCCAGATCATTGGAATCCATGACCCGTTCCCGCACCTGCTGGTTTGCACGGAATACACCGCTTTGGCGCAGCATCTGATCCACCAGTGTGGTTTTTCCGTGATCAACGTGTGCTATGATTGCTATATTTCGTATGTCATCTCTTGTGAACATTTCATTTCCTCGTTTCTCAAACTATAAAATCTTGACAAACCAATATTTTACCACAAAAACACCTCTTTTACAAGAAATTTTATTACTTATTTTATTACTTTTTATTGATATTGCAGGATTTTATGCAATACTTCGTCTCTTTTTTGCCGAACCCGGTCATAATCCATGGATTGGATATAGAATCCTTCGATTTCGTCGTGGGCGGATTTGGCCCGTGCCAGGTGATCCACGGCTTTTTGCAGAAGATCACGGGATCGGATTTCAGCGTCTGCCCGTTCCGGTTCGTATTCCTCCTGCCTGCCCTTTTGCATGCAGTCATCCAAATCAATCTCCGCAACCGGACGGATACCTACCGGATTGCCCAGGCCAAAGGGACAGGGCGGGCTGTTGTTCACCACAGCCGTCTGAATGTCCGGAATCAGCAGCATATCCAGTTTGTTCTCCTCCGGCTCATAGGGGCAATGGTATTGTTCCGTAAAGAAACCCAGCTCTTCCGCAGACCGCGCAATGCCCGCGATCATCTGCCGGACACCGGTTCCCGGCTGTCCTTTGATGAAGAAAATTCTGCTGCTTTCCCTCAGCAGGGTTTCCCGGAAATCCACCACTCCTTTTGGAGTTATGGCCGATCCAAATAAATGTCTGCTCTTTGGAGCACTCTGGTTTGGGGCTGTCCCGGCCCCCAGCACTCTTTCCCGGAGTGATCTGAGAATCCGGCAGGCTTCCGCCCGATTTACCGTTTCCTGCACATAACTTTCCCATTCCTCATAAGCGGCCCGGGATTGACGAAGCAAGCTGAATGCGATTTGAAAAAGCCGGCTGACCTTCTGATTCGTGGAAACGATTTCATCCCTGTGCCGTATGATCTCCTTTTCCTCCCAGTATTCGCCGAGAGAAATGATCTCATCCACTGCGCCTGGGTTTTTCGGATCATTGATATGAGGCGCCGTGCCATCCATCAGGGCCACTTTCAGTGCAGGAATCACCAGACCATCCAGGGAATCCGGATCGGTGGAACAATGATGATATTCCACGTCCATGCCCCTGTCCATAAGATCCTGACCGATCGCCATCATAAACGTGGATTTTCCGGTGCCGGGCCCGCCTTTCAGAATAAAGATCCGGTTGGCATCGGGTCTGATCATGTACTGAAACCAGGAAACAAAACCAGCCGTTGTATTTCCTCCGGGAAACATCCTTCTTATCTGCCCTTTTTTATCCAATTTATTCCCTCCTGTCCGGGAACCTGTGGTTCCCGTTCTATATTATGTGTAAAAAAAAGAATTGCCCATGGTCTGCAAAGACTTTTCCCGGGCAATTCTCTTTCCTGAAATTTTATTGGATATCCGTGACTTCGTAACCTGCTTCCTTGACTGCATTCCGGATGCTGTCGTCCGAAACCTCGCCCGTCAGTTTGATCACCGCTGTTTTCTTCTTCCGGTTTGCCTTCGCAGACTGAACCCCATCCAGTTCCTTCAGGGCTTCTTCCACATGCTGCTCGCAATGACTGCAGGTCATTCCTTCCACAAATACCGTCTTCTTTTCTTCCATTTCTATCATCCTTTCTTCCTTTCCCGGACTTTTTTCCCTTTTACCCGTGCAGTGGCTGAAACCTTTTCAGCCGCAAGGCATTGGTCAGAACAGATACCGAGCTGAACGCCATGGCGCCTGCTGCGATCATCGGGTTTAAAAGAGGCCCGCCGAACAGGTACAGCAATCCTGCCGCAATTGGTATCCCGGCGGTGTTATAGGCAAATGCCCAGAACAGATTCTGCCGGATGTTCCGGATCGTACGCTTGCTCAATTGGATCGCCGTGGGAACATCCATGAGATTGCTTCTCATCAGGACGATATCGGCCGATTCCATGGCTACATCCGTACCGGAACCAAT
>ENA-UOOI01001363-UOOI01001363.1-fermentation-metagenome-genome-assembly--contig:-NODE-1363-length-25865-cov-4.567803_pt1 | contig 25865 bp, 20 predicted proteins | sample MGYA00245779_ERZ724027 | MGnify/ENA primary metagenome ERZ724027 (study PRJEB28704, sample SAMN03018318) | fermentation metagenome | biome: anthropogenic terrestrial biome; feature: soil; material...
AACATGCAAGTCAAAATGCAAGTCATCCACAGAGTAAAGCGATAGGACAAAAAACAGGCTGCCGGCAATGAACCGGCAGCCTGTTTTCGCGAGCAGATATGTACAGGGGTACCGCCTGCATCAGGGCGTTTATCGCACAACTTTAATAGGCCCGTGCACAGGTCTATGTATCCCCTTAATAAACGCCCTGTCGACAGTATAGACGCCGCAGGATAAAAAATAGGTCGAAATATGGGATAAGGATAAAAAATAGGGCATACCGGGAATTGCCCCGATATGCCCTCAAACTATGCGTGCGGAATTACTGTGTGTTCGTCCCGCTCTTGCTCTCTGTGCCCGTCTGTGGCGTGATCGCGGCGGGGGTGTTGTCCGTTACCGTCCGCGCCATCCTGCGGCTCTACGGTCAGCGTAGGCGCTCCCGCGCTTGCCGCGTCGACAAGCCCCTCTCCGACGACGTAGGCCACGACGGAGCCCAGCGGCATGATCACGCCGCTGATCTGCTGCGTAGTGTTCGCGTCCACCTGAAACAGCGCCAGTACGCCGACAGAGAGACCGGCAAGTGCCAGCCAGAATTTCCGCTTTTTCCTTCCGGGGGATTCCCACGTTTTGTCCCCCCGCCGCTTCCGGAGCCGGGGGACTTGTTTGATTGTGCGAAATATTGTCACATTTTATACACAATATTTACAGTATAATAGGGAACGAGGTGATATTGTGACCACAGTGGATTGGAAACGATATGATAAAAGGGTGCGGCAGATTGCCGACCCATTCGGGACGGGCTTTCCGGAGTTGCGGGGGCTCTTGGAAGAATGGGCGAAGAAGAACGGATTGTCCGTGCACGATCTGGTAGAGCAATACATCGCGTGGAAGTGGAAGAGATGAGATCCGGCCGGAAACCGCACAAGAAGCCGCCCTGTCACAGGCGGCTTCAAGAGAGAGAGAAATTTGTATGAAAAAGCATGATCGATGCTCTTGTAATCTGTCTGCGGCCCGGGATAAAGTCGTGCGGCCCCGGGCCGAACCGGGGCCGCGGATGTACCGGAGACTTATTTGTTGCAGTTGCCCAGGTACTGGAGCAGCAGCTGAAGGAACTCCTGACAAGTCATGGCGTCAGCCTCCCCGTATTTATTTCCCTGTCTGGGATGGCTTTATTGTAATACTTTTGTAATCTATTTTCAAACGAAATTTATGGAAATAGCGCCGGAAATCCGATTGTGGCTCCAGCCCGAAAGCGGAAGCCACAAGGAACGGCAGATTTTATCACCCCCCGATCTCTAGGCACAGGGGCATTCTAGCAGATGAATGTGAAGCGATTGCGACCTTCCCCTAAAAAAAGCATGAGAAAAGATCCGCGCGGGACCCGGGCGTTCCCGGTTCCGCGCGGATCTTTTCGCGAAGATGCGGAGATCAGGCTTTCAGCCCCATCTTTCCCTCGTGGAAGATGCGTTCGTCCATCAGATGGAAATCGGGCGCGATCAGCGGCCTGGACGGCATCAGGGCGATGATGTCTTTTTCCACGTCGATGCCCGGCGCGGCCTCGCACAGCATGACCCCTTTCTCCGTGAGGCGGAAGACGGCCCGCTCCGTGATATACATGACGGGCAGTTTGTTTTTGAGAGCGGTCTGCGCGCTGAAGGTGATCTGGTGCACCTTTTCCTGGAATTTGAGCGCCGAGCCCTCCTGCACGATCTTCAGCCTGCCGTTTCCGATTTCCGTTTTCAGCCCCTTCGCGGTGAACGTGCCGCAGAAATAGACCTTCTTGGCGTTCTGCGTGATGTCGATAAATCCGCCGCAACCCGGCATGCGGTCGCCGAACAGAGAGACGTTCACGTTCCCCCGCAGGTCCCCTTCGGCAAACCCGACGAAGGCTTGGTCCAGCCCGCCGCCGTCGTAGTAATCGAACATCGACTGCATCGTGACCATGCAGGAGGGGTTGAGGCTGACCCCGAAGTCCAGCCCGCTTGCGGGGCTGCCGCCGAAAATGCCGTCCTCCACCGTGAGCGTGAACCGGCGGCCGATGCCCTCTTCCGCCGCTACGGCCGAGATGAATTCCGGGATGCCGACGCCGAGATTGACGGTCGAGTCCTCTTCCAGCTCCATGGCCGCGCGGCGGGCGATGACTTTTTTGTTGTTGAGCGCGACCGCGGGCAGTTGCTTGGTGCTGATCCGGTGCTCGCCCGAAAAGCCCGGATTGTACTGGGTGTTCCAATTCTGCATGCAGTATTTGAGGTCGCTCGCCACGACCACCACGTCGACGAGCACGCCGGGGATCTCCACCTTGCGGGGGTCGAGCGAGCCGGACTCCACGACGCGCTGCACCTGGACGATCACTTTGCCGCCGGAATTTTTGCACGCCATGGCCATCGCGAGCGCCTCCCCCTTGACGCCCTCGTGCTCAAACGAGATGTTCCCGTCCTCGTCGGCGTAGGTCCCGGCAATCAGCGCGACATCAATGGGGATGCTCTTGTAGAACAGATAATCTTCTCCGTTCAGATGCACAAGCTGCACGAGGTCTTCCTTTGTGGAGGTCCTTTCGTTCATTTTCCCGCCGGCCAGCCGGGGATCGACGAAGGTGCCGAGGCCTACGCGGGTGAGTTCCCCCGGCTGATGGGCCGCGGTCGCCCGCAGCAGATGGGCCACCACGCCCTGCGGCAAGTCGTACGCCTCGATCTGATTGTTGACGACCAGCTCGCCGATCTTGCGCGCCATGCCGTAATGCCCGCCGATCGTACGGCGCAGAAGCCCCGCGTACGCCAGATGATGCAGCCCTTTTTTCATGTTGTCGCCCTGCGCCGCGCAGAAGTAAAGAGTCAGACCCGTCGGCTTGCCCGTCTCGAGAAAGCGGTTTTCGAGCTCCGCGGCGATTTCTTCCGGGAACGCCGTCCCCATGAACCCGTTCGTGCCCAGCGTGATGTCGTCCGGAATCCGGTACGCTGCTTCCTTCGCATTGATAAACTGAACCCCCATAACCTTCCAGGACCTCCCAATAATAATGTTTTTTAGAAAATATGTACGGCAAAAGCCCATCTAAATCCTATCAATTATATATTATATCATAATGAGATATTGTATCATATTTCCATGGGAATGCACAAGCCGTTTTCGCAAATAAATCTGGCGGGCGACCGTTTTCTTTAGTGCGGAAGAAACTGGATACCACTTTTTATCGAGAGAGCTTGACAGGATTCCCCTACCAAAATATAATAAAAATATAGGTATTTTTCGCCGGATTCCAGGTCGTCCCCGTTTTTGGGGCCGATTCCGGCGGCGCCGGGAGATCGGGGTGGAATTTTCAGTTTTCTGCATCGAATGACGAAAGAGGACGCTCCGTGAAACGATTTTGGTTTGGAAAGGAAGGACTGGATTGAAAAAAAGACTGGAAATTCTAACGGTGATCGGGCTGCTGCTGATTTCGCTGTTCCCCGCCGTCCGTGCGGACGCGGCCACCGGCACGGTGGATGCGTCCGCTTTCGTGCGCCCGGGGGAGTCGCAGCCGATCAACTTCTCCGGCAGCGACGCGCCGCAGTGGAGCTCGGCGGACCCCTCTATTGCGTCGGTGGACTCCACGGGCCGCGTGACCGGCGTGAAACCCGGCCACACCAGGGTGAGCGCGTCGTTCGGGTCCGACTGCGTGCGCCAGTGCGCGGTCAACGTCGGGTACCGCGGCGTCGACGTTTCCGAGCACAACGGCTCCATCAACTGGAGCTCCGTCAAGAATGCCGGCTACGATTTCGCCATGATCCGCACCGGCTACGGCGGCGACCCGGACGCATGGTCCCAGCAGAAAGACGATTATTTTGAGTCCAACTACAGCGGGGCGACGGCCGCCGGCCTGAAGGTGGGCGTCTACCATTACAGCTATGCGACCAACGTGACCATGGCCGCCCAGGAGGCGGATTTCTGCATCAGCATCCTGAACGGCAGGCACCTCGACTATCCCGTCGTCTACGACGTGGAAGACAAGTCCCAGTGGGGGCTTTCCACCAGCACGATGAAACAGATGGTCGACACGTTCTGCAGCCGCCTGCAGCAGGCCGGATATCCGGTGGCGGTCTACAGCTATGTGACGTTTTACAACAGCTATCTCACGTCCTGCACCGGGTACGATACCTGGATTGCCAATACGGGAGGGATTTCCGCCCCTAATTTCTCCTACCCGTATACGATGTGGCAGTACGCGCAGACCACGGTCCCGGGCGTTTCCGGCCCCTGCGACGTGGATTACTCCTATGTCGATTATGCGAACGTCGGCGGTTCCGCCGGCGGGGGGACGACCGTCACCATGGATCCGCTGACGTTTTCGTGCGACACGTCCTCCTACACGTTCGGCAGCAACAGCACGTATATCTACAAGATCACGACGCCGGACACGCTTCCCCCGACGGCGACTTCGTCCAATCCCTCCGCCGTGACCGTCTCTTCCGCGCGGGCGACGGCGAACGGTTTCCTCTTCACCATCACGAACGTCGGCGCCGGGCAGGCGACCATCACGACGACGGCGGGCGACGGCCGGACGGCCTCCTTCGTCGCCACGGGGACCGGCACGGCCAAGGTGGGCACAACCCAGTCGGCCGCGCTGAAGTGCGACACGTCTTCCTACACGTTCGGCAGCAACAGCGTCTATGCCTATAAAATCACGCCAAACGTCTCCGCCGTGCCGACGGCGGTCTCCTCCAACCCCTCGGCGGTTTCGGTTTCCTACCTGCGGAAACTTTCCGACGGGTATCTCTATCAGATCAAAAACGTCGGCGCCGGCTCCGCGGTGATCACGACAAAAGCGTCGAATGGCGCCTCGGTTTCCTTCCCCGCGACCGGCACGGCGAAGGCGGCGCAGACGAGCGTGAAGTCCGACACCCCGTTCTATTTCACCATGAAAAAGGGCAGCACCTACCAGTTCGGATTTGCGTGCGGGAGCGGAGCCTCGTTTTCGTTCTCCGTCGGAAACGGCTCTGTTCTCAAGAGCGTTTCGCTTCAGCAGATCAGGGGCGACTATTATTATAAAGTGACCGCCGTGGGGAAGGGCTGCGCGGGGCTTTATGCCATTTCTTCCGGGAAGGCGGAACGCGTCTGCATCGTGACCGTCGTGTGACGAGCCGTTTTCCCCGTCTTTGATCCGTCCCGTTTCCGAGCGGGACGGATTTTTGTATGCGGACACCGCTTAAAACCATAAACGAAGGGCGTGCTGCAGAATGAGTATATCCTTGGTAAAGCAACTGGAATTTCTGTTCAGATTGGTAGTCGCCGGATTGTGCGGCTCCGCGATCGGGTATGAACGGAAAAACAGACTCAAAGAAGCGGGAGTCCGGACGCCCGGATCGTCAGCGGCATCGGGTTTCTGGGCGCCGGCATGATTTTTGTGCGTAGACAGGCAATCAGCGGCCTGACAACGGCGACGGGATGGATGAATCTGTTTCAGGATAACCCGCATGTCAGATCCATTGAATACTGAATACGGTCGGGGCGGATTTTTGTCGGATCGCCCGGAAAAGATACCTATTGCAAAGGGACTTGCCCGGTATTATAATAAAGCCATCGAAGCCATCCGATCGGATTTCCCGTTGGAACAGCGAAAATGGAGGAAAATGGAGGTTGAAAAGATGACGACCATAACAAAAGATACTTTGATTGGCGATATTCTCGATCTTGATCCCGAAAGCGCGGAATTTTTCTTTGCGATGGGGATGTATTGCCTGGGCTGCCCCGCCTCGCGCGGAGAAACGCTGGGGCAGGCGTGCATGGTCCACGGCGTCGATGCGGAAGAGATGGTGCAGCAGTTGAACAAGCACCTCTCTTCGGTATCCGTCGCCAAGGAATAGCCCGCAGAGGGAACGGTCGCCCGACAGCTTGGCTGCCGGGCGGCCGTTTGCTGCCAGCGGCTGCGGAAAAGAAAACGGGGGAGGGAAAGATCATGCCGGGCGGACGGATGTTTTCCCTCGGCGGAAGGCTCGCCCTGTGCGCCTCGCTGGTGCGGCCGGGCAGCCGCCTTGTCGATGTCGGCACCGACCACGCGTATCTGCCCGTCTGGCTGGCGCTGGCCGGGCGCATCGGGCGCGCGGTCGCGGCGGACGTGCGGCCCGGGCCGCTCGCCCGCGCGGAACGGAACATCCGGAAGTATGGGGTGGAGGCGACGGTCAGGGCGCGCCTTTCCGACGGTCTCGACGCCGTCTCGCCTCAGGAAGCGGACGACATCGTCTTTGCGGGGATGGGCGGCCTGTTGATCTCGCGCATCCTGCTGCGGACGCCGTGGCTGCGGGACCCCGCGAAGCGCCTGATCCTGCAGCCCATGACCTCCGTCGAAGAGCTCAGGCGCAGCCTGTCGGAGCAGGGGTTTGCCGTTCTGCGAGAGCGGGCCGCGTGCGAAGACGGCCACGTCTACACGGCCATGCTGTGCGGGTACGACCCGGCGAACCGGATGACGGGGCGGCTGTATCCGTACGTCGGCCGCATTTCGGCCGATACGCCGGAGAACCGGCTGTATCTTGCAAGGCGCATGGCGCCGTTGAAAAAACGGGCGGACGGCCTGCGGCGGGAAGGTGACCGGAAGGCCGCGGAAGAGCTGGACGAGGTCCGCGGGCGGATCGCCGCCATGCTGGGGCGTCCGGAGGAATCGAATTGAAACGGGGGAGTTTCCATGACGACCGTAGGGGATATTTACGGATGGATCGACGGCTTTGCGCCGTTTCGCCTGGCGATGGATTTCGACAACGCCGGCCTGCTTGCCGGCGACGGCGATGCGCGCGTGCAGAGGACCCTGCTGGCCCTCGACATCACGCCCGATGTGGTACGGGAGGCGGCGGAAAGCGGGGCGCAGCTCCTCGTCAGCCACCATCCGGTCATTTTTCAGCCGCTGCGCTCCCTCACGCCGCAGACCGCCCCGTACCTGCTGGCGCAGTACGGCATTGCGGCGATCTGCGCGCACACCAATCTGGACGTGGCGGCCGGCGGCGTCAACAGATGCCTCGCGGAGCGGCTGGGCCTTACGGATGTGCGCGCGCTGAAGGCGTACCGCGACACCGGCCTTGCCGAGGCCCTGATGGGGGAGACCGGGGAAGAACTCGCGCCGGAGGGATTCGCGCGCAGAGTAGGCGGAGACCTCGGCTGCGACGGGCTGTTCTACGCGGACGGCGGCCGCCCGGTGACGACGGTCGGCCTGTGCAGCGGCGCGGGGGCGGACTGCCTGCCCGACGCGGCGGAGAAAGGGTGCCAGGCGTTCGTGACGGGCGAAGCCAAGCACCACGAGCTGATCGCGGCCGCAAATCTCGGCGTCACGCTGGTCGCCGCCGGGCATTACGACACGGAGGAAGTCGTGATCCGGCCGCTGCTGGGGCTGCTTCGGAAGAACTTCCCGGACGTGGAGTTCGCACGCGCCCGGAGTTCGCACCGGCCGGCCCGGTACCTGCAGATTTCCGGGGGGAACGCAGATGGCTCTTGATGGGATTTTTCTGCGCCACCTGAAAAAAGAGATTGAAAAGACCGCCGTCGGCGCGCGGGTGGATAAGATCTCTCAGCCGAACCGCGACGAGATCGTGCTTTCGCTGCGCACGCGGACGGCGGGGGGAAAACTGCTGCTTTCCGCGCGGGCGAACAGTGCCCGCATCGGCTTCACGCGATTTGTGCCGGAGAACCCGAAGGAGCCGCCCATGCTCTGCATGCTCCTGCGCAAGCGCCTCGCCGGCGCGCGCCTCGTCGCCGTCCGCCAGCCGGATCTGGAGCGCCTGCTCTGCCTCGACTTCACCGCGGTGAACGAGCTGGGCGACGAGGGAACGCTGACGCTCGTCGCGGAGATCATGGGCCGCTACAGCAACATCATCCTGGTCGACGGCGCGGGCAAGATCGTCGACGCCCTCAAACGCGTGGACGCCGAGATGTCGTCCGAGCGGCTCGTGCTGCCCGGCCTTCTCTACCGTTTTCCGCCCCCGCAGAACAAACTCTGCCTGCTGACCGCGCCGCGGGAAGAAATCGCCCGCCGCGTTTTCTCCATGTCCGGCGGGGCGGAGCTTTCCAAGGCGCTGCTCGCTTCGGTGCAGGGCGTTTCGCCCATCGTCTGCCGGGAATTGCAGCATCTCGTGGGGCGCGGCGCGGACCTCAGGGTCTGCGACATGACGCCGGAGCGGCGGGAGCGGCTGCTGTATTTTCTCGGCGCTTTGGCAAAGACCGCCGAAAACGCCGACGGGGTTCCCTGCATGGCGGTGGGCCCGGATAAAAAACCGCTGGATTTTTCCTTTCTGCCCATCCGGCAGTACGGGGGGGCCGCCTCCGTGCGGAGCTTCGGCAGCTTTTCCGAGCTGCTGGACGAGTTTTACGGCGAGCGCGACCGCATCGAGCGGATGCGCGTCCGCTCGCAGGACCTGCTGCGCGTGCTCACGACCGCTTCCGACCGGCTGAGCCGGAAGATCAACGCGCAGCGGGGCGACCTCGAGCAATGCGCGAAACGGGACGAGTGGCGCGTCTGCGGCGACCTGCTGAACGCGAACCTCTACCGGCTGCACAAGGGGCAGGATTCCGCGGAGCTTTTGAATTTTTACGAGGAGGCGCAGCCGGCTGTGACCATCCGCCTCGACCCCGCGCTCACGCCGTCGCAGAACGCGCAGAAGTATTACAAAGAATACAGAAAGGCCAAGACGGCGAAAGAGGTCCTGGCCGTGCAGATCAGGCAGGCGCAGCAGGAACTTCTCTACCTGGACACGGTCCTCGAGGAGCTGAGCCGCGCCTCCAACGAGAAAGAGCTCTCCGAAATCCGCGCGGAACTGACGGAGCAGGGATATATCCGGGCGCAGAGGGGATATAAAAAACAGGGGGCTTCTCTCGGCCCCATGCGCTTCCGGTCCGGGGACGGCTTTCTGATCCTGGTCGGCCGCAACAACCGTGAAAACGACTTTCTGACCTTGAAACAGGCCCGCAAGACCGACCTGTGGTTCCATACGAAGAATATCCCCGGCTCCCATGTGGTGCTTTCGCTCGGGGGGCGCGCCCCGACCGCCGAGGCGGTCGGGCAGGCGGCCATGCTCGCCGCGAGTTTCAGCCGGGGGAAGAGCTCCTCCAACGTCGCGGTGGACTACACGCAGGTCCGCCATGTCAGCAAACCGCAGGGCGCGAAGCCTGGCATGGTGATCTACGTCGATTTCAAGACCGTGTTCGCGTCGCCGGACCCTGAGGCGGCGGAAAAGATGAGACTGCGGTGAAAGAGCCCGGAAACTTTTGGCAAATCCGGGAAACCGTGATATAATAAGCAGGCCGAGCCTGCCGGCACGGCCGGTTCCGGCCCGCCGTGCGCCCTCGCGCCAAACCGAACTGCTTCTTTCCGCCGCGCCGAACGGCGCGGCTTGACAGCGCGGGCACCGCACGCGGCTCGGCTGCGGCGATACGCCGCCGATCGGAGGTTTGTCCATGACTGCGGAATACCTGAGTGTAAAAAACTGCCTGCGGAACACCGTGCTGTTCGGCGCGGCGGGCATCCTGATGGTCATTTCGCTTCTGCTTTTTCTGTTCGGGAGCTGTTATATGCAGGCGGCCGTGCAGACCCTGCTTGCGGCGAACGTCGCGCTGAACGTCGCCGCGATCTGGGACGCCTGCGTCCACATCCGCCGGGATTTTGCGTTTCTGGTGTTCGCCGGGGCGTTCGACCTGCTCCTGCTCGGGCGCGTGTACGTGGCGTTTGTGAGCGACTTCGGCGACTATCATCATCTGCTGTATGATCTGGAGGCAAACGACCTGCCGAATCTGTATACGGCGCTTTTTGCGGTCACGCTGGCGTTTCTGTGCGTTTGCGCCGCGTACCACCTCTCTTCGCCGCTGTTCCTGAGGCGCGAAAACGCCCTGAAGGAAAAGGGAAGGGGCGCCGTCCGGCGGAGCGCGACGGTCCCGATCATCCGGCAGATCAGCGTGGCCGTGCTGCTCGTCAGCTCCCTCGCGTTTTTCTACATGCTGGCCCACACGATCCTTGACGTTCACCGATACGGCTATCTCGGCTCCTTCACGCAGACGGAGGACAAAAACGTGCCCGCCCTGCTCAGCCGCCTGTCGATGTTCTTCACGCCGTCGTTCGCGGTGTTCCTCGCGACGCTGCCCGACCGGAAGCAGATGAAGCTGCCGCTCGCGGTATACGGCATCTACATGCTGGCCTCGCTGTTCACCGGGCGGCGGAATACTTTTGTCTGCGAAGCGTTGATGATCGTGATCTATTTCGTCCTGCGCGACACGCTGCGGAAAAAGGACAGGCGTCTGCTGAAAAAGCACACGGTTTTCTGGGCCGTGATCGCCCTGCTGGCCGCCATGTACGTCCTTGAGCTCGTCGCGGAGTTGCGCGCCGGGTGGGCGGTCGGCAGCAAGGACCTGTTTTCGTCCCTGGTCTCGTTCGTCTATTCGCAGGGGGCGAGCTTCCGCGTGGTGATCCAGACGGTCAACAACTGGGACATGATCGACCACAGCACCGCCTGGCAGTTCCTGTTTTATCCGTTCGAGATGTTTTTCCACAACTTCACCTTCACACGCACGGCCTTCGGCCTGACGCCCATCGTCGAAACGCAGAGTGCCGCGTTTGTCCAGACGACGCACAACTTCGCGCATTATATCACCTATCTGGTCGACCCCGGGCGCTACCTTGCCGGCGGCGGATTCGGCACGTCTTATGTGGCGGAAGGGTATGTGGCCTACGGCTTCTGCGGCGTCGCGGCCGTCAGCGCGATGGTCGGGGTCGTCCTCCGCTTTTTCGGCTCCATGTTGACCCGCTCGTGGGTCATCGTGGCATGTGGGCTGATCGCGCTGAAGGATTTTGTCTACATTCCCCGCAACTTTGCTTTTTCCTGGGTGCCGGACGTGTTCAACCTGACTTATCTGTGCTTTTATATCGCCGTGTACCTGCTGGCGCTGCTGCTTCTTAGCATCGGCACGCATGTCCGGACCGTCCGCGCCGCGCCCGCGCGGAGGATGTCCCCGCAGGCGACGCTCGCCCCGCAGGCGACGCTCGCCCCGCAGGCGCCCTCCGGGGAGGAAGCGACGTGAGACTGCTTCTGCTGCTGACTTCTTCGTTTCCGCTCGGCACGGGGGAGGAATTCCTCTCGGCGGAACTCGGCGAAGCCTCCGGGTTCGACCGCGTCCTCGTCTGCCCGTGCAGCCCGAAGCCCGGCTCCGTCCGGACGCGGGCGCTTCCCGCCGGGACCGAGTGCCGCCCCGTGCCGAGAAAGAGGGGCGGCGCCGCGTCCCATTTCGCCGCGCTGTTCCTGCCGGGCGTCGCGGCCGAGCTGCTCCGCCTTCTCTTTTCGGGCAAGCTGGCGGGCAGGGCGCATGAGCTCCTGTTCTTTGCAAAGAACGCGCGCGAAATCTACAGGGGGCTGAAAATATCGGACATCGCCCGCGGCGCGGACGATGTCGTCGTCTACAGCTACTGGTTTTACGATGCCGCCCTTGCCGGTTCGCTCTACGCGCGCCGGCTGCGCGGAAGAGGGATCCGGGCCGTCTGCGTTTCCCGCGCGCACGGCTTCGACATCCACGCCGAGCGGGCCAGATACGGGTATCTGCCCATGCGGCGCTTCCTGTTCCGCCATGTCGACCGCATTTATCCCTGCTCGCTCGACGGCGCAAAATGCCTTGCGGCGCAATCTCCGCAGAGCGCTTCCAAGATCCGCGTGGCCTATCTCGGCACGCGGGACCGGGGGGTCGCCGCCTGCCACCGGGAACCGTTCCGGGCGGTTTCCTGCGCCTATCTGGTGCCGGTCAAGCGCATCCACCTCATTCTCGGCGCGCTGAGGAAGGCGGATTTCCCCGTCGAGTGGATCCACATCGGCTCCGGGCCGCTGGAGGGGGAGCTGCGCGGGAAAGCCCGGGACCTTCCCGCGAACGTGCGCGTGAAGTTCGCGGGCCAAATGGAAAACGAGAAAATTCCGGAATACTACCGACAGAACGGGGTATCCGTCTTTCTGAACGTCAGTTCGAGCGAGGGCATCCCGGTCTCCGTCATGGAGGCGTGCTCCTGCGGCATCCCGGTCGTCGCGACGGATGTCGGCGGCACGTCGGAGATCGTGCGGGACGGCGTGAACGGCTTTCTGCTGCCGGCGGATTTTTCCGCGCAGGACCTTCTGGGGAAGCTCCGCCTGCTGCGCTCGATGGACGGGGAGGAATATGAACGCCTGTGCGAAAACTCCCGCAGAATCTGGGAGGGAAAGTTCAGGGCGGAGGAGAATTTTAGGCGATTTTATGAGGTGATTGGCACGTGAAACTGATGTATCTGACCTTTCAGGAGGACGCGCTGCTCTATGTCGGCGTCGTGCGCAAGATCGGCTGGCAGGCGCAGGCGTTCCGCAAGCTGGGGTACGACGTGACGTACTCGCTCTGGAAGGGCCTTACGTACCGTTTCGTGACCGGCGAGCGGGTCGAGACCCGCACCGTCCCGCCCGGCGGCGGGCTGATGCACCGTTTTTCGCGGGTGGCGCAGGAGTATCTTGCGTCCCACCCGTTCGACGTGCTTTATCTGCGCCTCGACCGGGTCAGCCCCGACGTGGTGGCCCTCTGCAGGACCGCGCGCGCGAACGGCGCGAAGACGGTCGTCATCGAGTTCCCGAATTACCCTTATCTGATGGATTATCTCCACAGCGTGGACGGCGTGCGGCCTTTCCCGCACCGCGCTTTTCTGCGCGCGAAGGTGCTCGCCACGGCCGCCGCGGACCGTCTGGCCGCCCCGCGCCTGAAAGGCCTTGTGGATGCCGTGGCGCTGATCGGCAACCCGGCGGAGAGCTACTTCGGCATCCCGGCCGTCAATATCAGCAACGGCGTCGACGTGGACGCCATGTCGCAGGTCCCGCCGAAGCGGAACGAAGACGAGATCGTCCTCGTCGGCGTCGCGGGCACGCTCTGGTGGCAGGCGTACGACCGCGTGCTGGAGGGGATGCACGCCTACAGACAGGCGCATCCGGAAGGGCCGCGCCTCCGCTTTGTCATGGTCGGCGGCGACGCGAAGGAGATGCCGGACTTTCTCGGGCAGGTACGCCGGCTCGGGCTAGACGACGCGGTGGAGTGCCCGGGTTTCAAGACGGGCGCGGAGCTGGACGCCATCTACGCGCGGGCCGACCTCGGCGTCTCCAAGCTGGGGTGCTACCGGCGCGGGCTGCAATCGTGCTCGTCGCTCAAGGCGCGGGAGTACTGCGCGAAGGGACTGCCGTTCCTCTATACCTGCGAAGACTCCATCCAGGATGAAAACGTCGATTTCGCGCTGCGCGTCCCGAACGACCCCTCTCCCGTCGATATGGAGGCGGTCGTGCGCTTCGTGCAAAGCTGCCGCCAAAACGGCGGTCTCGCCGCGCGGGAGCGCGAATTTGCCAGGGAGCACTATGACTGGAAGAACATCATGAAGCGGGTGCTTGTGTTTGCCGGCGCCGCTGTCGATAAAAATTAAGGAGGCCGTTCGATGGAACTCTATGTTGGCTTTTCTGAGATCCTTCATTTTTTCAAAAGGACCCGCGTGAAATTCATTCTCGTCGTCCTGATTTTCGGCGTCTTGGCCGGGCTTCTGCCGCTTAAATTCGCCAAACCGACCTACAACACCAACACCACGTTTGTCATTTCCTGCGAGATCCCGGAGAACGCGGACACCGACTACCGCCTGCAGTTCACCAGCATCCTGAACAGCCGCGTCCAGACCGTGATCGCCCTCGCGCAGGCGAACGACCTGGTGAAACAGACGGCGGCGGCCGTAGGCGTCGATCCCTCCGAGATCGGCAAGATCGCGGCGGATCAGGTCAACGGGGCCCCGGTCGTCAAGCTGACGGTCAGCACGACGAACGCGGCCAAGACCGCGCCGGCCGCCGCCGCCGCCACGGATATCCTCGCGCGGGAACTCGAGCAGCAGTTCCCCTCGCCCAGGCTGACCGTTTCCGTCAAGGACCCGCCGATCCCGCAGAACGCGCAGTCGAAAAAACTCTCCATGGCCAAGGCGGGCCTGCTGGGCATGATCCTCGGCTTCATCCTCTACGTCTGCTACGGCCTCATCGCGGTCCTCTGCGACAGAACGGTGCGCAACAGCCGCTTTGTCGAGCAGGAGCTGCATGTCAAACTGCTGGCGGAGATTCCGTACGCCGGCGGGGCCTCCGGGAAAGACGACGCCTTCCGCAAGATGCGCGCGGCCGCGCTGCATCAGGCGAAAGGGGCGAAGACCTTCCTTGTGGCGGGGGTCTGCGGCGGCGACGCGGGGGAGGCGTCGGCGGCCGGCTTCGCGGAGGCGCTGGCGCGGACGGGCAGGAAGGTCCTGGCCGTCGACGCCGACCTCCGCGAGGGAAAGCTTTCCGCGCTGCTCGACGCGCATGCGGAAAAATCCCTTGCCGGCGCGCTCGGCGGGGACTGCGGCATAGCGGACGCGCCGGTGGCCGTCCCGTCCCATCCCGGGCTGTATCTGCTGACCGCCGGCCGGCTGGAGAACGGCGACCCGGCGGACGCCTTTGCCGGCGACGGATTCCGGAAGCTGATGTCGGAGGCCGCCGCCGCTTATGACTACGTGGTGGTTTCCGCCCCGCCGGAGGCGGTCTGCCCGGATGCCGACACCATCGCGGCGTCCGCACAGGCCACCATCCTCACGGCGCGCTACGGGTCCACGCCGTTCGCGCAGCTGAAAGAATCCCTGCTGACCGTCTCTTCCGTGGGCGGCAGCGTGGCCGGTTTCGTCACCGCTGACACCTGAGCGGCGGCGTGTCGCCGCGGCCACGGCCGGGCGTGCGGCCCGGTGAAAATAAAAAGCTGTCCTTGCCCGGACAGTCTGTGGAACTGCTCCCGCAGGTTAGGCGTATGGCGGTCTTATCTCACTTGCCGGGCTGAACGGCGGGGATTGGCCGCGGGGGCACCCCGCGTACATAAATCATCGGACTGCTGTCCATACTAAAACCCGGTGATGAAAATGGCAATTTCGTTTATCCGCACGCTGCTGCTCTACATAGTGGTGGTGGCGGCGGTCAGACTGATGGGCAAGCGGCAGATCAGCGAGCTGCAGACAAGCGAGCTCGTGGTGACGCTGCTGATTTCGAACCTCGCCGCCGTGCCGATGCAGGACACGGGCCAGCCGCTTGTGAGCGGCCTCATCCCCATTGCGGTGCTGGTGATATGCGAGATCTCGGCCTCCGGCCTGATGCTCAAAAGCGCGGTCTTCCGGCGTGCCGTCTGTGGCAGGCCCATCATCGTCATCTACGACGGGAAGATCCAGCAGGACGAAATGAAGCGTCTGCGCATGACCACGGAGGATCTGTTCGAGGAGCTCCGGCAGAAGGATGTGTTCCATATCCAGGACATCGCCTATGCCATCGTGGAGACGAACGGCAAGCTGAGCGTGATCAAAAAGCCGGACCAGGAGCAGCCGAAAGCCGGCGCGCTGCAGGTCGCGGAGCCGGACCGCGGGTTCGAGACCGTCGTGGTCAGCGACGGGGTCATCTCGGACTTTTCCCTTTCGCTGTGCAGGAAAGACCGCGCCTGGCTCGAGAGCGTGCTCCACAACCAGAGCCTGGTGCTCGGGGACATCTTTCTCATGACCGCCAACACGGCGGGCGACTATTTCATCGTGAAAAAGGATGCGGTCAAATGAAGCGCATGTGGGCGGTCCTGGTCCTGCTGGTCCTGGCGGTTGTCACCTGCGTGTTCGGCGTCGTCCATACCGACGGGGTGACGGACCGGCTTTCGCAGACGGTTTCCGCCGCCAAGCAGGCGCAGGAGAAGGACGACGCGGCGTCGGCGCTGCGTCTGAGCCGTCAGGCCCTGCGGGAGTGGCACGACGCCGACTCCGTCCTGCACGCCTATATGCCGCACTCCAAGCTCGACGCCATCGACCAGTCGCTCGCGGGGATGCCGGAGCTTTGCCAGAACGGGGCGAAGGACGCCTTTCTTTCGGAATGTGACAAAAGCCTTGCGCTGGTCAGCTACCTCAGTGAGGCCGAGGTCCCGAATATCCGCAATATTTTCTAGAAAAACACCGCCGCCCCGCGAAACGGGGACGGCGGTGTTTTTGCGGCTCCCGCCGTTTTTTGCAGAAGTTTCATCGAGTGCGTTCCCGGGGCAAGGGATAAGAAAGCCACCCTACCGAGAGCCGCAGTTGTGGTCCGCCGTAGGCGCGGAAGGCGCTATGCACCCCGCGAAACGGCGGTAATTGCTGTCGGCGGAAAAATCGGTCTGCCAGATGCTTCTGGCCGCGCCGCGCATGGCCTCCCGGCGGGCGGCGGGCAGGGTGCAGAACGCCCGGATCCTTTCCGCCAGCGTTTCCGCCGTCAGGTCCGCGGGTAGGACCAGGCCGTTGACCCCGTCCTTCACGATTTCGCAGGTCCCGCCGACATCCGTCGCGAGAACCGGAATGCCGAAGGAACAGGCCTCCATGATGCTGACCGGCAGCCCCTCCGAAGAGCTGGTGTTGAGAAAGCAGTCCACCGGGTTTTTCCGGTAGAATTCCATTAGCTCGGCGTTGCGTACCTCGCCCGGAAAACGGACCTGCAGAAAGCCGAGGTTTTCTTTTGCGTACTGTTTCAGCCCCTGCAGGCCGTCGCCCCCGCCGAAATGCGTCCACTCTATCTTCAGGCCGCTGCCCTGAAGCAGTTTCAGGGCATGCGCCAGCAGGCCCACGCGCTTAAACGGCAGGATGTGGCAGCAGCTGACGAACCGGAAGCCGTCCGCGGCGGGCTGCGGTCCGGGGCCGAAGTCGCGCGTGCCGAGATAGGCCGTCTGCACTTTGCTTTTCCACGCCGGGTAGGTCCGTTTCAGGTAGTCGGCGCCGTCCCGCGAACAGGGGAAGACCGCGTCGAGGTGCTCCAGCAGGTAGGGCCGGAGCGGCAGATAGGAAAGGCTGTTACGCTCGGGGTAGAGGTCGTACCGGTGGGCGCGGCTGACGCAGATGCCGCCGCGCGATCCGGCGGCTTTTTTGAGTTCCAGCGCGGCGAAAGCGGTGTCGAAAAACCAGTAGCTGTAAAAGGTCACGCGATCGGACCGCGAAGCGTCCGTATTTTCCAGAAGGCCGGCTGCCTCCCGCGCGATTCGGCGGCTTTTTGCGAGGAAGTAAGCGAAAAACGCGCGCCTTCTGAGGCCATGCCCGACGGCGGAACGCTCCGCCGCCCCGAAAAGATCCTGCGGCGGAAACGCGAAATTCCGCGCGGCCGCCGCGGGGATCGACCTTTTGATCCGGGAGGCGGGGATGAAATGCACCTCCACGTTTCCGGGCACCGGGCGGGTCTGTTCGGGGCGGTCGGAGACGGAAGTCGCGATCAGGATCACTTTCCCGAACGCTTCCGCCAGGAAAGGCAGTTCGTTTTCGATGAACTCCTCGCCGGAGCCGAACGGATACGTCTTGGTCAGCATGACCAGGCAGCTTTTCATCACTTTGATCCATCCTTTCGTCTTCCCAGCATATCATAAGGCGCGGCATAATTCAACCGGCCGCGGGCTGCGCCCCGCTTGTAATTGATTTTGCATAATGCTATAATAAGCGCGAAACTTTTTGGCGGAAACCGGGCAGAACGCGGTCCCGGGCCGGCGCGTGTCCGTGCGCGGATTCCCGGTTCGGGTGGCCGGACTAGGGGAGGTTTCATTTTGCCGCAGATCAGCGTGATTGTCCCTGTCTATAATGTGGAACAATATCTGGAGCGATGCGTCGAAAGCATCCTTGCCCAGAGCTTTTCCGATTTTGAGCTTCTTCTTGTGAACGACGCTTCCACCGACCGTTCCCCCGAGATCGCGCGCGGGTTCCGGTCCGACCGGCGCGTCAGGGTGCTGGATAAGCCCCACGGCGGCCTCGGCGACACCCGAAATTACGGGGTCGGGCGCGCATCCGGAAAATACCTTCTGTTCGTGGATTCCGACGACTGGGTCGAAGTGGACATGCTGCGGGACCTGTACGCCCTGGCCGAAGCGTATCGGGCGGATCTGGTCCTTTTCAACTTCGTGCGCGAGGACCTCGCGAACAGGGAGCGCCGCGAATGCCGCCTGCCGGTCTTCTACCCGGATTTCGGCCGGGAGGTGCAGGAGCGCATCCTCTCCGCGCTCGTCGGACCGGACGGCTCGGACGGGCCGTGGCGCCGGGTCGAGATGCTCGGATGTGCGTGGAGGCGCATGTACCTGCGCGCCTGGTACGTGAATTCCGGCATCCGCTATGGCGACGAGAGGAAGATCATGCTGGAGGATCTTCCGGCGTCCGTCCGTGCGCACTGCCTGTCGCAGCGCCTGCTGGTCGTGGGGGGTGCCTATTACCACTACCGTTACAATCCCGATTCGCTCAGCACGCGCTACCGTCCGCACAAAATGGAGATGCTGACGGAGTGTTTCACCGCCGTGCGGCAGGTGCTGGAGGAGAACGGCCTTTACGAGCAGTACCGGCAGAGGCACCTGGCGTGGTTCCTGCGCTCGGCCGCCCATTCGTCGCTCGTCAACTGCTTCAGCGCGGGCAACCCGGCGGGCTTTGCCGGCCGCTACCGCGAGGTGGCGGGCATCCTCAAAAACCCCTTGCTCAAAGAGGCCGTGAAATCCGGCTATCTCAAACATGCGTCCCGCGCCGACCGCATCGTCCGGCGGGTGCTCAAAACGCGCTTCCCGCCGCTGGTGTACCTGTTCTACCGCGTCTATTCCTCCGTGCTCCGCAGGAGCGTCGCGCGCAGATAAGAGGAGAATTTGCCCATGCCCCGGAAAAAAAGCGTCCTGTTCATCAACTACAGCCTGCACAGCGGCGGAATCGAAAAGAGCCTTGTGACGGTCCTCTCTCTGTTCGACTTCGACAGATACCGCGTGGACCTGCAGCTTTTCGCAAACGAGGGCCTCTTCCTCGAACGCGTGCCGGAAAACGTGCGCCTTCTGGAGCCGCTGTTTCCGGCGGAATACCGGCTGAATGTCCGCCGGGCGGTTCCGGCGCTCCTGAAGGCGGGGCGCCCGCTGCTCGCCCTGTGCCGCCTGCTGGTCTCTTTCGCGGGCCTGCGGGGGACGATGGGCGAGCGCCTGTCGCGGATGTGGAAGGTCGAGCGGCGGTTCGCCCGCCCTGCGGCGCGGGAGTACGACTGCGCCGTCGCCTTTATGGAGGGGCAGCCGATCTACTACAATGTGGAGAAGGTCAGAAGCCGGGTGAAGATCGGGTTCATCCACGGGGACTACGAGGCGATGGGACTTCGGGCCGATTTCGACCGCGGGTACGTCGCCAGGCTGGACGCGCTCTGCACCGTGTCGGAGTCGTGCCTCGCTTCGCTTCGGCGGGTGTTTCCGGAATACGCCGGCCGCTGCCATGTCGTCTACAATATCATTTCCGCCGATTTCATCCGCTCCCTCGCGGAGAGGGGAAACGGATTCGACGACGGTTTTTCCGGCCTGCGCGTGCTTTCCATCGCGCGCCTTTCGCATCAGAAGGGCCTGGACATCGCCATGCCCGCCGCCGCCGCGCTGGCGAAAGAGGGGCTGCCGTTCCGGTGGTATATCATCGGCGCCGGCCCGGAGGAAGCGCCGCTGAAAGCCATGGCGCGGGAGCTCGGCCTCGGGGAGCACGTCGCCTTTCTGGGGGAGCGGGCGAACCCCTATCCCTTCCTCAGACAGTGCGACGTCTATCTGCAGCCCAGCCGGTTCGAGGGCAAATCCATCGCCGTCGACGAGGCGATGGTCCTGTGCCGCCCGATCCTTCTGACGGATTTTTCGACCGCCGCCGACCAGATCGAATCCGGGGTCAACGGGCTGATCGTCCCGATGACGCCCGAAGGCGTGGAGGCGGGGCTGCGCCGCCTGCTGACGGACGGCGGCCTGCGGGAGTCGTATTCGCGGGCGCTTGCCCGCGGCCGTTATTCCAACGAGGAAGAGATCGAAAAGCTGTACGCGCTTCTTGAAGGAGAAGATTCGTAGATTTATGAGCGAAAGAGTTATGGTGGCCATGAGTGGAGGCGTCGACAGCTCCGTCGCCGCATCCCTGCTGATGGAGCAGGGGTACGACGTCTGCGGGGCGACGCTCCGCCTGTTCGGCAACGAAGAGGCCGGCATCAGCCGGAGCCGCACCTGCTGTTCCCTCGCGGATGTGGAGGACGCGCGCGGCGTCGCGCTGCGCCTCGGCATCGAGCATTTCGTGTTCAATTTCGGCAGGGAGTTCCGGCGGGACGTCGTCGCGCGCTTTGTCGAGGAATATAAGAACGGGCGCACCCCGAACCCCTGCATCGACTGCAACCGCTTCATCAAGTTCGGCAAGCTGATCGAGCGCGCGCGGCTGCTCGGCATGGACCGCATCGCCACGGGCCACTACGCGCGCGTGGAGTACGACGAAAAGCGGGGCCGGTGGATTTTGAAAAAAGCGAAGGATTCCTCCAAGGACCAGACGTACGTGCTGTACGCCATGACGCAGGACGAACTGGCGCGCACGCTGTTCCCGCTCGGCGGGCTTTTGAAGAGCGAGGTGCGGGAACTTGCGCGGGAGCGCGGCTTTGCCAACGCCCGCAAGCCGGACAGCGAAGACATCTGCTTCGTGCCCGACGGCGACTACGCGGGTTTTCTGGAGCGCGTCGAGAAGGTGCGGCCGCAGCCGGGAAATTTCGTGGACCGCGACGGGAACGTCCTCGGCAGGCACAAGGGGCTGATCCATTACACGATCGGCCAGCGGAAGGGAATCGGCCTCAGCTTTCCGACGCCGCGCTACGTGGTGGGGAAGGACCGGGCGGACAACACGGTGGTCCTCGGTGAAAGCAGCGAGCTCTACAGCGGCGGCTTCCTCGCCGGAAACGTGAATCTGATCTCCGTCGAACGCCTGCGGGAGCCGCAGCGGGCCGGCGTCAAAATCCGGTACAGCCAGACGGAGGCCCCCGCCGTGCTGTGCCCGCTCGCCGACGGCAGGATCCGCGTCCGCTTCGACCGGCCGCAGCGGGCTGTCACGCCGGGGCAGGCCGCCGTGTTCTACGAGGGCGACCTCGTGCTCGGCGGCGGGACGATCGAAGAAAACGAGGGGGGAGACGCACCATGATCTATGCCGACCACGCCGCGACGACACGGCTCTCGCCGTATGCGCTGAAGGCGATGATGCCGTTTTTGACGGAAGAGTACGGGAACGCGTCGTCGCTCTACGCCCCCGGCCGCCGGGCGCGCCGGGCGGTGGAGCGGGCGCGCGAAGCCGTGGCGGCCGCCGTCGGCGCTTCGCCGGGGGAGATCTATTTCACGGCCTGCGGAACGGAGTCGGACAACTGGGCCATCCGCGCCGCGGCGGAAACGAACCCGGACGGCCTGTTCGCCACCACCGCCGTCGAGCACCACGCCGTTCTGCGGACGTTCGAGGCGCTGCGGCGCGCGGGCAGGGACACGGCGGTCCTCGGCGTAGACGGATGCGGCAGGCTCTCCCCCGAGACGCTGCGTCGGGCCGTGCGGGACGGGGCGAGGGGAGGCAGCCGGACGGCGTTCGTCAGCGTCATGGCGGCGAACAACGAGGTCGGTACCCTGATGCCGCTTGCGGAGCTTGCGGAGATCGCGCACGGCGCGGGCGCCCTTTTCCATACGGACGCCGTGCAGGCCCTCGGGCATATCCCGCTGGATGTTTCGGAGCTCGGCCTCGACATGATGTCCTTTTCCGGGCATAAATTCGGCGGGCCGAAGGGTGTCGGAGGCCTCTATGTGCGCAAAGGGACCCCTCTGCCGCCGGGGCTTTACGGCGGCGGGCAGGAGCACGGCCTGCGCTCCGGGACCGAAAACGTCGCCGGTATCGTCGGGGTGGCCGCGGCGCTCACGGAATCCTGCCGCGGGATGCGGGAGACCGCTGCCCGCGTCGCCGCGCTGCGCGACCGTCTGATCGCCGGCGTGCTGAAACTGCCGGGCGCCCGGCTGACAGGCGAGCCGATTCGTTGCCAACCGGACGCCGGTCGCCAGCCGGACGCCGGCCGCCAGCCGGGCGCCGGCCGCCTGCCCGGCATCGCATCGTTCGTGTTCGACGGGGTGGAGGGCGAGGCGCTCGTCCTGCTGCTGGACCAGCGCGGCATCTGCGCGTCGTCGGGCTCGGCCTGCTCGGCGGGCGCGCTCGAGCCTTCCCACGTGCTTCTGGCGATGGGCTTTTCGCCCGAGGAAGCCCGGGGCGAGCTGCGGCTGTCGCTCGGGCCGGAAAACACGGGCGAAGAGGTCGAAACGATCCTGCGCGTCCTGCCGGAGGTGCTGCAAAAGCTGAGGGCATAAAATGCCTTTTGCGCCTACGGCGGCCACGACTGCGGCACAAACTGAAAATGAGCGTGGCTTTCTGCCTCTTGCCCCGGGAATGCCATGGAGTATCTGCGGGCAAATTGAAAGCTCAGTCTGTCGTAAACTGGTAAACTGTTGTGCTGTGGAACGTTTTGCCCGGCTTCAGGTTCCCGTACGGGAACTCCGGATGGTGGGGCGAATCGGGGAAATACTGCGTCTCCAGGCATACGGCATGGTGCGCCCGCAGGGGGACGCCTCCCCGGGCCGTTTCGCCGGGCCCGAAGCGGTTCGCCGTGTAAACCTGCACGCCGGGCCGGTCCGTGAAGACGATCATCCGCCGGCCGTTCGCCGGGTCGTACAGGCACGCCGCCTCTTTGGAGCCGGCGGGGCCGTAGAGCACAAAATTGTGGTCGTAGCCCCCGCACCGGCGCAGAGAGGGCTCGTCCGCGCCGATGTCGCGCCCGATCGGCTTCGGGCGGCGGAAATCGAACGGGGTTCCCTCCACGGAAAGAAATTCCCCCGTGGGGATCAGTTCCTCGTCCGTCACCGTGATTTTGTCGGCGAAGATCTGCATCTCTTCGGAGAGGATATCGTTCGCGGGGCTGCCCGTCAGGTTGAAATAGGAATGGTTGGTCATGTTCAAGGGCGTCTCCGCGTCCGTTTCCGCGGCGTATTCGATCACCAGCGCGTTGTCCTCAGTCAGCGTATACGTGACCTCCGCCTCGACGTTCCCGGGGAAACCGCCTTCCCCGTCGGGGCTGCGATAGGCGAACGTGACGGCGGGTCCGCCGCCGTCCCTGACGCCGCGGACGCTCCAGACGCGGTCCTGGAACCCTCCGGGCGCGCTGTGCAGGGAGTGGACACCCTCGTTTTTTGCGAGACGGTAGGTTTTTCCGCCGATTTGGAACTCCGCCCCCGCGATGCGGTTCGCATAGCGGCCGATCACCGCGCCGAGCACGTCGCCGGGCGCGCGGTATTCCGCCAGCGTGTCGTGGCCGAGCACCACGTTTTCCATTTTCCCGGTGCGGTCGGGCACGCACAGCCTGGCGATGCGGCAGCCGGCCGTCAGCAGTTCGGCGGTCATTCCGTTTTTGTTTTTCAGGACGCAGCGGTCGACGGACGATCCGTCGGCCAGCTTTCCGAATTCAAGCTTTTCGATGCTCATTTCCCTTCCACCTTTCCCTGATGAGACGGCGAATTTTATTCTCCGAGCAGCGCGGCGCCGACGATGCCGGCGTCGTTGCCGAGCCGGGCCCTGCAGATTTCCGCCTGTTTGGACGAATATTTGGAATAGACGTGCCGGCGGACCAGCTCCCTGACCGGGGCGAAAAGCGTCTCGCCCTCGTTCGAGATGCCGCCGCCGATGCAGACGATGTCCGGCTGCAGGATGTTGATGCAGTTGGTCAGCCCGCAGGAGAGGTACTCGACGTACCGGTCCACGACCGCTTTGGCGGTCGCGTCGCCGGCCCGCATCCCCTGAAAGGCCGTGCGCCCGTCCACCTTGTTCAGGTCGCCGCCGACGATCTGCCACAGAGCGGAGGTATGTTCCAGCGCCATCGCTTCCAGCGTGGAAGCGATCAGCCCCGTCGCGGAGGCGTAGGTCTCCCAGCAGCCGCGGCGGCCGCAGGTGCATTGCCGCCCGCCGGCGACGATGACGATGTGCCCCATTTCTCCGCCCGCACAGTTGCTGCCGGCGTAGATTTTGCCGTCCAGGATGATGCCGCTCCCGACGCCGGTCCCGAGAGTGACGGCCAGCGCGTTGCGCGCGCCCCGGAGCGCGCCCGCCTTGTATTCGCCGTATGCGGCGGCGTTGGCGTCGTTTTCGAGGATCACCTTTTTGCGCAGCCTGTTTTCCAGCATGTCGCCGAGGGGGAAATGGTCGACATGGAGGTTGTTGGCGAATTCGATCGTGCCGGTCCTGCGGTTCACCGTTCCGGGGGAACCGATGCCGATCCACGGAATGTCGTCGAGAGACAGTCCGGCCTTTTCGAGCGTCGCCGCCGTCGCTTCGGCGAGCTGGCCGCAGAGCTCTTCCTGGGTGCAGGGGATGCGGGTCTTTCGGCTCGTTTTCACGGTCAGACGGTAGTCGCGGTCTACGATGCCGGCCGCAATATTGGTTCCCCCGAGATCGATCCCGAGAAAATACATGAGGCGGTTCCTTCTTTCCCCTTTTGCTTTTACCCCAGTATAACATTTGAAAACCGGCGCTGTAAATATGCGTACAGCGGAAAATAAAAATATTCGGCTGCTTAAACGCCGGAATAAGATGGTAAAATAAAGGAGAAGACCCCGGAACATAACACGATGGAAATGGTGGATGACAAGTGACATACGCCCAGTTGCCTGAAAACATGAAAAACGAATACACCCTGCGCTGCTGGCAGGAGCTTGAGAAACGGAAAGCCGCGCTCGCCGCGAAAAGGTTGTTCGACGTCGCGGCGTCGGCGGTGATCCTGCTGATCCTGTCGCCTTTGATGCTCCTGCTGGCGCTGGCCGTCAAGCTGGATTCGCCCGGGCCGGTCTTTTACCGGCAGGTGCGCGTGGGCCGCTACGGCAGGGATTTCCGGATCTTCAAATTCCGCACCATGGTGCAGGACGCGGACCAAATCGGCCCGCCGCTCACGATGGGGCAGGACCCGCGCGTGACGCGCGTGGGCAGGATGATCCGCCGGTGCCGGCTCGACGAGTTCTCGCAGCTGCTGAACGTCCTCGGGGGAAGCATGAGCCTCGTCGGCCCGAGGCCGGAGGTGCGGCGCTATGTCGACGCCTACGCGCCGGAGTATCTCGCGACCCTGCTGATCCGCCCGGGCGTCACGGCGCCGTCGAGCATCGCGTTCAAGGACGAGGAAAAGATCCTCCGCTCGAGCGAGGACCCGGAGCGCGTCTATGTGGAACAGATCCTGCCGCCCAAAATGGCGCTGAACCTGAAATATCTCAGAGAGATCTCCCTTCCGGGCGACATCAAGATCCTGTTCCAGACGGTGGCCGCCGTAATTTGAGCCCGGAAAGCCATATTTTTTCCCCGCGGTTCATACTATTGAACTGGAATTGCGGGGGATGTGTAATGGCGTGTCTGGTGTTGCGTGCAAAACGAATTGCGGCGGCCGTCGTGCTCGCTGCCGTCCTGCTGTCGGCGGCGGCCGTGTCGTCTGGGCATCCGGTCCCGCTGCAGACCGCCGCGCAGCCTGCGGCCTCCGACGGAACGTCGTCCAATGCGAAAGACGGCTATATCAAATGGGTGGAATTCGACGTGCCGTACCTGGCCCTGAAAAAGGCGCTCAACCTCGACGTGGAGTCGCACCGGAGCGGCGGCAGCCTGAGCTGGATCGACCTGCTGGCCTGCCTTGCCTCCAAATACGGCGGAAAATTCGACCGTTATAAAAGCGCGGACATGGATTCCTTTGCCAAAAAGATCCAAGCGCAGGGCGTGGAGGCGACGACGCGGGGGATGAAATATTTTTCCTATTACCGGGAGGCGTACTCCGCGGTCCTCGGCGGGCTTGTGGGGAAATACCGCGAAAACGGCGAGGAAAAATACGGCCTGATCGGATATTCGCCGATCGCGAAGACCTTTCCCTATTCCGACGGCGACGATTTCGGGGCGCAGCGGACTTACGGCTATACGCGGCCCCACCTCGGCCACGACATGATGGCGCAGACCGGCACGCCCGTGGTCGCGGTCGAGTCCGGCATCGTCGAGGCGCTCGGCTGGAACCAGTACGGCGGCTGGCGCATCGGCATCCGCA
>ENA-UOOI01001367-UOOI01001367.1-fermentation-metagenome-genome-assembly--contig:-NODE-1367-length-25796-cov-8.528340_pt1 | contig 25796 bp, 25 predicted proteins | sample MGYA00245779_ERZ724027 | MGnify/ENA primary metagenome ERZ724027 (study PRJEB28704, sample SAMN03018318) | fermentation metagenome | biome: anthropogenic terrestrial biome; feature: soil; material...
CCTTGGACCGACCGGTTATGAGCCGGCTGCTCTAACCAACTGAGCTAATGGCCCGAACCTTCTTCAAAACAGCTTTTTCAGTATACCACAAAGGGGCGGGAAGTGCAATCCCGGGCCGCTGTGCAGCGGGCGGCTGCAAAAAAATATCCTCACGCCCGCCGTGAGGATAGCATCTGTGTTTACCGTGGCGCCACAATGAGTTTGATGGCGGTGCGTTCCTCTCCGTCGATCGTGACGCTGGCAAAGGCGGGGGTACACACGGCATCAATGCCGGAAGGCGCAAGATACCCGCGCGCAATTGCGATGGCCTTGACGGCCTGGTTGGTCGCACCGGCTCCGACTGCCTGAAGTTCTACTGCTCCGGATTCCCTGATGACTCCTGCAACTGCGCCGGCTACGGAATTCGGCGCTGATTTGGATGATACCTTAAGTATTTCCATAGTCTGTCCCCCAATTGGAATTAAAATGTTGGCATCACCATAATAAATCGAAAAAGAAAAAATTGCAAGAGCTTTTTGATAAAAAAACATCATCATACAAAAATATATTGTCGAAACATTACAAATCTCTACCGGATCTCCAATCTTTCGACGGAAATCGTCTTTCCCGTGCTTTCGTCGACGCTGAAAATTGCCCCGTCAATCCGGCAGGCACCCTCGGCAATGGCGAACCGCACCGGCATTTTCGTGCGCATTTTCTGGATGGTGAGCTCCGGCTTCACCCCCAGCACGGAGTCGATGGGGCCGGTCATCCCGAGGTCGGAAATATAGCCGGTCCCCTTCGGCAGGACGCACTCGTCTGCCGTCTGCACATGGGTGTGGGTCCCGAAAACGGCGGAGACGCGCCCGTCCAGGTACCATGCGAAGGAACGCTTTTCTCCCGTCGCTTCCGCGTGGAAATCCACCACGGTGATTTTCGGCACGCCTTTCGCCAGGATCCGGTCCGCGCAGTCGAACGGGGATTCCATGCTTTCCATGTAAACGACGCCCATCAGGTTGAGGACGCCCACCTGGATCCGCCCCATATCCACCACGCAGAACCCTTTCCCCGGCGCGGAAGGCGGAAAATTCGCGGGGCGCAGCAGGGTTTCGCAGGAATCGTACAGGTCGTAGCTTTCCCGGCGGCGGAAGCTGTGGTTGCCGGAAGTGACGACATCCGCGCCGCTGTCGAACAGATACTGGACGGAAACCGGCGTAAGGCCGTTGCCGTCCGCGGAGTTTTCCCCGTTCACGATCACGAGGTCGATCGCCTTCAGTTTTTTGAGCGTCGGCAGATGGCTGCGCAGGAAGCGGCATCCGATGCTGCCGACCACGTCGCCGATTGCAAGAATATTCATTAGCAAGACCCTTTCCAATTGGAAATAAAGAAGCAGGGACCGAAAGAAATCCCCGCCGATAAAAGAAAAGGGAACAGAACTCTGCTCCCCCGTTTTTCCCGTTTATTTTGCGTATTCGATTGCGCGGCTTTCCCGGATAATATTGACTTTGATCTGGCCCGGGTATTCCAAGTCGCTTTCAATCTTCTTGCAGATTTTTCTCGCGAGGAGAACCATGTCGTCGTCGCTGACCGCTTCCGGCTTCACCATAATGCGGATTTCGCGGCCGGCCTGAATGGCGAAGCTGCGGTCGACGCCCTCAAACGAGGAAGCGACCGCTTCCAGCTTTTCGAGCCGTTTGATGTAATTTTCGAGGTTTTCGCGCCGTGCGCCAGGCCTTGCCGCGCTGATCGCGTCGGCGGCCTGCACCAGGCAGGCGGCGACCGTCTTCGCTTCCACGTCGCCGTGGTGCGCCTGAATCGCGTGAACGACGGCCTCGCTTTCCTTGTATTTGCGCGCCGCTTCCACGCCGATCTCGACATGGGAGCCCTCAATTTCATGGTCAAGCGCTTTTCCAATGTCGTGCAGCAGGCCCGCCCTGCGCGCGACGGCCGGGTCGATTCCGAGTTCCGAAGCCATCATGCCGGCCAGGTAGGAAACCTCCAGCGAATGGTTCAGCACATTCTGGCCGTAGCTCGTTCGGTAGCGCAGCCTCCCGAGCAGCTTGACGAGCTCCGGGTGGATGCCGTTGACCCCCGCTTCCAGAACCGCGCGCTCGCCCTCCTGCTTGATGGTGGCGTCCACCTCGCGGCGGGCTTTTTCGATGGTTTCCTCGATCCGCGCCGGGTGGATCCTTCCGTCGGCGATCAGGTGCTCCAGCGCGATGCGGGCGACCTCGCGGCGCACCGGCTCAAAGCAGGAAAGGGTGATCGCTTCCGGCGTGTCGTCGATAATCAGATCCACGCCCGTCATGGTCTCGATGGCGCGGATGTTCCGGCCTTCACGCCCGATGATGCGGCCCTTCATCTCGTCGTTCGGCAGCGGCACGACCGAGATCGTCGCTTCCGCGACATGGTCGGCGGCGCAGCGCTGAATGGCGGTGGAAATGATCTCCCGCGCCGACTTCTCGGCTTCCTCGCGGGTCTGCTGCTCGTACTCCATCAGCTTGACGGCCTTTTCATGGGTAAGCTCGTTGTCGAGGTTGTTCAGCAGGTAATCCTTTGCCTGCTCCATGGTGAAACCGGAAATGCGCTCCAGCATGTCGAACTGGCTTTTCTTGAGGGACTCCGCTTCCTTCAGGCGGTCATCCGCCTGTTTGTGCTTGTTGTTCAGGATTTCTTCCTTGGCTTCCAGGCCATCCATCTTTTTGTCGAGCGTTTCTTCTTTCTGCTGGATCCGGCGCTCCTGGCGCTGAACCTCTTTTCTCCTCTCGTTCAGCTCGCGTTCCGATTCGCTGCGCTGACGGTGAATTTCGTCTTTCCCTTCCAGGATGGCTTCCTTTTTTTTCGCTTCCGCCGTTTTGATGGCGTCGCTTACAATCCGCTTCGCTTCCTGCTCCGCAGATCCTATGGTATATTCAGCGGCCTTTTTGCGGTGCTCGACGCCCAGCAGGAAGAAGGCGACTCCCGCGACGACCGCGCATCCGACCGCAATCAGGATACACACGATTAAGTTGACTTGCAAATGTTGGCACCTCCCTGTTATTTTACGTTACAATCATTATAAATAAAGACGGAAAACAGAAGAATCGACATGCTGCCGGAAAGAACGCATATTCTTGCATTGTAAAACTTGTAAAACTAATTGTATAACTTTTTATGGCATCCTGTCAAGGAAATTGCTTGCAATCCACAAAAGCATCTCATGCAAATTCCGGAATCCGGACGAACGCGCACCGCGCTCTTGACAAGGAATCCGCCCGGTGCTATGATGAAACAAACCGAAAAGGAAAAAGCGTTGACGAGGAAGCCGCGCTGCGGCCGCAGCAGAGAGCGAACGTTATAAGCTGAAAGCGTTCACGGCGAAAACAGCGAAGGGTTACCGCCTCCGAGCGCGCGCCGAAGCGTTATTGCAAAAGGCGCGCCGGCCGGCACCGTTACAGCTGTTTCAATGAGGGCGGGCACCCGTTGCCTGCCGAAATTGGGTGGAACCGTAAGTCAAAGCCTTACCCCATGCTGGGGTGAGGCTTTTTTATTTTTCATTCTAAGAAGGAGCGGATGAAGAGATGAAGATACAGGTCAGCCTGAAAGGCGATCAAAGGGAATTTGAAAGCGGCACGACGGTTGCCGAAATCGCCCGGTCGCTCGGCGCGGGCCTTTACAAAGCGGCCTGCGCGGGAAAACTGGACGGAAAAGTCGTGGACCTGCGCACGCCCGTGACAAAGGACTGCGAGCTGCGGATCCTGACGTTCGACGACACCGAGGGAAAGAAAATCTACTGGCACACAACCTCGCACATCATGGCGCAGGCCGTGAAACGGCTTTTTCCGGACGCCGGCTTCGCGATCGGTCCGGCCATTGAAAACGGCTTCTATTATGATTTTGACCTCCCCCGCACCCTGACGCCGGAAGACCTGCAGGCGATTGAGGCGGAGATGAAAAAGATCATCAAGGAAGACATTCCCCTGGAGCGCTTCGAGCTCGGCCCGGACGAGGCAGTCGCGCTCATGGAAAAGGAACACCAGAAGTACAAGGTGGAGCTCATCAGGGAGCACGCCGGCAAAGGGGAAAAGATCAGCTTTTACCGGCAGGGCGGCTATGTGGACCTCTGCGCCGGGCCGCACCTGCTGAGCACGGGCCGCGTGAAAGCCGTCAAGCTGACCAACTGCACCGGAGCGTACTGGCGCGCGGACGCGAAGAACAAAATGCTCCAGCGCGTTTACGGCATCTCGTTCCCCAAGGCTTCCGAACTGGAAAGCTACCTGAAGATGATCGAGGAAGCGAAAAAGCGCGACCACCGCAAGCTGGGCCGGGAGCTCGACCTGTTCGACATTTACGACGAGGGCCCCGGGTTCCCGTTCTTTCTGCCGAAGGGCATGATTCTGCGCAACCAGCTCGAAAACTTCTGGCGCGAGGAGCACGCGAAGCACGGCTACGAGGAGATCCGCACCCCCATCATCCTGAGCGAGGAACTGTGGCACCGCTCCGGCCACTGGGACCACTACAAGGACAATATGTACACCACGAAGATCGACGGCGCGGATTACGCGATCAAGCCGATGAACTGCCCGGGCGGGATGCTGGTATACAAGCGCAAGCTGCATTCCTACCGCGATCTGCCGGAGCGCCTCGCGGAGCTGGGCCTGGTGCACCGCCACGAGCTTTCCGGCGCGCTGCACGGCCTGATGCGCGTCCGCTGCTTCACGCAGGACGACGCCCATATTTTCATGACGCCGGAACAGGTGGAAGGCGAAATTCTCGGCGTCATGGACCTGATCGACAGCTTCTATAAAGTTTTCGGGTTCGACTACAGCCTGGAGCTTTCCACCCGGCCGGAAAATTCCATGGGCACGGACGAGCAGTGGGAAACGGCCACCAACGCCCTCATCCGGGCGCTGAAGAAGAACGGCCGGCCCTATGAGATCAACGAGGGCGACGGCGCGTTCTACGGCCCGAAGATCGACTTCCACCTGCGCGATTCCCTGGGCAGGACGTGGCAGTGCGGCACCATTCAGCTCGATTTCCAGATGCCGGAACGCTTCGAGCTGACCTACACCGGCGAGGACGGCGCGAAGCACCGCCCGGTGATGCTCCACCGCGTCATCTTCGGCAGCATCGAGCGTTTCATCGCCATCCTGACCGAGCACTACGCCGGCGCGTTTCCGCTGTGGCTGGCTCCGGTTCAGGCGAGGATTCTCCCGATTTCCGACGCGGCGCGGGGCTATGCGGAAAAGGTTGCCGATACGCTCCGGAACGGCGGTCTCCGCGTGGAGACCGACACCCATAACGAGAAAATCGGGTACAAAATCCGCGAGGCGCAACTCCAGAAAATCCCGTATATGCTCGTCGTGGGCGAAAAGGAAATGCAGAACGGAAACGTTTCCGTCCGCGGCCGCAAAGCGGGCGGTCTCGGCGCCATGACCCCGGACGCGTTCCTCGCCAAAGCGGCGAAAGAGGTCCGGGACAAGGCCGCCGATTAAATAAAAACAGGGATCGGACAAAAAGCGCCTCCCGCGCGGAATTCTGCGGGAGGCGTTCTTTTTATTCTTTCGTTTCGTAAAACGCCTGAATGCCCTTGTAGGTCATGTAAACATCCAGCTTGGAGACAAGCTCGAACGGCGAGTGCATCGAAAGGACGGGCACGCCGATGTCGATGACGTCGACGTTCAGGCTGGCGATATACAGCGCGACGGTTCCGCCGCCGCCGGCGTCCACCTTGCCCATTTCGCCGATCTGCCAGAGGACGCCGTTTTTCTCGAACAGCCGGCGCACCTCGGAAACAAACTCCGCCGACGCCTCGCTCGTCCCGCTCTTGCCGCGGCCCCCGGTGTACTTGGCGACCCCGACGCCGCCGTTGACATAGCAGGAATTGTTGGGCTCGTAAACATCGGAATAAGTCGGGTCGTAGGCCGCCGTGACGTCTGCGGAAAGGCATTTGGAGCGGCTGAGCACATGGCGGGCTTCCAGCCCCTCCGCCTGGGCGAGGTCCGCGACAAAATAGTGCAGGAACTGGGAGTTGAGGCCCGTGTTGCCCACGCTGCCGATTTCCTCGCGGTCGGCCAGGACGGTGACGACGGTATTTTTCGGCTTCCTGGCGTTCAGCACGGCCGTCAGGGCCGGGTACGCGCAGACGCGGTCGTCATGACCGTACGCGCCGATCATGCTGCGGTCGAATCCGACGTCGACCGCGCGGAACGCGGGGACGAACTCCAGGTCGGCGGAAACGAAATCCTCTTCCGTCATGCCGTACTGGTCGTGGAGAATCTTCATGGCGTTGAGCCTGACCAGGCTGTCGTCCGAGTCGGCGCGGACGGGGCGGCTGCCCGTAACGATGTTCAGGTTTTCGCCTTCCACGCCTTTGTTTAGGGTCTTGCGCATCTGCTCGTCCGCCAGATGGGGCAGAAGGTCGGTCACGCAGAACTGCGGCTCGCCCTCTTTTTCGCCGAGGGTCAGGTCGACGCACGACCCGTCCTTGAGCACAACGCGGCCGTGCATCGAAAGCGGAATGGTCGTCCACTGGTATTTCTTGATCCCGCCGTAGTAATGGGTCTTGAACAGGGACATGCCGTCCTTTTCATACAACGGGTGCGGTTTCAGGTCCAGGCGCGGGGAATCAATGTGCGCGGCGGCAATGCGGACGCCGCCGCGGCACCCGTCCTCGCCGATCACGGCAAGGATGAGCGCCTTGCCCCGGTTGTTGCTGTAAACCCGGTCGCCCGGCCGGTACGGCCTGCCGGCTTCGAACGGGACAAACCCGGCCTTTTCGGCTTGTGCCACAGCGTAAGCGACGACCTCGCGTTCGGTTTTCGCCGTATTCAGAAAAGCTTTGTAGCCTTCGCAGTATTTGTCCGCCGTTTTCAGCTTGTCGTCGGAGACCTGCAGGCAGCCGTTTTCGCGGCGGACCAGCAGTTTTTCCTTCAGCTTTTTCACATCGTCGGAATCCGTTTTCTCATTTTTCTTTGCCATGGATTTTCTCTCCTTCTTTTTTTCCGTGCCGCGGCCGCCATCCGGCTGGACGGCCCCGGCCCGGGCTCGCTAAGATTGGTAAAGCTGCCGGTACTGGGTATAGTTCTGCTCCACCTTCCGCACGTAATCGCGCGTCTCGGGATAGGGGATCCGGTCGAGATCTTTGCCGTTTCTCGAGGTCCGGCCGTCCTTGAGCCAGGAATCGACGCGGCCCATCCCCGCGTTGTAGGCGCACAGGGCGGTGCGGCGGCGCCCGTATTTTTTCAGGAGGAACGACAGGAACCGGCACCCGTACCGGATATTGACGTCGGGCAGGTATAAGGCGTTTCCGGAGCGCACCGACGCGGCCTGCTCCCGCTTCTGGAGCCATTCAAATGTGGCGGGGGTCAGCTGCATAAGCCCGACGGCGCCGGCGTGGGATTTCACGTCCGGGTCGAAGTTGCTTTCCTGGCGGATGACGGAATATACGAGGTTGGGGTCCAGCCCGTTTTGCCTCGCCTCCCGCTCGACGATTCCAGAGTAGGTGCGGGGGTACATTTTTTGCAGGAAGCGCGTGTGACACAGGCGGAGCAGGAACACCGCCGCGACGACCAGAGCGGCCAGGGCGGCGCAGACGATCAGAAGCTTTTTATGCTTTTTCATCGGTTTCCCTCAGAATTCGGTCGAGGAGCGCGCCGACCGTTTCGTCGAAAACGCTCCAGTCCGTGCTGCCGTCAAACGTATAGTCCGCCCGTTTCCGGTAGTACTCCCCGCCGTGCTGCGCGCCCATGCGTTCCCGCGCCTCCGCCTCGCCGATCCCGTCGCGGGCCATGATGCGCTTCAAACGCGACGCGTCCGGCGCAAGGACGGCGACCGTCGCGTCGCACAGGCCCTGCGTGCCGCTCTCAAACAGCAGCGGGGCGTCCAGGATGACCGCCCTGCAGTCCTTCTCCTTCGCCCGGGTGAGCCGCCTCTCGCATTCGGCGATGATGGCCGGGTGCGTGACGGCGTTCAGCTTCTTCGTGTTTTCCGGGCTGGAAAACGCACGGGCGGCGAGTTTCTGCCGGTTGAGGCCGCCGTCGGTCCGGACGATGTCCGCGCCGAACACCGCTTTCAGGCGGGCAAGGCAGTCCGCCCGGCCGGTGATGGAGCGGGCGGCGCGGTCGGCGTCCACGATGGCGCAGCCGAGCCTTTCGAGGGCCGACGCCACGGTGGACTTTCCGGCCCCCGTGGGACCGGTCAGGCCGATGACCGGCTTACCCAATCCGCAGCACCTCGAATCCCGCCGCACGCATCAGCCGGTTGTAGACGGCCAGGCCGACGCCCTTCGGTTCGGGGCAGCGCGCATAGACGGTTTCGGCGCCGATCTCGTCCAGATGCCGCAGCGCCTCGAACAGGTCGCGCGCCTGCGCGCCGTAATCGGTCTCGCCCCCGTAGGTGACGGCGGGCACGCGGATCAGCTTTTCTTCGCCCGTATAGCACAGCGCGGCCACGCCCGGCCCCCGGTGCGCGTTCACATAGTCGGCGTAGGCCCGCTCGTTCCCGTCCAGAATGACGACGTTCGCTTTCGGCGAATAATGCTTGTATTTCATGCCCGGGGAAAGCGGGCGGGCTCCCTTCGGGAGCGGATTCATCACGGCCCGGTCGACGTCTACGCGGCCGAGCACGGCCCGCAGCTGCTCCAGCGTGATCCCGCCCGGGCGGAGCAGGCGCGGCGGGTCGGACGCGAGCGTCACGATAGTGGACTCCACCCCGACGGAACAGGGGCCGCCGTCGAGCACGGCGTCGATTTTGCCGTTCATGTCGCGCATGACATGCTGCGCGGTCGTCGTGCTCGGCAGCCCCGAAGTATTGGCCGACGGTGCGGCGATCGGCACGCCCGCGGCGGTGATGAGCGCCCGGGCGACCGGATGGGACGGAAAGCGGATGCCCACCGTCGGAAGGCCGGTGCTCACTTCATCGGGGATCAGCTCCGACTTTTCCAGCACCATGGTCATCGGGCCGGGCCAGTAGGCTTCCGCCAGCTTCTTCGCTTTTTCCGGAACGGACCGGACCAGGCGGCCGATCTGGCTGAAATCGGAAATATGGACGATGAGCGGGTTGTCCTGCGGCCTTCCCTTGGCCGCAAAGATTTTCGCAACCGCTTTTCCATCCAGCGCGTTGGCCGCAAGGCCGTACACCGTTTCGGTCGGCATGCCGACCAGCCCGCCGCTGCGGATGATTTCGGCGGCTTTTTCCACCGCCCCTTTTTCCGCCGCGTTCAGCAGCAAGGTTTGCATGATATTCTCCCTTTTCCCTGTCGAATTCTCCGCAGGCCGGGCCCGCGGAGATGTTTTCCGGATGTTTTTCCGGTTACGCCTGCTCGGCCTCTTTCAGCTTTGCCGCGCGGTCGGCGGCGACGAGCGCGTCGATGATCTCGTCGAGGCTGCCGTTCAGGATGTCGTCCAGGCGATAAAGCGTCAGGCCGATGCGGTGGTCCGTCACGCGCCCCTGCGGATAGTTGTACGTCCGGATGCGCTCCGAGCGGTCGCCCGTGCCAACCTGCGCCCGGCGTTCCGCCGCGACCCGGTCGTCCTGCTCCTTCTGCTTTCTCTCGAACAGGCGCGAGCGCAGAATCTTCAGCGCGCGGTCCTTGTTTTTATACTGGCTCCGCTCGTCCTGGCATTCCACCACCATGCCGGTCGGCAGGTGCGTCACGCGGATGGCGGATGACGTTTTGTTGATATGCTGGCCGCCCGCGCCGCTCGAGCGGAAGGTGTCGATTTTCAGGTCCTTCGGGTCCAGCTCCACTTCCACGTCGTCCACCTCCGGCAGGACCGCCACCGTCGCGGTGGACGTGTGGATGCGGCCCTGCTGCTCCGTCTCCGGCACGCGCTGGACGCGGTGCACGCCGCTCTCGTATTTCAGACGGGAATAGGCGCCTTCCCCGTTGATCAGGAAGCTGATCTCCTTGAATCCGCCGAGCTCGGTCTCGTTGGCATTCAGAATCTCCGTGCGCCAGCCTTTCCCCTGCGCGTACATGCCGTACATCCGGTACAGGACCGCCGAAAACAGCGCCGCTTCCTCGCCGCCGGCCCCGCCGCGGATCTCCACAATGACGTTCCGCGCGTCGTTCGGGTCTTTCGGCAGGAGCAGGACCTTCAGCTCGTCGGCGATCTTTTCCCGGTCCGCGCGCGCGTCGTTCAGTTCTTCCTCCGCCATGGCGTGCAGCTCGCGGTCGGAGCCGTCGCCCAGGACGGCGAGCGCGTCGGCTTCGGAATCGAACGTTTTTTTATACTTCCGGTAAGCGAGCACGATCGGCTCGATGCTTTTGAATTCCTTCATCCGGTCCCGGAACAGCCCGGGGTCGGCAGCCGTGGACGGCTCATAAAGCCTGCGGCCGAGCTCCTCGTACCGCTTTTCAAACACTTCCAGATTTTCAAACATAACGGCTTCTCCTTTTGCTGTTTCGGATGGACGCGCAGACAAAAAGAGCGCTACAAACCGTCCTCCGCGTCTTCGCGGATGATCTTTTTGATGTTCTTTTCACATTTCAGCCGCGGTACCATAATCTCATGCCCGCACTTGGTACAGCGGATTTTAAAATCCATTCCCACGCGCAGAACAAGGAACCGGTTGTTCCCGCACGGATGGGGTTTCTTCATCTGTAAAATATCGCCGGGCCTTACGTCCATGCCGCCACCTCGCTTTCCGCAGCCGCCCTGCCGGAATCGGCCCCTGCGGTCTGTAATAAAATATTATACCACAAAAGCGGAAGCGGCGGCAACACCGGCGGACCGGGTTTTGCCGCTTCTTGCGCCGCCGCTGGATTGCCGCTATAATGAGATTATCGTTTGCGGAACCGCCTTTTTTTATCCCGCGGTTCCCGCAGGAAAGGGACGGCGATCGAATGGCAACCAAAGAACGGATTCTGCGGCATCTGCGGGCCAGCGGCGGCTATGTATCCGGCGGGGAACTCAGCGGCCTGCTTCACGTGACCCGCGCGGCGGTCTGGAAAAACATCAGCCTTCTGCGGGAGGAAGGGTATGAGATCGACTCCGTCACCAACCGGGGCTACCGGCTCGTTTCGTGCCCCGACCGGTATTCCGCGGAGGAAATCGGCGCCGGGCTGGAAACCGAGCTGCTGGGCCGAAATATCTTCTGCTACGGCAGCATTGACTCCACCAACGAGGAAGCGAAACGCCGGGCTCTGGCCGGAGCCCCGAGCGGGAGCCTGTTCATCGCGGAACAGCAGACGGTCGGCAAGGGCCGCCTCGGGCGGAACTGGGCCTCGCCGGCCGGCACGGGAATCTGGTTTTCCGTCCTGCTGCGCCCCGGCGTGCTTCCGCTGAAGGTCGCCGCGACCACCCTTCTGGCGGGCGCCGCCGTCTGCGGCGCGGTGCGGGAGACGTCCGGGTGCGGCGCCGGCATCAAGTGGCCGAACGACATCGTGATCGGCACAAAAAAGGTCTGCGGCATTTTGACGGAAATGAGCGCCGAAATGGAGCGCGTGGAATTCGTGGTGGTGGGAATCGGCATCAACGCCAACAACACGGCGTTCCCGGAATCCCTGCGCGACAAGGCGGCCTCGCTCCGCATGGAAAGCGGAAAGCCGGTGCGCCGCGTCGCGCTGCTTCAGGAAATCCTGCGCCGGCTGGAGAGGCTTCTGAAGGAAAACGCCGTTTCACTGACCCCGGCATTTCTGGAAAAATACAAAAGCCGCTGCGTTTCCCTCGGGAAGCTGATCGGCTTCCAGCGGGGCGGGCGTCCGGCGACCGGCACCGCCGTGGACATTTCCCCCGAAGGCGAGCTTGTGGTCCGCCTGCCCGACGGAACGCTCGAAACCGTCTTTTCCGGCGAGGTCAGCGTACAGGGCTTTTACGGCCGGAAGGTGTAATCTTTTCCGGCGCAAAAGTTCCGAAAAAACGGTAACTTGAAAAAACTCCTTCCATATAACCCGCAAACAGGGCCGAAAATTAGCCCTCCGAGGCTAATTTTTAAAAAATAAAAAATCCCGCCGGAAACGGCGGACGGGCCGGATCGCGGGATGTTCCGCGAGGGGGGGCCGGCGTAGAGCTTTCACCCGCGAACGTTCATGACAGTGTGAGGAATAAATTGGTTCCGAATTCGGACATTTGCTTGAAAAACGCCGTCTGGGCCTAAATTCCAGACGGCGTTTTGTCCAGGAACGGAACCGGCCGCATTTCTGCGGCCGGCCCGGGGATCAATATTGGATTGTGACAACCGGTTTGATGAGGTCCTTCGGTTTGTCCTTCATCAGCATCAAAGCCGGCTCGACGCTTTCGAGGCCTTCAAAGCGGTGCGTCACCAGTTTGGACGGGTCGAGCCGCCCGACTTCCACAAGGGAAGCGAGCTTTTCCATCCGGAGCCGTCCGCCCGGCATCAGGCCGCCGGCAATCACCTTATGGCTCATGCCGCAGCCCCACTCGACGCGCGGAATTTTTACATAGTCGCCTTCGCCGAGGTAATTGACGTTCCCGATTTTCCCGCCCGGCTTCAGCATCCGGATCGCCTGCGCGAACGTGTCCACGTTGCCCCCGGCGATCACCACGCGGTCGACGCCCTTGCCGTGCGTCTTTTCCAGGATCTGGTCGGCAAGATCGCCGTCATGGTAATCGATGGTATCGGTCGCGCCGTATTCCCTGGCAAGCCGGACGCAGTTCGGCCGCGAGCCCACCGCGTAAATGCGGGAAGCGCCGCGCAGGGCGGTTCCCGCAACGGCCATCAGGCCGACGGGGCCGATGCCCACGACGACCACGCTGTCGCCGAACTGGACGTCGGCGAGCTCCACCCCGTGGAACCCGGTCGGGACCATGTCGGAAAGCATGCACGCCGTCACCGGGTCCATGTCGTCCGGCAGATGGGCAAGGTTGCCGTCCGCGTCGTTCACATGGAACAGCTCCGCGAAAACGCCGTCCTTGAAATTGGAAAACTTCCAGCCCGCCAGCATGCCGCCCGAATGCATCTGGTACCCGGCCTGCGCTTCCAGAGAATTCCAGTCCGGCGTGATTGCGGGAACCAGGACTTTGTCGCCCGCCTTAAAATCCTTTACCAGGGAACCGACCTCGACAACCTCGCCGACCGCCTCGTGCCCGAGAATCATGTCGTGCCGGTCGCCGAGCGCCCCGGACCAGACGGTATGGACATCCGACGTGCAGGGCGCAAGGGCGATCGGGCGGCAGATTGCGTCCAGCGGTCCGCAGACGGGGTCCTTTTTGGTAACCCAGCCGGTGCGGCCAATCCCGATCATTGCAAATCCTTTCATAATAACGGTAACGACTCCTTTCCAAGATTGTTTAATCTTTAACAATTCCATCGTATAATGTTACTGCCCGGATGTCAATAGGTCTTCCAAAAAAATTGTTGAATTTTAAACAATTAAATTCTAAAAATAAATTCTAAAAAAGCACCGCCCGGCCCGGTTTCGGGCCGGCTGAAAACGACAGGGCATAAAAAACCGGCGGCCCCGCTTCCGATGCCCTTTCCGCATATCCGCACACGGATCAGACCTTTCGCAAAAATCGGACCGCCGGCTGTTTCTTCCCGCAAATTCCATTTATGGATTCATCCGCGGCATACCGAATACTTTCAAAAATTTTTCGGCCAGCACGTCGTACTCATTGTGCGACAGAATATACAGCTTGCCGTGCGCGCCCATTTTTTCCAGCTCTTCCGGCGCCGTTTCGGAAAGTTTGACCGCCGCGTCGGCGATGGCCTTGCTGTCCTCGGGCGGGATGGAAATGCCGCAGTCCGCTTCCTTCACCATGTCGTTCGGCGCGTCGATGGCAAAGATGATGGGCTTCCCCGCCATCATATAGTCCATCAGCTTGTTCGGGCTGACCCCGAAACGGAACAGCGGCTGGCGCTGCAGGCCGATATAGAGTGCGTCGAGCTGGTCCAGAAGCTCCGGAACCTGGTCGCGCCGGACCGGGGGCAGGAACTCCACCACGTCGTCCAGCTGGAGCCGATGCGCCTTGTCGATCAGCCGCCCGCGCTCCGGCCCGGGGCCGATGGAAAGCAGCTTGATCTTTTTGTCCCGGAGCCAGCGGCCGGCTTCCACGTAGCTGTCCAGCGCGTTGGCCACGCCGTGCGCGCCGGTGTAGCCGATGAGAAAATAGCCGTCGTCATGGTACTGTTTGAGTTCCTCGCGGTAAACCATGGGGTAGTGGAACGGCTGCTCCCATTCCGATTTCTCAATGCCGTTCGGAATATAGACGAATTTCTCCGGCAGCATGCCGTGCTCGACCATATGCTCCTTGGCGAACGGCAGAAGCGAAACGACATAGTCGCTGTTCCTGTAGCAGTAATTCTCCGCCGCCTGCATGACCCGGATGTACGGGTGCTTCGGGCTCATCCCGCCCAGCTCGATGGGGCTGAGGGGCCAGAGGTCGTGCACCTCGTAGATCAGCATGGCGCCGTATTTTCTGGCGATATGGCACGCGGGGTAAATGTCCAGCGGATAGGTGGAGGAAGCGATCACCACGTCCGGCTTCCCCGCTGCGGCGATTCTGGAACCGTACCGGTAGAGGCCGCACAGGAACGAAAGCATGTTCCGGATGCGGTCCTTGCCGTTGCCCTGGTACTGGTTGCCCGCAATCCAGAAATAGCGGACCCCGTCGATCGTCTGTTCGTCGTACTTTTTTCCGCCGATCTCCGGATTTTTGGTGCGGAGATGCGAAAAGGAGCTCGCCACGACGGTGACGCCGTGTCCCCCCGCCGCCCAGCGCCTGGCCATGTAATACGGGCGGAACTCCATGCCGTGCACGGCCGAACCCGCGTAATGATTGATATAGACGATGTTCATTGCATCACACCCCGTATTGTGAGAGGATGGAAGCGATCCGCTCCGATGCGTGCCCGTCGCCGAACGGCATGGACTCGCGCGCCGCGGGGTCGGGCACCGTTTCGACGGCTTTGCGGTAGATGTCGTCCGTTTCCAGCGCGGAAAGCACGTTCCATTTCCCGGCGAGCGTTTCGACCCACTCGGTTTCCCGGCGCAGCGTAATGCACGGAACCTCCATGAACCACGCTTCCTTCTGCAGCCCGCCGGAATCGGTCAGCACCTGCACGGCGCCGTTCGTGAGCAGCAGCATCTCAAGATACCCCACCGGGGCGATCAGCTTGATGTTGCGGTAGCCGCGCTTGGCGATCGCCTGCTGCGCAAGCGGGCGCGTGCGCGGGTGGATGGGGATCACGACAGGCTGGGGGAGCTTTTCAAACGCGTCGAAGATGCGGATGATGGCGTCCAGCCCGCCGTCCGTCGTTTCCGCGCGGTGCAGCGTAGCCAGGCGGTACTGCTTCGGCCGGATGCCGATCTGGCCGTAAATGGCCGCCTTCTGCGGATTTTCCTGCGCCAGCTTCCGAAAATGCAGGACGGAGTCCAGCATCACGTCGCCGCTGATGTCCACGCCGCGCGTGACGTTTTCCTTCTTCAGGTTAGCCGCGGCGGTGCGGGTCGGGCAGAACAGCCAGGTGGAAATATGGTCGGTCAGAACGCGGTTCTGCTCTTCCGGCATCCTCATGTTGTACGAGCGGAGCCCGGCTTCCACGTGCGCCACCGGGATGTGCAGCTTGGAAGCCGCGAGGGCCCCCGCGAGGGTCGAGTTCGTATCGCCGTAAACCAGAACGATGTCCGGCTTTTCCTCGAAGATCACCTCTTCGATTTTGATGAGCATCTCCCCGGTCTGCTTGCCGTGGGTACCGGAGCCGACGCCCAGATTGTAGGCCGGCTTCGGAATGTTCAGCTCCTCGAAAAAGACGGCGGACATGTTTCGGTCGTAGTGCTGCCCGGTGTGTACGAGCACTTCCTCACAGACGGGCCGGAGCGCCCGCGAAACGACGGACGCCTTGATAAACTGCGGCCTTGCGCCGACTACGGTCAGTAATTTCATGGCTTTACTCCACTTTCACGTCGTCGTGCGTCATGTCGAGCGTCGAGAACTCCAGGCCGTCGAACTTGACCGGAAGCCCCGTTTTCTGCGACTTGTACGCCGCGAGGATGATCTTCATGCCCTTGATGCCTTCCGCTCCGCTGACCAGCGGCTCGGTACGGGTATCCGCCGCCGTGATGAAATTGCGGTACAGCGCGTTGTGGCCGCTGCCGTAAACGTCCTTCGGGTCCGTTCCGGCCAGCTTCGCCACTTCGGCGTCCTGCGCGGCGGGAGCGGAAAAATTCCAGGTCTCCACGCGGTTGACCGCGAGGCCGCCGATGACCGCCGTGCCGGTCGCGCCGGAAACGGAAAGCGTCTCCTCCAGGTTCTTCGGGTAGATGCAGGCGGTGCCTTCCACCATGCCGACCGCGCCGTTCTTGAAGCGGATGAGGATCGCGCCGAAGTCCTCGGCCTCGATCTTGCGCAGATAGTTGCCGGTCATGGCCATGACGGTGTCCGGCTCGCCGCCGAGGCTCCACTGCAGAAGGTCGATGCCGTGGATGCACTGGTTCATCAGCGTACCGCCGTCCTGCGCCCAGGTGCCGCGCCAGGGGGCCTGCTCATAGTAAGGCATCGTGCGGTTCCACAGGATGCGCGCCGAGCCGCTCACGAGCTTCCCGAACCGGCCGTTCTCCAGCGCCTTGTGGAGCTGCCGGATCGGGGCGTTGAACCGGTTCTGGTGGCAGACCCCCAGGGTGACGCCGTGCTCCTTCGCCTCGCGGATCATCTGCTCCGCGTCGGCGGTGGAGAGCGCCATCGGCTTTTCCACCAGCGTATGTTTTCCCGCGCGGATGCAGTCCAGAGCAATGCGGGCGTGGTAGCCGCTTTCCGTCGCGATCGCGCAGCAGTCGAGATCCATTTCCTGCAGCATTTTGTGGTAGTCGGCATAGACGGCGGGTTTTTCGCCCGTACCCGCGAACAGGTCGGCCGCTTTCTTCTCCGCGCGTTCCGTCACCGGGTCGCAGACCGCGGCGAGCTTCATAATATCCCGGTTGGCAATGGCGGCGGCGATGTGGTTTTTGGAAATCCGGCCGCAGCCGATCAGGGCAAAACGATATTGTTTCATGTTCAATCACCCGTTTTTATGAATATTGATTTCTTTTCCGCAGAATATACAGGCACTTCCCCGCCCCCGCTCAAAAAGTCCCCCGCTCTCGGCTGAAAACGGGGGAAACGGATCACAGGAGCTCGATGTTGGAACGGTCTTTTACGTCCTTCATGGCGTTGCGGGTATCGAACACTTCCTGCGACAGCTTCTGGATCTTGTCGTAGTCGAAACAGGAGTGCGCCGTGCAGATGATGACGATATCGGCCCGTTTCAGCATCTCGTCCGTGAGTTCCCTCGCACCGGTGTGGGTTTTGCCCTTGTGGCGGTACTCCGGAATATACGGGTCGTAAAACGTGGTGTCGGCGCCCTGCTTGAGGAGCAGGTCCACAATGTTCAGCGCCGGGCTTTCGCGGTAGTCGTCGATGTCGGCCTTATAGGCCACGCCCATGACCAGCACCTTGGCGCCGTTCATGGATTTTTTGTCCCGGTTCAGGACCGTCATGGCGCGCTGGACGACGTATTCCGGCATGCCGGTGTTGATTTCGCCGGAGGTTTCGATCAGGCGGGTGTGGTAGTCGTATTCGCGGGCCTTCCAGGCCAGGTAGAACGGGTCGAGCGGAATGCAGTGGCCGCCGAGGCCCGGACCCGGATAAAACGCCTGGAAACCGTACGGCTTTGTTTTCGCGGCCTCGATGACTTCCCAGACGTTGATGCCCATGCGGTGGCAGATGATGGCCATTTCGTTCGCCAGGCCGATGTTGATGTTGCGGTAGGTGTTCTCGAGAAGCTTTTCCATCTCCGCCACGGCGGGGGAAGAAACCTCGAACACGCCGCCAGCCAGCACGCTGCGGTACAAAGCCGCCGCGACCTCGGTGGAATCCCTGCCGATGCCGCCGACCACCTTGGGCGTATTCTTCGTCTTGTACTGCTTGTTGCCGGGGTCCACGCGCTCCGGCGAAAAGGCAAGGTAAAAATCCCTGCCGCACTTCAGGCCGCCCGCCTCGAGGATCGGCTTGAGCAGCTCTTCCGTCGTGCCCGGGTACGTTGTGGACTCGAGGATGATGACCATGCCTCCATGGACGTATTTCGCAACGGATTCGGTTGAGCCTTTCACATAGCTGATGTCCGGCTGCTGGTATTTGTCCAGCGGGGTCGGAACGCAGATGGCGACGGCGTCCACTTTCCGGATGAAGGCGAAATCCGACGTGGCGGTAAGCCTGCCGGCTTCCACCGCGTTTTTCAGCGTATCGCCCACAATGTCGCCGATATAGTTGTGCCCGGCGTTGACGGCGTCCACCTTTTTCGCCTGCACGTCGAACCCGATGGTGCGGTAGCCGGCTTTTGCGAACTCAACCGCGAGCGGAAGGCCCACATAGCCCAGACCCACAATGCCGACGACGGCGGACTTGTCCTTGATTTTTCCCAGGAGTTCCGATTTGATATTCGACATATTTTTCCCTCGTCTTTATCAGATATTTTTCAGTACGGAGCAGATGCGGTCGATCACGTCGTCCGTGATGTAGCCGTGCATCGGCAGGCTGAACACCGTTTCCGCCAGCTTTTCCGCGACCGGAAGGTCGCCTTTGCGGTAACCGAGCGGTTCGTAGACCTTCTGCAGGTGAAGCGGTTTCGGGTAATAGATCATGGTCGGGATACCCTCGGCCTTCAAGGCTTCCATCGCCTTCGCGCGTTCCTGCGCGCTTTCCGCTTTCAGCGTGTAATAGGCGAAGCTGGAAGCAAACCCTTCGCGCACCACGGGCACGGCAAAACGGCCGCGGAGCCGCTCCGCGTACCGCGCGGCGGCGCGGATGCGGTGCGCGTTCTCCCGGTCGAAAGCGCGCAGCTTCGGCAGAAGGATCGCCGCCTGGAGCGTGTCGAGCCTCGCGTTCAGGCCGAGGCGCACGTTTTCGTATTTGACCGCACCCTTGCCGTGGACCCGGATGGATGTCAGAAGACGGTACAGCTCCTCGTCGTCGGTAAAGACGGCCCCGCCGTCCCCGTAGCAGCCGAGCGCCTTCGCCGGGAAAAAGCTTGTCCCCGAGCAGTCGCCGAACGAGCAGGCTTTCCGGCCGCCGATCGCCCCGCCGAACCCCTGCGCGGCGTCTTCCAGAAGAAACAGGCCGTACTCGTCGCAGATCCGCTGGATTTTGAGGAAGTCCGCCGGCTGGCCGAACAGGTCGACCGCGATGACCGCCTTCGGCTTCAGCTTCCCCTCACGCTTTACTTTCGCAATCTGCCGGAGCAGGGAATCCGGATCCAGATTAAAGGTGTCCGCATCCGAATCGCAGAACACCGGCGTGGCCCCCACAAGGCTGACGACTTCGGCGGAAGCGAAGAAAGTAAAGGATGGCACGAACACCGCGTCGCCTTTGCCGATCCCCTTCGCCATCAGCGGCATCAGAAGGGCGTCGGTTCCGTTGTCCGTCGTGACGCAGTGTTTCCTGCCGGTGTAGCGGCAGAGCGCCTTTTCCAGCTCTTCCACCTGCGGGCCGGAAATAAACCGGCTGCCCGCGAGCACTTCCGCGATCCCCTCATCGATTTCCTTTTTTAGATGGCGGTACTGCGCGCCAAGATCGTTAAACGCAATTTTCTGCATGGATTCCGTTTCCTCCTTCAGGCCGTCCCCGCTCCGGACATATTTTCTGCCGCACTTCGGACAGGCAAGGTCCTCGCCCAGCTTGGCGCCGCATTCGCAGGCCCAGCCGCAGACGCGCGCGGGGCATCCCATCACAATCGCATGGTCGGGGACGTCCCTGGTCACGACGCTGCCCGCGGCGACAAAGGCGTTTTTCCCTACCCGGTGGCCGCACACGATCGTCGCGTTGGCACCGATGCTCGCCCCTTCGCCTACGGGCGTATGCGCGTAAAACTCCGACCCGCGCTGGGGATATTTGCACCGCGGCCGCTGTACGTTGGTAAACACCATGGAAGGCCCGCAGAAGACATAATCCCCGAGCTCCACACCCTCGTAAACGGAGACATTGTTCTGAATCTTGCAGTGGCTGCCGATCTTCACGCCCGGAGCGACGAACACGTTCTGACCGACCGTGCAGCCCCCGCCGATCTCGCAGCCGGAGCTGACATGGCAGAAATGCCATATTTTCGTCCCGCTTCCGATCTCTGCGCCCTCGTCCACGCACGCGCTCGGATGCACATAATAATCTTTTGAATCGTCCACAGTCAAACCACCGTTTCCCGTTTTCCCCGGACCGTTCCGCCGGGGGAGCATACATAGCATCGCATTAACCTGTATATTATATCCCTAAGGATGTACATAGTCAATCATCGCCGCCTGAAACTCCGTTTTCTTTCTTCGTTGACTTTAACGGAAAAAGGCGCTATCATATTTTCCGTTGATCCCGGCGAAATAACCGGATTTTTCCTCCGGTTGTGTATTTTTCCGGTAAAACCGGGAATCGGCTGCCAAGAAAAAAATACGGCGCGCAGAAATTTTCTGCCGAAAACCGAACGATAACAGCGAAAGGAAAAGGAAAAATCATGAGTCAGTTTCAAAAAAGGGAAAAGTTCATTCCCTATAATCTGCCCGACCTGACGGACGCGGAAAGCAGCGAAGTGGCGGACACGCTGAAATCCCGCTGGATCGCCAAGGGCCCCCGCACCGTGAAGTTCGAGCAGGAATTCGCCCGGTATGTCGGCGCGAAGCACGCGGTCGCCATGAACTCCTGCACCGCGGCGCTCCACGTGGCTCTGCTCGCCCGGGGAATCGGCGCGGGCGACGAGGTCATCACCACGCCCATCACCTTCGCATCCACGGCGAACACCATCATCCACGTCGGCGCCAAGCCGGTCTTTGCCGACATCGACTACCGCACGGGCTGCATCGACCCGGACGAGATTGAAAAGAAAATTACGCCCAAAACCAGGGCCGTCGTGCCCGTCCATTACAGCGGGCAGGTCTGCGACCTCGACCGTATCTACGACATCGCCGACCGGCACGGCCTCTTTGTTTCCGAAGACGCGGCGCACGCCCTCGAAAGCTATTATAAAGGAAAGAGGATCGGCTGCCGCCCGAAGGGCACCGTGTCCTACAGCTTTTACGCCACAAAGAACCTGACGACCGGCGAAGGCGGGATGCTGGTGACCGACGACGACGAAATCGACGCGAAGGCGCGCATCTGGGCCGGGCAGGGCATGAACCACAACGCGTGGAACCGCTACGCGAAAGGCGGAACGTGGCGGTACGACGTCTGCGAACCCGGCTTTAAATACAATATGTTCGACATCCAGGCCGCCCTCGGCCTCGTGCAGCTTTCCCGCATGAAGGACATGCAGGCGCGCAGGCGGAAAATCGCGGAAAAATATCAGCGCGAGTTTGCAAAAATCGACGCGGTGGAGCCGCCGTATGTACCGGACTACGCCACGCACTCCTGGCATCTCTACGTCATCCGCATCGTGCCGGAACTGCTGACGATCGACCGCGACAAATTCATCACCGAACTGAACGAGCGCAACGTCGGCACCAGCGTCCATTTCATCCCGGTGACGGACATGAGCGCCTACACCTCGCGCTACGGATTCCGTCCGGGCGACTTCCCGAACGCGGAAAAGCACTTTGAGCGCATCATCTCCCTTCCGCTTTACCCAACTCTTTCGGATGAGGAATCGGACTACATCATCGACGCGGTGCGCGACATCGTGGAAAAATACCACAAATGATTTCATGCTTTTAAAATCACCCGGGGCGGGATGGAATTGGAATTCCATCCCGCCCCGTCTTTTTAAGGACAGGCCCGCCAAACCGGCGCCCGCTCTTTTATTCGGATTGATTCAGGCGATATACGGCGTGTTTCCGCAGCGTTTCCACCAGGGAGCAGTATTTATCTGCCAGCCCGACGAGAACGGATTCCCGGTACCTCGGCGGGACCGGGGTCAGCGGCCACATGTGCTTGACGATAATATCTTTTTCGCATTGGTTCAGCCGGAACCGCCTCTCGGCGTTTTCCAGCGCCGTCCGGGGATGGGTAAAACCATGCAGACCCTTCCGAGTGCTTTTCAAATGCCAGTCATATAAAAAAAAGTCGTGCAGAAGAGCACCCCGTACCAGGCTTCTGCGGTGGACGCGCCAATGTACTTTTTCACTGAGCCAAAGGCTGACGTATGCGACCGAAACGCTGTGCTCAAGTGTGGAGATCTCCGCATGCTGCACAAACGCAGACATGGAACGCACATCCCGGGAACAAAGAACGCCTTTCAGGCATCTCCGGAAGCACCGGTCGTCAGACTCGGTCAACCGCAACATTTTTCTCCTCACCATACCGATAAAAACGACTTCACCCTGTTTTCAGCTTTCCCGATCTTCCTCAAAAATCTTTTCCAGCTTTTTCACGCAGTCACGGCAAACATTGTAACCCTTGTAATTGACAATGCCGTTCATGCTTCCGCAGAAAATACAGGCGGGCTCATATTTTTTCAGCACGATTTTGTTTCCCTCGTCCACATAGATTTCCAGCGGGTCCTTCTCATTGATATTCAGCGTCCCCCTTAATTCCTTCGGCAGAACGATTCTGCCCAATTCGTCCACTTTCCTCACGATTCCGGTAAATTTCAACTTTACTACATCCTTTCCTCTTTATAAATGCAAAATGTGGAATAAAGCAGTTGAATTATAGTATGTTTTTCCAATATTATCAATTAGTTGTAGGAAATTACGGGCGCCAAATTATATAATATTCCCCTATTGCGCTGAATAGTTATTATACTAGGCTTTCCGAGGAAGGAGATGAACATTCTGTTAAATTATATCTGGGCCTTCATGATCCTCTTCAGCATCTTCTGCGCCCTGGTCACCGGCCGGATGAGCCAGCTTTCCGCCGCAGTCCTGAACGGTGCCGGAAGCGCGGTAACGCTCGTGATCGCCATGACGGGCATGATGTGCGCCTGGACGGGGCTGATGAAAATCGCGGACGGCGGAGGCATCACGGGCCTGCTTGCAAAGGCCTTCCGCCCGGCGATCCGGCGCCTTTTCCCATCCTGTGAAAAGGACGGCCCCGCGGCCAAAGCCATGTGCATGAACATCACCGCCAATCTCCTGGGCCTCGGGAACGCCGCGACCCCGCTCGGCATCGCCGCCATGAAGGAGCTGAAAAAGAAAAACCCGACCCGGACGGCGGACAATGCCATGGCGATGTTCGTCGTCATCAACGCGTCTTCCCTGCAGCTGATCCCCACGTTCATGGCCACGCTCCGGGCGCAGTACGGGGCGGCTTCGCCGTTCGACATCCTTCCCGCCGTGTGGCTCACGTCCGTCGGGGCGCTTCTGGCGGGCGTGACGACCGCCAAGCTGCTGGAGGGAAGGACCTATGGATAATTACGGCGCATACGCCGTGCCCGCCGTCATGCTGTGCATCGTCCTGTTCGGCTTTCTGCGCCGCGTTCCCGTTTTCGACGCCTTTGTCGCCGGGGCGAAGGAAGGGCTGCAGTCGTCGATCTCCATCCTGCCGACGCTTGTGGGGCTGATTATGGCGGTTTCCATGCTGAGCGCTTCCGGCGCGCTGGACCTCCTTTCGTCCTTTCTCGCCCCGGCGGCCAACGCGCTGGGGCTTCCGCCGCAGGTGATGCCGCTGGCGCTGATCAAACCGATTTCCGGCAGCGGCTCCACCGCCGTCCTGACGCAGATCTACAAGGACTGCGGACCGGACAGCTTCGCCGGGCGGGTCGCTTCCGTCATGTCGGGCTCCACGGAAACCACCTTTTACGCCGTCGCGGTCTACTTCGGCGCGGTGGGCATCAAGAAGACGCGCCACACCATCCCCGCGGCCCTGGTGGGCGACGTGACGGCATGCATCCTTTCGGCGTTCACCGTGCGCCTGTTTTTCCGGTAGATCGGGAAAATCCTTTTCCCGATTGCATCGCGGAAAGGATGCTGTTATAATGTGTTCAAAAAGACAGGCGGGGAAAATAAAAATTCCGCCGCGGCGGGAGCGTTACAATGATTTTGGTTCTGGACATTGGGAACACCAATATTACGGTAGGCGTTTACCGGGGAAAAAAGCTTCTGTTCGTCTCGCGCATGGCAACGGACCGGATGAGAATGGAAGATCAGTATGCGATCGAGCTGCGTGAGATTCTTTCCCTTTACGGCATTTCTCTGGGGGACATTGAAGGCGCGGCGGTCAGCTCCGTCGTCCCCCCCGTCAACCATGCGCTGGTCCGCGCCATCCGCAAGCTGACGAATGTAAAGCCGGTCTGTGTCGGCCCGAAAACCAAGACCGGCATTAAAATCGACATCAAGCATTCCGAAATCGTCGGCGCGGACCTGCTGGTCGGGTGCGTGGCAGCCGCGGAAATGTTCCCGGGGCCCTGCATTATTCTCGACATGGGCACCGCGACCACGTTCGTCGTGCTGGATGAGGACAGGCGGATGCTGGGCGGGGCCATCGCCCCCGGCGTGGGGATCTCGCTGGACGCCCTCACCAGCCGGACTGCGCAGCTTCCTTCGGTAAGCCTGGAAGCGCCGGAGCACGTGATCGGCAACAGCACCACGGAGTGCATGCGCTCCGGGCTGATTACCGGAACCGCCTGCATGATCGACGGCATGTGCAGCCGGATGGAACGCGAGCTTGGCAAGAAGTGCAGCATCGTGGCAACGGGCGGCCTCGCCAAAGAGGTCATCCAGCAGTGCGAACGAAGCATCATCCACTGCGATACTCTCCTGTTGGAAGGGCTGCGGCTGATTTACGAACGGAACCGGAATTAGCGGATGCACCACAAACGGGCCGCCGCAGAATTTGATTCTGCGGCGGCCCGTTTTGCATTGTTCCCGTTTACTTTGCCCTCGCCTCTCGGGTCGGTTCCTCTTCGCCGCTGAACAGCAGCCGGATGCACCAGACAGCCGCCACAGCGACCAGAACAAACACGATGCGGCTTCCGGCGCTCAGCTGCCCGCCGAAAATCCAGGCGATAAAATCAAAGCCGAAAAGGCCGATGGACCCCCAGTTCAGCCCGCCGAGAATCAGGATCGTCAGCGCAATTTTATCCATGAAAATCTCCCCTTTCGGGCTTATCTTTGCCGGAAGGGAAGAAAAATATTCCCGGCTGCGCCGTCAGTCGGCGGCCCGGCGTTTCCGGCGAAGCTCTTCATCCATTATTTCGGCCGCGCAGCCCACCAGCTCCGCGCACGAATGCTTTTTCGGCCCGCCCCCGGACGGATGCAGGAGTTCGCGGCAGAGGATGGACCCGTTTCCTTCGCGGAACCGCTGCGCAAGCTGCCGGACGAGACGGTAATGCTCCGCCTTCGCGCCGGAATTCTTCGGGTCCGGGCAGCCGTAAAGGGCGCCGGCGGTCATCAGCATTCCGCTGACGGCGCCGCAGACTTCGCCCATGCGCCCCATGCCTCCGCCGAACGAGGACGACAGCTTCAGCGCGGTTTCCCGGTCCAGCCCGGTTTCGTCGCAGAAGGCCGCAAAAACGGCCTGCGCGCAGTTATACCCTTCCCGAAACAGTTTTACGGCAATTTCAGAGTGTTCGCTCATCCGAACCGTCTCCCCTTTCTTTCATTTTAGCCGCTTTCCATAAAAACACAAGAGAAAGCACGGCAGCCTCACGGGCAATAAAAAAACGGCAAATGCGCCGAAGCGCACCCGCCGTACCGAATTTTCTCTTCCAACAGCCGAACCGAGTCGGTTCAGCCCTCTTCCTTCATCTTTGCAAAGCATTCGCTGCAATAGACCGGACGGCCTTCCGTCGGCTGGAACGGAACCTTGCAGGGAGCACCGCAGGATGCACAAACGGCATCATACATTTCGCGCTGAGGCTTCTGGTTCATTCTACGGGCCTTGCGGCAGTCCGGGCATCTTTTCGGTTCATTGGTAAAACCCTTCGCGGCGTAGAATTCCTGCTCACCGGCAGTCCAAACAAACTCCTTCCCGCATTCCTGGCAG
>ENA-UOOI01001368-UOOI01001368.1-fermentation-metagenome-genome-assembly--contig:-NODE-1368-length-25783-cov-3.613067_pt1 | contig 25783 bp, 23 predicted proteins | sample MGYA00245779_ERZ724027 | MGnify/ENA primary metagenome ERZ724027 (study PRJEB28704, sample SAMN03018318) | fermentation metagenome | biome: anthropogenic terrestrial biome; feature: soil; material...
GCGAGAATTGGAAATCGAGGAGCGAAGGCGACTCAAAACGACTAATTTTAATGAAAAACAGAGGTGAACGGAACAGAAAAAGAAATACAGATAGCTGATAATAATTACAGGGAAGAGAATATCGTCACACTGGAGTGGCAGGAGCATATCCGCCGGCGTCCCGGAATGTATATCGGGAAGTTGGGGGACGGTTCTTCATACGACGATGGTATCTATGTCCTGCTCAAGGAGGTACTGGACAACGCCATCGATGAGTTCATGATGGGATATGGAAAGACTATCGAAGTGATCATCGAAAATGAGAGCGTGACAGTACGCGACTACGGCCGCGGTGTGCCGCTGGGAAAAGTGAAGGATGTGTGTTCCAAAATGAATACCGGCGCCAAATACGACTCCAAAGCATTTAAAAAATCGGTAGGGTTGAACGGTGTGGGTATCAAAGCTGTCAACGCGCTCTCTTCTTCCTTTGCAATGGAATGTTTCCGTGAAGGACGGATGAAGGGAGTGGAATTCGTGCAGGGTGTTCTCTCGAACGACGGAGAGATTGTACCGACTGCGAGTGCAAACGGAACCTATGTCATGTTTACTCCCGACGCGGAAATATTCGGAGAGTATCACTACCGCGACGAGCATATTGAGCCGTTGCTGAAGAATTATGTCTTCCTGAATATCGGGTTGACCATCGTTTTCAACGGTAAGAAATTTACTTCAAAGAACGGATTGGAAGACCTGTTGAACGAAAACCTCACATCGGAAGAACTCTATCCTATCATCCATCTTTTTGGGGAGGATATAGAGGTGGCGATCACCCACACCAATCAGTATGGTGAAGAGTACTACTCGTTTGTCAACGGGCAGCACACCACGCAGGGCGGTACACACCTTGCCGCTTTCCGCGAGGCAACGGCGCGCGTGATCAAAGAGTTTTACAACCGTAATTTTGAGTATTCCGACATCCGTAACGGCATGGTGGCCGCCATCAGCATCAAAGTGGAAGAGCCGGTGTTCGAATCGCAGACAAAAACCAAACTCGGATCCAAAGAGATAACGCCCAACGGTATTTCTGTGAGCAAGCATATCAACGACTTTCTCAAAAAAGAACTGGATAACTACCTGCATAAGAATACCTATACGGTAGAAGCGTTGCAGAAAAAGATCCTCGATTCGGAGAAGGAGCGTAAAGCCATTGCGGGAGTCACCAAGCTGGCCCGCGAACGAGCGAAAAAAGCCAACCTGCACAATAAAAAGCTGAGGGATTGCCGTATCCATTACAACGATTCCAAAGGGGATGACAGGGAGAAATCATCTATCTTCATCACCGAGGGGGATTCGGCCAGCGGATCCATCACCAAAAGCCGCGACCCGAATCTGCAGGCAGTGTTCAGCCTGCGGGGAAAACCCCTGAACAGCTTTGGGCTGACAAAGAAGATTGTATATGAGAATGAGGAGTTCAATCTCCTGCAAGCGGCGCTCAATATTGAAGAGAATATGGACGGGTTACGGTATAATAAAGTGATCATTGCTACCGATGCCGATACCGATGGGATGCATATCCGCCTGCTACTACTGACCTTCTTTCTGCAATTTTTTCCCGACCTGATCAAAAAAGGGCATGTCTATATTCTTCAGACGCCCCTTTTCCGGGTGCGTAACAAGAAGAAAACACTCTATTGTTATACGGAGGAGGAACGGCTGAGCGCTGTTGAAGAGCTGGGACCTAATCCTGAAATAACCCGTTTCAAAGGGTTGGGAGAGATATCGCCCGACGAGTTCCGCAACTTTATCGGCGAGGATATCCGGCTCGACAGGGTGACCATGCGAAAAGAGGATCTCCTGAAAGAGCTGCTGGAGTTCTATATGGGTAAGAATACCCCGGAGCGTCAGTCATTTATCATTGATAACCTGGTTGTTGAAGAAGATGAGGTAGCTTAATGGGGCAATGTGCCAACATGCCAATTTGAATTTTCGTCAAATCTTGATAAATATGTCTCAACCCTATCCTGCTGGATCGCGGATCGCCTTGTTTCCCGGCACATTCGACCCTTTCACTATCGGTCACGAGTCGTTGGTGCGCAGAGGATTGTCTCTGATGGACGAGATGGTGATCGCCATAGGGGTCAATGATGGGAAAAGATCGTTTTTCCCTCTGGATAAACGGCTCAGGATGATCCGGGAACTATACCGGAATGAACCGCGTGTGCGTGTGGAGAGTTACGATTCATTGACCATAGAGTTTGCACAGAAAATAGGGGCACAGTATATCTTACGGGGTATCCGGTCGGTAACCGATTTTGAATATGAGAAAACGATAGCCGACATGAACCGAACCATTTCGGGAATTGAAACGTTTGTACTATTTACGGAACCTGCCCTGACCCATGTCAGTTCTTCCCATGTGAGGGAATTGCTGCGTTACGGGTACGACGTAAGCGATTTTGTCCCGAAAGGAATGGATATTCTCAGATGAAATCCGAAAAGCCCGGCCTTACTAAATATTTCCGATAAGCTGAATAAGCAGAAGATAAACTCGTCTGCATTTTGCGGGCTACGGAAATATAGTGCAATAAAGCCCGGAAAGTTAATGCTAACACTTACAATAAAATAAAAATGCTAAAAAGAATAATACCGGTTGTTTTAGGTGCTTTGTTTTTAAACGGATGTGTCTATGCACAATTCAGACCGTCCCCCGAAGGCGTTAAGTTAGAACGAACCCTTCAGCTTATTCAGGGCCTGTATGTAGACGACGTAGATACGGAGGGACTGACCGAAGCGGCCATACGCGGCATGCTGAAAGAGCTGGATCCGCATTCCACTTATCTCAACAAAGAAGAAGTGAAGGCCATGAATGAGCCGTTACAGGGAAATTTTGAAGGGATCGGTATTTCGTTCAATATGCTGACCGATACGCTCTATGTAATGGAGGTCATTTCCGGGGGCCCGTCGCAGAAAGTGGGTATTATGCCGGGAGATAAAATCATCTACGTGAACGATACGCTGATCGCCGGGGTGGAGAAGAACAACCAGCATATCGTCTCCATGCTTCGCGGGCCCAAAGGAACGGAGGTGAACGTGAAAATACTTCGGCGGGGTGTAGGGGAGTTGATGCCTTTCAGGATTGTCCGGGACAGGATCCCTATCACCAGTATCGATGCTTCTTACATGGTGGCAGAGGATATAGGATATATCCGCCTGAGCCGGTTCGGTATTACTTCGGGCGACGAATTCCGGCAGGCGGAGCAGGTGTTGAGGTCGCAGGGTATGAAGCACCTGCTCTTGGATCTGACCGATAACGGAGGAGGCATCCTGCAAACAGCCAACGATATAGTGGATGAGTTTTTGGGAGACGATAAGCTGATCGTCTATACGGAAGGAAAAAACCAGCCCCGTTACACAATGAACGCTACAGGTGGAGATGAACTGAAAGGCGGAAAGTTGGTGATACTGGTCAACGAAGCTTCGGCATCCGCAAGCGAGATCCTCGCGGGGGCTGTGCAGGACTGGGACAGAGGAGTGATCGTAGGGAGAAGGACGTTTGGGAAAGGGTTGGTGCAACGCCAGTTGCCGCTTCCCGATGGCACCATGATCCGCCTGACCGTGGCAAGGTATTATACCCCTACCGGCAGGAGTATCCAGAAACCGTATGAGACTGGAGATCAGGATGCATACAACCAGGATTTTGTGAATCGTTACAACCATGGCGAACTGTTCCAGGCCGACAGTATTCATTTCCCCGACTCTTTGAAATATACCACCCTGGTGAACAAACGTACGGTATATGGCGGCGGAGGCATTATGCCCGATTATTTCGTGCCGGTCGATACGACAAAGGGTACTGTGCTGCACGCCAGATTGAACGGTATGAATGTGATCTACAAAGTGGCCATATCCGAAGTGGATAACCACCGCCAGGAATTGCTGCAAAAATATCCGGATATCAATAGGTTCAAGGCGGGTTATCTGGTAACGGAGGCGATAATTCCCAGATTGAAGAAACTTGCTGCCGAAGAGAAGATCGCCTGGGATGAAGAACAATTCGCCTCTTCCCGCCCGTTGATATTTGAACAACTAAAAGCATTGATCGCCCGCGACCTATATGATTCATCGGCATTTTTTCGCATCATCAATGAAGAAAACGATATCTTCATGGAAGGGCTGAAGATCATCCGCGACAATGAACGGTATGACAGACTGTTAGCTCCGAATTGAAGGAGCGGCCGAAGATTTATGAAGGTGAGGACTACCGAATAAATAAGATATTGTGTATTTACAAACCCATAAATATAAAAATAGTCTTATAATGAAAAAGAACCTGTTCTTGACGATTTGTTTTGTTTATTCATTCTATGCGTTTACGCAATGGACACCTGCACAGACCGAATGGTATTATCCCGTACCGGCGAAAGTTACTCCGGGTAAAACACCCGGCTCCGCCCCTTCCGATGCGATCATATTATTTGATGGGAAAGATCTTTCCAAATGGGTAAATGAAAAAGGAGAAAAACCCGGATGGAGTGTCACGGATGGCGTTTTATCCGTCAAACCCGGCACAGGAAGTATTATGACCAAAGAACATTTTGGTGACTGCCAGTTGCATATTGAGTTTAAATCTCCGGCTCCTGAAAATTACAAGGGGCAAGACCGCGGGAATAGCGGAATCTTTCTCATGAGCCGTTATGAAGTACAGGTATTGGATGCGGATAATAACGATACCTATGTGAACGGAATGGTAGGCAGCATATATAAACAGGTAGCTCCGTCAGTCAATGCCTATACAAAAAACGGGGAATGGCAGGTATATGATATTTATTGGAAAGCCCCCAAATTCGGTACAGGGGGAGAACCTGAGTCACCTGCAATAATCACCGTTGTGTTAAACGGTATTCTTGTGCAGAACAATTATATACTGAAAGGGCACACCCCCTACATCGGATTGCCTGAATACAATGCCCATGGACGACTTCCTCTGATGCTTCAGGATCATGGAACGGCTGTTTCATTCCGGAACATCTGGATAAGGAATCTATAACCGGTAGTCCTGTAAAATGAAAATGCAATGAATTACGATTATTCAAGCCTGAAAATAAAAGAGGGAGCGAAAGTCAGCCTGAAAGATTTCCCTACCTGCGAAGACGGAGGTTATACCAAAAAGACCGCGAAAGAGGAGATCAAAGAGAACATCAAAGAATTGAAAAAATACCAGGAGAGGTTCTATGCCGATGACCGGTATTCGTTGCTTATCATTTTGCAGGCGCGGGATGCCGCCGGGAAAGACGGTGTCATCCGTCACGTGATGTCGGGCATCAACCCGCAGGGATGCAGGGTACACAGTTTTAAAACACCCGCCAAAAACGAACTGGAGCACGACTATTTCTGGCGTCATTATATTGCGTTGCCCCAGCGCGGTATGATAGAGATCTTCAACCGTTCGCATTATGAAAACGTACTGGCGACAAAAGTGAATCCGCAGTGGATCCTCAACGAGCGTATTCCGGGATACGGTTCAGTGGAAAATATGGACCGGCAATTTTGGGATAGCCGCTACGAAGATATCAACGCCATTGAGAAACATCTTTACCGGAACGGTATGCGGATCCTTAAATTCTTTCTGAACGTATGCAAAGAGGAACAGAAAGAACGGTTTATCTCGCGTATCGACGAGCCGGATAAGAATTGGAAATTCAGTTCGGCCGATCTGTATGCCCGCTCGCAGTGGGATGATTACGAAAAAGCGTATGAGGAGATGCTGGAGAAGACCTCCAAGCCGCATGCCCCATGGTATGTGATCCCGGCCGATAAGAAATTCTTTGCCCGCGTAGCGGTGGGCGATATCATCCTGGAACTGTTCAAGTCGCTTGACCTGCATTATCCGCCTGCCGAATCACCCGAAATGCTGGAAAAAGCACGCGAAACCTTAATGAAGGAGTAAGGAGACTACAAGCCTGGTTATCCTTTTTGCGCTTCTTTCTTTTTTCGCAGATGGGGATCGAGGCGCGAAATCAGCCACAACAGACTGAAAACGGAAGCGACCAAGAGTGCTGTACCCAAAAACTGGGGGGAAAGCAGGTATGCCTGGCCGAACAGGAAATAGGTCGCAGCAATCATCACGGCCAGCACGGCGTACATCGTGCCGAAAATCGAACCGAATTCCTTCAGTATATTGCCGGATTCCTTCCGGCTGTTCACTTTTATCGGAATAAGCGTTTTTTCCGTCTCTATCTGTTGCATAATGCGATATTTTAGATTTTCCGGGGCTTTCGTTTTCGCGGTTTGCATCATATCCCGGATAAAATCCTCTTCTTTTTGTGTATATTTCTTTTCTTCTATCATGACTCCTCCATGAATAATAGTTCTTCCCTGTAGTGTTTTATCCACAGTTCTTTAAATATTTTCCTTGCCCTGAACAATTTCACTTTTACATTGGAATCATTCAATCCGGTAATTTTGGCGATCTCTTTGACCGGATTCTCTTCCATATAATATAAAGTGAGCAGTAGCGCATCTCCTTTTGGCATTCTCTGTATAATATCCGTCACCATCTCCCGGCGCTCCGTTTCTTCCATACCGATCTGCAGGCTGTTTTCAACCGGCAAGAGCGCGCCATCCATCTGTGCCTCCCTGCTGTCCCCCCACATCTGCGTTTTTGTCTGGGTGACAGCCGTATTATAGACAATACGGTAGAGCCATGTAGAGAATTTACTCTCCGAGCGGAAACTGTGAAGATTCCTGTATGCCTTTACATAGCTTTCCTGCACGACATCTTCCGCATCCTGCATATTGCCGCAGATCCGGTGAGCGATAGTGATCGCCATGTCCTGATAGGTCTCGACAAAATATGCGAACGCGGAAGTATTGCCCGAAAGCACCTGTTGCACACGTTGATTCTCGTTCATCGCAAGCGGTTATTCCTGTCCGGCTTCTTCCTTTAGCCGGCTGTCCGGCATTCTTTGTACCACCAGGAAATAGACCAGATAGCCCACTCCGAGGAAAAAGACCACACTCGCCCCGGTCACCCAGAAACCTCTACCCATACCGATAGCCAGGTGTTCCGAACAGAGAAATCCCACGATGATCCCGATCCCCAGCGAGATCAGTACGATCCCGTTCCTTAGCGATACCAACCGGTTGGGATCTGATTTCTTTTTGGGGCTGTCAGGCGGGATAATTCCCTGATTAATGAGGCCCATTCGTTCGGCATTGCGGCTTTTGATCCATTGTAATCCCAATATCCATCCGGCGATAACCGGTAACCCTATGGTGCAGATAATTCCAAGCACCGGTATTAAATCTCCCCACATAACTGATACATTTTAAAAGTGAATAAATAATTTGTTTACATCCATAGGACTGCAGCTTTGCCGGATGGGTTACAAAAATAATGAAATATTTTTATAGTATGTTTATTTTAATTGAAAATCAATGTGTTGAGGACTTATCGACAATGCTGTATTTTTTAAGATTTTAAATTCGTGAATCTGATGACTATTTCTTTTCTTTGTGGAAATTGTACGGCAGGTTGCAATCTGTTGAACTATCCATTGTATGAACGAAAAGACGCTCGAAAAACTGAAAATTCTTGCCGATGCCGCCAAGTACGACGTATCCTGCGCATCGAGCGGTACCTCGCGTAACAACGTGCAGGGAGGGATCGGTACGGCGGCAGGGTGGGGTATTTGCCACAGCTTTACTCCTGACGGACGTTGTATTTCATTGTTTAAGATACTGCTTACCAACCATTGCATCTACGATTGCGCCTATTGCGGCAATCGCCGCAGTAACGACGTGAAGCGCACGGCTTTCACAGCGGAAGAACTCGCGGAGCTGACCGTTGAATTTTATCGCCGTAATTATATCGAAGGACTATTTCTCAGTTCGGGCGTGATACGTAATCCCGACTATACGATGGAGCGCATGGTGCGTGTGGTGAAACTATTGCGCGAGGTGTATCGCTTCAACGGATACATCCATATGAAAACCATCCCCGGTGCAAGTAACGAGTTGATCGCCCAGGCCGGGGTATTGGCCGACCGCATGAGCGTGAATCTCGAAATCCCGTCGGAACAGAACCTGAAGTTGCTTGCACCCGAAAAGGATTATCCCAGCGTGTTCGCGCCCATGCGGTTTATCCAGCAGGGAATGCTTGAAAGCGCTGAAGACCGCAAAAAATTCCGCTCGGCACCTAAATTCGTACCTGCAGGACAGAGCACCCAGGTGATCATCGGCGCTACCCCCGACAATGATAAACAGATCCTCTCGCTGGCTTCGGCATTATACAAACGACCTTCTTTCAAACGGGTCTATTATTCGGGTTATATTCCCGTAAACACCGGCGACAGCCGCCTGCCCGTGCTGGCCAAGCCCCCGCTGGTGCGCGAGAACCGGCTGTACCAGGCCGATTGGCTGATGCGGTTCTACGATTTCAAGGCCGGCGAATTGGTGGATGACTTACATCCGGACCTGGATCTGGATATCGATCCGAAGATGGGATGGGCGCTGCGCCATCCGGAATTCTTCCCGGTCGATGTGAATACGGCACCTTACGAAATGATCCTCCGCGTGCCGGGTATCGGTGTGAAATCGGCCGGACTGATTGTTACCTCGCGGCACTATGGCAGATTGAACTCAGCGCAACTTAAGAAGATAGGTGTGGTAATGAAGCGTGCGCAGTATTTTATTGTGTGCCGCGAATTGCCTATGCAAACCGTGAACGAACTTACGCCGCAATATGTCCGCCGTCAGGTGTCGCAAAAGCAGAAGAAAGCCACGGCGGAACTCTTGCAGTATGCAATCGAGTGGGGAGAGTAAGTGGTGCGGTGGAATGGTGACTAGATTGATGAGGTTGACTGGGAATCTTGAATCTGAAATTTTAAATCTTGAAATCCAGGAAGAGATAATGGAATGGAGGAAGGGGAAAATAATAAGATGATCGTTTTTGTGTATGATAAGACCCTCGACGGATTACTCTCATGCGTCTTTTTCGCATATGAGCAGAAGAAATTTCCCGAACTGATCCTTTCGGAATCCGATCCAAAGCCTTTATTTGCGGATGAACGGTATTACGTGATCGCCGAAAAGGAAAAATCGATCCGCGTGTGGAAAGCATTGGAAAAAAAACTGTCGAAATTCGCACAGAACATGGTGTTGAGTGTCTGGTTATCGGAGTTACCGGAAACAGCCATGCTGCTGTTCCGGTATATCCGTAAGAATATCGATCATCCGCAGGGGATAGAGATGAATTTCGGAGATGACGATGTGCTCCGCATCAAGGATATCGCGCAGAAAGTAGGCACCGATGCCCGGAAGCTGATCCAGTTCATACGTTTTCAGGAGACGGCAGACGGCATCTGGTTCGCCCCGGTTTCACCGCGTTATAATGTGCTTTCACTGATCGCCCCGCATTTCAGGTCACGTTATGCCGGTCAGCCCTGGATCATTTACGATACCATGCGCAATACCGGTCTGTACTACGATACGCGTAGGGTGCAGGAAATTTCTTTCGCACAGGAAGATCTTGCGGAGCTGAAATCAGACAGACTTGATACTGGAAAACTCTCGGACGAAGAGGCCTTTTTTCAGAAAATGTGGAAAGAGTACTTTCAGAGCATCACCATTAAAGAGCGTATCAACCTTAAACTGCAACGCCAATATATGCCGAAACGGTACTGGAAATACCTCCCGGAAATATAGTGATTTTTCTGTAAATTACCGGTTACCGTATTCCGGGGGTGTTACTGGATCACCGTTTTGGGCAATTTGTTTTGATCTGCTCACTCCGGACAACAGGACAACTCTCTCGTAGATCTTACTTGTTTTTCAGCAAATCGCGGATCTCCGTAAGCAGTGTTTCTTCCTTGGTCGATTCCGGAGGGGGTGCGGGAACTTCCTCTTTTTTCCGTTTCAGAGAATTTATTGCCTTGATTACCATAAAAATGGCTGTACCGATGATCAGGAAATCAACGACCGTCTGAATGAAAGCGCCGTAATTCCAGGTAACAGCAGGCTTAACCACTTCCGCTCCTTCCATTACCGCCTGTCTTAACACAAGTTTCAGGTCTCCGAATTGTCCCTGATCTGAGATTAAAGCGAGCGGTGGCATAAGGATGTCGTTTACGAAAGAGGTGACTATCTTCCCGAAAGCGGCACCGATCACGATACCCACGGCCATGTCTACCACGCTGCCGCGCATTAAGAATTCTTTTAGTTCTGATCTGAATGACATAGTTTTTTGATTAATTGGGTTGAAAAAGTTCACTGAGGTTAGTCGTTATCTCGTATGGCATAGTCCAAGCAAACTTGTTCTCTGCTCATTTAGCTTAACGAAAACGTTCCTTTTGCAAAGGAAATAAAAAAAATGTAAATGACAACAATTTAATAAAAAATCTCCGCCAGCATGCAACGCGCCGATCCTCCTCCGTTTGCCTCGATGGTTGATAGCGGGGCGGCCAGGATGGTGTTGTACGTGGAAATGACGGTCTCCTGTACGGTAGTCAGGGCATTACGGGCGGACGTGGACATCACCATGATGGGGTGGCCGTTCCTGCTCTTTACTTCGAGCATATTTCCCGCGAAACGGGCTACCTGCTCCAAAGAGATATCGACAATAACCTTTCCTGCGGAGGTCAGTCTGGAAACCACCTTCCGCCTTTCATCCTTATCTGTGACCGACTCAAGGCAGACAATGGCCACCTGGGTGCCCACTGCCATCATCACATTGGTGTGGTAGATGAGGTTCCCCTTTTTGTCGGTCGCGTTGAACACCACTGCGTCATAATTCAATCGTGAACAAAAGTCCGCCAGCACTTTCTCCGAAGTGCGGGGTGAACGGCAACAGTACGCAATCCGTTTATCGCGGTCGAGCACCATGCTTCCTGTCCCTTCCAGGAACTCACCCTCTTTTTCCCAATGGGTGAGATCGATCACTTTGCGGTGATCGATTTTCCGGGTCAGCAAGTCCAGTACTTCCGGTTTTCTTTCCAGCCGGCGGTTTTCGGCGAACATTGGATAAAGCACCAATTCACCGGAGAGATGCGACGAAAACCAGTTATTGGGGAAAACGGAATCGGGAGTCCATGGGGCAGGTGTGTCCTGGACAACCAACACGTCTACATCTTTACCTCGGAGTTGAGTCACGAAAGCGTCGAACTCTTCAAGCGCTTTGACAGCCACCGGACCCGGCGCCGCCGGCTGCTGAAAATAGTTGTTCTGCGCCGTCTCCTCATTGAAAGCAAACCTGAAGGGGCGAACCATGAGTATCTTTGATGTTGTTTGCATAAAATCAGATTATTAGGACCAAGATAATGGATGCAATCATTTGTTATCCGTGCTTCGCATGTTATTCACTTACACTGGATGTTTTCGATAAATGAACAGAGGCAAAACTTGTTCACAACCCCTGAATTTACGAAATAAATTTGAATTACTATTGAATTATCGGTTGAACAGATTCCAATGATTTGATCGATTCTTTGATGATCTCGATCGCTTCTTTCAATTCCTCTTCCGTGATCACTAAGGGCGGTGCAAAACGGATAATGTGATCATGGGTCGGTTTTGCCAGCAGACCGTTTTCGGCCATCTTCAGGCAAACATCCCACGCATGCTTACCATTGTAAGGCCCGACCACAACAGCATTAAGCAATCCCTTGCCCCTTATCTGCCTGATGAAAGGGCTTTCTATTTTCTTTATCTCTTCCCGGAATACCCGGCCCAGATATTCGGCTTTTTCTGCCAGTTTTTCCTCTTTCACTACTTCCAGTGCAGCGGTTGCCACCTTGCAGGCCAGAGGGAATCCGCCGAAAGTGGATCCGTGCTGCCCGGGTCTGACGGTGAGCATGATCGCATCGTCGGCCAGGACTGCCGATACGGGGAGTACGCCGCCCGAGATGGCCTTTCCGAGGATCACAATATCGGGACGGACATCTTCATGGTCGCAGCAGAGTTTCCTGCCGGTGCGGGCGATGCCTGTCTGCACTTCATCGGCAATGAAGAGCACATGGTGTTCTTTACAGAGTTCGTAACAGTTCTTCAGATACCCGTCGTCCGGCACGTTTACGCCCGCTTCCCCCTGAATAGGTTCGACCAGGAATCCTGCAATTGAATCCGCTTTCTCTTCCAGAAGGGAGGCAAGAGCTTCCGGATCGTTGTAGGGAATGACCTCGAAGCCGGGGGTGTAGGGCCCGTAATCGGCACGGGCATCGGGATCGGTAGAAACGGAGACAATAGAGATGGTCCTTCCGTGGAAATTGCCTTCACACGCCACAATAAGCGCTTCGTTTTCGGGGATTCCCTTTTTAAGATAACCCCATTTCCGGGCCAGTTTCAGCGCTGTTTCCACCGCTTCGGCGCCGCTGTTCATCGGCAGCACCTTATCATATCCAAAATAGTGGTGGATAAATTTTTCGTAGGGCCCCAACGTATCGTTGTGAAAAGCGCGTGAAGTAAGGCAAAGCTTCTCGGCCTGCTCTTTCAGCGCCCCAACGATCTTAGGGTGGCAGTGCCCCTGGTTCACCGCAGAGTAGGCCGACAGGAAATCGAAATATCTTTTTCCGTCCACGTCCCAGACATAACATCCCTTCCCGCGGGACAGCACCACCGGTAGGGGATGGTAGTTGTGTGCCCCGTATTCCTCTTCCAGGTCGATAAATTGTTGTGTTGCGCCTGATACCTTCATAATAATGATTATATGGTTGCTTTACTCCTCTTTTACCCGCTTTCCCTGTTTGTCGTTGTTGCTATGCCTCCCGCAGTACCAGGTTCCGGAACTGCACCTCTTTGCCTTCGCTCTGGAGGCCTATATGTCCTTCTTTTATCTTGCTGGTAGCTTCATTTTGCAACACATCGTTGACAAAAACCGAAACAGCACCGTCTATCATTGTGATCCGCATTTTGTTCCATTCTCCGGCGGGTTTCTCACTCGAAGGGTGCAGTTTGTCGATGACGGGAAATTTCGGACGCTCCGTAACCCCCGCGGGCAACGTATATTCGTTCAGATCCGAACCGTTCAGCAACACGAAATCTCCTGCCCGTCCGGTCATCAACTGGCATTCTATCCCTTTGGGGAACGGATTCGCAGGATCTTCTATCAGAATGAAAACGCCGCTGTTGCTCTCTTCTTCCGGCCACCGGTATTCCAGTTCGAGGGTAAAATCACGGTATTTATCCTTTGTGTACATATAACCGAGCGGTTCGCCTTTCACTGCGATCACTCCCTCTTCAACCGCGAATACCTGGTCTCCCGGAACCGCATTGTTTTCGACGACAAAATTCCAGTTTGACAGATCTTTACCGTTGAAAATTTTACCGGATTGTTGTGCACAACCTGTTGCCAAAAGGACGAACAGGACAATAATTGATAGTTTTGTTGTTTGCATCGGGATTAATTTAGATTTTTATATTTATATTCGATTTCATCTTTAAACTGTTTTAATTTTTTATTGCTTATCGAAATAGTTCCCCCTATGGTACAGGATAAGCATTATCCTTTGCTCATTTAACTTAACGAAATAGTTGGTGTAACTGCAAATATAACCTTTTTTTATAGATAACCGGAGGGAAAATCTGTAAAATTTTCGTTACCCGGTACGGAGTCCCCAAAAAAAGTAAAAAAATTGTGAGATACGTCGGAAATAGATACATTTGTTCGATTTCTGATAACAAGTGGATAAAAGGACTCAAACGGATGGTCAAAGGACGGCTGCTCTGGGTGGATGATGAGATAGATCTTCTGAAACCGTACATTCTTTTTCTGGAGGAGAAAGGGTATGGGACGCAGTGTGTCAATAACGGCCGGGAAGCAATTGAATTATGCCGTTCGCAGCGGTTCGATATTGTTTTTCTGGATGAGCAGATGCCCGGCCTGTCGGGCCTGGAAACCCTCGCCGAACTCCATTCATCCTATCCCGAAATACCCGTGGTAATGGTTACCAAGAGCGAGGATGAAGGTATTATGAACCAGGCTATCGGGAAGAAAATAACCGATTACCTTATTAAACCGGTTAATCCCAATCAGGTGCTGATGAGTATCAAGAAGATCCTTGAGCAGGATGAACGCATGACGGAGGCCGTCACCCGGGAATACCGGGATCTGTTCAACCCTTTGATCGCGGAGATAGAGGATTGCCGTACGGCTGACGATTGGATATCCGTTTATAAGAAACTGGTATTTTGGGAGCTGAAGCTGGACCAGACACAGAACCCGATGCGTGAGATACTGGCGACGCAAAAAGCCGAAGCGAATCACCTCTTCTCGAAATTTATCCGGAAGAACTATGAAAAGTGGATCATAGAGGGTACCGGGCGTCCTGTGATGAGCCCCGACCTGTTTGAACGATTTGTATTCCCGGCCGTCGACAAGGGGGAGAAGCTCTTTTTCATTCTGATCGATAATTTCCGGTTCGACCAGTGGCAGATCGTGAAAGATATTGCCGGCGAATTCTTTACCTGTAGGGAAGATATTTATTATTCAATCCTGCCCACAGCTACGCCCTATGCGAGAAACTCCCTCTTTTCGGGGCTGATGCCGAAACAGTTGTCGGAGATGTTCCCCGGTCTTTGGGTGGATGAATCTGAGGATGAAGGAAAGAACCTGCATGAAGAGTCGTTCCTTAAGGCCCATTTGGAGCGGCAGGGGAGAAGCTGCTGCTTTTCCTATCATAAGATCAACAGGAATCAGGAAGGAGAAAGGTTAGTCGCCCGGTTTCCGGAACTGCAAAAATACGACCTGAACCTGCTGGTATTTAATTTTATCGATCTCCTCTCCCATACGCGTACAGAGTCGAGGATGATCAGGGAACTTGCGGCCGATGAGTCCGCTTATCGTTCACTGACCAGATCGTGGTTCCTGCATTCTCCCTTACCGGCATTACTGGGAAAAATAGCAGAGAGAGGCTATAGGGTTGTGCTTACCACCGATCATGGTTCCATACGCGTGAAAAATGGCGTGAAAGTGATCGGCGACAGGGAAACCGGTGTAAACCTTCGCTATAAATTGGGTAAGAATCTGGGTTATGATCCCAAAGGCTTGTTCGACATCGTCCGCCCCGAAAATGTCGGATTACCGGCTCCCAATATGAGTACGCGCTATATCTTTGCACTGAATGACGATTTTTTTGTTTATCCGAACAACTACAATCACTATCAGTCCTATTATGAAGATACTTTTCAGCACGGAGGTGTCTCCATGGAGGAGATGCTGGTCCCTGTGGTAACGCTTACGGCGAAATAAATTCAAGATTCAAGATTCAAGATTCAAAATTCAAAATTCAAGATTTGGGATATGATATTTCAAAATTCAAAATCGTCAAATTATGAATTAACAATCGACGTCGTCAAATTATGAAATCAATAAAATTGTCACATCAGTCTCATTGTCCTATTGGCACATTGGCACATTGACTAATCATCACATCACATAGGTATGCAAATCGAAATAGAAGACTTAGAGGCACTTCAACCGGCGGCGCGGGAATTCATCGATCAGATGGGCGACCGCAACGTCTTCGCTTTTTACGGGGCGATGGGAGCCGGAAAGACTACTTTTATCAAGGCAGTATGTAAAGAGCTCGGAGTGACCGAGACCGTCGCCAGTCCCACCTTTGCCATTATCAACGAATACAGGGGAGGTGACGGGAAACCGATCTACCATTTTGATTTTTACCGTATCCATAAACTCGAAGAGGTGTTCGATTTCGGTTATGAGGATTATCTCTACAGCAGGCATATCTGTTTTATCGAATGGCCGGAACTGGTGGAACGGATATTACCGCAGAATACCGTAAAGCTGTCGATACGGGAAACGGATAGCGGAAGCCGGATTATAGAGAGTATGCCGTAAAAATCGGATATTTCCCGTTAAACGAATCGGAAAAGAAACACTCATAATAGGCGAATCGGGAGAAAAAATACAAAAAAATCCATATATTCGCATATTGAAAGGATTAAAGATGAAGAAGACGATCATTGCAGCCTTTATTTTACTTGCATCGCTCCCCGCATTGGCACAGGTCAACACCGACCGTGTGATGATGATCGGGAAGAATGCATTGTATTTTGAAGATTACGTGCTGGCGATACAGTATTTCAACCAGGTGATCACCGCCAAACCCTATCTGGCAGATCCCTACTATTTCAGGGCGGTAGCTAAATTCATGCTCGACGATTTCAAAGGAGCGGAAGAAGATGCTAGCGACTGCCTGGTACGTAATCCCTATTATACGGCTGCATACCAGCTTCGTGGTGCCGCCCGGCAGAATCAGGATAAATATGAGGAGGCCGCCACTGATTATCAGCGAAGCCTGGAGTTCTTTCCGGAAGACAGGCTTACATTGGTCAATATGGGTATCGTGAATATCGAGTTGAAGCAATATGATATTGCAGAGAAGTTCTTTGATGTGCTGCTGCGGCGTTTTCCCGATTATACCCCCGGATATCTTGCCCGCTCCCAGATGTATATCGAGTTGGAGGATACCACGAAAGCGATGGCTGACCTGAATAGGGCGATAGAGAAAGATCCTTATACCGCCCAGACTTTTTCGGCCCGGGGATTGCTCTATTTTCAGCAGGGAGATTATAATAACTCACTTGCCGACCTGGATGAGGCGATCAGGTTAGATCCCTATTTCGAAGGGAATTACATCAACCGGGGACTGGTAAAATATCACCTGGGTGATCTCCGGGGTTCAATGGCCGATTACGACAGGGTGATCGAAATGGACGAGAATAACCTTATTGCCCGTTTCAACCGGGGGTTGTTGCGTGCGCAGGTAGCCGATAACAACAGGGCCATACGCGATTTCGACAAGGTGATAGAAATGGATCCGGATAATACTATCGCCTACCTGAACAGGGCGATGCTGCACAACGAAACAGGGGACAAGGCCAGCGCCTTGAGCGATCTGAATGTGGTATTGGAAGAGCATCCCGATTTCTTTACCGGCTATTATATGCGTTCGCAACTGAAGCGCGAACTGAATGACCTGCGCGGGGCCGAACAAGATTATATGCTGGCGCGGGCCGAAGAGTCGAAAGCCCGCAAGGTGGCTACGGCTAATCCCGAACCATTCAAACAGGCGCGGGAAACCCCGGACAGCAAAGATACCCGCGAGCAGGCCGACCGCGATATTGAAAAGTTCAATCTCTTGGTGGTGGCCGATAAAGGGGAATCGGAGAAAACAAAATACCAGCGCCAGAGCAGGGGTAGAGTACAGAATATAAGCGTCCCGGTCGAGCCGGAACCGCTGTTCGTGCTGACCTATTACGAGCGCGATTTTGAAGTACGCCGACCGGTATATTATTCCGAAACGATGGATCAGGCGAATAAAGGGCTTGGCCTCTCCTGGATGCTGAAAATGACGAACAGGGAGGCGCCGCTGAATGAATTTCAGGTGCAAACCCATTTCCGCTCCATTGATAACTATTCCGCGAAAATCGACAGGGAGCCCGCCAATGCATCACTCTATTTCGGGAGGGGAATGGATTTTATGCTTGTGCAGGATTATGAAAATGCGCTGAAGGATATGAAAAGCGCTATCGAACTGAATCCCGACCTGCTGGTGGCCCATTTTGCGCGGGCTGTCATCCGTTCCAAACAGATTGAGTATGACCGCCTGCAGGCTGACCCGCTGATGATGGACAGAAATACCGGGATTGACCTTCCCACGCCCGGCAGCAGTATAGCCGGTAAGCCGAGACTGCCGGAGATATCCACCAAATCGATTGAGTATGAAGATATCCTGAGGGAGTATGAAAAAATCATCCGCCTGAATCCCGGGTTTATGTATGCCTATTACAATCGTGCGGAGATCTATAGTCTCGAAAAAGATTACCGTGCTGCTATCGCCGATTACACGAAAGCAGTCGAACTCGAGCCTCAATTTGCCGAGGCTTATTTCAACAGGGGAATAGCACGACTCTCCATCGGTGAGACCCACGAAGGGCTCGACGATCTTCGTAAAGCCGGAGAATTGGGTATCGTACAATCATACAGTATCATTAAGCGGATGCAGTAACAGTATAATAACTTTGTCTTCTGTATATCGCTTATCGAATAAGTTCCCTATCTTTGCGAAGTCATGCAACGAAGTGTCTCCGTATTTTTTGGGATATTCCTCTCTGCCCTCATTGTTTACGGCGGATCGGGAGTGAATACCTATTTCTACTGCTGCGACGATTGCCGTACGGAAGGGTCAGCCGCGGTTATGGAGCACGAATGTTGCGAAATACACCACCCTGGCCATGACGGTTGCGCCGTTCCCCATAATGAAGACCATGTGTGTATCCAATTCGTCCGTGAATTTCACGGTGAATGTGGTGTATACAGGATTAAATTCGACTGGCAATCATTTCAGGGGAGCCAGACCCAACTGCAGCCGACGGTTATCGATCTGAATAATACCCTCTTTTCCTGTACCGGACGGGATATAGCCATCGGGGAGCACCTCTCCCCGACACCCTGCGGGAACAGACAAACGCAAAAACCTCCCGACCTTAGCAAAGAGGATTACTTTTCTTTGCTGACTACCCTTATAATTTAGTGAATAGCTTTTTCTCTGCTCTCTCTACGAAGGAAAAGTAGGAGGAATGCATGCTTTAATGCATGCAAATCTTGTATGGTTCACTGAATTATATCACAAATGCAAAAGATTATATTATATTTATTTATATCCGCCATCACCTTTCCCCTGACGGCATCCGATAAAATCCGCGGTTATATATTTGACGGGCAGAATGAACCCGTGATCGGTGCGAATATCTATTGGGAAAAATCAAACAAAGGGGTTACTTCGGACATCAATGGATACTTTGAAATTGATATACCTGGTGATCACCAGCCTCTTATTATCACATATACCGGATATGAACCGCAGCGCCTGCATATCCACGATGCCAAGGATGAGTTGAAAGTGTATCTGAAAGAGGATACGCAACAGCTTGACGAACTGGTTATCAGCAGGCGAACACCCGGGACGGTATCGCAACGGTCGGCCGTGGCGCAAACGCAGAAAATCACATTGGGAGAGATCCACCGTGCGGCATGCTGTAACCTGGGGGAAAGCTTCGAGACCAATCCGTCCGTGGATGTGGCTTACAGCGATGCGGCTACCGGCGCCAAACAGATAAAACTCCTCGGATTGGCCGGCACTTATGTGCAGATGCTTACGGAGAATTATCCCAATTTCCGCGGCGTGGCTTCGCCATTCGGGATGGACTATATCCCCGGCGCATGGATGGAAGGTATTTATGTCTCCAAAGGCACTTCATCGGTGAAGAACGGTTACGAAGCGCTTGCCGGACAAATCAATGTGGAGTACAGTAAGCCGCAGACGATGGATAAGTTCTCGCTGAACCTCTTCGGAAGCGATGCCCTGCGGATGGAGGCCAACGCAGATGCAGGCATCCACCTCAATGAAAACCTTACGACCGCTCTTTTTGCCCACTATTCGAACGACCGGCATCCACATGACCGCAACGAGGATGGTTTTCTGGATTATCCCAAAATGCGGCAATTCAATTTGATGAACCGCTGGAACCATGAAGCCGGAAAATATGTAGCCCAGTACGGATTCAAGTACATTCACGAAAAACGTGAAGGCGGACAAGACCTGTCGCACCATTCATTCGACGATCCGTACCGGATCACGTTAAATACGGACCGCGGGGAGTTTTATACCAAGCAGGCCTATGTTTTTAGCGCCGACGAACTGGCCGAGAGTGTAGCGTTGATCGTATCGGGGTCGGTGCACGACCAGAAGTCGCTCTACGATAAGACAGTGTATGACGTGAAGCAGAAGAACCTCTATATGAGCCTGCTGTACGAGAAGGATTTCTCCCACATGCACAATCTCAGCACGGGATTGAGCCTCAACTACGACGGGTTTGATGAAATATTGCGCACAACGCCCTACGATAGGGAAGAGACTGTCTCCGGCGCTTATGCCCAATACACATTCAACTTCAACGACAAGTTTATTGCTTTAGGGGGTATCCGGGCCGATTACAGCAGCCTCTACGGCTTCTTTGTGACTCCGCGCCTGCATCTGAAGTACAACCCCGTGGAATGGATGCACTTTCGTGCTTCCATCGGGAAGGGATTCCGCACAGCCAATATCCTTGCCGAAAATAATTACCTGCTGGCAAGTTCGCGTGAGATCAATATCGCCGATAATCTCCATCAGGAAGAGGCCTGGAATGCCGGCGTGAACGCCACGCTATACATCCCTGCCGGCGACAAGGAAATAACCCTGACGGGGGAGTATTACCATACCCGTTTCAACCAACAGGTGGTAGTGGATGTGGACAGCGATCCGCATGCTATCAGTTTTTACAATCTGGACGGCGGGAGATCCTATTCCAACAGTGCGCAGATTGAGGCAAGTTATCCTTTTTTTACCGGCTTCACATTTACGGCGGCCTACCGCTACACGCGGTCTATGTCGGACTACAGGAATTTGCTCACGGGAGACACCCGTTTTCTCTCCAAACCGCTGATGAACGACTATAAAGGGTTGATCACCGCTTCCTACCAAACACCGTTGAGGAAATGGCAGTTCGACCTGACCGGCCAGTTCAACGGGGGCGGGCGCATGCCTACACCTCATACGGGCAACCCGCTGTGGAACGAACGTTTTGATCCTTTCACCATTGTAAACGGACAAATAACCAAGTTCTTCCGGAATTTCTCTGTATATTTGGGGACGGAAAACCTGTTTGATTTTCGTCAGGAGAATCCGATCATCTATGCGGCCAATCCCCGCAGCGGAGATTTCGATGCCACCATGGTGTGGGGGCCTGTACACGGTAGGAAGATCTATGCCGGCCTGCGGTATAATATACCGAGATATTGATTGATATGATGAGGTGGTTAGGCGGGAAAATGATTATAAATACAAACTATTAAAACAAAATAAAATGAAGAAGATAATTGCCTTATTCACAGTGATTGCCTTATCCACAGGCATTGGTTTCGCCCAGAAACAGCAAAAGAAAGAGAAGAAACAGGAGGTGGTCGAATTTACGCTGAACGAAGTGATCTGCCCGAATTGCAAAAGGAAGATCGATAATAATATAGCGTTCGAAAAAGGTGTGACCGGCATTACCTATGGTGAAGACGGAAACACGGTGCAGGTCAAGTACCGGACCGACCGTACCGATCCGGAAAAATTGCAGTCGGCGTTCGAGAAAGTGAAATTAGAAGTGGTCGAAGCAAAACCCGTAGAACAGCCCGCGAAAGAGAAATAATCAATCCTGTGTCCTTTTTTTTCTTTACATAGCACAAAATCACTATTTTTGCACTCTTAAAATTGATTATGAGCACAAATATGATAAAAATTACATTTCCCGATGGATCCGTAAGGGAATATGAGAAAGGGGTCACAGGAATAGAGATTGCGAATAGTATCAGTCCACGATTGGCGCAGGAAGTCCTTGCTGCGAGCGTAGACGGTGTAACATGGGATCTGACAAGGCCCATAGAAAATGACGCATCTGTCCGGTTATTGAAATGGGAAGATGAAGAGGGCAAACACGCCTACTGGCACTCATCGGCCCACCTGATGGCTGAAGCGTTACAAGAGCTCTATCCGGGCATAAAATTCGGTATTGGGCCGGCCATTGAGAATGGATTTTATTACGATGTGGATCCGGGTGAAGGAGTGACCATCAAAGAGGCCGATTTCCCCGTCATTGAAAAGAAAATGATGGAATTGATCGCCGCTAGGGAAGATATAGTGCGGAAGAGCATCTCCAAGACCGACGCCGTCCACATGTTTTCCGGGCGGAATGAGAATTATAAAGTAGAGTTAATCAATGAACTGGAAGACGGTACCATCACTACCTATACCCAGGGGAGTTTTACCGACCTGTGCCGTGGCCCCCACCTTCCCAATACATCCTATATAAAGGCAGTAAAGGTGTTGTCGGCTGCAGGCGCTTACTGGCGCGGCGACGAGAAGCGTCCCCAGTTGACACGGCTTTATGGGATCACGTTCCCGAAGAAGAAGATGCTGGATGAATATCTGGTGATGCTGGAAGAGGCCAAAAAGCGGGATCACCGGAAGATCGGCAAGGAGCTCCAGCTATTCCATTTCTCCCAGACAGTGGGGGCGGGGCTTCCCTTGTGGTTGCCGAAAGGTACGCAATTGCGCCTCCGCTTAGAGGATTTTCTGAAGAAGATACAGCGCGAGTTCGATTACGAACAGGTGATCACGCCGCATATCGGGCATAAGCAGCTCTATGTGACCTCGGGGCATTATGCCAAGTACGGAAAGGATTCGTTCCAGCCGATCAAAACACCTGAAGAAGGCGAGGAATTCCTGCTGAAACCGATGAATTGTCCCCATCACTGCGAGATATATAAAGCTTTCCCCCGTTCCTATAAAGACTTGCCGCTACGGCTGGCAGAATTTGGAACCGTGTATCGCTATGAACAGAGCGGGGAGCTTCACGGGTTGACCCGCGTTCGGGGCTTCACGCAGGACGATGCGCATATCTTCTGTACACCCGACCAGGTGAAGGATGAATTCCTGAAAGTGATGGACATCATCTTCATCATCTTTAATGCATTGGATTTTGAAGATTTCGAAGCGCAGATATCCCTCCGTGATCCCGACGATAAGGAAAAATATATCGGTTCCGATGAAAATTGGGAGAAAGCGGAACGGGCTATCGTAGAGGCCTGTACGGAGAAAGGGCTGAGGGCGAAGGTGGTATTGGGTGAGGCTGCATTCTACGGGCCCAAACTCGATTTTATGGTGAAAGACGCCTTGGGCCGTCGTTGGCAGTTAGGAACCATTCAGGTGGATTACAATCTGCCCGAACGGTTCGGGTTGGAATATACCGGTGCCGACAACCAGAAGCATCGTCCCGTGATGATCCATAGGGCTCCCTTCGGATCGATGGAACGTTTTGTGGCGGTGCTGATCGAACATACCGCGGGTAAATTCCCGCTGTGGCTGGCGCCTACCCAGGCGGTGGTGCTTCCTGTCAGCGAGAAATTCAACGAGTATGCCTTTGATGTGGTGCGAGAATTGAAGAAATTCGATATCCGTGCCGAGGTGGACGACCGCAACGAGAAGGTGGGGCGTAAGATCCGTGATAATGAGTTGAAGCGTATCCCTTACCTGCTGATCGTAGGCGAGAAAGAGATAGAAAATGAAGAAGTTTCGGTAAGAAAACAGGGTGGGGAAGATAAAGGTTCGGTAAAATTGTGTACATTTGCCGAAGAAATCTCCCGGGAAGTGGAAGAGATGATGAATCCCGGAAAGTAGGATTTATAAATTAAATAACAGAATATAATTAGAGATCGTCAACAATAAAAAAGAGAAAACATTAAAAGTTTCTGAATGAGAAAAGACTCAAAAGAGCAGCATCGGATCAATGAACGTATCCGGGTACCGGAAGTCCGGTTGGTAGGCGAAAATGTGAAGGAAGGTATCTATCCTACGAGGGAAGCTTTGAAAATTGCCGAAGAGCAGGAGTTAGACCTTGTGGAAATAGCCCCTGCGGCGAAACCTCCTGTCTGCAGGGTGATAGATTACCAGAAATTTGTATACCAGCAAAAGAAAAAATTAAAAGAACAGAAGGCGAAATCGGTAAAGGTGACGGTGAAAGAGATCCGTTTCGGGCCGCAGACCGATGATCACGACTATACTTTTAAACTGAAACACGCCATGAATTTCCTGAGCGAAGGCTCAAAAGTGAAGGCATTTGTATTTTTCAAGGGGCGTTCCATCCTGTTCAAAGAGCAGGGTGAAGTATTGTTACTGCGTTTTGCCAATGACCTGGAAGAGTATGCCAAAGTGGAATACATGCCCATCATGGAGGGTAAACGTATGTCTATCATGCTTTCCCCGAAAAAGGGAGCGCCCGCTCCAAAGAAAGAGAACAAAGAGGAAGAATGACGAACGGAAGATTTGTCTTCTTCCCCTTGCCGGATTCCTGCCGGCAATCTTTTTATTTTTATTTTCCGGTAAACTGTTTTAAATCCGGATCAGGATCAATTTGAGGTGGGGTGTAAGCACATTCGCCCCATGTGATCTTCTCTTGCCTCCAAGCCGCTTCCCTTCCTAGTGGCACCCCCTATCCAGTTACAGGTATGTCCGACATTCCGTCATGCGAAATGATAAGGACGCCTGATGAAAAATACTATTATTATATCATTACGATCTCCTATATCATCTCCTTTTATTCTTCTGGCCATCTATTGTGTCCTGTTGTCATCTCTTTTGCTTCTTCAGTAGAAAATATCCCTTTGTAATCTTCCCATAAAGGTTTTGTACGATTGTTGCTTGTAAATTTTTTGCATTAAAAATAATACATACTATGTCAACAATTCGCGTAAAATTAAGAATGTCGACCGTTGCAGGTAAAGCGGGGTCGATTTATTACCAGGTTATTCACCGCAGACAGCAAGTACAACTGACTTCTTCTGTAAAACTGTATCCCCATGAGTGGGATGCACCTAGCGCACGTATTTGTGCTAACGGGGAAAAAGCCTCTTTTCTGTTGGCCGCGCAAAGGACAATAAATGCCGATCTGGCTGTTCTTCATGGCATCATTTCCCGGAAAGAGGCAGCCGGCGTTCCTTATGCTACAGCCGATATCGCTTTTGCGTTCCGGGCGCTTGCACCCGCCGAAGAAGATTTCTTCTTATATATGGAAAAACGTATATTTAAATTAGAAGAAGAAAAAGCACATGGCACGGAACTCAATTACCAGCGGGCATATCGTAGTTTTGCAGCATTCCTGAACAGGCAATACTTACCATTTCCGGCATGTACCGAAATACTTATAGGCGAATATGAACAATGGCTTCGTCAGCGTAAAATAAAACGGAACAGCAGCTCATTTTATATGCGTATCCTGCGTGCGGTCTACAATTCGGCTGTGTCCGACGGATTGGCTCCGGCCGGGAATCCTTTCAGGAAAGTGTATACGGGCATAGATACGACTCGTAAACGGGCGGTGGACAAACATGTCATCAAACAGTTGAAAAAACTGGACCTGACAGAAAAGCCGGCTTTAGCCTATGCCCGCGATCTTTTTCTTTTCAGCCTCTATTTGCGGGGGATGGCGTTCGTGGATATGGCCTATTTGCAAAAGTGCGATATACAACATGGGGGTGTGACTTATATCCGCAGAAAAACAGGCATACGGCTAAGTATTAAAATGGAGCCCTGTTTACAGGAAATTATAGACCGCTACGAAGAAAAGGCCAAGGATCCATATGTTTTGCCCATTATTACGAGTGCCGATGAAAAACAGGCGTACCGCGAATATCAGAACGCTTTGAATTATTACAACAAGCAACTTAAAAGGTTGTCGGGTATGCTCAAGGATGGTGTTTCCCTCTCGTCGTATATACCCCGTCATACCTGGGCAACAACAGCGCGTGACAGTAATATCCCTTTATCGGTTATCAGTGCGGGTATGGGGCATTCGTCCGAAAATATAACACGGATCTATCTTTCATCCTTGGACAATTCGGTCATAGACAAAGCTAATTATAAAATAATTTCTGTGTTCGATTGAGCTATTTTGAAAAAAGAAATAATAGAGACGCTGAATGGTTAAAAATACCTATTTCTGCTCCAGAAACAGTACTTTATTTTTTACAAAGATATGAAAGAAACCTGAAATCACCTTACAAAAATTTACATTTTTATATAGAAAAAAGATAAATAAATATCTATATCATTGAAAAATAAAATATTAGATAATAAAAATCTATCAAGAAAATATTGCTAACTCAATAAAGATTTGCTATTTACTTCTTTGTTAGTGATATTTTCAT
>ENA-UOOI01001372-UOOI01001372.1-fermentation-metagenome-genome-assembly--contig:-NODE-1372-length-25713-cov-3.782212_pt1 | contig 25713 bp, 18 predicted proteins | sample MGYA00245779_ERZ724027 | MGnify/ENA primary metagenome ERZ724027 (study PRJEB28704, sample SAMN03018318) | fermentation metagenome | biome: anthropogenic terrestrial biome; feature: soil; material...
ACTTGTTAAAGAACTTATTAAGTTCCGGCTATTGCCGCATAATTCTCTTTAAAATTTATAACGAACTATTGATTAATATAACGCAGATTTAATCAAAATGTTTCTGAAAAATATTAAACCATCACCCCCCAAAGGAGGTGGATTTTTAAACTGAATTAAATTTTATTAAGTGGCGGTTGTTTTAATTTTTACATAATATCGATATAAAATAAACTGGAGATTTAGTTTTGAAAAAATTGGGTGAAGATATGATTATTGAGTGTTAATTTTATAGAGACCGGTCGGCGATTACATGCCACTTTCTTCTTTACTTTCGTTTTTCTCTTTTGTCTTCGGCAGGATCGGGTTCAGTACTACTCCAATGAGAGCCGACAGGCCGATCCCGGTCATACTGATATTCCCTACCTGGAGTATGGCACCTCCGATTCCTGTGGTCAGGGTCAGCGACACGATGATGAGGTTGCGGGTGTTGCTCATGTCGGTTTTATTCCGTATCATGTTGTTCACACCGGTCGCCGCGATCATACCGAAGAGCAGCAACATGATGCCGCCGAGTACGGAACCCGGGATCGATTTGAGAAAAGCGCTCACTTTCCCCACCAGTGAAAAAACAATCCCGGTGACAGCTGCGATACGGATCACAGCGGGATCGGTCACTTTGGTAAGGATCATGGCGCCGGTCACTTCAGAGTAGGTGGTTACGGGAGGACCTCCGATGAATCCTGATACACAGCAGGCGATACCATCACCCAGCATCGTACGGTGTAACCCCGGCTTCTTTACAAAATCTTTTCCCGCTACCTGGCTTACGGCATATAAATCGCCTACATGTTCTATTACGGGTGCTATAGCTACCGGGATCATAAAGAGGATGGCTCCCCACGAAAATTCCGGTTTGACAAACTGAGGCAGGCCAATCCATGGCGCTGCGGCAATACCGGAAAGATCAACCCTGCCCAGCAGCATGGCAGCCAGGTAGCCGACGATAATTCCACTGAAGATCGGGATTAGTTGAAGCAGTCCTTTGGCAAACATACTCACTACGATGGCCGTTACCAATGCAATGATCGCCAGCAACCAGTCCTCCTTTGCCATATCTACCCCCACGCCTGCCAAAGAGAGGCCGATCAGCATGATCACCGGTCCTATGACTACGGGCGGGAAAAGACGTTCGATCACTTTCACTCCCTGCCATTTGACGAGCGCGCTCATCAGGAAATAGACAAGGCCGACGGCTACTAATCCCGAGAGCGTCCCAGCCAGGCCGTACAACTCCGTAGCTTTTATAATGGGTGCAATAAAAGCGAAGCTGCTCCCCAAAAAAATAGGAACCATCCCTTTCGTAACCAGATGAAAGATCAGTGTTCCTACTCCTGCAGTAAACAGTGCTGTGGAAGGATCGAGTCCTACTAATAACGGAACTAATACCGTGGCTCCGAAGGCCACAAAAAGAAATTGAACCCCCACGATGGTTTTATGTGAAGGGCTGAGTTGTTTGTTGTTCTCCATTGAATCGGGTAAAAATCAATTTTTGCGTGCAAAGATAAATAAAAATTAATATTCATACATATGATCAATATCACTTTTGCCCAATTCCAGAAATACGCCAGCAATTTTTTCGGTAATTGTTTCAAAAAAACGTTTTCCTTTTTCGCTGGTCGATGCTTTGGGATCACCGATACCTGTATCTTCCGTTACCTTTGACCAGCGTCGTTCCGCCCAGAACCAACCCTCTCTTAAAGCTTCTATTTTTTGTTTTTTCTCCTTCCCTTCGCCCGCTTCGTTCAATGGGAGCACTAACTCCGGAGCAAGGTGCAGCAACAGACTCGTCTCCATTTCATCGGCATGATCGCCTTTGTGTTCGAAGAAATCATCTCTTCCTTTCCACCGGAACCAATTGCATACAGTGATGAACATATCCGGATATTTTGCCCCCAGTTCACGTGCCATCACCTTAAAATCATTGCCTCCATGGCTGTTAAGAATAACGAGTTTCGTGATACCGTGCCTGTTGAGGGTCTCGACAATATCATTCAGGATGATCAACTGCGTGCTTGGATAAATATTCATATCCAGCCGGATATCCAATTGTCCTGTATTTACCCCGAAAGGGATATTGGGTAGCACGATCGGTTTCGCGCCTTTTTCCCAGGCGATCCGGGCTGCTTCGGCCGCGATGTTTTCCGCCAGAATATTATCCGTGGCATACGGTAAATGGTAATTATGCGCTTCAGTAGCGCCCCAGGGCAGAACTGCCAGGTCAAAACCGGCATCCTTTATCGATTTCCAGTTTGACTCCGCCAAAATATAGGGTCTGATCATCGTTTGGTCTTTTTTTATTAATCAACAAAAGACAAAAGTACATGAAATTTCGCAGAAATCAGAAGAATACGGACAAACAGAGTAAGTGTCTGATAAATAAATTAGTTAGGCGTTGTTTTGCTATATTCTTCCGGTATGTAAAAATGAAGAATATAGCGAAGTTAAGCGAAAGTTCTGCTACTTATCTGTTGCCTTTTTGAACTGTCAAACAGCAGCAGGACAACACCCGGAGCAATAACTTAAAAACCGCCATACTATTAAAGAACACCCGTTTTTCTTCTAAATTCAGCCAAAGGTAATCCTTTTTTTCCAGGTGGACTGAAAAAAGTAGGGTTTATCGGTATCTTTGTGGGCTTCCGGCCGGGCTGCTGGGAAAAGCCATACGGTAGCCGGTATTAACAGCATTCAGGGCAGCTGCTTTGTCGCATTACAACGAACTGCACGCCGTCAGGATCAAAGGTGCTTGACAAATCCTTTATTGAAAGTTTTGATTTGCACCTGCGCTTAGAAGCGGGATTAAAGGTGGGTACAATCGTTGAAATAATGACCCGCTTGCGTATTATTACCAACCGTATTATTACCAACTTTGTCATTTGTGAAGGTATCATAACTACTGACCCATAACAATGAAATGAGAGGTCTATTTGGGGGAGGAAAGTACGATTATGTACCAGATCCCGATGGTACAGTTGTGAGGTCTTATGGAGCTGATTGCAATCCACTTCCCAATTATCCCGATCCAACACCTAGCCCTCCTAACACTTGTGGTGATGCATGGACTTGTAATGGCTAAAATGCAACAATTCAAAAACAACACAAATTAGAGATTACAAATGTGGTCTCTAATTGTTATATTTACCGGCTATACTCCATTCTGTATGAAACGAGCGTGATAACCATTTTCATCCATGTTAATGATTAAAAGCGAGTTCCATATGATACCTTTGAAAATAAAAGTTTTATCATATGAATAAAAATAAGTAGATTTGTAGAAAAGAATATGAAACATTCATGACATCTTAGATGCCAAAGTAGATGAAAATAAAATTATTCCTTTCAAGCTTCATTCTGTACTTGCTTGCGATACATAGTTGTAATCAAATAAGTACCAACAATTCCATACTCAACTTGGGCTTTGAGAAAATAGAAAATGGTATGCCTAAAGGATGGTATAGAATGTATTTCCAACCCAACTATACTATTTCCATGGATTCTACCCATGTTAAGTCCGGAAGTTATTCGGTTGCCATAGAGTACACAGGAGGTAATGCCAATCACCAAAATAATTTCCAGGCAATCCAATTGATTCTTCCAAAGAATTATGAAGGAGAAAGAATAACTTTATCAGGATATATTAAAACAGAAAATGTGACTGATGGGCATGCCGGATTATGGATGCGAATCGACCCTCAAATTGCTTTTGACAATATGGAGCAGCGAGGGGTTACAGGCACAACCGATTGGAAAAAATATGAAATAACGTTAGAGATGGACCCTGAAAACACACAAGGAGTAATTCTTGGTGCCGTATTGTGGGGAAAAGGAAAAATGTGGGTAGATGACTTGCAAATTTCGATTGATGGAGAAAATATTGAAGGCATTACACTCCCTGATAGCGAACTCCTTTTTTACGGATATAAATCTTCTCCGACAAAAAAAGATAACGCTTTTGACAATGGCTCCGATATTGAATTTCCGGAACTAACCGAACAAAAAATAAATGATCTGGAACTTCTTGGCAAGATATGGGGGTTGCTAAAATACCATCATCCGGCTATTGCCGGAGGAAAATACAATTGGGACTATGAGCTTTTCAGGATACTGCCTGTGTATCTGAGAGCGGACGACAATCGCCAGAGGGATAGAATTTTGCGGAAATGGATTAATGGATATGGGAGAATACCAACATGTAAAATCTGCCAGGCAACATCTGACACTGCTATCCTTAAACCCGATTTGTCGTGGATTGATGAAAGCGATCTCAATCAAAGAGTGAAAGATTTGCTGCACAACGTTTATCTGAACAGGCACCAAGGAAATCAATATTACGTACGAATGGATTATCCGTATGAAAGGCCCATATTTTTAAATGAAAACCCATATTCAGAAATGGATTTTCCCGATGATGGGTTTCGCCTGTTGGCTTTATTTCGATTATGGAATATGACAAATTACTTTTTCCCGTATAAAAATTTGACAGACAAAGACTGGAGCAAGATGTTGAAAGAGTACATACCTTATTTTATAAATGCGAAAAACAGATTGGATTATGAATTAGTTTCCGTCCGATTAATCGGCGAATTATGTGATTCTCATGCCGTACTATTGGAGGGACATAGAGAGATCAGTTTATTCAGAGGGTATTGGCAAGCACCGATTTCTGTCCATTTTATTGAAAATGAACTGGTAGTAACAGACAACAGCATCAACTCAAAGATCTCAATTGAACATAGGGTAAAAGATTCCGGATTACAAATTGGTGATATCATCACGCATATTGAAGGAAAATCAGTGGAAGCCATTATTGACAATGTAAGAAATTATTACCCGGCCTCTAATGAAGCGGCAAGGAAAAGAGATATTGCCGCCGATTTGCTTCGTTCAAACAACGATGCCATTCTTGTCGATTATATTTCATCCGGTGAAATAAAAAGAGAGAAAATTAATACTGTACACGTAAGTGTGTTGTTTCAAGAAATTTACAGTATACCCGATATGGCTAAATCTTACAAATTGTTAGACAAAGACATTGGATATGTCAACTTGGAAACAATTAGGGCAGAAGATGTAGATGCCATCAAAAAAGAATTTATCAATACAAAAGGCATTATTATAGATATTCGTAATTATCCAGCCATTAATGAAGTGGCATGGAAATTAGGATCATTTTTTGTATCAAAAGATACTGTTTACCGAAGATTTACAGTAGGAAATCCGGACAATCCCGGGGAGTTTAATTTGCGTGGCAAATTTGAAATTTTTAAATCAGAAGAATATTATCCGGGGAAATTGGTAGTCATTGTAAACGAAAAGAGCCAAAGCCTTTCAGAGTCAACAGCAATGGCATTTCGAACAGGTGATAATACGACAATTATCGGCAGCCAAACTGCAGGAGCAGATGGGCATATATCGGAGATGACCCTTCCGGGCGGATTAAAAACATGGAATTCCGGCATTGGCATTTGTTATCCTGATGGTAGACAAACACAACGTATCGGGATAGTTCCTGACATTTGGATTGAACCAACCATCAATGGTATAAAACAAGGAAGAGATGAATTGCTGGAGAAGGCAATTGAAATAATAAGAAAACAATGAAATAGTTTACCCTTACAAAGTCCTTGGGACATTCATTAAATCCAAATTATGCATTAAAAATTTTGAAAAAGAGGCTGGCACGAGGCCAGCAACAAACAGATGACCGCCGTGTTTCCCGCCGCTTGGTGGTTGCCGCAAAACAAAAAATTCTTTGTTTATGTCAATCCTGTGGCAAGCGGGTAAAGCCATTAATAAAGATGAATGGAAAGAAAAAGGACTTGAAGTTCTTCTGCAATCCACAAAACGCACAGCTTATCACGACAGCCTTGTTACCGATGCAGGCATTTGTCATGGAAGTGCCGGAATTGCGTTGATTTTTCGCCGAATGTATCTTGAAACCAAACTTGATGATTTTAAATCGGGAACTCAATATTGGATAAATCAAACGTTGGAACTTGCAAGTCTTGAAGAAAGTTTGGGATATAAACATTCACTCAGAGATAGTTGGGTATCTGATTACTCACTCTTAACCGGTATATCGGGCATAGGGCTTGTGCTTTTGTCGTATCTACACGATGAACAACAAAATTGGGATGAAATGTTGTTGATTTCTTGAAAATATGGATATGAGGCTACCCCACAATATGGGAACAGTCTCATTTTTAAAAAATAGAATTGACGACTTTATTGTCGCTCAATTATTTCAATTGCCTTCTCCAGCAATTCATCTCTTCCCTCTTTTATTCCCTGAATGGTAGGCTTTACTTCAATATCGGGCACAATTCCAATGCGTTGCGTTTGTCTGCCATCAGGATAATAAACGCCAATGCCGGAAATCTTAGTCAACAAGCCACCTGGCAACATAATGTCAGACACATTTCCGTCTGCTCCTGCAGTTTGGCTGCCGATAATTGTTGTATTATTGCCTGCCCTAAATGCCATGGACTGATATTCTGCCGAACTTTGAGTTATCTCATTGACAATCACAATTAATTTGCCTTGATAAGTGTCATCGGATTTTGGAACTTCATAAGCTGAATCAAACATAAACTCTCCTGGGTTATTGACGTTTCCTCTCGTAAACTTCACAAATGGAGTGGGTTCGGAAACGAAAAATGATGCCAATGTAAATGGTGTAAATGCAGACGGATAGTTGCGAATATCAATAATAATCCCTCTTGTATTCTTAAACAGGTCTTTTATTATCGGAAAATCTTCATCTTTAATGTTGGCAAGCGTTACATAACCAATATTTCCGTCTAATAGTTTATACGATTTTTCGTCTTCATTTACTCTGTACCAAAAAAAATTCAAGCGGTCTCTTGGATAAAGCGGTAGTTCTTTTTCGTGTGTTCGTCCCGAAGAAATGTATCGAATGTTTATAGAATGACTGCGTGACCGTAACATATCTACAGAAATATCTCGCAGTAGCGAGGCTTTATTTGATGCTGGATAATATCTTTTGAGGCTATCAACAATTGCCTCAACTGTTTTTCCGTCAATATGGGTAATTATATCGCCTATTCCCAAACTTTTCAGTTCGGGGTTAAAATAATCTGTTACTACCAATTTTTGTTCAACAAATTGAACTCGAAATGGCGCATTATAGTTTCCTCTTAAATGTTCAACCTCATCTCTGCCGCCCCACAAATTGGCGTGTGTGTCATTAGCTTCACCAATAAGTTGAATGGCTGTCAATTCATACTCCAATCTGTCTTGTACCGAAAGAAATATCGGAATATATTTTCTAAGAACATCATTCCAATCGTTGTCGGTTACATATTTATAAGGAAAAAAATAGTGTATCATATTCCAATACCTATAAAGAGTCAATAAACGAAATCCCGCATCAGGAAAAAACATATCGGAATAAGGATTTTCATTTAAAAATTGAAGATTATCTACGCGTGGACGCATCTGAATATAAAAATGGTTACCCTGATGTCTGTTTTCATAAATTTCCCAAATTTTCTTTTTCAATTCATTGCTCATATCACTGTTTTCTATCCAAGAAAAATCAGGTTTTATGTAAGCGTCCTCAAGTGTTTTTTCACAAGCTGTACAAACAGGAATTTCACCGTATTGATTTATCCAGTCGAGTATCACATGGTCTCTTTCTGTATTGTTTTGTACTTTTAGATAGTTGGGCAGTATGCGGAATAACTCGAAATCCCAGTTATAATTTCCTTTTCCCACTTCAGGGTGATGATATTTTAAGAATCCCCACAATTTACCTAATAAGTTCAAATTGTCAACTATTTGTTCAGTGAGCGTAGGAAATTCAATATTGGACCCGTTGTCAAACTCCCTGTCCAAATTGGCAGGTAGTTCAAAAATTTTCGCTTGTGAAATGTCTTTTCCGTCAATAGTAATCGACAAATTATCTAACCATATTTTGCCTTTTCCTGATAATAATCCGCCAACAACAATCCTCTCTGTTTTAGCCGGAGTCATTGGCAAAGTGATTTCATACCTTTTCCAGTCAGTCGTTCCCCTTATTCCTCGATCCGACATTTCCATATTGTCAAAAGCGATTTGTGGGTCAATTCTCATCCACAATCCGGCAAATCCGTCTGTTACATTTTCAGATTTGACGTAGCCGGATAGGGTTATTTGCCGTCCGGCATAATTCGGAAGAGCAATTGATATTGCCTGAAAATTGTCGGACTTATCTGCAGCTTGTATCAAAATCGAATACTTTCCCGATTGAACGTTTACAGAGTCCAATGAAACTGAATATCCGGGTGCGGCAGGAATAGACCAACTTTGCAGCTGCCCATTTAGAACATCTTCAAAACCTAAATTGTATTTTGAATTGCTCTCTTTTTTTTGGCAACTAACATTAATTGCCAATAGTGAAATCAGAATTGCGAAAATACACTTTTTCATTTTTTTATTTCTTGTGTTTTTAAATAGATAGGCATGACTTCATTTTGCTTATTTAATTCACGAGAAATCTCGATTTTTTTTGCAGAAATCCTGTATTATTTTTCACAAAGGTAGATCATTTATCCTATAAAAGCACAATCTCAATAATTTTGTTGTTTTTATTATTCTAATTAACACACTGTCTGCGCCATAGCACTTTCCATTGTTATCACAATACTATTTCAAAATAAATGAAATGCCCTATATTTATATTGTCAAATAGACAAAGAAAAAAACAGCGCCAATTCAAAGATCTCAATTGAGCACAAGGTAAATGATTCCGGATTGCAAATTGGTGATATCATCACGCATATTGAAGGAAAATCAGTTGAAGCCATTGTCGACAGCGTAAGAAGTTATTACCCGGCCTCTAATGAAGCGGCAAGAAAGAGAGATATTGCCGACGATTTGCTTCGTTCAAATAACGATGCTATTCTTGTCGATTATATTTCGTCCGGTGAAATAAAACAAGAAAAAATCAGTACTGTACACTTGGGCGTGTTGTATCAAGATGTTTACAGAACACCGAATACGGCTAAATCTTACAAATTTTTAGACAAAGACATTGGATATGTCAACTTGGACATATATTGGGGCATATACACTGAGGGCGAAGGGTCGTTTTGTGTGGACATGATGGTTATAGAAGATATAACACAAGACAAAACAATCAGCATACCTGTTGCAGGTGGGGATTTTAACGTAAAAACTATTTATACATATCTATATGAATATTCTGCTACTGAAAGAGGTATTTGCTTTCAAACAAAAAACCTGCTTTTTGAGGAATACGCCAATTTTGGCGACTACAAATCCTGGAAATTGGCAGAAGGGTTTGTATGTGCACATTCCGTTGGCTTTGTACAACCGGATAGTTGTTGTAGATGCAATGGATCCTTCTTTCCACAACGGGGACGTTATTCTAAAAATAAACGGTGTTGACGCGTTGAGAGATTTTGCATCTTTTGAGGAGATTGTTTCAGGCGGGAAGCATTACCAAGCCGTTCTTGCTGCTAATGAATGGTAGTTCATTATAGAATGGCTCCCGGTAAAATAACAATGGAAGTTTTGAGGGATAACAAAATCCTGACCATACAAGTAAGTACTGTAACTTCGTCCAAATACAGCGAACTCTATTATTCATCCCCTTCCCGGCGCCAAAATAAATCAAGCCGTTGGCTTAACAACAATGTGCTCTATATCAATACAAGTATGAGTGATTTCGATGAAGTGCAACAATTACTTGACGAAAGAGAATCGCATCAAATCGTGATTGTTGATGCCAGAGATGGCTCACGTTTTTTATTTCGTTATATAATTCCTTTGTTGAGTCCTGAAACAGAGCTAAAATACAACAATAGATATATTACGCCGAAAGTTGCATATCCCCAACCCCCTGTCATTGAAGATACGCTTCGTTCTTTACTGCGTAATGAACCAAATATGAAAAAAGAACGCTAGAATTGACCAAAAGAAAAACTCTAATAAACAAAAGACAAAGATATTATGATTTTGCTATTTTTCTTCCGATTTTGTGGCCTATGAAAGCATAAAAAAAGATGTAAAGGTAACAGGGTATGAATATCCGGTACACTGTTTGAAAGTCAGACGGCGTAGTAACATCGCTTGTTTTGATAAGATCCAACAATACCCCGAATGTCAAGGGAATTGCTGCACCACCGACTAATGCTACTATCAGCATTGAAGCACCCGATTTGGTGAATTTACCCATACTCGTAATGGTTAACCCCCAGATACAGCCCCACATAATGGAATGGGAGAAACCTAAACCCGATAGAAAGTAAATGGCTATATGGGGAGGAAGGGTCACTAAAAGGACCGATGATGTCAATGCTATCAGAGAAAATAATATCAGGGCTTTGCTTTGTGAAAGCCATTGCAGAACAAAAATGCTGATGATATAGCCGATAATCATACCTACCGGCCCGATCATTGAATACCGGGCAGGAGAATCTACGCCTGTTGATCGCGCGAAGTCAATTACTGATGCCATGGGAAGAGTTTCGACACCTACGTATAAAAACAGAGCAAATACACCAAGGAGCAAATGAGGGAATTGCCAGACACTTTTCTTCCGGTTGGCGGCTATTACCAGCTCATTCTCCAAATTATTTTCATCCTGTTCGTCCTCTCCCTCCGCTGTTATTTCGGGAAGAGGAATAAAAATCATTGCCAAAGCAAACAGACCGATAATACCGGCTGCCATACCGAAGGGAATAGCTGCATTGGCAAGCACCGGGTTTCTCACATCGATGAAAAGGCTCAGGAAGATGGGGCCGAGAAACCAGGCAGACTGGTTCATAATCCCCATAAGGCACATTCGTTGTGCTGCCCTCTCAACAGGTTCAATAATAGCAATATAAGGGTTAATAGTGGTTTGTAATAAAGTATTTCCGATACCTCCGATAAACGATGCGGTTAGAAAAAGATAGAATCCGGCCATGGAAGAACTCATTTTGGCCGACGGAATAAACAGGAGCATACCTAAGCTCATGATAAACAAAGCGATGATCAGCGATTTTTTATAACCTATTTTCCTTACCACCCATCCTGATGGACCTCCGAATAGTAAAAACGCTGAAAATGTGGCTGTTAAAACCAGATAGGACATGCCCTTGCTTAAAGAAAAGGTTTGTTCTAAAATAGGGACCATAATTCCGTTGATCCCAACACCGAAACCAATGATGAAAAAAGCAAAAGCTATAATTATTAAAGGAAGGAAATATTTATTGAGTTTCATACGAATAATATTTTTAGAGAAATATACCTTGCATTTTACCTGTTATTATGTTCAATCGCTTCAACCACAGTCTTGAAAACCCCCAGAGGAAATGGAGAAGGCTGCCCGTACCAAAAGAATGAACCATACCCTTCATAATCTTTTGCCCCTATGTGCGGATCGGTAGCAAGATAGCTTGCCACATCATTGGTATATGCGGCTACGCTTACTTTTTGACCGGGCCAGATATTTCTGACGGCCATTCCGAACCCGGTCGTTGCTTCACGGGACAACCCGATAAGTTTCCAATCTCCTATGTTGAGTGTCTGTATGTAAACAGGCATTTCTTTTGGCATTGTTCCCTTGTCATAATGACGAAGCATAATATCCGACCAGCGCACTTCTCTGTTCGGTAAACTGCTTTCACATCCTCCCGGTATATTTTGACGGACATCCTTGATATTTTTCTCCCTGAGTGCTTCTATTTTTTCTTTATCCCACGGATGGACGGGTATTCCAATCGAATCAATATAATGGGTAATATTGCCATTGACGGGTTTCATTTCTTTACCCAATACGCGGATAACATCTGCCGCCAGATCAATTCCTGATGTCCTGAAAGGTTTCAGGGGGTTAATATCTCCTGCACATCCCTGAAGGAATAAGGTATTATTAACACCTGTTCTTTCGAGTATTTCGCGGGCATAACCCGGAAAGTTGGGAGAGGCACTATAATGCCCTGATCCCTGATCGGTAAAAACAGGATGGCAACCTGTTAAAAATAACACGGTTTTATTTTTTCCATCGGGGGAGACAGCTTGTATTACATCCACGGAATTGTCATATATGGACAATTCTCCCCTGAGGCTTCTGTTGAACCCTATATTCGTTGTGTCACGCCCGAAACTGAGGTAGGATGGTGTTACATTGTCCAAAGCTTCTTCTATGGATCGGATAACTGCCTTTCTGACTACATTGTTCAGGTAGAGGCTGTCGGGATAATGGTTTTGAATTCCCCAGGTAATCCAGGTCTGGGTGGTGGGTGCAAAATGGGTATGACTGGAGTTAATCATGATGGATGATTCGGGGATATCCCGGCGCTCTAACATCTCTTTTCGGATGCTTTGGGTAAAAGAGTGGTCGAGACCACATACATCCAGACTGACAATGACAGCCACATCTGCGTCCTTTTTAACGGCCATACTTCTGACGGAGAGTTTTCCTTCTGTGTGATGGTGACTGGCATACAGTCGATCCGAAGCAATAGCGTACAGCCGTTCTTTTGTCCGTACAATTTGTTTTACATCGATCGTATATGTATCGCCATTGTTATATCCTATACGTTGCCAATCTTCGTTTTGCCGCTTGACCCGGCGTTGCAGCAGGAAGTTATCTTCGGTTACGGCATATATCCTTTGATGATCTCCGGCGAGGGAGATAATATTGGGTCCTTTGCCTATGGATATCCAACTGATGGTTTCTCCATTGACCATGCCCATAAGCAGTTCATTCTCTGCAGTAAATACATACAGGTTTTCATCCGATCCGGTAAAAGCGGTGACTCCCTGAACAGAGCCGATACGTTTCCACCGGAGACCGCTTTTCGGATTACTGACCCACAGGTTGCCTTCATTATCAACGGCATAAAGTAACCCGTTTAATCCGGCCATGAATTTTACATCTGGAAGGCTTCCGACTTTTTTATTCTTTTGTAATTCTTCCGTATCTATTAAATATATATCGCCATTGGGAGTTGCAGCATATATCGCTTCATCTACATTGCACATAGCTATTCCTTCCAGGACACCCTTGTCATCCCAGGTGATGGTAAACCTGCCCAGAGGAGGAGCTCCATATCCGGCCAGACCCAGAGAGACAGTTTCTCCGGTTGGTTCTATACTTACCACAGAACTGCCCACTTCATACAAAGTTTGTTGGTTGGAAACATGCATACTTTGTTTGCAGGAAGCAAGGAAAAGAGAGAGAATGAGCAAATAATAAGATTTCATTTAAGTTGTTTTTTATTTTGCGTAAACTTTAATATTGGGACAGATTGGCGATTATCTCTTCATTGAGAGAGAGATTTTCACTGGAAAAAGCGCCAAACAGCGCACCTATCTCCGGCTTGAAACGGGGATATGATAACTCCACCCCGGAATCCGAATATCTTGATATTAATTGTGGCCCGATAATCCGGCTTTTAACCAACATACTGCCATACAGCCCCAAACGTTTTACACCACTTTTTTTTAAAATTGACTGTGAAAGCCGGAAAAGCCATTCGACTTCGTTATCTATTAACCGGATTGAGACTTCATCGTTAAGCAGGGCCGCTTTCTCCACCTCAACAGCAAATGCGGCAATCCGGCTTTTTTCGACAGACGGATCATACACAATCTCTATCATATCGGTCAACCGGTTCAGATTATAAAAATCTTTCAACCGTTCAAGTAAAATGGTGGAAGGCGCCATCTGATCATGATATTGTAAGGCAGCCCGTATTCCCATAAGTCCCAGATGATAACCGCTTCCTTCGTCGCCAAGGATTTGCCCCCATCCACCACTCGTATGATAGTTGCCTTCCCGGTCAACGGCACAGGCCATCGATCCCGTTCCGGATATTAATAAAGCTCCGGAAGCGCCTTGCGTAAATCCTAACAAGGCTATATATACATCCGAATGCATGATGATTTTTTTATCGAAAATACCACCTACCAGTTGTTCCACAAGTTCATCCGTCGCCTTTCCCTCCAAGGCTGAATTCCCAATGTAGGTGATATCCGGCTCGCAACCTAGCAATGCGATTAACTGCTCTTTAATAGATGCATAATTCTCGCGGGCTTTTTCTATTCCCACTCCGTAATGATTGATTGACCCTGCCCTGATACTACCGAGTATCTCGCCGCATTCATTACAAACAACCGCAGAAGTAGTGGTGCCGCCACCGTCTATCCCACAAAACAGTATACTTTGCCCCATATGATATAATAGATATTTTTATATTTCACAAATTATAATAAAAATTGTGCCTGCCTTTGTTGCCTGGCACAACATTGGAATTATAAAAGGAAAGGATTGATAGTATAACTGCTATCAAATCCTTTCCGCTCAAAAACGGTAATCATTTGTTTTTGATTTCGCCGGAATATTTTTGAATTTTCCTGGCCGCCTCGGCTATCTGTTCCATTTGGGTGTTGGTGCCCAGCATTTGGGTCTGCAGGAACCACAGGGCGTTTTCATCGGTTACACGGGCATTCACCGGGCAGTCGATACGTTCCAGCCACCGTTTCATTTCCTTTTCACCGTATATCTTCCGGTAAAATGGATTACCAGCCAGGCCGGTCACGTACGGGTCTTTGTCCATCTTTCCATATCCCAGGCTGGGCTGAATGCCTTCTGCAGCCATGGCTTTTATAAACTGTTCGCGTCTCATGCCCGAAAAACCTTCTTTATCATATCTGAACATAAAGAGGTGGTAAGCCCCATTCGTGGTACCTTCATAAAGTTTGGCAGGCGTCAGACCGGGAATTTCCTTGAACATACTGCTCAAATACAAGGCATTTTCATTACGGATCTTTGCCTGTTCTTCCAAACGGGTCATCTGGGAAAGCAATATATTTGATTGGAATTCAGTGATTCGCAGGTTACTGCCCCTGATCCCTGCACCGGCGGCTACTATCGAAGCTGTAGCGCTCTGTTGTCCCTGATGGTGAAAGGCAAAACAAGCTCTATAAAAGTCGGTATCATTGGTAATGATGGCTCCGCCTTCACCGCAGTTAAGGTTTTTTGATGACTGGAAACTGAATGCACCTCCCAATCCCCAGTTACCTACTTTTTTTCCTTTCCATTCTGCCAAATGTGCCTGACAGGCATCTTCTATGACCGGGATATTATATTTCCTGCCGATGGCCAATATAGCATCCAAATTGCAGGGGGTACCACCAATATGTACAGGCATGATGGCTTTGGTATTTTTAGTGATGGCAGCCTCTATTTTTTTTGGATCAATCTGAAAACTTTCAGGATCCATATCTACAATTACCGGTAATGCATAATGAAGGACTACGACATTATAGGTGGCAATAAAGGTGTATACAGGAATAATCACTTCGTCTCCCGGGCCAATGCCCAATGCTCCCAACATGGCATATAATGCGCTGGTACCACTGGTTACGCCAAGGGAATGTTTGACCCCGTACATTTTAGAATGTGCTTCTTCGAAGCGTGAAGTCACCTTTCCGCTCAAGCGCCCCCAATGGTTACTGTATAAGGTATCCAATAATCCTTTGGCTTCAGTATGATCGTATATGGGCCATCCCGGGAAACCTCCCGGTTGTGCTTTAGGCCCTCCCAGAATAGCAGGCTTCACATTGTTGATACTGTGGCTACCACTATTTGCCAGTATGGAATCAGGCCTGAAAGCCTTTCCCGCCGATGCTGTTGCAGCGGCTCCGATAAAAGTTCTTCTGTTAATTGTTTTCATCTTTTTCTTATTTTAATTGTTGTTGAGAGTCTATATAATCCATGGCTTTTTTCACACTTCCGGAACTTAGAAGCAATGCTTTGGCTTGCTCATAATCGGAGATACCCCGTTTTTCCTGAAGCATTTTTACCGAGCGATCCACAGCTTTATTATTGATTAAACGGACATTGACCATCCGGTTATCCTCCACACGTCCTAACCGGATCAATACAGTGGTACTGATCATGTCGAAAAGCATCTTTTGTACCGTCCCGCATTTCATGCGGGTGCTTCCGGAAACGAACTCAGGGCCGGTGATCACTTCAACGGGATAGTCGGATATTGCCGCGATAGGGGAGTCTGGGTTATTGACCATGCATCCACAGGGAATATTCAGTTCCTTGCATTTTTTCAATCCTGCCAACACATATGGAGTAGTGCCGCTGGCAGAAATACCCAATACAAAATCGTTCCCGTTTACCCGGTATTGTTGCATCTGCTGCCAGGCATCTTCGGTATCGTCCTCTTTTTCTTCCAGTACTTGCAGCAGATTCTCTTCGCCACCTGCTAAAAGACAATTAATGACCCCTTTTTCAATACCAAAAGTGTTGGGTAATTCGACCTTATCGAGAACGGAAAGCCGACCCCCGCTCCCTGCCCCAAGATAAAACAAGCGGCCTCCCGCTCGTAGCCGCTCTTCAATAGCGGTGATCAGTTTACTGATCTGAGGTAATTCTTTTTCAATGGCCGGGGCTACTTTCTGGTCTTCCCGGTTAATATTAGTGATCAATTCGTCCACGCTCATCTTTTCCAGATGACGGTACAAGGAGGGTTGCTCGGTAATTCGTTCCATAAATTCCAATTAATTATTTAATGATTTTGTGAGGTCAAAACCTGACTGTCAGGCTTTGAATTTTGTTCTATATTCTTTTATTATCGCATTCTACTGATATTTTTTGCTTTATATTATTATTGATAGGGAATGTTCTTAAATTTCCTTAGGGTCTAATTCTCCGCTGCAAACAGCAATAAGTGAAAATGTTATCAGACCGCTTGCAGCGGAGAGTCGATTCCTATTCAATATTCCAGGATAAATCGGGATTGAAATCATATCGCCACAAATCGCCATTGTTGTCTAAGCATAGCAAAGCTGTTCCCTGCTTGATCACATCGAGATATTTATTCCATCCGCTTCCGATTTTCACCCGGCTGCCTAATACGAAATCATCCGATAGCGCCATGTGCCAAAGGTCACCGGATTTATCAATGGCCAAAAGGGAGTTCTCGTAAGGGACAATCTTCCAGTAATCCTTAAATCCCGTTCCAATATCGACAAAGCCACCTACCCATGCATTACTTTGATTAATGCCTATCTTTTTTAATACTCCTGATGTATTGGTCATGATCAGTGCAAAATCCTTGAACGGCATTAATCTGTCGATACTCAATCCTGACCATCCTGACCCAAAAAAGGGTACATACCTAAGTGTATAGTTATCATCTTCTATAATCGCACAGTCGACAATATTTAAATCAAACCTCATTATCCTTTTATTGGGTAAGTAAAATACCGAAGCATAATTAGTCCATCCTGATGCAATCAGAGAGGGTGTTCCGAATGTTTTATCCGCTTGTGGTTTATATACCCACAAATTCCCGGATTTATCAAGTTGTAACAAATCCTCCCCTTGAGTAAAGAAATGGCCATTCTTGTTTTCTCCGATACTGTATACTTTCTGAGGAACCACGGGAAAACTGATATCGGACGGTACAAACTCTTCTTCTACAATGGAATAAGATCCGCCACTTTTAAGGATTTGATATTTCAATGTCAATTTTTGTTGTTCCGGTATGAACACCCCCTCTTCCACATTCGATATTGTATTCAATAGTCCGTTGAAATAACCTTCGGTTTTGATGTTGTTCGTTGAAGAGAACATCAGTCGAAATAAAGTATTGGATAGGTTGGGGGATTCGGCAACGCGATTACAGTCGTACACATCGGTGGTGGTTAACGCCGATACCCTGCTAAGTATCTTTATTATATTGCTATAGGACGTTCTTCCCGTAAGTATTCCATTGCTCCCATAGTCAGAACGGGTTCCTGAGGCGGAATAGATACATATCTGCTCTTTCAGGGGATAGGTGGAAAGCGTATCTATAGTATTATCCAGAAGATATAGGGTAGATATTTCCAGAATATCTTCAACACTATTTAATCTGTTTCCGACATCCGGCAATACTGTACTCGGCTCATCAGCACGAACAAAAACAACCGCATGTTCACCGGATGAACGTTTTTTATAGGAAATTTTCATTCCGAGAATTCCATAAAGACGGGTTCCCCATGTAATTTCAATATCAGAAGCTTGTTTCTCCTTGTCGTAGGCAAGAATCTTCATGGTTGTGACAGCTCTGTTTTTTAACGTGGCTCGGTAATTATCCCCATATGATATCCCCTGGACAGTCGAATACAATGAACGATCACCCCTTGTATTCTTGTTGAATAATTCAAAAGAATAGGTCCCTTCGGCCAGATTGTCAATAATGATAGAATCGGCCTGTATGCCTTTTTCTTTCCTGAGAAAGGTTTTGACAACTGAATCCTGGCGCATGTTCCAGTAAATAACGGTTTGCTCTATCTTGGGATCGGCGTTTACATACCATTTGAGTTTTATTCTTCCCTCTCCCGATAAAGCGACCAGACTGTCGGTCATACCCAGATAGAATGTTTTCTCTCTATCAAGGTATTGCTGATGGATGTCGTTCATATCACTGCATCCGGGAAATAGGAGATAGACACAGACAGTCAATATCCCTAAAAATATGGTTTGTATTTTCTTCATAGTGTACAATTATTCAATTATGTTGGTTCCAAAAAAGCTCAACTCACCCAATTGCCAGTAATTATTAGGCACCGGTTTACCGTCGGCCGTAGCACGGGCAAAGAAACGTATATATCGAACCGGGCCTAACTCCAACGGAAGTTCGTATTCATCTCCGTCTACTGCTCCTCTCTGCCAGATTTCCGTATCGCTGGCTCCCAACAGGTCAAGTCTTTCCCTGGCAAAATAGCCAAGATATTCCCAGTCTTCCTTAAAGGTGCCGGTGGGATTTTCGTTGTCGGCCCAATACTCATCAGGTTTATTTGTCTCCAATATGGGTGAGCCCCACATCTCAAACTCGGTAATGTTCACATTGCGGTAAACATCAGATATTATTCCGTCTCTTAAACTGGGCCAGAATTTAAAACGACTCAGTTTGTACACCTCCTTGATATCGAAAGTAAACGAATTACCTTCTGAACCGGCCTGGTTCAGGTAACCAAAGGAACCCCCGCCAATAATACCGTCGTAAAATTTGGGAAATGCATGGGAGGCCTGTAACTCAGTGAGATTATCCCCTTTGACATAAGTTCTCACGTCTCCCCAGGGCTTTGGCACCTCCATTTCAAAAATAGGTGTCGTCTTATAATAGACGGTATCGGATATATTTTCCCATTTATCTCCTATAATAACGGCAAAAGTAGTTTCCACGGCCTCGAATCCACGGTAGGATCGTCTGTCGTTAGAAAGTGTGGAGAAATATATTTCATCTCTTTCCAGTTTTCCATCAATAAATGCCAGTAAGCGGACGTTCAACTCTGTATTCAATAAATTCTCCCAACTCAATACAACACCTCCGAAAGTGGTTATGAAGTTAAGGGATTCTTTTGTCACATCGACTAAACCTTCAAGTGGTGTAAACTCTATAATCAACGGATCGGAACGGTCTTCATTGTGATTCTCGGTATAGAGTTTGACGGTTACCGGTTCCGAGGTCCTGAAACCTTCAACCCGTATCGAGTTTTTAAAATAGGAAGAACGTTCGGCATACGGTTCACCGTTCCTTACATATTCTGCCGTGATACACAAAATATTAGGATCATTCGGAACGGCATAGGTAATAATACCTCCTCCGTTAATCGGGGTTACCTCATAATCGGTAATGGCTGTAGGTTTTTCAAAGCCTGTTTTATCCTTATCTGCATTGCATGCATATAGGATAATGGAAAACAAAAACAATAGCAGGTATATTTTCTTCAGATGATTCATAGCAATTAAATATTATTGAGTTATTATTGCCCTTATAGGCTACCATCCCCAGGTTTGCACTAAGTTCCTATTTATTCTCAAATCAGTAAGACTAATCGGCCAGAGGTAATCTTTTACCGAGATTTTACGCGGTTCTCTGGTCTGGACAATTTGATAGTAATCTTCGGGTGCACGGCCGTCATTATTCCAATTCCGTCCCGGGAGTGTCCAGAATTCGTTAATCCGTTTCCACCGCCTTACATCCCAAAAGCGCTGTCCTTCAAAAGCCAACTCGATCATGCGTTCCTGCTGGATAATCTTGCGCATTTCGTTTTTGTCGAACGGGCGATTGGGAGATAATGATCCTTCCCATGCCTCTGCAACTCCTTTTAGGCCGGTAACAGCCCTTACCTGATCGATCCATTTATGCACCTCTTCATTGGGGGTGTCATACACTTCATTCAGCGCTTCGCTATAAAGAAGGTAGAGGTCTGCGAGTCGAATAACAGGAAAAAGATAGGGATTCATGACATATGCCCCACTTACATTTGCATTGGATTCGTAAGCCACTAATTTCTTGATGTAGTAGGAGGCAGGGCTTTCATAATTGGATACGTCACCCAACCGGGCCTTTAAAAAAGGCGTGAAAGTTTTTCCCCGATCGGTGGTCAGGGTCGATAATTCAAAGAATCCCCGGTCAAACCCCAGGTTTGCATAAAAGCGGGGTTCTCTGTCAAAATGGAGCGCCACTGTCCTTTCATTTATAGGAATATAACTTGCATGATTTGCTTCGGGAGTGGATACACGCAATTGATAACGGGCATCATAATTCCAGTCCGGATCTTCTGTAATAGGGATACCTTTATTAGTGTAAAATAGTTCCGTCATATGGAATGATGCATAAAAACGCGGTGTTATTTTGCCAATATCTACGGGCTTCATAATAGGTAGGCTCAATCTTTGCAGGTCACCGACAAGCCTTGTGTCCGTCCAGATAACACCTTTGTTCCATCTTTCGGTAAAACCTTTCCTTACATGCATCAGCTTCACTAAACTGTCGTTCATCGCACTGGTGCTGGCCACGGACATCTTATCGTATACGTAGAGCTCCAATCCCGCATTATGGCAAGTATCGATGGCAGCCTTGATTGCATCCGCAGCTCTGACCCATTTGTCTTTACTGTAGGCAGGAGATACCAATTGCTTGTTTCGGGAATCTACCCAATTGATATAGTCCGGGTTTCCGTTGAATAAAGGACTGGCACCCAATGCTAAAACTTTCGCCTTTATGGCCAGGGCTATCGGACGGGTAATCCTGCCGTCTTCCTCGATCGGATTATCGATAAGCATAGGGAGGTTTGGGGAAGCCTCGTCGAGAAGTTCAACAATATAATCCACACATTCGTCGACTGGTTCACGGAATACCCAGGTATCTTCAGGTGGGGCAGACAAAGGTATGTTCTCTTTGATCAACGGAATGGGGCCATATAATTGTAATAGAAAAAAATGGTAATAAGCCTTCAGGAATGTGACTTCGGCAATCCATCGAGCTCTTTCCCGTTCTTCTATGTCGCGGGGTGTATGGATCTCTTCAAGGAAAATATTACATTGCCGGATGGCCAAAAACAGGTTTGTGCCACCGTTGCCCCCCGACCAGTAATTCTGGAGTGGACTCTCCGAATTCTGACCTCCGTAACTGATCTTTCCTGCAGCGGTACCCTGGAAAGCTATAGTGTAATTGCCTCCTGAGACGTCAAATTCGTCAAGGTTGTCAAAATAGGCGGGATAGTTCCACATATGAATAATATTGGGCAGGAAAGAATAGCAGGAAAACAGAAACCTCTCCGCGGTTGCCCGGTTCGAGAATGCATGTTCGATCCGGGGTACATCGTTAGGAACAACATCCAGATAGTCGGCACAGTTTGTAGTGAAGACTACAAAGACAAAAATAAAAACTGTTTTTATTATTGAGTTTTTCATATTAATTGCATCTATAAGATAATATTTACACCAAGATTATACACCCTTTGGACCGGATAACCTAATCCATCCCCTGCCATTTCGGGATCCCAGAGTTTGAACTTAGACCATACCAGCAGATTAACGCCGCTAAGATACACGCGGAAAGTTTTGATCCTGAGTTTTTGTGACAACCGTTCGGGAAAAGTATAGCCCAATTCGGCTGTTTTAAGGCGCAGAAAACTGCCGTCTTGTAACCAATAGGTGCTATTCTGTGCATTGTTCTGTATCACATTCTCAGACAAACGCGGCCAGAAAGGATGGAAACTCCGGTTGTGTTCCGACCAGTGATCATCAGCAATATATTTGAGCAGCGCCCGCTGTCCGTTATTGATAAAAGGCGATACGGCATTGACATCGATCATAAATGACGACCGGGCTGAACCCTGAAAGAAGCAGGAGACATCAAAACGGCGGATACCCATCGAAAATCCGGCTCCGTAAATGATTTCGGGCGTACTGGGATATCCTATCGGCACTATATCGTTGCTGTCGATCACACCGTCATTATTGATATCCATATACTTAATATCACCTGCCATGGTTTGGGTAGCATCTCCGAAATTCTGCCGGGGGGAGTTTGCTACCTCTTCTTCATCTATAAACAGACGCTCGGCAATATATCCCTCCCATTGATTGAGTTTACGTCCCACCCGTGATCTCCATGGGGTATCGGAATAATCCGGCTCTTCTACCTTTACGTATCTGCTGGTGGCATAGGTAAAGTTTCCGTTCATCACTAACCAGAAATCATTGGAAAATGATTTCTGGTATTTTATTTCGGTTTCAAAACCTTTACCTTCGGCTATACCGAGATTTGACTGCGGTATAGTGGCTAATCCCATGGTACTGGGTACATTTTGACGGGTTTGCAGGATGTTCTCACGTCTCTCAGTGAAATAATCGGTCAGGATTGTCAGATCATTGAATAGGCCGAGTTCAATCCCGAGATTCATTTTCTTCGCTACTTCCCATGTGACCAATTCATTGGCGTACCTGGAAATGGAGATGCCTGGTTTGCGGGTACCTAATTCAGTTCCGAAAGTATACCCATAGCCCGCGTCTTCCATGTTGACCTGTGACATATAAAAAAATCTGTCATATAAAGAACCTATCTGATCATTCCCGACCAAACCATAAGTCGATTTAAATTTAAGGTTTGTAATAACATTCTTATAAGGTTCCATAAATGATTCATTGGATGCAAGCCAACCCATCCCGAAGGAAGGGAAAAATCCAAATCGGTTATTTTTTGCAAACCGTTCGCTTCCGTTGTACCCGAAATTAAATTCTGCAAAATAACGCGAATCATACCCGTATGCAAATCTTCCCGCAGTAGATATATTCCGTTGAGGAAGGGATTGTTGGATGGTAGTAACTTCCGTATTGGTAATCTGTTGCAACGAAGATACAAGCAGTATATTCATATCATGTTTTTCTTCGAATACTTTATTATACCCGAGGCGAAATTCACCATACATACTTGCAATTACATCCTTTCTACCGAAATCATAGGATAAATATTCGGAACCCGTGGTCGGATTAAAATTCCTTAACCGATAGGAGCCATCCAAAGTGGTTACCGGTTCGTAATAGAAAGGCCTGTACGAACGGTTCAGATCGTAATATGATTCACGTTTCATATTCACTAAACCCCGTATAAACAGACCATTGAATGCTTTATCAAATTTCTGCTCCATTTCCATTTGCGTAAGCATCATTGACGTCTTGGCTTCCTTGTAGCCGCTGATAATTTCAGCTAACGGATTGGTGTAATAATTATCCGGAGGACGGTTTATTGCTGTTCCGAATAGCAGATGATTGGTATAGAGGTTTGCTTCATCTTTAGGGTAAGTCGGTGAAAACATAACGGATGTTGCATTTCTTGCAAGCTGGAATACTTCCGCACCTCCCTGCTTTGGTCCATGCGAATCATCGAATGTGCCATAGAAACGTATCATACCAGTAGTCCGGGGAGTTAACTTAATGGTTACATTCGATCTCAACTGAATTTTTCTTAAGTCGATATTACTGCTTACACTATTCTCCGGTATATCTTTCAGTATCCCGGTATCGTGCTGCATATTGCCTGCAATATAGTATTGCACCATTTTACCTCCTCCTGAAATATTCACATTTACCCGTTGGTTAAAGGTTCTGTCTTTTATTAGATAATCATACCAATTTACTGATGGATACATAAGTGGGTTAGTACCATTTTCCGTGTGATAGATCTTTTCCGGTGAATACACATAGTCGAGCCTGCCCGTTCTGGTGATTCTTGCCTCATTATGCAATTTCATATAAGTAACGGGATCAGCCAGTTCCACCAGTGCGGAATTGGCTGAGCTGGAAAGTTCTGCCCTCACATTGATACTCATCTGATCGGCAACACCTTCCTTTGTTGTCACCAGAATTACGCCATTGGCTCCACGGGCACCATATAAAGCGGCAGAGTTGGCATCTTTCATTACCGAAAATGATGCAATATCGTCGGGATTAATTCTGGCAAGATCAGTAGAACTCATTTCAATCCCGTCAATTAAGATAAGCGGGTCTTTTTTTCCTGCTGCACTGAATGATGTGATACCCCGTATGAAGAACTCTGCATTGTCCAGCCCCGGTTCGCCCGAGCGTTGGTAAGCAATTACACCAGCCAATCTTCCCGCGAAAGCCGTAGTCATATTACTGGAAGGGACTTTAAGTTCTTTAGGACTGATTGTGGTAATCGAACTGACAACACTCTCTTTTTTCTGTTTCCCAAAAGCTACTATCTGGACTTCATCCAATGAAATGACATCCTCCCGGAGCGTTATAGTTACATTATTGGCTTCCCCGGCTTTCTCTTCTTTACTTTCATAACCAATAAATGAATAGACTAATGTTTCATTTGCACTACATTTAATGGTATATTTTCCATCTATGTCCGTAATAACTCCGGCTCCTTTTCTTTCTTTTACTGCTACTTGAACTCCAGGCATGGGAAAACCATCCTGATCAACCACTCTTCCCGAAACCTGAACTTCCTGTTGTTGAATTTCCTCAATTTTGGGATTTAGAGATGTAGTTAATTTCTTCGTAGAGAACTCTTCTGGAGAATTGATTCCCCTCACAGATAAAAAACATGTAAAGAATATCAAAAGAACAGAAATCTTCGCTATTCTTTGCATTCGGTTGCATTTTTTAAGCGCAACTTGGTTAGATTTAATTACTTCTTTCATACATTTGCAATGAATTTTAGTTTACATTATTGAATTTGGTATTTTGTAAATTAATCTTTCATGAAATCGGGTGATGTATCGGCATTGTCCGATTTCTTTTTTCATTCATTTCCATAAGCATTTTATTATTATATAGTTTTGAAAAATGGGAACCTCAGATAAGCGAACAATCGATTCTATTCTTAAATTACAATATTTTAGTCTGTTAATCTTTGATCTATATATTATTATATCAGTCATGATAATATGTTCGTATCAATAATAATAAACGAAAATATGCGTTTTTATGCATTTTTTAAATTTAAATACACGCAAATATATGCATAAAAATAAATAACATTATAAGCGGAGGGTAAAAAATGTATATATTTAACAAAAGATAACTACTTTTCTATTTATGATAACAGTAGTAGAAGGTAGAAGGCAATTCAAAAGATTAACCTATGTGGATAATATATTTTAATTAACTGTTATTCAGCGAATAGCGTAAGGCTATCCGAAAATATTCAATGACATTATGACGAAATATCTGATAATTCAAATTATAGAGATTTTCTTTTGATAAGAAGATAAGCGTTTGTCCCCCGGATCTAATTCTGTGATGAGATAAGAGATATCATTCAAATCCGCTACTTTATATCTCTTTGAGATATTTAATTTTTCGGAAATAGTCAATAATATTGTTTGGCT
>ENA-UOOI01001373-UOOI01001373.1-fermentation-metagenome-genome-assembly--contig:-NODE-1373-length-25689-cov-3.736756_pt1 | contig 25689 bp, 18 predicted proteins | sample MGYA00245779_ERZ724027 | MGnify/ENA primary metagenome ERZ724027 (study PRJEB28704, sample SAMN03018318) | fermentation metagenome | biome: anthropogenic terrestrial biome; feature: soil; material...
TGACTTTGCTCATTTAGCTTAACGAAAACGTTCTTTCTCTATTTATTCTGACAAGTTACGATTGACCGATTCCGGCGTCAAAATTAGTTCTTTTTGTTCTCTTTTAAAAGTATTTATCGCCTTATTCCATCTTTTTACATGGATATCAATCCATTCCGGATGGCGTAAAAAGTAAGTCCCGAAACGGTTTTGATACCTGTCTTTGAAATGATGTTCTTTCTGTGCGTAAGTACCGTATTATGACTGATATTCAGCTTTACCGCTATCTCTTTATTGAGATACCCTTTCACGATAAGCCGGAGGATCTCTTCTTCCCGGTTTGTAAGTTGATGGGCGTGACGGTTATGGTGTGGTGCATGCTCGCCGGAAATGACATGGTGCAGATACCGGATACCGCTCGGATCCAGTTCGTCCAGCTTCGGGCGAAGCACCTTTTCGCGCAATCTGTTGTGTGCGGCAAGATCTTTTTCAAAAGAATGAATGGAAAAGATGACCGCGTAAATTAGATTCTGATTGAACTCTTTGGAGAGATGCTTGATTAAGATGTTCTTCAGATCATGCAACAATTCGTAGGGAAAGTCATCATCGGATAGCGCCAGATTCCGCAGATGCTCCGTCATTCTTTCCCTGAATTTCAGAAAGAGATCGTTGAGTATTCCCAGTTCTTCGTTTTCGGAGCCGCTGATGGCAATAAAGGCATTCAGGTGCTTCCCGATGTTAGGCACCAACTCATGGATATAATTTTCCACGGTATGTTGAAAATAATCGGCAATCGCTTCCGCATCGAACAGCGGCAGCGATGCCCCGGGAAGATAGCTTTCATCGAGATAAACATTGAGGACAGTGAGGATGAAATCGGGGTTGAGCGTATGCTCGTCGCAAAGTTCAAGAATAGTCCTGTCACCCACGCCAAGCCTTATTCCGAAACGATTAAGCACGGGAATAAGCTCATTGTGCTCCGCAAGCACATCGGCCATGACACTATATCTGTTCAACAATGGCACCTATCTGTCCTGATTTGTTTTTATTTTTGCTGTATAATTGCGATTGCGCCTGTGTTCCCGATAAAGATGGCGAATGGCATCTACAGGATACAGGAATAGCATGCGTGGCCCCGCAAAACGCATCACCTCCTTAATTTTCATTCGCATATCGCTCTTATAACAATGAACGGTACAGGCAGCACAGGCAGGTTTCTCTTCACCGAAAGGGCAACGCTCCAGTCGCTGTAACGCATACTGTCTCAATAACGCACATGATGAACACAACTCCTTCACGGAACCATGTTTAGAACGGCAATAGATCGCGATCATTTTGCTGACGACTTTTCTTTCTCCTTCATTCAAAACGATTAATGTAATTGAAATGTAAAATTAGCCATATTCTTCTTTCCCGCCAAATCGATCATCCGTTTTTTCTCAGGAGGCCGCCTGTTCATTAAGGACCGCCCATAGAATTGTCGTCGGGAGCCGGCTGCGGTTTACCGGTTGGCTTTTTGGAGATCAGATAATCGCCCTGTGAATTTCTATTTATCCGATACCCTTCGTTCAATTCAATAATCCATCCCTCTCCGACGATTCTCTCATCAGTGATCTCCAGCGGCTCCGAGACAATTACCCATCGCCAGTCGTTCCTAAGCAGCGCCCCTCCCTTCTCCACGGTAAGGGTGCCCCAGTTGTCGCCGATACTGACGGTGGGATAAACGGTTCCCTCATCCTCATCAAGAGGAATGAGGTTTTGCGGATCGAAAGCCATATTCATATCTTCCAATCGTATTTCGAGGTGCGGTTGCTCAAAAAATTTCTCCCGGTAGGTATCGAGCAATATATTGTTAGATAGTTCCCTTTTGATCTCTTCATCGGTAATGGTACGTCCCCGGTACTCTTCAGCAACCTGTTTTACATAGGATTGTAACAGGATACGCCTATCTACACCGAATGCTTCGGAAAAAAACTCTGTGAGTTGGGTATCGGCATCCACTTTTTTATTCCATTGATTATCTTTCTGATAGAGAAAAAATCCGTAAACCGGAACCGTCTCATAGGCAAAAGAACGTACAAATGAGGGTACTTTTTCAAACAGTTCGATCCGCCGGATCAGATACTCCCTCCATTGCCATTTATCGCGCCCGCTCATCATCTGCCCCGTGTATGTGGCCAGTCCTTCCAGTAACTCAAGGCTGTTTTCCCTTGTTTCGGAGCCCCTATAGAGCATATGACGATACTTTCTGAATATCAACGCGTTTCTCAAATGTTCCTCGGCCCGGTTGAATCTGTGGGCCCTTAATGCAGCATCCAGTGCCGCCATTTCAAGGCGCAGGTATATCCTTCCCTCCCTGAGGTCCAAATGATTGTTTTCCTCCCTCCTGATCTCGAAGCCGAGTGGGGGTTGAGCCACATGAAACAGCTCATGTGTGATAAGATCGATGCGATCCTGTTCGTTTGCCGATAACGGTAACTTTATCATCGCCCAGTGTGTACCGCTCCAGCGGATATCGGTATTGGAAAAGGTGATCTTTTTGGGCAATACCCCGCTGTAGATTCCCTTATCGAATTTCAGGGCTCCTTCTTCGTCGGGCCGGTTGGCATAGACCTCTCTTGTCTCCGGATCCACAAGCAGGATAGGACCATAGATATCTTTATCCCACAGCCCCTGATGCAGAAAAGTCGCTTTCTCCACCTGCCTGAAGTAGAGTAAAAGCGAGTCCGCAGAATACCGCGAGGCCCGTGTAGCGGTTGTTACCGTAAGCAGGCCCGTCAGCCAGATGCCTGTGAGCAATTTCATTGTTTTATGATTTAAATAACGGTCTATCTATTTCCCGGATAAGCCGGTGTCCCTATCACACCTTATTTATATCTCCGCATCACCTTTGCGGAAAGCCGTGTGACCCATTTTCTCGGCAGGAAACGGATACCGAAAGGGGCCAGTTTGTTCATAGTACCGTGAATGATCATGGATTTACCTTTCATCATAGCCTTGAATCCCAGTTCGGCCACTTCCCTCGCATCAGCGATCTTCACATTCCTCACCAGTTGAGATGCGTTCATTTTCGACACTTCGCCAAAATAAGTACTGGTGGGGCCCGGACAAAGCGTAGTGACAGTAATATGATCTTTTTTCAGTTCATTCCCCACAGCCTCCGACAGGTGAAGCACGAAAGCTTTCGTGGCGAAATAGACCGCCATCATGGGCCCGGGTTGAAAGGCCGCTGTAGAAGAGAGGTTCAGTATCCTGCCTCTTTTTCTTCCCTTCCACTCCTGTACAAAGAGATGGGTCAGATGCGTGAGCGAGGTTATATTCAATGTAATCATCTCCTCATACCGTTCCCAGGGCGTGTCAGCAAATGACCCATAGTCGCCGAAACCGGCATTATTGATCAAATAATCCACATCCAATCCTTTTTCTTTTACCTCCCGGAAAAGCTCTCCGGCAGCACCCGGGCGGGAAAGATCTTTCACCACCGGATATACAGAGATACCGTACCGGCTTTCCAGTTGCTCTTTCAATAGTTCCAGCCTGTCACCGCTACGGGCCGTCAGGATCAGGTTACATTGGTTTTCCGCAAAAAGGAGTGCCAGTTCCTTTCCTATTCCTTTGGATGCCCCGGTGATCAATACTGTTTTTTGCATACCCCCTCCATTTTAGGGCAAAATTAAACTATTTTTTTTCTTACCTGTCAAATATGAAGAATAAATTCAATGGATTAGTGCTGATGTGCTAATTTATGGATGTAATGAGGGAGGCGGGAAGGTGGTTAGGTTGATGGGATGATTCGTTGAGGTCCGATGTCCTAAGGGAAGATTTTTTACAGTTTGGCGGAAATAAGAAAAATGAAGAAGTGGGAAGTGAAGAAAATCGGACGGTAAGGCATTGCAGAGGAAGGAAGCGCTACACTACAGCCCTCCTGTAAACTCTCTGCAATATTTAGTTAAATTGGGTTCTAATTGATGGAGCGTGTCCGGTTGTGATAACCAGGTGCGCTCATTTTATTTCAGTTCCGTTTTCTCGATTTATCGATCCGGAGAAAAATAAAAAGCAAAATAGTAAATCCCCACAGGGAGGAACCTCCATAGCTGAAGAAAGGCAACGGGATTCCTATGACGGGCATAATACCGATAACCATGCCGATATTGACGATCATGTGAAACAGGAAGACACTTGCCACACCATAGCCATAGGTGCGTCCGAAGACCGTGGTCTGGCGTTCTGCCAGACGGAACAGACGAAGTACGAAGATCATTATAAGCAGCAGAACCACCGAGGAACCGATGAATCCGTGCTCTTCTCCTATAGTGCAGAAAATAAAATCGGTATCCTGTTCGGGTACATACTTGAGCTTCGTCTGCGTACCGTTGAGGAATCCTTTTCCTGTCAGTCCACCCGATCCGATAGCAATCTTGGATTGCCCCACGTGGTATCCCGCCCCGCTCAGGTCCTGCTCCATTCCCAATGTTACCTTGATACGCATCTGCTGGTGCGGCTGAAGTACATCGTAAAATACATATTCCACCGATTCGAGAAAGGCAAAAGAACCGATCAGAAACAGAAAAATATAGAGATATGTTCTTTTTCTGTACCAGATAAAATGGAACAGCAGGTATAGAGCGGAGAACAACAGGGCCACGAGAGCGACTATCCCCCAGTCTATCTTCACGGAAAAGAGTGAAGCCACAAAAGCCAGCAGAAAGATAACGGCTGCCGACAGCAGAAGGATGACAGAGGTGTTAAGCCGTTTAATATAATTCCATACCATGACCGCCGAGAAGATAATGATGAGAATGACAGTGATGAACTCTCCTTCGGAGAGCGCCCCTATCTGATTGTGGGAGAATCGGATCCCCAAAATGAAGTAGAGAATGGCGGCGATCCCCATAAAAAGAAATCCTCCCGGTAACCCTTCCCTGTATAACACTAGTATAAAACTCAGGTAAACCAACGCCGTACCGGTTTCGCTTTGGGCAATCACTAAGATCACCGGCAACAGAATGAGGCTGCTTACCAGCAAAAGGTTCTTCCGCTCCATCAGGCGGAAGGTGTAGGAGTTGAACACCTTGGCCAGTGCCAGGGCGATAATGAATTTCATGAATTCGGCCGGTTGCAGCCGTACCGGTCCGATAATAAGCCATGAACGGGATCCGTTGATCTCTTCCGCCACCAAAAGTGTGACCGCCAACAATAGAATACCCGCCAGATAAAAAAGAAACGCATAGGTTTCGTAGAATGCCGTGTCAATCTTCAACAGGGCAAATGCCAGCAGGAACGAAGTGCCTATCCAGATCAACTGCATACCCGCCCTTGTAGAGAGGTCGAATAAGCCGGCGGCATTTTCCAGGTCGAAACTGGCAGCATAGATATTGAGCGATCCGAGCAGCACAAAAAGGAGATAGAAGATGACAGTCGGCTTGTCCACTTTCCCCTTTTCCGGTATGTCGCTGTTTCCCTGATAGATCATTACAACTTCTTCTTAATTAGTTAGATGACTGACTGACCGGCAGGTTTCTTGTATAGACATAGGGCAGGATCTCACGATTCATGATGGTGGTCTCCAACCATTGGTCGCTCTCGGGTATCTCTCCCCTGAAAAATTTCTGCATCATCAATCGGGCGATAGGTACTGCATTTGTCGCACCCCACCGGCCGTGCTCCACCACTACGGCGATAGCCACCTGCGGATCATCTTTGGGTGCGAATCCCATAAAGAGCGAGTGGTCTTCTCCATGTGGATTTTGTACCGTACCGGTCTTACCGCATACCTCCACGAAGGGCGCCAGATTAATACCGCGGCAGGTACCCATAGTCACTGCATCAGCCATCCCCGCAACCGTTATATCAAAATGCTCCCGGTTGACACCCGATTCATGCCTTGTGGTATAAGTTGCTTCCAGTGCCGCTCCTTTCCGTTCTTTTACCACGTGCGGTGTATAATAATAGCCCCTGTTGGCGATCATAGCGCCCAGGTTGGCTATTTGCAGGGGTGTAGCAAGAATCTCCCCCTGCCCGATAGCGATTGAGATGATATTGTGCGCGTTCCAGCGTTCTGTTTTGAATACATTCGTATAGAACTTGCTGTTGGGAATAAATCCCCTTTTCTCAGATGGGAGGTCGACACCCAGGGGATAGCCGAATCCCATATCCACCATGTGATCGCGCCACACATCGAAGGCAGCCCCTGTTGTCGCATATTTGCCCCTGTTGCTCAACATGCTGTTAAGGCCATAACAAAAGAAGGAGTTGCAGGAGGTAGTGAGAGCATACTGCACGGACAACGGCGAAGCGTGGGGATGGCAGCCGGGGCGCCCTCCCAGCGGAGGATATCCCCCGTAGCATGAATAACGGGTTTCAGCCGTGATGATACCTTCCTGGAGGAAGACCAACCCCTGCGTCGGCTTGAAAGTGGATCCCGGCGGGTAGGTACCGGCGATAGCCCTGTTGATAAGCGGTTTAAAAGGATTGCCCTCAAGCTGCCGGTAATTGGCACTGAAACTTTTTCCGGTAAGAAGTACAGGGTCGTAGGTAGGCGCCGAAACCATACAGAGCACCTCACCCGTTCTGGGGTCGATCATCACGATGCTTCCCACTTTATTGTGCATCAGTTGCTCTCCGTATGCCTGCAGCTCTATATCGATACCCAGGGTAAGATCTTTTCCCGATACCGGAGCCTTGTCATGCGCTCCCTCTTCATACTGTCCCTGCACTCTTCCGTGTGCATCCCGGAGAAGTATTTCCACTCCTTTTTCACCCCGAAGATCCTCCTCATGTGACAATTCAATACCCGATTTCCCCACATAGTCCTTTCTCACATAATAAGGGTCGGTGGCTATCTTGTTCTCATCCACCTCCGCCACGTAACCGAGGATGAGTCCCATGTTGGGATAATTGTATTGTCGTTCCGTACGGCTCTGGATATAGATCCCCGGAAATTTGTAAAGTTTCTCCTGCAACAATCCGTACTCTTCCACATTGAGTTGCGACATGAACAGTTGCGGTGTATAGGATGAATAACCGGGGTTCCTGCGGCGGTCTCTCATATCGGCATCCAGCGTGTAAAACCGTCCTATATCGATGTTGAGCGTACGGCAGAAATCCAACGTATCGAACTGTTTCATTTCCCGTACTACCATCATCACATCATAGGTAGGCCTGTTATAGACAAGCAACTTCCCATTCCGGTCGTATATGGCGCCTCTTGCCGGATAGAGAGTCCTGCGGAGGAAAGCGTTACTGTCGGCATACTCCCGGTATTGCGGGCTGAGCAACTGCAGATTGAACAACTGAGCTATATACACCAACCCGATGATCACCACTACAGCGGCGATAATATATCGTCTTTTGGCTAACGGATTAGAATTGTTCACCGGGTTTCCTCCTAAACATTAAACTATCCAACGCAATGATCAGCGGGATCGTGACAACGGAAGAGGCCGCGATCCGCAGCAGTGTATTCTTCAGATTAAAGAGCGTGAACGCCTCAATAAAAAACAGCAGTGTGAGGTGCAGGAGTACCATGAAAATGGTGAATCGCACGAAAGGGCCGGCGGCCGTATTGATCCCGGGAATAAAGTCGTCGTATCCCTCCCTTTCAAAAAAAAGTCCCAGTATATTTTTTCGGAAGGCAGCTACGAGAGTGGTGGCGGCTGCATTCATTCCGGGGGTATTCAAAAAGATATCGATGATCAACCCCATCACGAAAGCGGCGGTAATTACATAATAAAGGTTCCTGCCCACCGGCAGTTTCAGCAAGAAATAGATATATAAGACCGGAGTAGCAATACCGAACAGGCTGATCCGGTTCAGCAGCAATGTCTGAAGCAGTACCAGGACCACAAAAAGTACTATTTCGTATATATAATTCAGTTTCATCGCTGTAACGTCTCTTCGAGCATTTTTTGTTCCTCGTGATAGGTGTCGTCGATCACCAGTACATCCTGCAACGAATAGAAATTGGTGGCCAGTTGAATATTGAATGTGTTGAAATTATCATCCTTCGACCGGCCTTCACTGCTCACAAAGCCGATGATAAGATTCCTGGGAAAGATACGGGAAAAACTGGTCAGTACGGTATCACCCTTATGAAAAGCTTCATGTTTAGGCAATTCCTGCAGTTGCGCCTCCCCGATGCTTGTGCCGTCCCAGGAAAGGGAACCATAATTTTCGGAGTTCTTCAATCTGGCACTTAACCGGAACTTGGGGTTGATCACAGGGATCACCAATGAGAATTTCGGCAATACAACGGATACCACTCCCACGACACCGCCTGCCGAGATCACGCCCATATCGGGTTTGATGCCGTGTTGTGAACCTTTGTTGATCGTAATGAAATTGTTCACTCCCGAAAAACTCAGGTTGACCACTTCGGCAGGGATAAAATCGAATTGCGGCTGTGGTAGGGTATCGCTCACGAAAGCATTCACCTTCAGAGAATCGGTAGCCGTGAGGAGATCTATCCGGTCTTTGAGTACCAGGATCTCCTTCTCCAGTTCAGCGCTTCGTTCCAGTAACAACTGATTGTTTTTCTTCAGATGGAAGAACGATGTAACATCTTTGGAGAGTGAGTAAAACCACCCGGTTACATGATTGGCTGAAGTAAGATAGACGCTGCGTTGATAGGAATTATGCGTGAAAACGAGATAGAAACTGAATGCAACCAACAGCGTGGCAAGCAGCCAGTGACTATTCCGAATGATAAAGTTAAAAAGATTACGCATGTAAACCTATGCCTTATCCCTGATTAGCGACCCTAGCTTTAAGCTAAAATCCCGCGGTGAATTACCGCATTAAAAAGGTGAATTTATCGATATTCCTCAACGCAATACTGGTTCCCTTGGCTACCATATGCAGCGGATCGTCCACTACCCTGAAGGGGATACCTATTTTCTCGGTCAGCCTTTTGTCGAGACCTCTCAGCAAAGCACCGCCTCCGGTCAGGTAGATGCCGTTGCGAACAATATCGGCGTACAATTCGGGAGGAGTCTGCTCCAGCGCGCTCAGCACGGCTGAGTCGACCTTGGATACCGATTTCTCGATGCAGTGCGCAACCTCCTGATAGGATACGGGTACATCCATAGGTAACGATGTCATTCTGTTAGGCCCGTGGACGATAAAATCTTCAGGCGGGTTGTCAAGCTCGGTAAGTACGGAACCCACGTTGATCTTGATCTGTTCGGCGGTCCGGTCACCCACTTTGATATTATGCTGACGCCCCATGTAATCCTGGATGTCTTCGGTGAAATCATCACCTGCGATCTTGATCGATTTATTGGAGACGATGCCGCCGAGTGATATAACGGCGATCTCTGTGGTACCACCGCCTATATCTACGATCATATTTCCTTCGGGAGCCTCCACGTCGAGCCCGATTCCCAGGGCTGCCGCCATCGGTTCAAAGATCATATACACATCACGGCCTCCCGCGTGCTCCGCCGAGTCGCGCACGGCACGGATCTCCACCTCGGTACTCCCGGAAGGGATACAGATGACGACACGCAGCGAAGGAGAGAAAAGTCCCCCTTTATTTTTATTTGCCATTTTGATCATACCACGGATCATCTGTTCCGCGGCGTTGAAATCGGCAATGACACCATCCCTTAACGGTCTCACCGTACGGATGTTCTCATGTGTCTTACCATGCATCTGTCTCGCTTTCTCACCCAAAGCGATCATTTTATCGGTCTTGCGATCCAGTGCCACGATGGAGGGTTCGTCCAGCAGTATCTTTCCCGTGTTGCTCACAATTACGGAATTGGCGGTACCAAGATCCATTGCCAGCTCCTGTGTAAATGAAAATAAGCCCATAATGTATAATATTAAGCTATTTGATAGCAGCTATGTTGTATGTCCAGTATTTAATGTTTAAAATGCCTTATTCCGGTTTTCACCATCGAGAGGCCGTGTTGATTGCAGTAATCCACCGATTCCCCGTCGCGGACGGAGCCGCCGGGTTGGATAACAGCTGTAATACCCGCTTTGTGCGCAATCTCCACACAATCGGGAAAGGGGAAGAAAGCATCGCTGGCCATCACCGCTCCCTGCAGGTCGAAATGGAATGTGCCCGCTTTCTCGATAGCCTGATTCAGTGCATCCACCCTCGATGTCTGCCCCGTACCGCTGGCGATAAGCTGTTTATCCTTTGCCAATACAATGGCGTTCGACTTGGTATGTTTCACCAGGATATTGGCAAACAGCAGGTCTTCCGTTTCCTTTGTCGTGGGGGCTTTGGTTGTCATCAGTTGCAGATCGCCGGCGCTTTCGACACTCAGATCCTTGTCCTGCATCAAGGCACCGTTCAGTACGGAGCGGTATTGCAAACGTTGTGCAGCTGTCACTGCCTGTTTCAATACCAAAATTATACGATTTTTCTTTTGGAACAAAATATCCAGCGCCTCTTTATCATATTCCGGAGCGATGATCACTTCGAAAAATATCTCGTTAATGGCTTCGGCTGCTTCCCTATCGACCTTCGCATTGGTCACCACGATACCCCCGAAAGCCGATACCGGATCGGCTGCCAGCGCCACGTCCCATGCCTCTTTCACTGTCGGACGGCAAGCCATACCGCAGGCATTGTTATGTTTGAGGATAGCCAATGCTGTTTCGCTGAAGTCGGAGATCAGTGAGACGGCAGCATCAATATCGAGGAGGTTGTTATAGGAAATCTCTTTGCCGTGAAGCTGCTCGAAAATTTCGTCGAAATTACCGTAGAATATTCCCTGCTGATGGGGGTTCTCCCCGTAACGGAGCTGTTTTCCACTATCATAAGCTATTCGCAGCGCCGAACAGTCGTCACCGTCGAAATAACCAAAGATTGCCGAATCATAACCGGAGGATACCATAAAAGCCTCTTTGGCAAACCGGCGGCGGTCGTCCGTATCGGAGAGGCCCTGTTTTTCTTTCAACAGGTCGAGCAACGGCCTGTATTGATCTTTCGAGGCAACAATAAGTACATCTTTATAATTCTTTGCGGCAGCACGTATAAGCGAGATACCCCCTATATCGATCTTCTCGATGATCTCCTCTTCCGTACCGCCGGCAGCGACCGTCTCCCGGAAAGGATATAAGTCTACAATGACCAGATCGATGGAAGGGATATCGTATGATTTCACCTGCTTCCTGTCGGTTTCGTTATCGCGCCGGTAAAGTATACCCCCGAAAATCTTCGGATGAAGGGTCTTTACCCTGCCTCCCAGAATGGAGGGATAGCTGCTGACATCTTCCACCGCCTCGCACTCATAACCTAAAGACTGAATAAACTCTTGCGTTCCGCCGGTAGAAATAAATTTAACCCGTAAATGATGTAATTCCCGAAGTATTTCCTCCAGCCCGTCCTTATGGTAAACCGAAATGAGGGCTGTTTGAATTTTTTTTGACATTCTGCGTCCGTTTAAGTCGTTATTTTTAAAATGAGTACAAAGGTATAAAATCTATCGCTCTTTTTTGTCAATCGGTTTGTTAGTTTTGCATAATTTTGAAAAAAACAGCCGGCAATCACTTGCAGGCTGAACCATGGATGGGGTAAAAGGGAATATTTTACCACCAACTTTAAATAGAGAGAATGAAAATACAAAGATAATCCTGTTTCCTGCCGGAATTACATAACGCAGGTTAAGTTAATATGAAGTTCCGGTTACAAAAGTGTTTCATACAAACTCACATCAGCAAAGTTCTCCATTATTAGCGATAGATCGAAAAAAGGGGTGCCGCTTGTCTGCAGCACCCCTTTCTATGATTTAGAAAGAATGACCCTTATAAATAGGATCCGGTCAATCTCTCACTTCCCAACCCAGTGCGCTGGCGCCCAGAACGGCGGCATCACTCTCTTTGAGTTCGGAGAACATCAACTTCACCTTATTTTTGAAGATGGGCAACAGATTTCTCTCCATACTTTCACGGATAGGATTCATGATGAGATCGCCCGCCTTGGAAAGTCCTCCGAAAAGGATGATGGCCTCAGGGCTGGAAAAAGCTACAAAATCGGCAAATGCTTCACCCAGCATCTCACCGGTGAATCTGAAGATCTCCTTCGCCATTTCATCTCCGGCCATAGCCGCATCAAACACATCCTTGGAGGTGATATCTTCGGCCGGTATATTACGGAGGCGCGTCTGCGTATCAGGTTTCAGTTCGAGATATTCGCGTGCCGTACGCGCCATACCGGTGGCCGAAGAGTAAGCTTCGAGGCATCCTGTTCTTCCGCAACCGCAGAGACGACCGTTGTGCCGACGCATGATCACGTGTCCGAGTTCACCGGCAAAACCGTCGTGTCCGTACACCAGTTGCCCGTTCACCACGATACCGCTACCCACACCTGTTCCCAGTGTGATCACGATAAAATCTTTCATCCCGCGGGCCGCACCGTAGGTCATCTCACCGATAGCCGCCGCATTGGCGTCGTTGGTAAGCGCTACGGGAATACCTGCCCGGTCTTCCAGCATCTGGGCAAAGGGGATCACCCCTTTCCAGGGAAGATTGGGAGCAAATTCGATACTCCCGGTAAAATAGTTTCCGTTGGGTGTACCGGCACCAATCCCCTTGATCTGATCCTTGGTGGTGGTTCCCTCGATAAGATCTTCAATCAGGCCGGTCAGTTCATCCAGATAATCTTCCACCTGAGAATGTTTGGCGGTTTTGATACTGCCGCTCTTTAAAATCTGCCCTCTTTTGTCCACGATGCCGACAACGGTGTTCGTACCGCCTACATCAATACCTATCACATAGGGTTTATCCATAGATTTGTTTATTAAAAGTTAGTCAATGATGATTGTTAGAATTTTATCCGCACAAATATAGGCTTTTTTCGTTAAAACGATTTCATACTCGCGGAATTATTTCATTTCTGTAGTACTTCATCGCTTCCCTCCTTATTTCCTTTCATCCTGGAACAGATATTTTCATCCCCTATCCTTTTTGTTTTTTATACAAAAAATTTCTTATTTTAGAATTTAATTTATTTCTTTGCACTCGAACAAGCTTATATTCCCTATTGTTTTGTATTTGCTTTTTCTGATATATTACTTGTCTGAACTTATGTTTTAAATTTATTTCATAAGTAAATACAAGTATCTATCTGATTTTTAATTATTTACAATTCAGCTCTTTGATATTTTTGTAATCGTTTTTTAAGTTCCTCTTTTATAGGGACCCTCTCGAGTAGCAAGCAACGAAGAATTGCTAAATTTGATTGGCTTTGCCCAAACTGATCAGATGACATTTTTGTCCAATTCAAGATGGTAATACTTCGTCACATCCGAAAAAGGAAGTTAATTACACAATTTGCAACAAATTTCAAAGGTCGTTTTTAGTTTAAAGTGTCCTCGAACAGCAAATTTTATACTTAGAAATACCAAACATTTGGGCTAGTCAGCAGTAATATGTACAAGACTGAGGATGATATTTTTATCTGGAATGAATTTCTTGCCGGAAATGATCGGGCATATGAATTCATATATAAAAAACATGCCCAGACACTTTTTACATATGGACTCTCTTTAACGACCCATGAAGATCTGGTTAAAGATTGCATCCACGACATTTTTGTTCGTATATATGAAAACAGGAAAAATCTCGGAACGACCAATAATATCAGATTATACCTGCTTTCAGCGTTGAAAAATTCCATATTGATAGCTTTCCGAAAGCAAAATACATATAATAAGTTTAAAGAATCTATCGATAAAGAAGATTGGACAGATACCGATACGGTAATCGACAAAATAATAAATACCGAAGAAGAAATAGAGCGAAAGATGCTTATTGACAATATCTGGTCGATCCTCACTACGCGACAAAAAGAAATTGTGTATTATAGATATGTTGAAGGGCTTTCGTTAACTGAAATCGCAGAACGCCAAAACATGGATTATCAATCGGTTGCAAATATTATCTATCGAGCTATAAAAAAAATAAAAAAATTTTATTCAAAAAGTGATTAAAAAAGGAATGATCATGCATTATAATAGAAAATGCATAAATCATGGAAATCGATAACCAGATTAAAAATTATATAGATTTTACATTTGAAGATTTTCTCCAGGATGATTTTTTCATAAAATCCATTTTAAACCCAACAAAGGAATCCGAATTGTTCTGGAAGGAGTATCAAGAAAAAAATAAAGAATATGAGAAGGCTGTCAGATGCATTAAGGATTTGAATAAAAATCTATTGAAGAAGGAAGATGTACACAAAATATGGCATCTTATTCAAGTATCCAATCGCCATCGACAGGCAAAAAGCAGAAGATTTTATATTATCAGCACGGCTGTTGCTGCAAGTATCGTTTTATTCTTTTACATCAAATTTCATTTTACGGAAGCAAGTGATAACCGACAGGATATAAGAGTATTTGCCAACAACAATATACCTGTTGTTGAAACAACGGAAACTCAATTATTCGTATCGGACAATAAAATAATATCATTGCCAGAAAAGGAATCGGCAATACTCTATGATTCGGCTTCTATAAAAGTCACCTCTCACGAAATAGTACAACACGAGATTTCAAAAAATGAAGTCGCCGATTTTAACCAACTGATTATACCTAAAGGAAAACGATCTTTCCTGACCCTGGCAGATGGCACACAAATATGGATTAATTCCGGCACAAGATTAGTGTATCCGTCCGTATTTCCAGACGACAAGAGAGAAATATTCGTTGATGGAGAAATTTATATTGATGTACAACCGGATTATAACAGGCCGTTTATTGTACAGACCAGCGATATGAACGTAAGGGTTCTGGGAACGGAATTTAACGTTCAAGCTTATCAAACAGATGGACAAAAACGAGTGGTGCTGAAATCCGGATCTGTTAAAATATCTTCCGACATATCCAAAGAAGAAATTGTATTGCAACCGGCTGAAATGTATGAAGCAACCGGCACAAACGTTATCGTAAAACCCGTTGACATCAATAACTATATCTCGTGGATTGAGGGGATGTATATCTGTGAAAGTGAGAGATTAGACTATATTCTTACCCGGCTATCGAGGTATTACGGAAAAGAAATTACCGTCGATAAAAAAGCGGCTGGTCTGAAATGTAACGGAAAACTGGATTTAAAAGAAAGCCTGAATGATGTACTGACCATTCTTAAGTATATCGTACCTATAGACTTTACGAGTGAGAAAGACATATATGCAATAACTTATAAACCTTGAATGCCTATGGAAAAAGTCAGATGAAAATAAAAGCGGCCTGATATTACAGTATCAGGCCACCGGATTAGTAATTAACAAGTCACCTTCAATAACTAATTAAGAACTTAATACAAATGTACTACATTTATAAGAAATTACATCAAAAAGATCCATTTTTGATAAAGATGAAGTTTACCCTTATTTTTCTACTTTTGGGAATAAATATCAGCTATGCTCTGAATACTTACTCACAATCGACATTCTTATCCATTCATCTGAAGGATAAAAGTATGAAGGACGTCTTAAGTGAGATTGAAAAAAACAGTGAATTCATTTTTATTTATGAAGATGCCCTGGATCTGAATAAAAAAGTATCCATCAATGCTAAAAATGAGAATATAAGCAATATTCTCAATAAATTGTTTGAGTCAACCGATATTCAATATATCATTTCTGACCGACAGATCGCCATATCTAAAAAAGGCGATTTAAGACAGCCTCCTTCCCAGCAAAATATTCGTGTGACCGGAACCGTATCTGACAATTTGGATGAACCTTTACCTGGGGTAACTATTATTGTCAGAGGTACAGCGCAAGGTACAACGACAGATACGAATGGAGAGTATAGTATTTCCGTCCCGAACGATACATGCGTATTACAGTTCAGCTATATCGGATTCACCCCGCAGGAAATCGTTGTGGGGAATAAAAGAGTTATTTCCGTAAATTTATCGGAAGAAACGACCGGTCTTGATGAAGTAGTAGTTGTTGGATTCGGAAAACAAAAAAAAACAGACGTTGTCGGTTCCGTTACATCTATCAAGCCTGCTGAACTTAAAAAGGTATCTTCCAGCAATATGACCACCATGTTGGCCGGAAATATTGCCGGGATGATATCATACCAACGAAGTGGCGAACCGGGAGCGGATAATGCCGACTTCTTTATTCGAGGCGTGACGACATTCGGATATAAAGTGGATCCGTTAATCCTTATCGATGGGATCGAAGTTTCGAAAACCGATTTAGCCCGAATGCAACCGGATGACATCGAAAATTTCTCGATCATGAAAGATGCGACATCCACTGCGGTATACGGAGCACGTGGGGCAAACGGTGTCATTTCCATCACCACGAAAGAAGGGAAAGAAGGGAAACTGAACATATCCGTTCGTTTTGAAAATGCATTTACTATGCCCACTAAAAATATTGAACTTGCCGATCCCATTACCTATATGAATTTAGGAAACGAGGCCGTAGTAACAAGGGATCCGTTAGGTACCCTCACTTATTCAAAAACAAAAATCGACAATACAATAGCCGGAACAAATAAATATGTCTACCCGGCAACTGACTGGCAAAACGAATTACTAAACGATTATGCAACCACGCAGCGCTTCAATCTGAACGCCAGCGGAGGAGGAAAAGTAGCACGTTACTATCTGGCGGCTACTTTTAATCAGGATAACGGGATTCTTAAAGTTGACAAACGTAACAACTTTAATAACAATATTCGTTTACGCACTTATTCTTTCCGCTCGAATGTTAATTTCAACCTGACCCGAACAACGGAGGCTGCCCTGAAAATATCCGGTACCTTTGATGACTATACCGGGCCAATACATGGGGGTACGGAGGTATACCGGCAAATCATGCGCACTAATCCGGTATTATTTCCTCCCTATTATGAACCGGATGAAACCTATAAAGATTCAAACCATATTTTGTTTGGTAATTATGGTACCGGGGCGCAATATATCAATCCCTATGCGGAAATGGTAAGAGGTTATAAAGATTACTCAAGTTCAAAAATTGATGCCCAGTTTGAACTAACACAGGATTTCTCCTTTATCACCGAAGGGCTTTCGTTTAGGGCTTTATTCAATACCTCCCGTTATGCCTATTTTGATGTTTCCCGTTATTACAATCCGTACTTTTATACGATAGGAAACTACAATAAAACAGATAATACGTATATGTTAGCTTCTTTAAATGAAGGAACGGAATATCTCGGTTATAGCGAAGGTCTAAAAGATGTGTTAACTTCCACTTATATCGAGTTGATGACTAACTACAATCGGACATTTAACGAGACACATACTTTCAGCGGTATGATGGTGTATACCATGCGTAATGAGTTGAAAGGAAATGCAGGAAATCTCCAATTGTCCCTCCCCAAAAGAAATCTTGGATTGTCGGGAAGAGCGACCTACTCATACAGAAGCAGATATTTCGGGGAATTTAATTTCGGTTATAACGGAAGCGAACGCTTTCATAAAAAACATCGATTCGGTTTTTTCCCATCAGCCGGTTTAGCCTGGACCTTGTCAAATGAAGAATTCTGGAATGTTCCAGCTATTACAAATCTAAAGTTTAGAGCCACCTATGGGTTGGTCGGTAACGATGCTATCGGTAGAGATGAGGATCGCTTTTTCTACTTGTCAAACGTAGATATGAATAGTGCCTCCCGAGCTGCACGATTCGGAACATTGAGTGATTATATACGAAATGGAGTTCTTGTACAAAGAAATGCGAATGAAGATATTACATGGGAAATTGCCAGAAAGACCAATATCGGCTTTGAATTGGGACTCTTTGGTAAGCTGACCCTTGAAGCCGACTATTTCCATGAATACAGGACAAATATTTTAATGACACGATCTTCCATACCGACAACGATGGGCTTATATAGTGCTGAAATGGCAAATGTAGGTGAAGCCAAATCGCAAGGGATAGACGGCTCACTAGATTATACCACAAGTTTTGGAAAGGAGGCCTGGTTGCGCGCACGCGCAAACTTCACCTATGCAACTAATGAATTTCTCGCTTATGAAGAACCGAATTATAAAGAATCCTACCGTCAGCGGGTTGGACATCCTATTCAACAGCAATGGGGATATATTGCCGAAAGACTTTTCATCGATGAAACGGAAGTGTCGAATTCTCCAGAACAGTTTGGTATTTATGGCGCCGGAGACATTAAATATCATGATGTCAATCAAGACGGCAGAATAACCAGCGCTGATATGGTACCGATCGGATATCCGACGACTCCAGAAATCATGTACGGATTCGGGATTTCCGGAGGATATAAAAATCTGGATGTGTCTTTTTTCTTTCAGGGTTCAGCCCGTTCCAGCTTTTGGATCGACATCGGAAGTACTTCACCTTTCTATAATGAAACACAACTGCTAAAAGCCTATGCGGATAGTTACTGGTCGGAAGAGAATCAAAACATTTATGCTTTGTGGCCGAGGTTGAGTACAAGAGTTGTTGAAAATAATAATCAAAGAAATACATGGTTCATGCGTGATGGCTCGTTTTTACGTCTCAAGTCTGTTGAAATTGGTTATACGTTACCTGCTAATATTTTGAGTAAGTTGTACCTGTCCAATGCGAGAATTTATTTCAACACAACCAACCCACTTTGTTTCAGCAAGTTTAAATTATGGGATGTTGAAATGGGAGGCGATGGTCTCGGATATCCGATACAAAAGTCGTATAATATTGGGTTAAACATCTCATTCTAAACAATTAATACAATGAATATAAAAAAAATAATTATCATAATAATATCTTTTTGCATGATTTTTTGTGTGTCTTGCGATTATCTGGACGTCGTTCCCGATAATGTAGCCACTATTGATAATGCATTTACCGACAGGAATGAGGCAGAAAAATTTTTATTTACCTGCTATTCTTTTATGCCAAGTCACGGCGACCCAAACTCTCAGGCATTCGGAATGGGTGACGAATTTTGGTTTCCTTATCCTCAGGCTGACTTGTTCTTTTATTGTTATCCTTTCGAATATATTGCCCGGGGGGGCCAAAACGTTAACTCTCCTGCGGTGAATTACTGGGATGGGACAAATTATGGAAAACCCATGTTTCAGGCGTTGAGGGATTGCAATATTTTTCTGGAAAAAATCACCAGCCATATTCCAGGTTTATACGAAACTGAAAAGAAAAAATGGATTGCCGAAGTAAAATTCCTGAAAAGCTATTACCATTATTGGCTTTTACGCATGTACGGCCCGATTCCACTTGTGAGAGAAAACCTTCCGGTATCTTCATCGATCGAAGAAGTACAGGTGAAACGGATACCAGTTGATGAGTGTTTCGATTATATCGTTAGCTTATTGGATGAAGCCTCCCCGGATTTACTTGTTAAAGTACAAAATCCGGCAACCGAGTTGGGTCGGGTATCCAAGGCCATGGCTCTTGCATTGAAAGCAAAAGTACTGGTGGAAGCTGCCAGCCCTTTATTCAATGGTAATACCGATTACATTAATTTTAAAGGGCCGGACGGCGAACAACTTTTCAATCCTGTATATGACGAAAAAAAATGGGAAAAAGCCGCTATCGCTTGCAAAGAAGCAATATTAGTCTGTCACGAGGCTGGAAATGAATTATTTGAATTTAAACCTTCATTCGGAAGTGAGTTGGATGGTTCCATCATACGTCAGATGAGTATCAGAAACAGTGTAACAGAACGCTGGAACAGTGAAATTATCTGGGGGAATCCCAATAGTTCTTCAGATAATATGCAACGACTGGGTACAACCTATCTCGATCCGAGCAAGACCACTAATCTAGGAGTACGTTCCATGTTAGCACCTCCTTTGCGTATAGCTGAAATGTTTTATACCAAAAACGGCGTACCTATTGATGAAGACGAAGAGTGGGTAAATTCAGGAAAATATGCCCAGCGATATGAAGTAAAAACAGCCGAAGAAGAGGATAAATACAATATTAAAGTTGGTACACAGACTGCTGTTTTGAATTTTGACAGAGAAACACGTTTTTATGCCAATCTGGGCTTTGACAACGGATTATGGTACGGAATTGGAAAATTTGACGACAAGGATCAATGGCATATTAAAGCAAAAGCCAATGAACATGCCGGTAAACGTTCCGTATCTTTATTTTCGGTAACCGGCTACTTCTGTAAAAAACTCCCCCATTATCAAAATAATATATTACCAGGAGACGGTGCCGGTTATACTGTTGTTGATTATCCATGGCCTGTAATGCGTTTGGCGGACCTGTACTTATTATGTGCGGAGGCTCTAAACGAGTATTCCGGACCATCGTCGGAGGCTTATGACTGGATCAATCGTGTCAGAGAAAGAGCCGGACTGGAACCGGTCGAAATAGCATGGCCTAAATACGCAAGATCGTCCCGAAAAAACAAACCTACGACGAAAGAAGGTCTAAGAGAAATTATTCAGCAGGAACGCTTAATCGAACTTGCGAACGAAGGTCATCGGTATTGGGAAATCAGAAGATGGAAGATGGCAAAAGAAATGTGGCATAATCAGCCCATCCGGGGTTGGGATATCGAACAGGAAGATACAGAAACCTATTATCGTATTCGTACACTCTATACGCCTAAATTTACCACAAGAGATTACTTCTGGCCGATAAGAGAATACAACTTTTCGGTAAATGTAAATTTGGTTCAGAATCCGGGATGGTAATTTTACTTTAAATTATTAATACAAAAGAATATGAAGACTTATATATACCTCCTTTTTTTTATTTTTGTCTGGTTGGTTACAGCCTGTCAAGAAGAAAATGAAAGATATCCTTTCTCTTCCGATCCCACTGTTCCTAAACCGATTTCCGACATTAAGGCCGAATCATTCCCGGGATCGGTTAAACTGACTTATAAAATTCCAGACGACAATATCATTTCGTATGTAAAGGCGGAATGTTGGATCAATGGAGTGCTTCGTGAAATAAAAGCTTCATCATACCATAATACATTGATAATAAGCGGATTTCCAGACACAGCCTCATATGATATATATATGTATACCGTAAGTCGCAGCGAAGTATATTCGGAGGCAAAAACCATTCAGGTAGAGCCGTTGACCCCACCTTTCCTGGAAGTCTATGAAACATTAGAATTATTTCAGGATTTTGGAGGAGCTACTGTTTCTTTTGAAAATCCGAACGAAGCCGATTTAGCTATTTCTCTGATCTATGTAGACAGTCTTGGTTTCTGGGATATTGCCGAGACCTATTATACCCGGAAAAAAGAAGGTAGTATATCGGCGCGTGGATTTGATCCGGTCCAAACAAGATTTGGTGTTTACATCAGAGATCGTTGGAATAATATGACAGATACTTTAGTAAAAGACCTGGTCCCTATTTTTGAAAAACAACTGGATCGCACAAAGTTCAGGGAGGTACGATTGCCTGGTGATCAGGAGGCTGCATGGGGATGGACCATGCCTCATATCTGGGATGGAGTGATTGTGAATAACATAAATCCCGACAAACCCGGATTTCATACTGCTCCGGGACTAGGATGGCCTCATTGGTTTACCTTTGATCTGGGTGTAGAGGCAAAACTCAGCCGGTACAAATTCTGGCAGAGAGGGGCAAGTCCCTATGTGTCGTTTAATGACCGTAATATTAAAAAATTTGAAATCTGGGGAAGTCTAAATCCGAGCCTGAATGGAGAGTTTGACGAATCGTGGACACTTCTCCTCGAAGGTGAAGTGATTAAGCCTTCAGGGTTACCATTAGGAGAACTATCGGACGAAGATGTGGCGGAAATAGTAAACGGAAGCGAATTTATATTCTCCCCGAATATACCGATCACTCGTTACATAAGAATAAAAGTGTTGGAAACCTGGACGGGTGCCGACAGTTTTTATATCATGCAGGTAGCCTTCTGGGGGGCGGAAGCGAGCGAACTAACGGATTGATGCGGCTTTCGCTATTAATTCATTATTAATTTAAACAATACATTATAATGAAAAATAATTTCAGATTATTTGTATACTTTTTTGCACTGTGTCTTCTCTGTGCAAACTGTACCAAAATGGATGAATACAAAAAGTATATACCCGACGGAGAAACCATATATCCTCAAAAAGCAGATTCACTTAAAGCTTATCCGGGGAAAAACCGTATTATGCTTGAATGGCAGATTATTGATCCGAAAGTGGATGTTTGTAAAGTTTTCTGGTATCAGGACAGCGAAGTGAAATCTGTGGATGTACCGATCAACTCTAATTCCGAATATGTGAATGACACGACTCAAGTTATCATTGATGATTTAGAGGAAAGTAATTACATATTTACCATAGTATCCTTCGATAAGATGGGAAATACATCTATTCCTGTGGAAATCGAAGAGACATCATACGGACAGATGTATGAAGCCTCACTGGTAAATCGTGTTATCAGAAGCAAAGAATTCCTGCCTGAGACCGGATTAACCATTGAATGGTATCGTGCCGATGAAACCGAGATAAATGTGGAATTGAGCTATACTAATTTAAGTAAAGAGCAAAAGACAGTCATTGTATCGAATGAATCAACAAGTTCGTCCTTACCGGATTTCAATGTAGAATATCCATTTTTCTACACCACTTCATATAAACCGGATTCGATGGCTATCGATACTTTTTATACAGCTATTCAGGAGGAGCGGGTAGCATATTATGCAGATATTACCCATATTTTTTTGCAAAACACGGGGGATCCTTTCCAATTGGGAGATATGGTGCATGATAATCGCTTTTATGCCGCTCCCGGATGGAAAACAAATGCTGCAGGCGGTACAAACGGCAATATAGACATATTGAAAAATTCTCCAAATCATGTATTAACTTTATGGGCATGGAGCGGTTACAGTCCTATTTCTGGATTTGAAAACGGCAAATTATACCAAACGGTCGAACTGGAGGCAGGAACGTATCGTTTTGATGCGTTGGTTCATGGTATTTCCTCTTCTTTAAATAAGGCATATGTAATAGCTGCTGTGGGGGAAGATTTACCGGATATCAGTGATATTTCTTCAGCATTGGCATCAGCAGTAGTACCGAATGACATCAAAGAAGCGGATGCTAATAAACCCACCCTCTCTGTTGAATTTATTCTTACGGAGAAATCGAAAGTGTCCCTGGGTTTTGTAGCCAACATAGGTCATGCTCAGGAAACTCTGTACAAAAAAGTGAAATTATGGGAAAAGAGATAATTATTTAAACAATATTCTCTTAGGTTGAGTATTTCCGGTATTCGATTTACCGATACCGGAAATTACTTCTTTTATAGCAAAAATGTTATTTTATTATTTTTCTCCAATGATCAGAAAATACGTGTTTGTCGGTTTTCATCTTATATGCATTTTAACTTTTGCACAGAAACCGGATATTATCTTTCGTGAAGATTTTCGTTTTCTTGAAGAAATGGTCAAAGATGTGACAGAAAGTTCGCGTATATATCCCGGACAGAAGTTACCGGCTCCCTTTGGGAGCAACCATACGGGTGGCGTGCTGATTCGACCAGGCGGTAGAGATACTTATCCTGCTTTTTGGATAAGGGATTATGCCATGTCCATTGAAACAGGATTTGTCAATAAGGAAGAGCAGAAACATATGCTGTTGCTGACCGCCTCTACACAATGCGACCAAACCTGGATTACCCGAAGCGGCAATGGCATGATTCCGGTTGGAGCCATTGCCGATCATATTCTGGTGGAGACAAGCCTTCCTATTTATTATCCGGGTACTTATGATTATGAAGTACAAGAGGACAACGAATCGCAGTACGGACATTTTCCTCCCTATACAGATCAATTCTTTTTTATAAAAATGGCTTACCTGTATGTAAAAAATACCTCTGACATCAAGATATTGAAAAAAGAAATTAATCATATAAAGTTGATTGACCGGCTGGAACTGGCATTTAAAGTGCCTCCCGTTCGCAAGGGAAGCCATCTGGTATATACTTCGGAAACATTTCTCGGGGTAGATTTCGGATTTAGAGATGCTGAAAAAATAACGGGAGATCTGGTTTTCCCTTCCATTATGAAGTATTGTGCAGCCAATGAGATTGCCTGGCTTTTTGAAAAACTACAGGATAAGCAAAAATCAGAAAGATACAATGACATTGCCGTCCAAATAAAAAAAGCCATACCCGAAACTTTTTTAAATATGGATGGCATGTTGTGTGCTTCGACCGGTTTAAGCAAACAAGCGGATGTTTGGTCTACCGCCTTAGCCGTTTACCTGAATATTCTTGAAGATGAAAACATGTTAAAAGCATGCCGGCATCTTGACCAGGCGTATATCGACGGAAAACTCGCATACAAAGGAAATATAAGACATATCATAAAAGGTGAGGATTATAGTAATACGAGTGCGTGGGAAATATCGAAAGTCGGAATAAACGTTTATCAAAACGGAGCTTATTGGGGGACACCCACCGGCTGGGTTACATATGCCATAGCTAAAGTCAATACGGAACATGCAATGCAACTGATAAAAGAATTCATTGATGATTTGCGGGAAAACGATTATCGAAAAGGTACTGAATACGGCGCACCTTATGAATGCATATATCCGCCGGGCTATCTCAGAGGCCCGGTGTACCTGACCACCGTAACCTGTCCCTATATCGTTTTAAAGGCAATGAGGGAAGAGAGGTAATAACAAATCGGAAGAATTTACTGTCATTCGCAAACAATCATTACACTACAAATTACCCCATCTATGTATAAACAATTTGCAGTCATGCTCCTATCCATATTTTTATGGGAATGTAGCACAAATCTGGAGAGTCTGGATAATCTTCATTCTGTAAATCCAATGATTGGTACCGATGGTGATGGAAGGATTAATCCCGTTGCGGTTGTTCCTTTCGGCATGATTCAGTTGGGACCCGATACCCGCCCCTTTCTGAACGGATACCATTATGATGACCCCAACATCATCGGGTTCAGCCATATTCACAAAAGCGGGGCCGGATGTGGTGATATGTTGGATCTATTATTCATGCCCACAGTCGGGCCCATGGAATATTATCTGAATCGTAAACCTTATCAGGAACGAGGGTACGAATCGCCGATGAATCATGCGAAAGAAAAGGTAGTTCCCGGAAAATATGCCGTGTATCTGGAAGATCGGGAGGTGCAAGTGGAGCTATCGGCTTCCAAGCGTTGCGGTTTTCATCGATACACTTTTCCCGAGACCGACAATGCCAATGTATTGATTGATTTGGTTCATTCCAATTTAGGTGCGTGTTCCATCTATCCGGATGAAAACTACGATACAGTCACCTATGCGGCATTGAACGTAGTATCCGATTACCGGGTAGAAGGGTTTCGGATTACAACCGGACAGGCGGAGGAGCAACATGTTTATTTTGTGGCTGAATTTTCCCAACCTTTTGAGGACAAACTGATACTGGATGACCTGACTCCTTACCCGTCCGATGCAATCAAAAGCCGGAAAATACGTGCAGTATTTCGTTTTAAAAATGATGGTAAAAAACCGTTACAAATAAGGGTCGGCATTTCACCAACTAGTATTGAGGGCGCTGCTAAAAACCTTAAAGCCGAAATTCCACATTGGGATTTTGACCGGACAGTGGCCGAAGCACAACAATCCTGGGCGAAAGAGTTGAATAAGTTTTCGATACAAACAGAAAACACCGAACAGCGCGTGTTATTTTACTCCTCGTTATATAATGTACTCATGTATCCCTCGCTCTACTCGGATATCGACGGTAAATACCGCGGCCCGGATCATCAGGTACATCAG